>Ga0307489_10003119_pt1 | contig 11030 bp, 12 predicted proteins | sample SB12metaG_FD_202247 | JGI IMG/M metagenome (GOLD analysis project Ga0307489, IMG submission 202247) | Sea-ice brine microbial communities from Beaufort Sea near Barrow, Alaska, United States - SB 1.2 | ecosystem: Environmental > Aquatic > Marine > Coastal | place: USA: Alaska | collected...
TATCCGTATGGTGACCGTACACGTGGACCAGTAATATCGCGGAATCATCATATCCGTGTCAAATGCGGAGCTCATTTTTTCACCATTTTGCGTGTTTCCTGAACTACCCCTCTTCGGACGGAGTGCCGGGTGGTGCGAGACTCGAGCACAAGAAAACGCGCATAGGGATAATTATAGGCAATCGTTATGCGCTGGGCGAGCCCTGCCCCGTGCTCCCCCGCGCACCCCAGTGAGCACGCGAGCCGCGGCCTCGAGCGTCACAGCACCTCGCGCCCGCCCGTGACCCGTCATCGCGGCCCTCCAGCTCGGAGAGCCGCCCGCCCGCCGGCCAGCCCATCGACGTTCCGGCGCAGCAGCAGCTGCAGCTCAACAGGGCGGGCACCCTCGCTGACCCTTCGTCCTTCTTGAAACTGCGCGCGCCCGATGCCTCCTCTCATGCCCAGCGGCGGCGGCGGCGGCGGGGGCGGTGACGGGGACACTGGGGCGCCTTCGCCTGACATCGCGGGGGACGTTCCGGAGTACGACGTGGACGGGGTGCAGCTTCCGGGGGCGGGGCAACAGCAGCGCACTCTGCTGGGGCTGATTATGGCGAGCATGATGTGGGTCGTGTCTTTCGGCACTGACGGCGGCGACGGCGACGGCGACGATGACACGGACGCGGACGCGGCGGGGGAGGTGGTGGAGGAGGAGGACGACGCTGCGGCCAAGTAATCACCAAAGCGTAGTAAACCCGACGCCGACAGAGGCTAATATACAAGTAGACAAAAGCCCGAGCAGCACAATGCAGGCTTGCAGCGGATAGATCTAGGTGACGTCCCAGTTGGGCGGGCAGGAGATGTTGGGATGGCGTCGATGAGTGCGGCGGGGTCGGCGCCCGGCGCGGGGTCGGACCCCGCGGCGCTGCACCGCGTAATCCTGCACCTGGACCTGGACGCGTTCTACGCGCAGGTGGAGGCGGCGCGCCTGGCTGTGCCCCCCGAGGTGCCCCTGGCCGTGCAGCAGTGGCAGGCAGGCCACCCAACTCAACCGGGGCGAAACACTCGACCACTTTTCAGCTCAACGTAAGCATGCTTTGTGGGATACGTTGGGTGGTTTCAGTAACAAAATGGCTCAGGTTGAGCCAACAAGTGGACGAGTGTAAGCCCCTGGTCCCCAACTGCTCATTTATCCTTCGGAACCCTGCGGTTAGCGACCGAACCGTGGAGTGACGGGTGCGGGTGTGAAGTGAGTGAAGTGGGTGAAGTGAGTGAGGTGAGGGTTGAGGACTCTGGCTAGGGGGAATCATCGCCGTGAACTACCCGGCGCGCGCGGCGGGCATCAAGCGGCACCACAAGGTGGCGGAGGCCAAGCAGATGTGCCCGGCGCTGGTGCTCGTGCACGTGGAGACCATCGGCGACGACGTTGATGACGACGACGAGGAGGACGAGGGCGTGGGAGTCGGCGGCGGAGAGGGCGGGGGCAGCGGAGGCGGCGGGGCCGGGGGTGTGGGCGGGGCCGGGACCCGGGCGCTGTCAAGCGCAGAGGAGGCAGAGCGGCGTCAGGTGATGAACGTGGCGGGCGGGTCTCATCGTCCCCAGTCGGCCGGCGGCGCGGCGCCCGACCGGGTCAACCGCAAGGTCACGCTGCAGCGGTACCGCCACGCGAGCGTGGATATCATGGCGGCACTCGCCAAGGTGGCGCCGTGCATCGAGCGCGCGTCCATCGACGAGGCCTACGTGGACGTGACTGCACAGGTGGATGCCGTACTGCGCAAGCAGGCGCTGGCACTGGCGCAGGGAGGGGGTGGCGATGACGACGACGACAACGCGGATGGTCTCAAGACCGATGGGGGAGAAGATGCGGACACGAACATGGGTAGCAACGCGGATAACGCCGCAGCCGCAGACGGGGCCAGGGGGCGGGGCCGGGGCTATGAAGCTATGAAGCCCCCCCAGACGGCGGAGAAGGCGGTGGCGCGCGGGCTGGCGGCCAGCGGCCCGGGCCCCGGCGAGGTGGACCCGGCCACCAGCGACCTCGACCGGCGGCTGGCCATCGGCGCCGAGGTGTGCGCCCGGCTGCGGGCGGCGGTGTTCGCGTGTACCGGGTACACCATGAGCGGAGGGGTGGCACATAACAAGATGTTGGCCAAGCTAGCCAGTGCCAGGAACAAGCCCAACAAGCAGACCATTGTGTCGTGGCGCGCCGTGGGCAGGGGCTAACACTTGTTCACTTTTCAGCTCAACGTACACGCTTACTGCAGGATAGGGGATGCGTTTAGGGGTTGCTTTGGGATTGTTTAAGGGGGTATGATGGGGTATCAGGGGGTGAGCAGGGTGTGTCATTGTTTCAGAAAAGGCTCAGGTTGAGCTGAGAAGTGGATGAGTGTAAGCCCCTGGCGGTGGGCCAGATGATGGAGTCGCTGCCGCTGCGCGCCATCCGGGGGCTCGGTGGGAAATTCGGGGAGCAGGTGGAGCAACTCTTGGTCTCGCATCTCAGTAGTGGCGGCGGCGGCGTGGCTGGCGGCACCGGTCCGGGCGGTAGCGGTCGGGGCAGCTCCTCCGAAGGCGGGTTCATGGCGTCCGCGCTCCAGTCCTTACCTGCCGCCGTAGGGCTCAGCATATCACCCGCTTCTCAACCCTCGTATGTTACGTACATTCTGTGTTTGACTTGCAATAACGAGGGACTTCATATGGTGAGGCCCTTTGGCTTGGCAGTGACGCGGCGGTTTAGCGACCCGAAGACGGCGCTCTGGCTGTCACGGGTTTCGCGTGGGGAGGATCTGGACCCCGTGCTGTCCAACGTGGGCCAGGGCGCCAAGTCCATGAACGCGTTCAAGTCGTTCCCGTCCGTACCCGACGCGGCCGGCGTGCACCGCTGGCTGCGCATCCTGGCAGGGTGGGCGTTCAGAACAAGCTCTCCACCGACGTTGTACATCCTCCTCCTCCTCCTCCTCTGCGCGCCTGTTTGAGCATTTTCCCTGAAGGTAATTCATGCTCCGAACTCGGTCGAGTGCATGTTCTCAAGGACCCTTGTGTGTGGCAACGGAGCTGGCGGGGCGGCTGGCGGAGGACCGCGTGAAGCAGCGTCGCACCCCCAAGCTTCTCACCCTGCAGTACCGTCCAGGAACGGGGGATTTCGGGGAGATGCGGTCCAAGTCCACCGCCTTCCCCCCGGCGGCCGCGGCGGCGCTCGCAGCGGCGGCGGCGGCGGCGGCTGCGGCAGCGGCGATGCCTCCCTGTGTGGGCAAGACGCCAGAGTCGGCAGGCGCAGCGTCGGGGGTGGGGCCAGAGGCGGGGGCCGGGGTGGGGGCGGGGGCGGCGGCGGGGCCAGAGGCGGGGGCGGCGGCCGCTCCGAAACCGGCGGATCTGGCGAGCGAGGCACTGGCGGCGGCGGCCATCGCGCTGTTCACCCGCGTGGCGCAGGAAGCGCTGCCTTGCACCCGCGTGGCGCTCAGCGCCGGCGACTTCACGCCGTTGCCGCCGGAGGGGGGCGGCATCACCAAGTTCTTCGGCAAGGCGGGGCCGCCCGCCGCCGCGCCGCCGCCCGCCGCCGCCGCTCTGACCAGCCGGGTAGGGGGGTTATTGAGTACAACCACTCGACCAACGTTGAATCGACGAATCGAGTCCGCACGTCTGTATGAGCTTTCACCCTGAACGTATGTCATGCTCCGATCTCGGTCGAAGGCTTGTTCTCAATGACCCTGCGGCCAGGGTTCAGGTGGCTACGCTCCTCGGCCGCCGAAGGCAAGGCGCACGGGCGGCGCCCTCGACAGGTTCTTCGTCCCGGCGCCCGCTCCCGCGCCCGCGGCGACCCCGCCGCCTCCTGCTCCTCGTGGTGACATAGGTGGCAGCGGTAGCACGCTGGGCACACCAGGTGCAACGGTGGGTGTGTCTGGTGGCACTGTTCTGGTCAGCACCTTCGGCACGTTGGCGAGCGTTGCGAGCGGCTCGTTTGGTGCGGCGACTGGGGGCAATGCGGAGGAGGATGAGGTGGGGGAGGAGGAGGAAGCGGCGCAGGAGGGGAAGGAGGAGGTGGAAGAGGTGGAGAAGGTGGAGGAGGAGGAGGAGGACGTTGTGGAGGAAGAGGAGGCGGAGGTGGAGGATGTACACGAGGAGGATGTGGAGGTGGAGGAGGAAGAGGAAGAGAAGGAGAGAGACGATGAGGTGGAGGGGGAAGAGGTGGCGGAGGTGGTGGAGGTGGAGGTGGTGGAGAAGGAGCAGGATGAAGTGACGGGACACGGACATTACGTTTGGGAAGATGTGGAGGCAGTCCCCAAGACTGCGCCGACGCTGCAGGAGGAGGTGGAGGAGGAGGAGGTGGCAGAGGAAACTGTTCCAGCGGTGGCGGCGGCGTCGGGGGCCATCGTTGTGTGTCCGAGGTGCGGTGAGCGACACGTGGCGCATTCCCGCGCGGCGCAGGAGCACACCGACTTCCACCTGGCGATGGACTTCTCGCAAGGGGTCCCGCTACCACGGGGCGGCGGCGGCGGTGGTGGCGGTGTGGGTGGCGGCGGCGGGGGCGGGGGCGGGGGCGGCGGTAGCGGGCGAGGTGGGGGTGGGGGTGGGGGAGGGGGGCAGGGAAGAGGGGGTGGGGGTAAGCGGAAGCAAAGCGGCAGAGGAGGCGACACCTATAAGGCGAGCCCGCTCACTTCTTTCTTCGGCAAGAAATAATAGTCCGTAGTTTGCAGCATATTGCGATGAAAACAGTTTTGCTAGAGATCTATGGGTTGTCTATGGTTGTAACACGTTGTAACTACTAATACAATTGATGCGTTGATAGAGAGACAGACAGACGCGTACGCGTGTTTACGGAGGCACATGGCTTTCGATCTGTCCCCCGTGAGCGCGAGAGAGAAGCTTCCGACTGCACACAGTGGCACCAGGCTTTCGCCCGGGCTTCCTTGAACGCATTGTAAAAGAGCATCGCATCTCCGCGGCGCGAAGCGCGCGGCTCCCTGGGTGCCCGTCTAGCGCAGGCAGGTGCCGATGGCGGCCTCCACATTGTTGTCGTTGCACGCGAGCGCGCCGGGAGACAGGGGCGATGCCACTACTTCCCGCAATCTTTGCTCATACTGTAGAGCTATGTAACAAGCGTATCCGCATTCAATCGCCGCACCCTCCTCCCTGACCTGGCCACTCGTTCCCTGACTATTTGCCCATAGTGTACCGGTGTACCCATACACATGGGCCGCATCCTCCTCGCAGGCCTCACACTCGTTCTGGTGGCTGCTCACCTGGCGGAGTCTGACAGGTTTCATACGTGGTTTCAGGAACGAAACTCCGTCTTGCCTTTGGAAAACAGAGGTGACACAAAAACGCGTGGCGCCCTGCCCGCGATGGTATCGGCGCCGAAGCCCATGCCGCGCATCTGCTCGAAGCCGCGCACGAAGTCCAGCACCTGCGCCTCCTTGTCGCCCATCATGGCCAGCCCCAGGATGACAGCGTCGCGCGCGTTCCCCATGCGCATGTACTTTTCCACCGCGGGGTCCTCGGGGGCCTCCGCGATGCGCCGCACCGTGGACTCCAGCGACGCCGGGTCGGTGTCGGCGGCGGCGGCGCCGCCGCTGCCGCTGACGCCGTTGGCGGGCGCGCCGCTCTGGCCTGGCTCCTCCCATTCCCACTCCCCGTCGGCCCCCAACCCCACGCTGCCCCCGCCCCCGCCCCCCGCCCTCCCAATCTGCTCCCCCGGTTGCGACAGCCCCTCCGCCAGCAGCACCTGCGTCTCGCGGCGCACGTCGAAGCGCGCGTTGTCCGCGTCGCTCACGGGAGGCTCCGCGTCCAGCGGCGGCAGGGAGACCTGCGGCGTCACGGCGGGGAGGAAAGTCGCGTCAGGACTGGCACCCATCTTGTAAACTGCCCCCAACAGAAACTACCGTTTGGGGAAGGGAGAAGAGTTTGAGGGTTTGGAGGGTTGGGTTAAGTCTGCGGAGGCGGCGGGGGTTGGGCGGGAGGGGGGGGAAGGGCGCTGTGACGCCACGTCAGGGGAGGAGCTGGGGCGTCGGCGTCGGCGTTGCCGTTGCGGCGTCGGCTCGGCGTCAGGTTGGGATGGGCACCCTATCACACGTGGGAAAGGCGGAACGAGTTTGGGGGGTCGGGGCGCGGGGGCTGGGGGGAAGGGGGACGCACCGGCGGCGTCAGCTGGTATTCCGCGGGCACCGCAATACGCACGCCCGCGCCCACCGCCTGCATGGTGGCTGGGGCGCCCGCGGCCGGGGAGTGGAGTTTTAGACAAGCTTTTCTTGTCAAGTACCTGCACTGGTCATTTTTTTTTTTTTTTTTTTTTTTTTTAATTTCAACAGATCGGCCCCCTGCCCCAGCTGGTCACTAACACGTGCGATATTTCCCCTCCTAGCGAGGCGATTCGCACGTGATTTATGAAGATCTTCGAAATTGCTAACGTTCGAAATACCCGAGGGAATGGTTGCCCAGTGATCAAACACGTGATCACACGTGTTAATCCTGAAAAAACGGAAAAAAGAGGTGGGTATTTTTCCCACCTTTCTAGTGACCAGCTGGGGTAGAGGGCCGATCTGTGTAGCTGGTATCGAATAATTGCGATCTGGATCTGGCGCTGGCGCAGCGCTGGCGCTGAGGTGGCACTGCGCACTGCACACGTCCTGTCTCACGTGTCGGACTTGAGCGTTGAGGACTGTCGGTCGAAAATAACACTGCCCGAACTGTTATGTTTTATGTCGCGGTGCTCAGGCGTTGTCAAAGCCGCTGATCTGCCGCACGGCGGCGGCGGAGGAGCCGACTGATATCGGCGACCTACTGGTGCAACGCTTCCCACTCTTGCTGGCGCACGCGGACTTGAATGCGGCGCTAGGGGCGGTCGCCGCGGCGCGGCGCGTGGGGAGGGTTGACAGGGTCCGGGAGTCCGGCCGGAGCTCTGCACTCTGCGGGGTTCCGGTGGGCGTCGCGGCCCACGGTGGCGCCCTCCAGAGGACCCGCCGATGACATAGCCGGCGGGCTGCTGGGCCGCACCAGGTGCGCATCCCCCCCAACCCAATCCCAGATTCCCTCCCCACCCGAGCGTCTCGTCACGCGCGGGGACCGGGCGCGCGGGAAATTCAATGCTTCATTGAAACTCTGCACGTTTTATGCGTATCTTGAGTTTGGCGGTGGTTTCCCGTCTCCCGGCGTCGGGCTTGCGTTGCCGGTGACGGAGCCCTGGGCCGCTCGCGCTCACGCGCGCTGGGACCGGGGACGGATCCCTCCTGCCCAGCTGCAGACGTGGATCGATGTGGGGGCGCGTGGGGCGGGGTGGCTATTGCGTCGCCGTCTTGTCACCCGGCGTCGGCATTTGCTTCGAGGACAGTGTCCGACAAAGGACGAACCTGAGCACTCGCAACGTCGGAACGGACGTCGTGCGGTGGCATCCGAGCGGACCCGCGCGCGCCACGCCAGATTCGAATGCGATCAGCAGGCGCGCTGACATCGTGTCCTCCTCGTCGTATGGAACAGGCGCGACAGCGGGCTGTCGACGTCGTCCTCCGGGTCGCTGCAGGGGCTCGGGTACGGCTCGCGAGGAGTGGAGGCGGGAGGGGCGCTTGGGGCGGGGGCACTGGGGGCGCACCAGAGCGGCAGAAGGCACGGTAGAGGGGGCGGCGGGAGCGTCTCCGGGTCCGAGAGGGGGCGCGGGGGTGGGGCGAGGCGGCGAGATATCGACTATACGCTCGTCGCCATCGCGCTCTTTGTGCTCGCTGTCCTCGGGCTCACCCAGCTGCTCACCGAGCCGCGACTCGTAACCAGGATGTCGCTCGCGCTGCTCTGGCGGGGGGGTTACTGAGAACACCCACTGTAACGCAGAACGAGCATACCCCGCACGACGTATCCTCGCGGTGGATGCGCACACCGACGTACGACTCGGCTCGTGGTGGAGTACTCGTACTCCAGATCGTCGTGTGAGAGGCTGAGGGATTCGTCCATTCAACGTCGGTCGAGTGTGTTGGCATTGACCCTGCTCTCCGGCGCTTTGCGCACATGTTCGGAGTGACGGAGTACTACGCGCTGCTGGCGGCGTGGCACGGGTGGTACAGCCTGGAGATCGGCGTGGAGATCGCCGCCGCGGTGGTCACGGGCTTCGCCTCCTGGCTCCTCTTCGCGCTCCTCTACGATACCGCCGGTAGGGCCCGGCCCATATATTGCGAGGCGCCGCGTCACGAGCGTGCCTCGTACGACGCGTCACAGGGTGCGCCATAGGATGCCGTTTCAGTCAAGAAGCCAGGGTTATAAACGCGTTTGATGACGTGGTGAGCGATACCTGCCAGGCCCTCACAGCCGGGATCCTCGTCGGGTTGGTCCCTGCCAGCATGGTCACGGTGGTAATTTTGATTTTCCGATTCCACACAAGGAGCTGGGCGCTGGTGGCGGCGCTCCCCCTGGTGTTCGGCCCGGCGCTGATGTGCGCGCGGTATCTGGATGGGCGCATGCAGCACAACGAGGAGGAGCAGGCGCGCACGCGGGTACTGAAGATGAAGGCCGCAGCGTACGCGGTGGCGGGGCGGCGCTCGCAGCCGCACTCGGGGCCGCAGTCGCCCAGCGGGAGGAGCGATCGGGGCTTGCGCAGTGCCCGGGGCAGCCCGACGATGGGCGGCGGCGGGGGGGAGGGGGATATGCGGAAGCTGGTGGGGAGTGGGGGGTCGCTGGGTGACATAGGGCAGCTAGGTCAGCGGGGTGCTCAACAGTCGAGTGGGTTTCGGGAAGCAGCGAGCCTTGGAAGCCTGGCGGGGGCGAGCGGGGGTGGGCTCGGGAGCGGGGTGAGCGGGTGGGGCGGGGGACTGCTCAACGGGCAGGGCGGGGGCGGGTTGCGGGGGCGGGGGCCGGCGGCGATGTCACCCCGCGGCGGCAGCGGCGGCGCCAACGGGAGCATGCACGGCGGGAGCGTGATGGCGCGCCGCCATGGGCTTCAACACACGCACCACATGAGCAGCCCCAACCTGCTGTCGCTCACCTCCAACGCACCCGATAACGGCCCCACGGTAGGGTGGTGCAAATTGAAACGCGTGCAAACCCGTGTTGAGATCGCCTGATTTCGGCGCTCGAAGCTAATCACGATAAACTGCATTCAAGTCTTGCTTTCAACTTCCATGTGCGCTCCTACACCACGGACAACAGCCCCAACGGCGAACGGCGACCCCCAACGCCACCGTCCACTTCCACAACCGGCGGCGGCGGCGGCGGCGGGGGCGGGGGGGGCGGTGGCGGCGGCGGCGGCGGCGGGGGCGGTGGCGGCGGCGGGGGGGTGGTGCACAAGGCAGTGGCGGCACGCACCTCGCTGAACAACCCGCGGAGCCTCACTGCGCTGACGCCCATCACGGGCAGCCCCTCCTCCACGCCCACCGAGCTGTCGCCGCACCATCACCACTCGCCGGCGGGGGCGCCGGATGCGCCGGGGGCGGGGGCGGGGGCGGGGTGGGGGGTGGAGGGAGAGGGTGGGGGAGGCGGCGGTAGCAGCGGCGGTAGCAGCGGTAGCGGCAGCAGCGGCGGCGGTGGCAGCGGCGGTGGATCGGGGGCGGGGGGAGTGGCGGCGTGGCACCCCGGTGTTGGCCTCACTTCCAATTTCTTCAGCAAGCCGCCGGTGAGTGGCCCGGTCGGTGGCCCGGTCGGGGGCCCGGCCGGGGGCTCGGCGCCTCGGGACCCCTCAGGGTTGCGGGTCTCCCCCACGAGCCGCCCTGGTGCACCGGGGCGCGGGCAGGGGCACACCCGCAATCAGCACAGCTACCCAGGGGGGGGCGCTAGCAGCCAGAACATGAACAGTTGGGGGGGTATTAGCACCTCCTCCAACCCGAGCCCGCGGGGTCAAGTAGCGGGGTCAAGCGGCGGCGGTGGTGGTTCAAGCATCGGCGGCGGCGGCGTGTCAAGCGGCGGCGGCTGGGGTGTGTCAAGCAATGGCGGCGGCGGCGGGCTGAGCAGCGTGAGCGGCGGCGGCAACGGGCTGAGCGGCAAGCGGGTGGTGAGCGCCGGCACGCTGCCCCGGCCGCCCAGCTGGAACCCGACCGTCGCGTCGCCGGCCAACCTCTCCACCTTTGACAGCTGGGTGTGAGGGGCTACAGCCGGGGGCGGGGATACCTATTATTATCCCGTCCCTTGCCACATGACCTGCCCCTGTGCCCTGTACACCGCCCCTATGTCCCTTTTGAAACCTATAACACCCCCGAGCCCGGCAAGGATTTGGCAGGAGCGGCGGTCTAGTTGCACGCACGCCCATATTTTTAGAGAACTTAGCACAACGGACGGCAGTCCGGGGGAAACCCACCAAACGTTATGACAGACTCAAATTAGTGAGAACCAAACAGAACCATTTCTGGTCTAGACGAAACCCCTCAGCTGTCAGCTGACAACGGCACAATTTGATTATTTCTGTATTATGAAATATCAACAAAATGAAAGCACACGCAAAAAACGCTCGACCACTCTCCGCGGTCCTCCCTCCTCCTTCGAACGCTGCGCTGTGACATCGCACCTGAAGCATTGTCATCTCGGAAAGTTCCAGCACAAAACACGGTCCACGCTACAAACACCGATCAAGTTTCATGCTTAACAGCGGTCCACTCTCCGCGGTCCCCATTACGTGCGCCACACTAATAACATCGCACCCCATAAGGAGATAGATCCACCCCCACAACGTGAGAGATCGTATGCTGAATGACATCATGTTAAAGCTATGGAGCATTGCCCAACATGACTACCACGCGGTGGTGCGTGCAGGCGACGATTAATAGATGTGCGTATAACAGAGTGAAGCCCCATAGGGGTGCTCTAAGGCTCATCACTATACATTTCGGTCTGTCAGCTACTGATCTGTGCTGTTGGGACAGTCCTAGTTTATCAACAGATTGACAATACGCCACACAGCCCTTTCACTGCGTGATGAGCGCGCATCCCCCGCCAGCACCTCCGCCACGGGCGACTTACTGCCTGTCACGCCCCCACTGGCCGCCCCGCCACCCATCACGCCCCCACTGGCCGCCCCGCCACCTGTCACGCCCCCACTGGCCGCCCTGCCACCTGTCACGCCCCCACTGGCCGCCCCGCCACCTGTCACGCCCC
>Ga0307489_10003120_pt1 | contig 11029 bp, 13 predicted proteins | sample SB12metaG_FD_202247 | JGI IMG/M metagenome (GOLD analysis project Ga0307489, IMG submission 202247) | Sea-ice brine microbial communities from Beaufort Sea near Barrow, Alaska, United States - SB 1.2 | ecosystem: Environmental > Aquatic > Marine > Coastal | place: USA: Alaska | collected...
GGATTTCCCCCGGGTTGACCCCATGCACGCATGTCATGCCATTTGAATCAATCATCGAGCTCATAGGCTGTGTATGAAGACACGGGGGCCGGGGCGAACGCCTGGTGCCTCCTGATACACGCGGAAACATCTCTCTGTCACGGGGGGCAGGGCGAAAGCCTGATGCCTCCTAGTACATGTGGAAGCGCCTCTCTCGCTGTCTCAGTGTGTGAAGCCGTTTGAGGAATGGTTTGCTTCGCCCTGCAGGTTTAGGGGTTAGGATTAGTTAAGGGTTGGGGTTAAGGTTCAGGGTTTAGGGTTTGCTTCGCCCTACCAGGCCCAGTACCAGTCGGTGTCCTTGGCGCACAGCGCGGCGCTCAGCGAGTTCATGCTGCTGGTGAACACGCCATAGCGTAGGGCCGCAGCGCCGCAGGTGTTTAGGGTTTGGGATTAGGGTTTGGGGTTTAGGGATAATTCAGGGGTTAGGATCAAACCACAGGTGACCGCGCCACTGTCACGCTGCCGGTCCGCATGTGATTGGTGGAGACATTTGCCACGTTGCCTCCTCGATTTGATATTTCGACCAACCCCTGCGCGGTGTGAGGGTGCGGCAACTCGGTTTGCTTATTCGTGGAGGGTCAACGGGCTGTGATTGGTCGAGAGGGTGTATTCAGGGGATTCAGGAGGTCGTCGAATCGGACACTGAATCTTAGTGTCATCCAGACATTACAGGGGTTCATGTGAGTGAGCGGTTCACGGACAAACCGGATTCAGTTGATCTGAAAAGGGGACGAGTGGATGGCCGTGCCGATAGGAAATATGATGATAGCCGCGACGATGAGTCGGGCCACGACGACGCGCCACCGCCGCTCGCCCGCGCGGGAGGGTCATGGAGAACAACGACTTGACCGATGTTTAACAAAAGGAATATCACTTTTGGGCCGAGGGAACTACATTCTCATACGACGGTCTGGAGTCCTCCACCGCAAACCGGCCCACGGGTCACGTACATCGGGTACGAGCATCCACCCCGAAGGTAAGTCATGCTCTGTTGTTAGCTTTTGGCGACGAGTAACCACAGGGTGCTACGACCGTGCGAATGGTCGTAGATGCATGCACTTAGTGCAGTCTAGACTTGTCATCTAGCAACTAGTGCACGCCACGCGGGACGTTTAGTCGACGCGTTGATTTACTTGTTTATTTATTTGGTCATGCTCTGATCTAGTTCAAGTCATTGTTGTGAACACTCACCCTGCCGGGTTCATCCACAGCGCGCTCCAGTTGACGTCGTCGGGCGCCGGCGCCGCCTGCACCGTCCACGCCAGCTCGCCGCCCGCCATGAGGGTCATAGGCCGATTTCGTTATATCGCCTGGGTGAAATGCGCATACAGAGTTGCGGGCAAAGCGTGAGCGCTCCGCGCGGGAAATCGGGCGCCAGGTTGAGTGCCCATACATATATGTATATATTATATACAGAGTTGCGGGCAAAGCGTCAGCGCTCGGCGCGGGAAGCGATAAACCGATAACAGCCTATTGCGAACAAAGACTCGACCGACGTCAAATGGACGAAACACCACAATCAGGCAACTTGCGAGAGCGAGGGTAAAAGTTTATAAGATGGTTTGGGGTCGGTCGAACACCACTGAACGAGTCCCCGCGTGGGCATGAGCAATGGCCCTGAAAGTACATCTATCTATGAAAGCGCTTGACTCACTAATTTAGAGTATACGCGCTACTTATCATCTTGAAATGTTCACGTTTCTTCGATTTGGTTTCCAGATATTTTATTGTCTGGATCTTGAGCGTCTGCATGTCGCTCAAGACGCACTTCGTGCATTGTTTTGAAGGTACGTGATGCTCCGTTATGCGTTCGAGACGTTGTTCTGAATACACCACCCCCCCTGCCCGGCTCCTGCAGCAGCGTTTGCGCCGCAACGGCCGCGGAGACCTGCGAGCGGAAGATGACAAAGTACGCGAGGCCGCTCCGGGGGTTCAGGCCAGAGTCCGTCTGTGCCTCCTGTGAGGGTCGGATGAATAATGCTCACCACGTCGTAGGATACATTGTTGATCAATGTGACAAGATCTGAGCCTGTCATCCTGCCACGTATGCTGACAGGATGATAAGATGGGGGATCAACTTTGTCATCATGGTTCATCCGGTGCAGTCTGGCTTCCTCCTCACCCTACAGGACGATTCATTCTGCACAGGATCTGGTCAATCTCATGTTAATTTGGTAACATAGGGCTCTCACAATGTGGTGGATCACGTGGCGAGTAATTTTCATCAGGCCCTACCTCCTGCACGCGAGCGACCAGCTGTTTCATCTCATCTGAAAGCGCGTCTCGCTGGACCGTGATGTAGCGCCGCACGTTGAAGTCGAAAGCAAAACTTGGAAGCGGATCATCACATTTTAGTTTCAAGCGCTCAGATCCTGGCGGTTTCAACGTGGGTTTGATAGGGTCAACCTGCACCGCCCTACCATGAGCGCCTTCTGGTGCTCGGACAGCTTGGACGACAGGTGAAGATCCAACGGGCTGACTCGCTGTAGGGGCACAAATTGGGTACTCGAAGTTGAAAGCAATATTGTCAAGCAGTTTATCGCGTATGTTAGTTTCAGCCTGAAACCAGGCACGCTTTTAACACAGGTTTCAACGCATTTGGACTTGCACCACTACGCGGTCCGACCCCCTCTACCATAAGCAACTGAGGGGTCAAATCGCGTAATGACCTCGATTCTTCAAAATGGTCGATTTGAGGGGTCATTCAGTCAGGCAAGGCAAAGCGAAAGCCCGGTCGGCCGGGTGTTCGTCAGTTGTTCCCTGATCCGGGAACATCCCCCTCAACCCAATGTTTCTTATAAATGGTAGAGAGGGTCAGCGCGTGTAGCAGCCTGCCTTACTCGTCCAGGCGCGCTTTCAACACAGGTATCAACACGTTTGGACAGGGTTTAGGGTTTAGGGTTCAGGGTTTAGAATTTATAATTAAGGGTTTAGCATTTTGCAGCAGCCTGCCTCGCTCGTCCAGGCGTAGCAGGCGCAGCTGCACGTCGTCCAGCCCCCGCAGCAGCTTGTCCACCACCGTGTAGCGGCGCAAGTTGAATTTGAAAGCAAATTTTGAAAGCGGTCCTTCACATTATAGTTTCAAGCGCCTAGTTCAACGCGGTTTCAACGTGGATTCGATGGGGTCAAGCTGCACCGCCCTACCACGGTGTGGTAGCGCACCGGCACGGCGGCGACGAAGTCCGGGAAGATGGAGGAGAACGCGTTGGACACCTCCACCTCGGCCGCCTGCATGGCTGTCAAATGCCCTCCAGGTGGGGTCGAGTCAATTATGCTCAACACATCTTTGCAGTTCTGGTGGGGAGGGCAAACGGGGATTTTGATTGTCTTGAGTCAATAGACGGTCGCTCACATGAATTACAGAGTACTTCAACCTCCAAGATTGGGAGGTTGATTTTGTATGGGCGATGGTCTATTACCTCAACCATCGTGACCATGCCGCGCTGCGCGCCATCCCAATTTCCCCCCCCCGCTAGAACTGCGTAGTCACGACATTCAGGAAACAAGGGGGTAAAGTGTGGTGGGTGACGGTGACGCGGCAGATAACATTCACTAAGCCCCACCTGTGGATGTGATGGCCTCAGACTGCGGGTCCACGTCTGTGACAAGGACGGCGTACTGCTGAGCCTGACCATAGGGCCGGATAAAGTATGCTCGCCACCTCATGTGACTACACAGATCGGCTGTGGGCCGCAAACGGGGGTTTATTTTGCGTGAGTTAATATATGGTCGCTCGCATACATTACAGTCTAGATCAGCCTGCCGTACATGGCAGGCTGAAAAATGCATGGGCAAGGGTCTATTGACTCAACGATCGTGATCAGACCGCGCCACGCGCCATCCCCATTTCCACCCCCCACCAGAACTGCGTAGGATGACAATGACCCACAATGACCCGTTTAACGAGGTTTCAACTATCTTTGATGACGTGGCAGGTATGCTCGAGGCGGCCTCACCTTGACCGCCCAGGTGCCGTGCGCGTGCGACGATCCGTTGTGTAGCGGCGCAAGTCTAATAGGCGGTTCATCATATCATACTTTCAAGCGATAAGTTCCGAGCGGTTTCAACGAGGGTTTCATAGGATCAACCTGCACCGCCCCACCGTTGCCCGGCACGGACACAAGCTGACGCCGCGCCAGGCAGCAGGGTCATTGAGAACACGTGCTCGAACCGATATCAGAACATGACTTACCTTGAGTGTGAGTGCCCATACAGACGCGCGGGGGAGGAAGTGGAGATTCAACGTCGGTCGAGTGCTTGTTCATATCAAAGGCTCCGACTCATAACAAGAGAAGCGGAGTGTGGGTATGGGCAAATGGGAGAAACGGCCCTGGATATACAGATAAAACCCCCTATCATACAATGGATGAAGGGAATGACCCCCTTGCCACAGAAATGGGCGAGTGCACCTCGCTGAATTCCATGACATCAGGCTGGGCGGTGAATGAAGAAGACTCGATGTTGACGTGGTCCGTGCTGATGGGCTGCTGCATCAGCTCGGTTCGCTCCAGCTCGGATGGCGACGCCTCGTGGTTCAGCACGTGGCGGGATAACAGATTATTCGGCGTAAGCAGATGAAGCAGTCCAGGCAGTCCACCGTGTCCACGTGACCCACTGCCGCGCCTCAGAGATGCCCCACTCAGAAGGGTCGTTAAGAAAAAACACTCGACCAAGATCAGAGCATGATTTGATGCTCAAGCACTGGACCGAGAACAGAGCATGACTCATCTGCAGGGTGAATGATCATACAGACGCGCGGCGGAGTAGGATGAGATGCACCGTGAGGCGAGTGCGTATTCTCAATACCACCCCTGCCATGTGACCCACCGCTTTGCCTCCCCAGAGATGTCCCACTGCTGTCCATCGGAGTGTCCGCAGAGCGCGCGGAGCGCGGCCCGGACGTGTCATTGGGGTCCACCTCCTCCGAGTCGTGCGGCGTTGCTACGGAGTGCCCCAGCCACGCCTGGCGGTCGGCGCGGTAGTCCACTAAGCAGGGTCAGATAAGCATCGCTCGCCTCGTGAGAGACTGACGCAATCCTCGTGTATTAGAAGGCACCAGGCTTTCGCCCTGGCCCCCGTGCATTGCTCACCACGTCACATGCTGACGCTTAATCGATAAACTACGCCACTCAGGCTGCTGTCCCGTAAGAAAGTGGGGGTTCAAGGTCCCCTCACTCCAGCTCTGTCAAATTGTAAAGAGCAGGAGTCCCTGCGCCTTACAAAACCGACATTTGATCACACAACCACAGTCTGAGTTGTGTAGAACGAGGGTTTGCAACGCGGAGGATGGCACGGCAAGCATGATACGTCAAGGCCTACCACAAAGTTGATGTACAGCAGGGTGCACACTGCTTTTAGGGCCAGGTCAATAACGCTCGCCGCGTCACAGAAACGATGATAACGATAGGAACATAAGATGTCGTGTGACTAATGCGTGCGGGGTTGAAAATGTGGTGGATGACGTGGCAGGCAATGTTTACATGTGCCCGCCAAACAGCGTGGTGAGGATGACCACGAAGGTGTGGATCCACAGAAAGTGGGACGCGGCGGGAATGTTGGACATGGACACTTTGTCGAACGTGCTCATGCCGCCCTCCGAGAGCGCCGTCGACTGGATGACATTGCCGCAGAATAGGGACAAGCAATTACCGCTGGCCACGTTATAGGATGACGTTGCACGCAAAACACAATTAACGAGGGTGTAAGCTCTGGTGGATCACGTGGCGGACATTGCAACTCAGCCCTACCCAATACATAGTTCACCGGCTGCAGCACAAAACAGGAAAGAAACGCTCAGTAAACACTAAATAACACGGTCTCACGCAGCCACACAGCTGTAATATGTGGTAAAGAAAAGACGTGCACAGCTGTAACATGTACAGTAGCGAAGAAAAAACGTGCACAGCTGTAACATGTAGCAAAGAAAAAACGTGCTCAGCTGTAAGATGTAGCCAAAGCAGAATGTGCTGCTCACCAAGACGACGCCGAGGTTGATGACGGCGACGAAGGCAGCGATGATGAGGCAGAGGCGGTTGGCGCGGTCGAAGTACAGGGAGTCCAGGCCCGCCGTGTTGTAGCGGCGCAAGTTCAATTTGAAAGCAAAACTTGAAAGCTGTTCATCAGATTCCAGTTCAGGCACATGGTTCCAGGCGCTTTCAACGAGGGGTTGACAGGGTCAACCTGTTCCGCCCTACCGTGTCGTAGATGGTCTGCTCCTCGATATTGAGCACGTGGGGAATCCAGCTCCACAGGCACGTCCTGCGGCAAACGGGACTCACTCGACGTGTGAGTACGGCATTGACATACAACGGTGTCCGCCGTATACAACTGTGTATGCTGAACACAGCAGTGAATGCTGAACACAGCTGTGTATGCTGAACACAGCTGTGAATGCTGAACACAGCTGTGTATGCTGAATACAGCTGTGTATGCTGAATACAGCTGTGTATGCTGCATACAGCTGTGTATGCTGAATACAGCTGTGTTGTATGCTGAATACAGCTGTGTATGCTGAATACAGCTGTGTATGCATGAATACAGCTGTGTATGCTGAATACAGCTGCTGTTCTGCTGCACACAGAAGAAGAAGCACGAGCACGCTGAACAGTGAGACACACGGATGAGGATGAGGATGACGGAGAGGATGAGGATGAGGTCAAGGGAAGATAGAGCGGAGAGAGAGAGGAGCATGAGAGAAGGCCAAGATCGAGAGGAGAGACGTGAGGGAGGAGAGAGGAGAGAGAGGAGACAGAGAGGATGGATGAGGGACACAGGAGAGAGGAGAGGAGAGAAGAGAGAGGATAGTGGAGAGAGGGGCTGTTAGTACAGCTGTACTGACCAGTAGGCGAGCGGGAGCGGCGGCGGCTTGCACGTTACGCGGGGGTGCAGCAGGCGCGTGCGGTACACCTTCACCCTGGCAGCAGGGTCGTTGAAAAGCGAGAAAACGCGTCAGCGTGTATGAGGAGGCACCAGGCTTCCACCTTGGCCCCCGTGGCGCCGTGGGGTCGCTGAGAACAAGTACTTGAACCGAGATCCGAGCATGACTTCCCTTCAGACTTAGCACTCATACAGACACGCGGAGGAGGAGGAAGGTGGGAAGTATTCAACGTCGGTCGAGTGCTTGTTCTCATAAACCCCCCCCTGCTTGGTTTGAAGCAGGCCGAAAAGCACGAAGCACGCGACGCCCACGGAGGCGCTCACTATCGCGGCGTTCTTGATCTGGTCCCAGCTCCGAGCTGCGAGGCGACGGCCACACCACGGAGCGTTAGATAGCTGGCAGCACAGCAGGGGGCACAGCTGACAAGCACACAGCTGGTAAGCACACAGCTGGCAACAGAGCAGGGGGCACAGCGGCACAGTTGACAAGCACACAGCTGGCAGCACAGCAGCGGTTATCAAGCTCGAAGCAGCCCCGCGTGGCCGCCACGCCGCGTGGTGGACAGAGCACACACTAGACAGAGGAAATATGCCAGCTGGTGAAGAAGAGGGAAGCCAAGAGTGGGCAAGGAGGGCGTGGCTGTTTGCACAGCGAGGCCACACGGCGGAGCTTTAGATCCAACGTTCGAAGCAATCCCACGATCCCGTGCGGCGGCGGGAGACCGGAGAGAGCACACAGTCGAGGAACGAGGCAAGCAGGAGGTGACGCCGGGAGAGGCCAAGGCGAGGGGGAAAGAGGGGCCGCGTGGTTGTCTGCGTACCAGTGTTCATACAATACCACTTGTCGCACGTGGTCAGCGTTATGTTGGTGTCGAACGCACTGGGCGGAAGCACCACGGTGTCCAGCGATGTCAGCGAGGCATTCGCCATGACCGCCGCTGGTTGTAGCTCTGAGCTCTTCGCGGCCCCGGCCCCGGCGGCGGCGCGGCTGGCGGCGGCGCGCGGCGAGGCAGTTGCCTCCTAACCTAATAGACAAGTGTCAGCGCGAGGCCTCAAGGTTGCCGAGTGCCGCCTCCGAGGTTGTCAGTGCCTCGGCGGCCGTCGGCTGGCGCGCCGTGGGGGTGGTGCGCGCCGTGGTACCGTCGAGGGTCGCCAGCACGCGAACGCGAAGGAAGGTATTTGTGTGCAGTGCAACGTTGTGTGTGCGTGTTGGGTGTGGCTGGGTGCGCGGCGTGACTAGTATCACCGCCTCCAAGGTCCACCAAGCGAGACTCAATCAAGGGCGACGGGTCCGCGGGCTTGGGGTTGGAGGGTTTAGGGTTTCCAAGGATTCATCCCAAATCCAGCGCAGACGAACACAAAACGCTCTTCGCCTCCCTGTTCGCCTCCCCACATGCCCAGACGACGCAACACCCCTCAACGCGGCACAACGCCAGCACGCGCGGTATCAGACGCGTTCGAACGGCGCGGACCCTACCCTGTGGGCGGGTGTTGACTTACCCCGTGAGGACTCCGGGCAAAGGGCTTCGGCGCCTGGCCACCCGATACGTGGCGTCGGCGTGACAGAGAGGCGCACATTCGTTTTTTGGATTCTTGGCGATGGAGGCCGGTAGCCCACGCCCGCCGCGTAACAGCACCGGGCGCATGGTGCCGGAGCTCATTCGGACCACCAGCCTCGAGCTCGGGGTCGTCGGCCTCGGGGGTCGCCCGGGATCCGGCGAAGACGGCGGCGGTGGCGGCGGCGGTGCCGTGCCCGGCGGCCGCAGCATGGTCTCCCCCGGGGGCTCGGGTAGGATGACGTCCCCTACCAGGCTGGGTGGCATGGGCACCGGCGCACCAACCGCACGGAGCGGTCTGGGATCTCCGGGTCGTACACGTACGGCGTCCACGCCGACGGCGGCGGCGGCGGCGGCCGTCGAACGCCCCAGCAACGCGCCCGACCTACCACCCGCCGCGAAGCGCCGCCCCAATCTCTACGAGCACGGCCGACCGGCTACGTCGGGGGTAGGGCCTTGGCTCTTCGCAAGTCGTCACCACATGCGTGCCACTTCAACGCTTGCCCACCACGCCATCCATCAAATGCCCGTCACGTCACAAACCGCCCGCCACGTCACCCACCGCATGCGCGTCACGCCATCCACGCATGCTACGTCCTTTACCACACGCACGCCACGTCGTCCCACACATCATATGGCGTTTTTCTAGGGCAGATATTGCCCAAGATGTTGCTGATGCGCGTGCTGGTGCTCGCCAGCCACGTCATAACATGCCATGTAACTGAAGCGACTAGGGTTCACATCACGTGTCGATGACGACAATTGACGACCTGGCGGGTGTCGAGCAAATTATGGCGAGCCATATTGATGTCCAGGGCCCGGCAACATGTGCTCAAAACATCAAGAGGGCACGCGCGTGTCCCTGGATGGAGGACGCAGCACAGCGCACCACCGGCGGCGCCAGTCTCCGCAGCAGCAGCCTCCGGACGCTTCCCAACGACTCCTCCTCCGCCGGCCCCGGCCGCCTGCCCAGCACGTCGAGCTCGCACGGCGCTCGCGGCGTCCTCGGCCTCAACGCGCAGCGCAACCAATCGATGGAGAGCTACTCGTCCTTCATCGAGAGCCTTCCCAGCCGCGCTTCGGAAGCCGTGTGGAGAAACAAGGCAGGGGGGTTATTGATAACATGCGCTCGACTGACGTTGTGTTCCCACGAACCTCTTCCGCCTGTCTGTATGAGCGTTCACCCTGAAGGTAAGTCTGATGGTGAGTCTGTATGAGCTTCACCCTGATCTCGGTTCGAGCGCTTGGTTTGATGACCCTTCTGAAAGGATGTGTCGTACCGAAAGGACAGCATTGGCCACGGTTCGGGTAACCGCACGCTCAAGGGCGGGCGCCAGAGCGCGTTCTTCGACACAGTCCTACCTCCGAGCTTGCTTGAGGCAGGGGCTTACACTCGTCCAAGTTGCAGCTCAACCTAATACGTTTTGGTCACACCTCCCCGTGACCCCCTGTCTAATAGACTGGGGGAAAATCATGCACCCGACGTATCCCACAGAATTTGCTTACGTTCAGCCGAAACGTGGACGGGTGTAAGCCCCTGGCTGAAGGGCAACGCCAACGCGCATTACCGCGATGGCAGCCGGCGGGCGCTGGAGCGCTTGATCACAGCTGTGACGGATGAGACCGGCAGTGGAGGCAGTGGGGGTGGAGGAGGCGGAGGAAGAAGAGGGGGTGCAGGAGGCGGAGGAGAAAGAGAGGTGAGGATGGGCCGAAGCTCGTGGTCTGCGGGGTCACCTGATGGATCAGGGTTGGGTGTTGGGGCGGGGGTAGGGGCTAACACTCGTCCACGTTTCGGCTCAACCTGAGCCGTCTCTGACACCAAAAGCACCCTAACTTCCCCCTAGTATCCCCTAACACCCCCTATACAACCCCTAAACAACCCCTAAATACACCCCCTATCCCATAGACAGCGCTCACGTTGAGCTGAAAAGTGAACGAGTGTAAGCCCCTGGGCGGGGGCGGAGGCAGGGCTGAGGCCGGTGGCGGGGGCTGGGTCAGGGCCTAAGATTACGATGGAGGTGGGGTACGCGAGTTGGGTGCAGGCTGTGGGTGAGGGCGCGGAAAGCCGCCTGCCGGCCGGACGCGAAGAGGTGGAGCTCCTCCGGACGTGGATGAAAGGTAGGGCCTGGCGGACATTTCTCGCCATTTATAGGGTACCATCAATCTCAAGAAACGAGGGTTCAAATGCGTGTTGCTGACGTGGCGACATTGCTCGCCACGTCATGGGATACCATCTCTCTCAAGCAACGAGGGTTCCATTGCGTCTCGATGTTGATGACGTGGCGAGCAACATCCGCCGGGCCCTGATGAGAGGCCAGCTGGAAAAGACGGCGCAGATGCACGCGCGGGCGGGAGATATGATGGACGCGGGGAGCATGGCGGCGGAGATCCAGCAGGTGTACGACCGCGCAGCGTGTGAGCTGGCGCGGCAGGTAGGCTCAGGTGAAATATGCTTTACGAGTATCGGACAGAACCCGTTTACAGAAACTATTTATTTCCGTAAATACTCCGTTACGAGGGGCTTTCGGGCGAAAATACCGGTTCACGAGATCTGCGCC
>Ga0307489_10003121_pt1 | contig 11028 bp, 9 predicted proteins | sample SB12metaG_FD_202247 | JGI IMG/M metagenome (GOLD analysis project Ga0307489, IMG submission 202247) | Sea-ice brine microbial communities from Beaufort Sea near Barrow, Alaska, United States - SB 1.2 | ecosystem: Environmental > Aquatic > Marine > Coastal | place: USA: Alaska | collected 2017-05-06
TACATCCATCAACACGTGGCAGACTGGAGAGAGCGACGCCTAGATACTTGAGATAAACAGCATCCTATGCCGGGAGCGATATCTGCCAAGCCTCACCCAGACAGATATCAATAGCATCTGAATCCAGTCTGGCTTACTGGTGTAACTGCATTTGAACCCTCGATTCTTGACGCTACGAGGTGGCGAGCAGCAACCTATGAAGGGCGAGCATTATCTGCCGGACTTTACCTAGAATGGTTTCGATGGCGCCTAGCTCGAGCTGGATTTTGATGTTTCCGCATTTGAACCCTCGTTTCTTGAGTTAAACAGCATCCTACGAGGTGGCGAGCAATATCTGCAGGATCCCACCTAGACGGATTTCGATGGAGTCTAGGTCGAGCTGGGTTTTGATGCTTTCCGCATTTGAACCCTCGTTTCTTGAGTTAAACGGCATCCTACGAGGTGGCGAGCAATATCTGCCGGACCCTACCTAACATGATTTCGATTTCCTCTCGTTCTAGCTTGTCCTTCTGGGCTTTCCTCATAGCTTCCAAGAGATTGCCCTCGATGTCAGCCTGCACGTAGGGTCTGGAAACTACGCAGTTCTGGTGGGCTGGTCAAATGGGGATGGTGCGAAGCGCGGTCTGGTCACGATCGTTGAGTTAATAGACCCTCGCCCATACAACTTCCACTTCCCGTATACGGTAACTTGATCTACACTGTCGTTATATGAGCGACCGTCTATTAACTCAAGCAAATCCAAATCCCCGTTTGCCCCCCCCACTCGATCTGCGGAAAAGTACGATTGGTCTCTTTAAATAGTATTCCCAGCCAGCTACGCACACTAATTGTTCCAGAGCCAGGTGCCGCTATTTACAGGGTGATTTTCGGCGTTGTTTAATATTTGGGCGATTTCAGCCAAGATTTCCAGGTTCCTGAGGTGATACGAATATTATCTGAACTGTAAACTCGTGTTGCCCGCCATGTTGTGGACCGATGTTTACACCCTTGGTGCTCCACTAGATTCTCGAGTTAAACGTCAGAGAGAAAGACACAGATAGAGAGAGGGACACTGCTGCGTCATAAGGAGGCACCAGGCATTCGCCCTGGCCCCCGTTGAGTTCAAAGCCATCCTGTGACTTGGCATGCGATATCTGCTAGGGTCTGCCCACACCTTGGGGTTGCCCTGGCCCGCCCCCGCCCACACCCCTGATGCACCCCTAATATACCCCTAGTACAGCCCTCATACACCCCCACTACATCCCAAACACACCCCTAATACACCCCTGATGCAGCCCTGATATACACCCACTACAACCCAAATACACCCCTTACACACCCCTAATACAGCCCTAATAAACCCCCACTTCAACCCAAATACACCCCTACTCGTAATACACCCCTGCAACAGGATACATATATGCCAGGCCCCGCCTGCACTTCGGGGTCGCCGCCCTCGCCCGAGCCCAACCCTCGCTGTCGCCGCCGCCCCTAATACACCCCTAATACACCCCTATTACACCCCTCACAGCCCTGACATTCCCAGTGCACCCCCACTACACCCCCACTACACCCCAAAGACACCCCCAATACGCCCCTAATACATCCCTAATATACCCCAAATATACCCCAAATACACCCCTGCAACAGGATACATATATGCCTGGCCCCGCCTGCACTTCGGGGTCGCCGCCCACGCCCTCACCCGATCCAATCCCCGCTAAGTATGGTCAAACGACCATATTACTGTTTTCTGTTTGATGCAATAACCATACTGCGGTAAGTAAGGTCACACGACCATATTAGTAAAGTCGAGTTCGATCAAATGTCCATACCGCCGCAGCCAGCCAGTCAGCCCCCGCCGAGTATGGCCAAACGACCATATTCGTGGTGTCGAGTTAGGCGAAATGACCATACAGGCGTGAACGATGCTGCGAGTATGGCCACGCGACCATATTCGTGGTGTTGGGCTGGGCGAAATGACCACACAGGCGTGAACGATGCTGCGAGTATGGTAAAACGACCATATAAGTGGTGTTGGGCTGGGCGAAATGACCATACAGGCGTGAACGATGCTGCGAGTATGGTCAAACGACCATATAAGTGGTGTTGGAAGGAGCGAAATGACCATACCGCCCCAGCCCGCGCTCGCGCCTCCGCAAGCTGGGCGGCAAGCTCAATATCATCGCCATCAGCGCCTGTGAATGGGCCCTCGCCCTCGCCGCCATCCTCGCCGCCCACACCCTCGCCGCCGGCGCCGGCGCGCGTCCTCGTCACGCAGGGCCTGCTGCGCTGCTTGGAAGGTGCGGGGGTGTGGGGCCGCAGGACTGCGCCCGCGCGCCGCGCGCCAACACGGCGGATAGCGCCGCCCAACGCAAGGGCCACAGCACATTCCCTGTGTGTGCGTCCCCGCGTGTTCAAAGTGGCTTTTAGGATAACAGGGTTGACCGGGCCGACTTGCAGGAGGTTGAGCTTGTTTGTTGTGTGCTGAGTGGACTTTAGGTGGCGCTCAGAACAAGCCCTCGGTCGCAGCATGACTGCCAATCCACCGCACTGAGTGGCAAACCAAGCATAGCCCTGGCGAAGACCCCAGAGCGGGTGTGTACCGTTGACTCGTTTGGGGTTGGGGGGACACAGACAGCCAGCATCTCAGCACAGCCAGCATATCAGCGTCAGCATCAGCAGCGGAGGATATCGGTGTCGTGGTACCAAGGGCCTTGCTCGCCAAGTCACCCAACGCACTTGCAGCCCTCACATTGGTTACACGTCACCTTACAGCATTGTGACACTTGGACCCTAACCATGTCACCCTAAGGATATCCGCCAACCCATGGATAGACGGGGTACCACAGCGCCGAGCCGCCGCTGTCGCGGCCACACCGCAAGATTCATGGGGTGTTTCCACAACTGTGCCCCGTTCCCCCCGACGACACACCCTCCCTTAGCCACACCTGCGGTAGGGTGGCGAGCGGCCAGCATGGAGACCGCGACGGCTCCCGACATGGCTGCGGCTGGTCGGTATCGCGGCGGGGTGTGAGACCCGGTGAGCGTCGGAGCAAAGAATCTTGTACGCGGCCGCCATTCGAGGATTTATCTTGGCCCGTTTACGTTTTGCTTGCGTGGCACTCGCCGGGTTTCACCTGTCCACTTCTCAGATCAACCTGAGCGACTTTTGTTACTGTGACCGTGGTCACTCACCCCTCAAAAAAGCGCTCACGTGGACTCGAAAGTGGACGGATGTCAGCTTCCATCAATCAATCAACTGGGCACCCGGTTGACTCATGTATGTAACTCAGGGAAACTCTTTGAACGCACACGTGTCGCTGTCGCACTCAGTTGTGCAGGGCACGTGCGAAGCTAACATGGATTGCTCCGCCGCCGCCCTCGCGTTCGTCCTCGCCCTCTATGTGGCACAGGACGCCTCCGCCATCCGCCCGGGCGGCGACGCGACGTCGGCGTCCATCGCGGGCCGCCTCGCATCCGAATCCTCCTCCACCTCCGCTCCACCGAGTTTCTGTCACGGGTTGGACTGTCCTCAGTTCAAGCAGTTGGCAGGGTGGGCATTGAGACACTCGGTCCCGTGCTCGGTCCCCCTTCCAACTGAACAGCTCGACGTAAACCGTCACGACCATGCTTCACGGCTCCATCTGGATCGTGCTATTCTTCATTCTGTGGTTTGTTTCCGACAGAACTCAACTCCTCCCCACAAAATGGTAAGGAAAAAGAGGAGAGGGGGGCGAGGGATAAGAGAGAGGAGAGAAAGGAGAGAGAGGAGAGAGAGGAGAGATATGATAGATAGGAGAGAGATGAGAGAGGGGGGAGAGAGGAGAAGGCACTACAGGATGCCGCCCAATTGGTACGAGTACGAGTACAACTCAACTCGTCGACTCGTACGTCGAAAGATGTTTAAGACGAGCCAGCACAACTGCCTCGGCCCTGGACACCGGCCAGCACCAAGGCGTACGACACGCGCGGGTACCCAGCGGGCCTCAAGTGGACATCCACCGTCGTGGCCGGCAGGGCCATACCCTCTGCTACCTTCTTCCCCGTAACCAGAAGGTCGCACTCCTCCACTTTTCAGATCAACCGGGGCTGATACACGACAGACTGACGCGGATCCCACAAAAAGTGTGTAACGTTGTGCCCAAAAGTGCAACACCTCCAGGGAATTCCAGGGAATTCCACTCGTCCACTTTTCGGCTCCACCTGAGCCGGTTTCCTCGCAGACTTACTGATGCCACCCAGTGTATCCCACACAAGGCGGACAACGTTGAGCCGGAATATGGACGATTGCCAGTCCCTGTTTGACGTGAGCACTTTTTGTGGGATGCGTTGGTTCGAATCAGTGTTTTTCAGTGACAAGAACGGCTCAAGTTGAGCCGAGAAGTGGACGAGTGTAACTCCCTTGTGGCCGGCATGAAATACGACGCCGCGGTCTCAGCCGGGTTCATGAAGTTGTTCCACTACATCTCAGGCAGGGGCTTACACTCGTTCACTTTTCAGCTCAACTTGAGCGCTTTGTATGGGATAGGGGGTGCGCGTAGGGGTTGTGTAGCCCGTGTTAAGGGGGTGCTAAGGGGTGTTTAGGGTGTGCAGGGTGGTATCTTGTGACCGACACGGCTCAAGTTGAGCTGAGAGGTGGACGAGTGTAAGCCCCTGATCTCAGGCGAGAACGAGAAGAAGGAGAAAGTGCCAATGACCGCCCCGGTGTGCGTTCGCATCACGCCGGGCAGGGGCGTTTGGAGAGCAAGCCCTCGACCGCAGAAAAATATCTCCTCCTCCTCCTCCTCCCCGAGGGGTTACTGAGAACAATTGAGCACAATTGACCACAAATACTGGACCGATGTTGAATCGACGGCGAAGTCCTTCCCCGTATCCGCTTGTATGTATGAGTGTTACCCTGAAGGTAAGTCACGCTCCGATCTCGGCCGATTGCTTGTCCTCAACCTGAACCCTAAACCCTCAACCTGAACCCTAAACCTAAACGCCAAACCTCGGCCGATGGCTTGTCCTCACAGACCCTGACGCTGGGCGCCGGTCCCTTCTGCGAGTCCAACTTCACGGTGGGGTCTGACTATGCTTGTCGAACTAAGCTAGTGCTGTCGAGGGGGGGCGTTAAACTAAGCTAGTATAAGCTAGTTTAGGGGCTAGTGGTTAGTGGGTTAGTGGGTTTGTATTAGCCACTACAATGGGTTAGTAAAATAGGGGGGTTTAAAGTAAGCTAGTTCAAGCTAGTTTAGGGGCTAGTGCTTAGTAGGCTATGACAAAGTGCGTGAAACCACTTAGACACTGAGTCTGACTTAGTGCTACTTAGTCTGACTTAGTGCCCGCTCGACCAATCAGAACGCTCCATTTGGACAACTTAGTACTACATGTTTCTGAGTGTCTAAGTGGTTTCACGCACTTTGTCATAGTTTAGGGGCGACAAGTGTAGGTCTGACGAGCACGTCGTCCTGGATGCAGCGGTTGTCAGAGAATGACGTGAGAGCCCTTGAGTTAATTTACGATCTACCGATAGCTCCAATCACCAGACCCCTTTACCACCTGTTGATAAACATCCCGCCCCCTCCATTTCGTAACTGAAATCACACAAGTACGCCCTACTTTGTAATCTCTCGAAGCTGCTTAAACTAAGTTCCCACGGGTCCGACCCGGTCCTGCTTAAAACCCTGAACCTTCAACTTGAACCCTCCACCTTGAACACTACACCCTAAACTCTCACGCTTCCCCAGAGACTTGGCGTGGAACCACTTAGACACTTAGTGAGACTGAGTGCTAAGTCGTCCCGCTCGACCAATCAGAATGCTCCATTTGGACGACTTAGTACTACTTGTTGCTAAGCGTCTAAGTGGTTTCATGCACGTTGTCATACAAGGCTCTTCTTGTTGGTGAGCTTCTTCGTGCCCTTTGTGCCCGAGACACCGGGTAGGGCGGTGCTGCTTGACCCCGCCAGTTATCAGCGATTGATACTCAAATATGATGAACCGCTTTCAAATTTTGCTTTCAATTCCAAATTGCGCCCCTAAAACCGGGCGTACAAATCGCCCCTCCTAAACCAACTGACGCCGCGGTGTTCGCCGACGAGGACCCGTATCCATTCACGGCAGGGGCTTTCACTCATCCACTCTACGCAGTTATGGTGGGGGGGGCAAATGGGGATTTCGATTTCCTTGAGTTAATAGACGGTCGCTGACATAGATTACACTGTAGATCAGCCACGGCGCCGTAAACGGCAGGCCGAAAAATGTATGGGCAAGGGTCTATTAACTCAACGATCGTGACCAGACCGCGCCACGCGCCATCTCCATTTGCCCACCCTACCAGAACTGCGTAGCTTCCCAGCTCGACCTAAGCCGTGTTTGTCACTCAACTCAATAAAACGACTTGACATTTCCCACAACAAGTGCTCACGTGAAGCCGAAAAGTGAACGAGTGTACAGGGGCTTCCCCGGGTCCACTTTTCATTTCAACCTAAGCCGTTCTTGGCACTAAAACCACCCAATAGCCCAACGCATCGCACCGAAAATGCTCACGTCAAGCCGAAAAGTGGATGAGTGTAAGCCCATGGTAAGGTGGCGCAAGTAAAATTGGAGGCTTCCACTCGTCCGATTCAAAGCTCTTCCTGATCCCTTTTGTCACTGACGGAATTAGACCACCGCACGTATCCAATACAAAGTGCGAAGTTGAGCTGAAAAGTGAACGAGTGTATGACCTTGTTTGACGGCGTATGTGAAACAGTTCAGCGGTTACGCCAGTGAGGAGAAGTTGCTGGCCGCGGCGGCCAAGTTGGGCGCGGCGCTGGAAGCGGACGGGATTGAATTTCAGCGGGACCAGTTCTTTTTCGCGGGTTACGACTCGCCATTCCGGGTGTTTGGCCGGCACAACGAGGTTTGGTACATGGCGTCGTGAACGCTGGCCAGTGGGGGCGTGACAGGTGGCCGGGTTGCCAGTGAGGACGTGACAGGTGGCAGGGCAGCCAGTGCCGGCGTGACACGCGGCGGAGCGGCCAGTGGGGGCGTGACAGGTGGCGGGGCGGCCAGTGGGGGGCGTGACAGATGGCGGTGCTGGGGCGGCACAACGAGGTGTGGTACCTGGCGGCGTGAGGGCGCTGGCATCGGCGACAGCACCCGACTATGGCAGCGGCACAGCCGCGCATAGCGCCGGCGGTGTGCATGAGATTGGCCAGTCGTTTGTACTCTTCAGTGCGCGAAAGTCTCGATGAAACATTATGACATCTATTGTAAAACAACATCACACGAACATCATCTTCGCTGCACGAATACAACACGGTTTTACAAATTACAAAATCCCCGCCCCCCCGCCCCAACTAGAGCCCTACGCCACGCCCCTCTCGAGATGGAGCTGCGCTCACTTATGTCGCTCGAGCTGTGCTCAACACGTCTGCCCAACCGTCATCTGATCAGACCCTGTTTGATGACCGGGCCCATCGTGGGTGTGGGGCTGAGGGCCTGCTCCCAGGGTCTTACACTCGTCCACATTTCAGCTCATCGTAAGCACGTTATATGGAACATGTTGCGTGGTGCAAGTGGCAAAGTCGACTCAGGTCGAGCTGAGAAGTGGACGAATTGAAGCCCATGCCTGCTCCACGGCCCGCCGATCCCGCCTGAACGACATCCCAGTGGTTCCTCCCGGCGGGTCCACCTGCCAGGGACTGAAACTGCGTTTCTTTCCAGCTCGATCTGACTGCTTGCTGATGTTGTACCAGTATCGACACACTCACGCCGCATCCTCCCGCCTACCCTTAAACGGCGTCCCCTTCTAAGCTCGAAGTCAACTGGGATAGGGATCATTGAGGTGGGATGACATATTTGGGATAACTCAGACGGGATGAATTAGGTGGAACAACTGAGGTGGGATGACTTGAGGTGGGATAAACAGGGTGGTTATAGAGACAAATTGACTGAATGAAGGGCTCATGAAGTAGTTCTGGGGCACACCAGAACATCTTCACAAGATGCTTCATCGCGTCAGTCGAGCTGAAGAGGGACCTCGTGCATGGCCCTGCCTGGAACCCCAGGCTAGCATACAGATTCACCACCGCAGGCTCCGCGTACAGCGACACGTTGCAAATGTCGTCCAGCACCAACCGCCAGGGCCATCAAATAGGCCGATTTCGGTATATCTCTTCCCGCGCCGAGCGCTGACGCTGTGCCCGCAACTCTGTATGGTCATTCAACCGGGCGCCCGCTTTACCGCGCGGAGCGCTGACGCTCTGCCCGCAACTCTGTATGGGCATTTCACGCAGGCGATACACCGAAACCGGCCTATTGATTGAGTTTCAGCTTCATTCAAGCACCTTCGAGTGGTCACTACCAGTGGATTCACATGCAACAACGGTTTCACGGACGAATTCGCTTTGCTTAAATTCTGAGCTGAAAAGAGACCGGTTGGATAGGTCTGAGCAAGGGCCTGTAAAGTGACCTCAGAATTTACCATTTAAGAGGGGTATATTTTGATTTCAGGGGGGTATTAGGGGGGTATTAGGGGGGTCGCCTCGTGAAAATGAAACCCGAACGCCTAAATCCTAACCCTGAAGTACTTTCACAGCCTGTTAAGTGCTAAATTCTAAGGTCACTTCACCGGCCCTTGTCCGGACCTATTGGAAGGACCTACCACCCGCTGCACCAACCGCTCCACCATTCCGCGCCCAATGCCCATGTGCTGCCACGCGGGCGACACCACCACGTCCCATACTGTGGCGTAGAATACCCCGTCGCTCAGGGGCGTACTCTTCTCATCTCAATGTAAGCACTTTTTGGAGGATACCTTGGGTGAGTTCAGTGACATAAACGGCTCAGGCTAAGCTGAGAAGTGGACGAGTGGAAGTCCCTTACACTCGTCCACTGTTCGGCTCGACGTTACACATCATTCGTGGGATACGCTGGGTGGCGTCAGTCTGTCAGCGATAGTACCGGCTCAGGTTGAGGTGGAAAGTGGACGAGTGCGTCGCCCCACCATCGCTGGTGGCGCGCGCAAAGCCGATGCACTGCCCGGGAAATGTCATCTTGCTCTCGTTCACGGAAGCGGCCACCACCCACACGATGTGGTGACTGTGCTCCAGCCAGAGGCATACACTCGTCCACATTGTCAGCTTAACGTGGGCTCATTTGTGGGATATGCTGGTTGGCGTCAGTCTGTGAATGACCAAAACGAGAGAGAGAGACGTTTCCGCGTGTATGAGGAGGCACCAGGCTTTTGACCAGGCCACCATGATAGAGATACGCTTCTGCGTGCATGAGGAGGCACCAGGTCTGCGCCTTGGCCCCCGTAGTGAGTCACATCACCCAGGTTGAGCTGGAAAGTGGACAAGTGTGAGCCCCTGTAATTCGAATGTAAGGCCCAAACACAGCTGTGCACAACCGTCCACTCTTTGGCCTAACATGAGCACTTTCTGCGGTGGTTTCAGTGACAAAGCGGCTCAGGTTGAGCTGAAAAGTGGACGAGTGTGAGCCCCTGCCTGCAGCGCGCACGTCAGCCGCACCGGGCAGGAGGGTCATTGAGAACAAACAGTCGATCGATGTTCACTGGAGGATACGAGTTAGCTGGTCTGTAGGAGCGGGGGGTTATTGAGAACCAGCACTCGACCGATGTAATTTCGAGGAACCGAGTTAGCTGGTCTGTATGACATACACCCTGATGGTAAGTCATGCACAAAGCAGGGTTCAAGTCCTTTTCTCAATAACCGCCGCACCGGGTCGCGGCGTGGGAACCCGACGGCGGCGAACAGGGCGTTGAGATCGTCCATGTCGTAACGGCGCAAGTTGAAATTGAAGGCCAGTTTAAAAGTAGTTCATCATATTTGACGTTTAACCTCTTAAACCAAGCGCGGTCAACCAGGGGTTAACCAGGGGTCAACCTGGGGTCAACCTGGGGTCAACCTGGGGTCAACCTGGGGTCAACCTGGGGTCAACCTGGGGTCAACCTGGGATCAATCTACACCACCGTACCATATTCGCGTCCGGCCGCTGCCCATACAGGAACTCCGCACCCAGGCAACAGGGGCTCACGCTCGTTCACAACTTTTGTGGGATAGTCGGGTTGTTTAGTGTCTTCAGTGAGGGAAACGGCTACGGTTGAGGTGATAAGCGGACGAGTGGAACCGCCTGGAGCACGGCCATGCCAGGAGCGCGAAAAAGGCGTCGTCGTGCGAAAGCGCCGGCGGCGACAGCTGGCGGATGGCGCGCGCGCAGTCCGCGCCGGACGCCACACCGTCGTCCAGGAGCTAACACCCATCATGCTTTTCGGCTTGACAGGAGCATTTTTAGGGGTATGCGTTGGGTGGTTGAGCAGTTTTAGCACTGAGAATCGGCTCAAATAGGCCGATTTCGGTATATAGCTTCCCGCGCCGAGCGCTGACGCTTTGCCCGCAACTCTGTATGGGCATTCAACATGGCGCCGGCTTTCCCGCGCAGAGCGCTGACGCTTTGTCCGCAACTCTGTATGGGCATTTCACCCAGGCGATATACCGAAATCGGCCTATTGAGGTGAGAAGTGGACGAGTGGAAGCGCCTGCCGTCGCCCTCACAGGAGCACTTAAAGGGATATACGTTGGGTAGTTGAGCAGTTTTAGCACTGAAAATCGGCTCAAATTTGAGGTGAGAAGTGGACGAGTGGAAGCCCCTGCCGTCGCCCTCGCCGGAGTAACTACCGCCGCCTAGGGGCTTACACTCGTCCACTTTTCGGCTCAACGTAAGCACTTTTTATTCACCGATATGATCAACCCTCGTTTGTTGAGTGAAATGATGTGCTGGACGGGGTGAGTGACAGAAACGGCTCAGGTTGAGCTGAAAAGTGGACGAGTGTAAGCCCCTGCCGCCTCCGGAGTGCGCGGTGGGACCGCGGGCCAGGGCCTGACACTCGTTGTCCGTGGTCGCTCAACTTGAGCGAGTTCGGTTGAAGCTGGAAGCTGGGATGGGACTTGAGTTGAGCGGGGCGGGGTAGGGTATGGATGAGGATGAGGAGGAGGAGGAGGAAGAGGAGGAGGAGGAGGAGGAGGAGGAGGAGGAGGAGGAGGAGGAGGAGGAGGAG
>Ga0307489_10003122_pt1:0-10000 | contig 11027 bp, 18 predicted proteins | sample SB12metaG_FD_202247 | JGI IMG/M metagenome (GOLD analysis project Ga0307489, IMG submission 202247) | Sea-ice brine microbial communities from Beaufort Sea near Barrow, Alaska, United States - SB 1.2 | ecosystem: Environmental > Aquatic > Marine > Coastal | place: USA: Alaska...
CCGCCCTACCATTGGGATGGTGGAAGCGCGCGGCAGTCCCGTGGCCGTCGCCAAAGCCAGCCTCACCGCTGCCCGCGAGCAGGGACTTACGCTCGCCCACTTTTCAGCTCAACCTGAGCCGTTTCTCGAATAAAACGAACCCTAAACACTCCATAATACCCCCCAACACCTCGTAAAGACCCCGTAACAACACCTCAATGCACCCCCTATCCCACTGAGAGCACTTACGTTGAGCTGAGAAGTAGACGAGTGTAAGCCCATGCCCGCGATCGTTGAGACAACGCCCCCCGGCGTGATCTGCCGAATGCGGTGGCCGGCCCACTCAGCAACGAACACATTTCCGGTCGCGTCGACCGCGACGCCAGCCGGGTTGGTGAAGCGAGCAGCGGCACCCGGCCCGTCCTGATATCAGGGGCTTACACTAGTCCACTTATCGGCTCAACGTAAGCGCTTACTGTGGGACAGGGGGTGCATACAGGGGGTGCGTGCAGGGGGCGTTTAGGTGGTGTTTAGCAGGAGTTAGGGGGCAGTAGGGGGTGTTTAGGGTGTATTTTGTGTCGGAAACGGCTCAAGTTGAGCTGAGATGTGGACGAGTGTAAGCCCCTGCCTGATAGCCAGCCGTGCCGTCACCCGCGACGGTGCTCACAATGCCGTCTACTGCGACCTCGCGACAGGGCCTGGATGATGATCTGGCTCGCCTCGTCATCCAAGGCACGTTTAACTCCCGCGAGGGGGCAGGGTTTAAGCCTGATGCGAGCCTCCCTGCACACGCGGAAGCGACTCTCTGTCCTGCACTTTGAACCCTCGCCTCTTGAATTGAAAGGCAGGCATCCTATGGCATGGCGAGTATGAGCTAGGCCCGACCTTGCGAATGCGATGGTTATCCGAGTCAGCGATATGCACGTTGCCCTCCACGTCGCAGGCACAGTGCGCCGGGAGTGAGAACAGCGCTTGGGCGAGCGGCCCGTCTCGGTGCCCCTGCCCCGCCGCGTTCAGAGTGGTCACCTCCATCGTCGGGTCGACTGAGGAGGCACCGCACTGAGTGTTGTTCCCTCTGCTGGTGGTACTGGTGCTGCTGCTGGTGGTACTGCGCCCGGCGCGGCGGACGGAGCGGGCCCCTCCAACCGGGGCGCGGGCCGCGACCACCTGCAGTCCCCTCGTGGTGTGCGTCTGAAGATCCCGCGGCTGTGTCACCAGTGCCTCAAGCCACGATGCTGCGCTCCCTGTCGGTCGTCCGAGTGGGACAAAGCAAAGAAGGGGGAGCTTCTGAGCTGGGCCTTGGCGACCACACAGGCGACCAGGCGATACGCGATCAGCGGTGTGCGCGAGGACCCACGGGTACCGACCCGGCGGTTTTGGCGCGTTGCTTTGTGCGCGCCCGGCATCCTTGTAAGCTGAGAGCGACGCCGATGACGACGACGCGACGCCAACAGTTTCATTCATCTTTCTACGCGGATCCGAAGAATGGGGGGTCAAAAGTGCAAATCCGAGATTGAATTCGTTATGTTCCAGGTCGCGCGTACAGATCAAATATCGCGGTGGCCGTGGCCGAGCGTGTGCCTACGAGTACCTCACGTCTTCCAAGACATGTTTTGCCATTGTCGGCGACGCGCCGGAGTGGCGTGTGACGTTACCCGACATGGCGGACGACGCCGACGCCGTAGTCCCGTTGTACCGCCGCGCGGGGGCCGCGGGGATAGCGGCGTGCGTCAGCGCTATCGTCGTCAACCCGCTGGACATCGTCAAGACGCGGATTCAGGCGCAGAGTTTTCAGACAACTGCCAACGCTGTCGCGGCGCGGCATGCGGCGGCGGCGGCGGCGACAGCGGCGGGAGGGGGAGCGGTGACCAGCACTGCTTCCAGCAGTGACCGCGGCGTCGGTGGGGTGAATTACGGGCGGACTGGCGGCGGCGGTGGCGGGAACGGGGGTGGGGGCGGCGGCGGCGGCGGGGGCAGGCCGGGAGCTGTGAACGCGCACGGCACCCCCGCAACACCACACGTGGCGGCTTCCCCATCCTACTCCCGCGCGCCCCCGAACAGGATGCCCGCGCTCGTCTTCCAGGGGGGCTGCCCGCCGAAGTGCCCGACATTGGGCAATAAGGTGAACCTGTGCGCGCCGTCCTGCAACGTCTACACCTCGTCCTTCGACGTCTTCCGTAAGATCCTCCGACAAGAGGGCCTGCTCGTGTTCTGGCGAGGTGAGGAGGAGAAAGAAATGCCTGCCACCTGCCACTGCCACCTGAGGCCTGATACCATATGGTTGTCTGCTCGTAGTGTGTCTGTAGACTCTCGCCTCCTCCTCGTACTATTCCTCTTCCACCGCCGCCACCGCCTCCTCCTTCTCCTCCTCCTCCTCCTCCACCTCCGCCATCCAAGGCCCGGTAGCGTCTGACTGTTAATCTTAGGATGCCTAACAATCGCCTCCTACTCCTCTTCTACCTCAGTCACCATCGTCGAATATGCCTGTGCCGTTTGACTCAATAAACGTGAGTGTACAGTACGGTGGGTAATGTGGCGAGCGTAGTTCTTTCGGCCCTTTGGAAAGGTACCAGCTCCGCGCTAGCCATCGCTGTCCCCACGGTGGGGATCTACATGCCGTGCTACGACATCTGCCTTATCAAGTTGCGAGCCGCGATGTCGGGCACGCCGGAGCTGCAGGGGTTCGTGGGTGTCGCGCCGCTTGTCGCGGGCGCAGCTTCGCGGATGTTGGCCGTGCTCTGCGTGGCGCCTCTAGAGCTGGCAGGGCCTGTCATATTTTGCTCGCCACGTCATGGGATGCTGGAAAAGAGAGTTCGAAATGCGTTGGATGACATGGTGTGTAATATCTGCCAGGCCTTAGGAGGAGGTGAGGACGCGGATGTTGGCGTTTAGTGCTGCGGGTGGGAATGTACCAACGGGGTTGTGGGCGGGGCTGGCGGCGGCGGGGGGCGGCGGCGGAAGCGCCGGCGGCGGCGGACGCGGTGGGAGCGGCGGCGGGAGCAGCGGCTGGGGTGGCGGCGGCGGGAGCGGAGGCAGCGTGGGCGGGAGCGGCGGTGGGGCGAGTGTGGTGCGGAGTGTGGGGCGGCTATGGACGGGCGTTGGACCCACTATAGCAAGGGACGTCCCCTACTCGGCGCTATATTGGCTTGCGCTCGAACACCTGCGGACCGCGGTAACCAACCAGGTCCAATCGCGGAAGTTGACTACATCCATCCACGAGCCCGCAGGCGACCACACGGTGATGACGTGGTGGGGGGGCGGGTCCTCGAGGCCGTGGAGAGGCGGCGGCTATTCGCAAACAGACGGCAGCGGCGGCGGTGGCACGGGAGTGGGCTCTGACGCCAACCACCACCAGCAGCAGCAGGGGCGTACTGACACACTACGGGAGAACAGTCTGCCGCAGCACCACCACCAGCATCAGTACCAATACCAGCACCAGCATCAGGCAGGGGGGCTTCTGAGACCAACATTCGAATGCAGATCGCAGCATGACTTACCTTCAGGGTGAATGCTCACAGAGACGCGCGGACTCGGTTCGTCTGTTCAACGCCAGCTGTGTCGTCGTTCGCAATGACCCTCCTGGCAGGAGTTCTGTCCGCCGCCGCTGACGCCGCGGGAGCTGCTCGGGGTGAACTTTCTCAGCGGCACATTAGCGGGCGGGGCCTTACACTGTCTGCGCGCAGTGTGCCAGTGTACCTGTACACACCCGCTATTACCGCACACTCACCGCACACTCGCTGCACACTCGGCTGCCACCATACGCTTCACGGGTACACCGGTACGCTATGTGCACGCAGTCAGGCTGTGCACTCGCTGCACACTCGCTGCCACCATACACACACGGGTACACCGGTACGTTACGTGCACACAGCCAGGCTGAGCTACCATGGGAATTAGTATGGCCCCGTTCGAAACCCTAATCCCTAAGCACTAACCCTAACCCTAAACCACGGAAAGTAGTGTCAGACCCTGTTCGAAGGTGGGGCAGTGGCCGCATTGACAACTCCGCTGGACGTGGTCAAGACTCGCGTGCAGATCCGGGACATGCCGAATGACTTTGCCGGTCGGGCAGGTCGGTCGGTCGGCGGCTTGGTAGGGCGGTGCAGGTCGACCCTATCATTTCCACGGTGAAAGCGCCTGGAAGTAAGCGCTTGGCAGCGGAATGTGATAGACCGCTTTCAAGTTCTGCTTCCAACTTCAACTTGCGCCGCTACACCTTGGGGAAGGCAGCGAGCAGCGGTAGTCGAGGCCTGTTTACTGAGCTAGCAACGTTGGCACGTGAGGGGGGGGTCAAGGGTCTGTACGCTGGTTGGACGTTCAGGGCGGGGCGGGCGGGGCCCACCTGCGGGATCGTGTTGATGGCATATGAAATGGCTAAGACAATGTGACAGGAAGCACGGGCAGTGCTTGCGTATGATAGACTAGACTAGATGTCACAAATGGATACGGAAAGATTTGATACAGATGCACCGACTTCGTACCGCCCCACGTATTCCCATAACCCCTCGATCTACACCTAACACTGCTACTGCCCCTTTGTTTCCCAGTACCCCTTGGTCCCCAGCGCCACATCCCCCACCGGCCGCCGCAGCACAAACACCGAACCCTTGTCGAAGGGGCGCAAGTTGAAATTGAAAACAAATTTTGAAGCGGTCCATCATAGTTTTGCCGCAAAGCTGGAACCAAGCGCGGTCCACCCGGAATCAACCTAGTGCCTAGTCTGTAAAGCTCTAGTATCCTAGTACTCTAGTACTTACGTTTGGCGAGTCGTGACTCGCCAAACGTAAGTACTAAGATACTAGTACTAGTACGCTTCACAGACTAGGCACTAGGGTCAACATGCAAGAGCTGAAGCCAACCGCGGTCAACCCGCAATCAATCCGGGGTCAATATGCACCGCCCCGCCTTGTTGCCCCGGCTCAACCGCAGCTCCTCATCCAGATACGTCGTCGCGAACCATCCCTTGGTCCGGGGCCTTGCACTAGTTCCCTTGATAGTTTAAATTATAGTGTCGGGTCTGGCATCGAGGGGACCGGTCACTACAATACCAAACTCAAACAATAAATGACGAGTGTGCACGGGTACACGGATATACTGTAAGCAAACAGACGGGAGGTTTAGGGTTTAGGGTTTAGGGTTAAAACCCTAAAACCTGTAAGGCCCGGCCTTGGTCTGCCCCGGCCGGGCGGACTCCAGGAGGTCGAACGGCACTGGGTAGGGCAGGCGCAATCCGTCGGGCCCGCCCCACTCTAGAGCCTTGCAAATATTGCTCGCAACGTAATGAGATGACGTTTACATTAGAAGACGAGGCATTGCGAAATGCGTGTTGATGAGGTGGCGAGCAAGTGCTTGTCAAGAGTTGCTCACAAGATCATAGGATTCCATGTAACGCAAGTGAGGAGGGTTCAACATGTGCGACGATGAAGTGGCGAGTGTGCGTTGATGACGTGGCGAGAAATGTCAGCCAGGCCGTGCCCCAGTCACCCTGGATATCGAAGAAGCCGCCGCTGAAGCGGTAGAAGAAGCTGTTGTCGTCCCTCACGCCCTGTGGGTGGTGATGTGAGGGAGAGGGGTGAGAGAAAGAGAGGGGGTTGATAGAGAGGGTTGAGTTGGTTGATAGAGAGGCGAGGGAGAGTTGGTAGGGTGCTCCCCATCTACCGGGCGGTGGTTCATGTGATGAGAGAAAGGGTTTTTAAGAGGGTTGATAGAGAGGCAAGAGTGAGTTGACCCGTGTACGGTAGTGAGGCGAACGGGGATGGGTAAAGGATTGACCCTGTGAGCACTGAACGCACCTCCATCGCCGCCTCGATGACCAGCTGGTTACCCGCGCCGAAGTCAACGATGTTCTGCCACTTCCCCCCGCCCTCCCGTGGGTCCTCCAGAACCTGAAACCAGGGCCTGGCAGATGTTGCTCCCCACGTGAGAGGATACCATGTAACTCAAGAGGCGAGGGTCTGCGATGCGGTAGATGACAAGGCGGGCAATAGGACTGACGGATAGTGTTCGCCACGTCATAACATTCCAATGAGCTCTGGAAACGAGGGATCACGGCGTGTTAAATTACGTGGCGGGCAACGTATCCCTGGCCCTACTTGAAATACGTTGGACACGTCCTGGTTGCCCACCACTAGGCTCTGCACTGGGCTCGGCCCTTGCTGTAAAGGCGCAAGTTGAAATCATAGTAAATCTTGAAGGCCTGCAATCACGTTCTGATCTCAAGCCGCTTCAATCAAGCGCTTTGATACATCACAGGCGACTCAACGTGCACCACCCCACCTTGCTCGAACAAATATTTCCTCCAAGATTCCACCTCGAAAAACTTCGTGTCCGCGGTCCCGGGCTGGAACGTGGTCAGCAGCTGCCACTCGCCCAGCAGCAGGTCCGGGACCTCGAACGGGCTCGGGTTTGGGTTGGCAGCCACGGGGGAAGGTCGCTGGTTACAGCTCAGCGCACTCTTATATTGCCAGGATGCTAGGGTTTTACGAGTACTCGTAGGGTGCCCATTTGGTGGTTGGTGAAATTGAAGGGTGCCCGTACCTCGAGGGCGGTAACGAGGTCCTCCAGGCGGGACCGGTCCCCCACGCGCGCCATGCGCGCCGCACCATCGCTTCCCTTGCCCAGCAGCCCCAGCAGCTCGGCCTTGAGCCAGGGCCTTACCCAAGTTTGTTTGTCAAGGCTACGCCCCTGGTCCTCGCCGGCCCTTTCCATGGACTGCACCCATTGTCACCCACTTTCGGCGCCCGGCTCGAGCATGGACTGCATAATATCATATTTTTGGCACTTGAGCATCTTTGAGGTAGTGGGATGCAAAGTTACGAGCTCTGTCATGGACACAGGGCTTGAAGTAGCAGCGGTGGTAATTACTCGGGTAAGGCGCTGCCTTGAGCGCGGCGGCGCCGGCAGTGGCGGCGAAGGCGACGTGAGGGTCGTCGACCGAGGAGGCACCGCACTGAGAGGTGTGACCTCTGCTGCCGCTGGTGCTGGTGCTGGTGACACTGCGCCCGGTGCGGCGGACGGGACGGGCCCCAGATACCGGGGCGCGTACTGCGACCACCTGCGCCGACGACATTCGGTGCTCGCGGTGTGACCGGTACGTGAGACGACTAGTGTGGACCACTCGAAGGATAAGATGTCAACTTTCGACGGCTCCAAGAACTGACACGTGTCGACGCGATCTCGACCTGCCGACTTTTCCTCTTTTCGTGGTCAAACCAACAATCAAACAATGGGCACCTCCTTCCTCTCGCACGCGCCACCTCGCCTCTAGCCCACCAGCATGGGCGTGAGGGACCTGCAGAACATCTTCCCCGCCGCGCCCGAGGCCCATCTGGCCGACACCCTGCACCGATGCGGCGGCGACGACCAGCGAGCGGTAGAGTTCTTGCTCGCCAACCCCCCTCCTGAGATTCTGAATCAAGCCACGACGGCACCCTCCAAACCCGCGGCTCCTTCCGAGAATTATTTCTTCGGAGGTGGCGCTCCCCGCAACGACGGCGGTAGCGGCGACGGCTTAAAGGGCGGCGGTGGCGGCCGCGGGGCATGTGCTAGCAGCGGGGGTGGGAATGGTGGCGGTGGTGGTGGCGGTGGCGGTGGCGGCGGCGGTGGAGGCGGCGGGGTCAACGGGGCGGCGGTGCGTCGCGTCTCCGAGCTCCTGGCCTTCGAGACCCAAGCTAACATAGAGGCCGCGCTTCGGAGGCACAACGGCGGGTTGACTCCACAAGACGAGGAGTCGGCTGTCAACTTCCTCCTCAACGGCGGCGGCGGCGGAGGAGGCGGCGGCGGCGGCGGAGGCGGCGGCGGAGGCGGCGGAGGAGGCGGCGGCGGCGGCCCGATTCCCGCCGCGGCTCCCGCGCCCTTGTCCAAGCTGCCGACTCCACCTTCGACCGGAACCGAAGTCTTCCTCACAACCTTCGGGGTAGGACCTGACAGATATTGCATGCCACGCCTAAACACCATCGACACGCATTTTGAACCCACGTTTCATGCGTTATATGGCATCGTGTGACGTCGCCAGCCACATATGCCAGGCAACTCCATCGACACCCATTTTGAACCCACGTTTCATGAGTTTGTAGCCTCGTGTGACGTCGCGAGAAATGTCTGCTCGGCTCTACTACGAGGCCCCAGCCGCCTCAGCTGCACACGGAACGCCGGCGGTGGGCACTCCCGTGACCGGCGCCTCGCCCTACAGTTTACCCGCACCCGCACCCGCTCCGTCGGCGGCACCGCCCGGCCCGCCCGCCGCGCGACCGCCCCCCAACCTGCCGCAGACCCCCGCGCTAAGCGTCAACGCGCCGCCGCCGCGCCTCACCGGCCGCCGCAAGGCGCTCCTTATTGGCATCAACTACACTGGCACAGCGGTAGGGCCTGGCAGATATTGCTCATCACGTCATAGTCGCTACATCATAGGATGCCATGTAAGTCGAGTAACGAGATTTACAAATGCATGTTGACGACGTGGCTGGCAAGGACCTGGCGAACATTGGTCGCCACGTCACTGGCTGCCATTAACTCATGGAACGAGGCTTCAAAACGAATGCGGTGGATGACATGCCTAGCTGTATTTGCCTGGCCATACACAGCGGCGGCGCTCAGAGGGTGTCACAACGACGTGGCCGCCCTCTACGGGCTGCTGACGCAGAAGTACGGGTGGTCCAGGGAATGCATCCACGCGTTGACGGACGACGGCAAGCGCGGCGCCGCGGGGCACCCCACTCGCGCCAACATCACGAATGGCATGCGCTGGCTCACCCAGGCAGGGGGGCTACCCTTTGCTGCATCGCTAGCTAGCCTAGGAGCAGTCCTGGAGGTACCAAACACGCATACAGGCTACTCCACGAAATAAATCGAAGCGGTCGGGACAAACAAGAAAGCAGAGAAGACTTGCTCGATTTGCTGCTTTCCGTCCGTTTGACATTGGTCGAGTGCTTGTTCTCAATGACCCTCCTCACAGGACGCGGCGCCGGGCGATGTCCTCTTCTTCGCATTCTCCGGCCACGGTAGAGACATGTAGATGTTGTCCGCGACGTCCGTCATCAAAGTTCATTCGAACCCTCTTTCTTTAGTGAGATAGCATCCTTTGACATGGCGAGCAATATCCGACAGGCCCTAGGACACGGCGCGCAACAGGAGGATCGGCACGGGTACGAGGAGGACGGGATGAACGAAACCATCTGCCCGGTGGACTTTCAGCAGGCGGGGATGATCAGCGACGATGAGATGGGCTCCATCCTCATCCAGACGCTGCCTGACGGCGTAAGGCTCACGGTAGGGCAGTAGCGCAATGAACACGTTGGCTCCCCCGCCACTCACACGTCTTTGGCCGCGTTCCAAACCCTCTATCATTGAGTTGAGTTGGTTGAACGGGGCCAGGCAGAAGGTGTGGTTGCTGAGAGTAGGGACCCACTCAGACGCGAAGATGTTTACCTGCTTCTACCCTTATAATTCAGTGGGTTGAGAAGAGAGTCAAGTGGGCTGTGAAGGGATTCAATTGCGTTCAGCAGGGAGTTGAGAGGGTTGAAAATGAGTTCGAGGCCCCTATTACATGGCGCTGCTGGACTCGTGTCACTCGGGCACTGGGTTGGACCTGCCGTTCACGTGGCAGCCGCGGCAGGGGGGATGGCGGGAGGAGACCAACCCGTACCACAGCCTGGGCGACGTGCAGATGATCAGTGGCTGCGAGGTAGGGCCAAGAAAATTGTTGCTCGCCACTTCATCCAGCGCATGAATGACCCTCGTTTCGAGTCGGAAAACCCAGTACGACGTGTCAGATTCGATTGCCTCGTCATCCTACGCATTATGAGCCCTCGTTTCTTGAGTTGGATGACATCCGATGACGTTGCGAGCATTATCTGCAAGGCCATGGTGCGAGGACGATGACGTGTCGTGCGACGCCAGCAGCGGCAGGTACGGCGAGCACGGCGGCGCAATGACCACCGCCTTCTGCGAGGTGTTGCGCCACCACGCGGCGGCAGGGTCACGCGCGTATTGTCAGCCGCATTCTCCCAGGCATTCTGAACCT
>Ga0307489_10003123_pt1 | contig 11027 bp, 19 predicted proteins | sample SB12metaG_FD_202247 | JGI IMG/M metagenome (GOLD analysis project Ga0307489, IMG submission 202247) | Sea-ice brine microbial communities from Beaufort Sea near Barrow, Alaska, United States - SB 1.2 | ecosystem: Environmental > Aquatic > Marine > Coastal | place: USA: Alaska | collected...
TCTGCAATGTGGAGGATGTCGTGGCAGGCAACCTCCACGTGCTTCCAATTCACCTCAAGAAACGAGGGTCTACAACGTGGAGGATGACGTGGCAGGCATCGGCTGTCAAGCCCCACCACCGTGATGTTCGGGTAGCTCCTGGCGTAGTTCTCCAACGCGTAATCCTTCTTCGCCTTCTTGTAGCGTCGCAAGTTGAAATTGAAAGTAAATATTTTAGAATGGTGCGGTTCGTCATGTTTTAGATTCAAGCGCGGAAAGCATAGGCCCTTCGACAACTTGGGTTTTGATCATGTCAGCCTGCACAGCCCTACCTTATTGTCGCGCTTGCCCTCCTCGTCGAGAATCACGCGCACGCCCAGCTTCTCCTCCGCCCAGGGGCTCACACTCATACACTTTCAGCTCAACGTAACCACTTTTTGTGGGATACGTTGAGTGCCTTCAGTATGACAAAGTGCGTGAAACCACTTAGACGCCGAGTGAGACTTAGTGCTACTGAGTGCTACTTAGTGCACGCTCGACCATTCAGAACGCTCCATTTGGACGACTCAGTACTACTTGTTTCGAAGTGTCTAAGTGGTTTCACGCACTTTGTCATAACTCGTCACACAAACTGGACACAAAACGGCTCACCGACTCAAAACGGCATGGGTTGAGCTGATAAGTGGGCGAGTGAAAGCCCCTGCCTCCTCCGCCTCCGACGGCAGCATCCGGCACGGGGTGTCCGGCCCCGTCTTCGAGTAGTCCATGTTCAGCGGCGGGTTGGCATCTATGATCTCCAGCAGCCGCGGGCCCAGAATCTCGTCCTTCTCGAGCAGCTCCTCGATGTAGGGGCTTACACTCGTCCACTTTAGGGTTTCGGGTTTAGGGTTTAGGGTTTGCTCAAGGTAAACGCTTTCTATGCACTTAGGAGTTGCTTAGGGTGTGTTTAGGAGGTATTGGGAGGTATCAGGGGGGTATGAGGGGATGTTTAGGGTGCATGTGGCGTCAGAAACGGCATAGGTTGAGCTGAAAAGTGGACGAGTGTAAGCCCCTGCCTCGAACGCGGCGTCGAACGCGGGCTGGTACGCGCTGATGATCGCCTTGCAGTTGGCCATGGCCTCGGACATGATCAGCATGATCTTGCGCTCGGCGTACTGGTAGTGGTCATAGTCCGCCTCGCGTCCGTACCCGTGCAGCTTGCGGTTGTAGGCGTGACGGTCCATCTCCCCGTTGGCGGCCACCTTGGACCAGGGGCTTACACTCGTCCACTTCTCACCTCAACTCAAGCCGTTTTGGTCAATGAGCCGTTTTGTGTCCAGTTTTTGACGAGGTATGTCCCATGTATCTACTGAAGGTACCCAACGTATCCCACAAAGAGTGCTGACGTTGTGCTGATAACTGAACGAGTGTAAACCCCTGCCTTGGACTTGCGGTTGGCGATGGTGCGCTCCGGCGTGATGAGCGTGTCGGGGTCGTACGTGTACGTCGTCAACATGTCCGGCTGCCCGAGGTTGTAGTTTATCACCACGTTGCGGATCAACCCGCAGGGCCAAGTACATGACACTCGCCACGTCATATGACGTCAAATGAAAACAATATACTCAATAGCGGAACAACGCTCGCCATATCACATGATCACATGACGACACACAATGACACTTAAGTCAATCCATGAACAACGCACGCCAAGTCACGTGACGTCACACAATGACAATCAAATCAATGATGACAATTTACTACATGAGCGAGGGTTTGCAGCGCGGCGGATGACGTGACAAACGGATGTACTGATCCTCACCATATCGTTGGCGTCGCGGATGTCGTGGTCGCCATAGGAGGTGATGTCTTCGCCGAAGAAGACCTCCTCCGCCGCGCGCCCGGCCAGCAACACCTGCGTCCAGGACCACCACAGGTGCATCGCCAGCTCAGGTTTTAGGGTTTAGGGGTTAGGGTTTAGGGTTTAGGGTTTAGGATTTAGGCTTCAGGCTATAGAATTTAGGGTTTAGGGTCTAGGGTTTAGGGTTTAGCACCGGTACACTGCGCCGTGGATGACAGTGCTGGGTCCACACAGGTGCATCGCTAGGTCAGCACCGGTACACTGCTAGGTTGCAACGAGATGGATGACGCAGCGAGCACGGCATGTAGCCTGCAGGCTCGTAACTTCTAGTAAGCTGGAGTTTGGTGATGTGGCCAAATGTCAAATGACTTTTGGTCAAAATCACCAAATGCCTATTTACTGCGGGTAGTACAAGATACTGTATATAGTACGCTTTACAGACTAGGCACTAGGTTTATGCGGCCCCTGCCTGCACGCGCTCCATCAGCCGCGCGCGTGTGGGGAACAGGTACTCCTCGTCGCTCCTCCGGTTGTACGTCGTCTGCGTCGGGTCCTTCCCGCGGGGAACGATGGACACGCGCTCCACCGGCTCGATCAGACCCGTCTGCAGGGGCTTATATTCGTCCACTCCTCAGCTCAACGGAAGCACTTTTTGTGAGACACGTTGGGTACCTGCAGTAGATAGATGGGTCGTGACTGGGAACACAAACTGGGAACACAACGGCTCACTGACCAGAACGGCTGAGGTTGAGTGGAGAAGTGGACGAGTGTAAGCCCCTGCCCGTGTGGCGGAACATCACTGACGCCACAATGGCGTGTCCCAGCTCGTGCCGCGTCAGCATCGCAACGATCGGAACGGTCTTGTCCAGAACGGGGTGTCTGAGGCCGTTGGTGACGCGGTCAATACCGTTGATGACGTCCTCCGCCTCGATGACGTCGTGTCCGGCCCGCACGCTGATGGCTGACGCCTCTTTGTAGCAGCGCAAGTTGAAAGTTAAAGCACATGTTGACAGCAGCTTATGATATTGTAGCTTAAACCCAGTCTCCGGTGTAACTACCCCCTGAACCCCTCGAAAACAGCCTCTCGACCAATCAGGGGCGCGTGAGAATGATGGACTGTCCATTGACCAAACAGGGGCCATGCACGTTTGCGTTCAGAATTGGCGCGAAATGTGCAAGAAAATCCAGCCAAGTAGATCTCTCTCGACCATTCACATGAGGGCCTTCAGCGTCACGCGTGACGCGGAGACTTGGTTTAAGCGCTGAAACCATCGGCACTTTCAACACGGGTTTTGATACTGGCAATCTGCAGCAACCTACCTCGTTGCAGATGTTGGCAATATCCGCGCCTGACATCCCCGGCAAGTTTTTGGCGAACTGCACGGTGTTGATATCAGGGTTCACGTTGCGCTTGGTGTAGCGGCGCAAGATGAAATTGAAGGCAAAAGTTGACAGCGGTTCACCATATTTCAGTGTCAAGAGTTCAGTTTCAGGCGGTTTTAACTTGGGTTTGATAGAGTGAACCTGCGCCGCCCAACCTTGGCCAGGTGGATCTGCAGGATCTTGGCACGCGCGTCCAGGCCAGGAAGAGGAACAATCACCTTGCGGTCGAACCGCCCTGGCAGCAGGGTCCTTGAGAACACGCACTCGAACAGAGATCAGAGCGTGACTCATCTTCAGGGTGAATACTCACACAGACACGTGGGAGGGGGAGAGGAGGAGGAGGAGGAGGCGGAGGAGGAGGAAGGGGAGGAGGAGGAGGAGGAGGAGGAGGAGGAGGAGGAGGAGGAGGATAAGGAGGAGGAGGAGGAGGAGGAGGAGGAGGAGGAGGAGGAGGAGGAGGAGGTGGAGGAGCAGGAGGAGAAGGACGAGGAGGAGGAGGAGAAGGAGAAGGAGGACATTCCTCGTCGACCGACGTCCTCGTTCTCAGTAACCCCCCTGCCCGGGCGCATAAGCGCGGGGTCAAGCAGGTCGGCGCGGTTGGTGGCTCCGATGAACACCACCCCGTTGTAGCGGCGCAAGTTGAATTCGAAAGCAGAATCTAAAAGCAGTACATCACACTTTGGTTTCAAGCGCTTAGTTCCAGGCGGTTTGTGAACTCGGGTTTGAGAGGGTCAACCTGCACCGCCCCACCCCGGTGTCCGGCGTGAACCCGTCCATCTCGGTCAACAGCTGGTTCAGTGTCTGCTCCTGCTCCTCCGTCCCGCGGGTAACGCCTGGCAGGTATTGCTCGCCACGTCACAAGGCGCCATTCAACTGAAGGGACGAGGGTTCACATAGGCCGATTTCGGTATATCGTTTCCCGAGCTGAGCGCCGAGGCTTTGCACGCAACTCTGTATTGGCATTCAACATGCGCCCGCTTTCCCGTGCTGAGCGCTGACGCTTTGCATGCAACATTCCACCTGGCGAGGCGATATACCGAAATCGGCCTATTGTGTTGGATGACGTGGCGAGCGATATCCGCCAGGTCCTACCCGCGGGTTCCCGCCGACGCGCGCTTGGCGCCAAGCGCATCGATCTCATCCACGAAGATGAGGCATGGCGCGTTGAGGCGCGCGCGCTTGAAGAGGTCGCGCACGCGGGCCGCGCCAACGCCCACCATGTAGCGGCGCAAGGTGAAACAGAAAGCAAGATTGAAGCGAATTTGTTCTCGCGATCAGTTCATCACATTTAAGTTTCAGGCGCATAGTTCCACAGGCGCTTTCAACACGGGGTTGATACTGATAAACCTGCACCGCCCTACCACAATGATCTCCACAAACTCGGAGCCGGACATGCTGTAGAACGGAACCTTGGCCTCGCCCGCGATGGCCTTGGCGATGAGCGTCTTGCCCACACCGGGCCCACCCTCCATCAGCAGCCCCTTGGGCGGCTTGGCGCCCAGTCGCTTGAACTCCTCAGGATTCTCCAGATAGTGCCCGGCACATTTTGCTCGCCGCGTCAGAATATGCCATTTGCTTGTATATGAAGATGCTGTTTCATTCTACAAAAGAGGGTTCGGATTGCGTAGGATGACGTGGCCAGCTCAAATGCGTTGGGATGGCGTGGCGATCTCAAATGCGTTGGATGACGTGACGAGTTCAAATGGATTGGATGACGTGGTGAGCTCCTATACATTGGATGACGTGGCGAACAATATCAGGCAGACCCTACCTTCAAGAAAGCAATGACCTCGTTGAGGTCCTCCACGATGTACTCCAGGCCGCCCACGTCCTCCAACCAGGGCCTTACACTCGTCCACTGTTCACCTCAACGTGAGCACATTTTGCCCCATGTGTTGGGGTGCATTGCTGGTTTCAGTGACAAGAACGGCTCAGGTTGATCAAAGATGTGGACGAGTGTAAGCCCCTGCCTCCAACGTGGTGGTCACCTGCGCGTCTTTGCGCGAGTCCGCCCGCGACTGCGCAAACTCAATCGCCTGCATCCAAGGGCTTACACTCGTCCACTGTTCAGCTCAACGTAAGCACTTTTGCGGGAGAAGTTGTTGGGTTTCAGTGACAAAAATGGCTCAAGTTAAGCAAAACAGTGGCCGAGGGTAAGCCCCTGCCTGCATTGCATCCTCCGGGATCACGGTCTTCTTGATCAGACCCAGGTGTAGCGGCACACGTTGAATTTGAAAGCAAATTTTGAAAGGAGATCATCACATTTCAGTTTCAAGCGCTCAGATCCTGGCGCTTTCAACGTGGTTTCTGATAGGGGCAACCTGCACCGCCTTACCCAGGTAGATGGAACCCGAGGGGTAGGGGGCAACTTGAAATTGAAGGCGGAAACTTAAAAGCAGTTCCATCATATGAAGGCTCGAGCGCTACGCCGGAGCCGGGTGCTTTGACGGTGGGGTTTCAGGCGTTCAATTTGCACCAGGCGGTTTCAATGACGGGTTTCATGCTTTCGACTAGCATCAGGCGGTTTCAATGACGGATTTCACGCGTTCAGCTTGCACCAGGCGCTTTCAATGACGGGTTTCGGGTGTTAAACTTGCACCAGGCGTTTTCAATGACGGGTTCCAGGTCAACTTGCACCACGCGCTTTCAACGACGAGTTTCAGGTGTTCAGCTTGCACCGCCTTGCCACAAGGAAAATGAATCCGCCAATGGCTGTCCCGAGGGCCTGGATGCCCTGCTAGATGCAGGGGCGCATGTTGCAACTGAAAGCAAAACTTGAAAGCGGTTCATCACATGGTCAATTTCAACACGCTGGAACCAGGCGCTATCAACACGGGGCTGAAATGGTTTCAACTTGCACCGCCCTACGAACATGTTGATGTCCGGCTTCATGTGGTAGGTGTACCAGACATCGGTCGTCAGGGCCCTAACACTTTTCGTCTTTTAACAGCTTAACATGAGCCGTTTTGCTCCTGGCTCCACTTGATTTACCCCTTGAAGGTGCTCAAGTTGAACTGAAAAGGTTTAAGGGAACGATTGTAAGGCCCTGGCCACTCGTGCGTTGACTGTTTGCTCACAGTGCACCAGTTGTACCTACCCGTACACACTCGCCGCATCCTCCTCGCTAGCACTCAGGGATCAGTGTCGGAGCGAGTGCAGGGTGCTGGCCACACTGGTGTACAGGGATGGGAATATTTATTAGCAAGGTGGCCTGACAGAGTGCGTGAAACCACTTAGACACTTAGCAACAAGTGGTACTAAGTCGGCCATATGGAGCGTCCTGATTGGTCGAGCGGGTACTAAGTCAGACTAAGTAGCACTACGTCAGACTAAGTGTCTAAGTGGTTTGGCGCATATTGTCATATAGGGGTCTAATGATCGGAGCTAATCGGTAACTCGTGCATTGAATCAAGGGCTCTGTTGCCATTCTCAAAATCAGAACTGGGAAAGAAGGGCGGCAGCATTATGATGTGGGACTGTGGTGTACAGGTGCAATACCAGTGAAGGGTTTAGGGTTTAGGGTTTAGGGTTTAGGATTTTGTCCGGGAACGACAGCCTGGCCCTCCCGCTTTGTCCGTATTGAGTGCATGTTTGGGTTTAAGGTTTAGGGTTTCTTTCGTAAGGGAACAACAGCCAGGCCCCGCCCGCGTTGTCTGCTATTGGGGTTTAGGGTTCAGGGTTTAGGGTTTACAGGCCCTGCCCGCTTTGTCCGCTATAGAGCGCATAACGATGTCCAGGTCCTCGTTCACCGCGTCCACCCGCGTCCAGGGCCGGGTAGGGTTTAGAGTTTCGGGTTCAGGATTGAGGGTTTAGGGTTTAGGGTTGGTCGCTGGTTCCCTGACTGCTTCCAGGGCCGGGTGAGCAATGACTGGCCGCTCGTTCTCTGCCTGTTTGCGCAAAGCGCACAGGTCAATGGATGGCCGCTCGTTCCCTGACTGTTTGCTCACAGTGCACCGGTTGATGGCTGGCCGCGCTTTTCTGACTGTTTGCTCATAGGGCACAGGTCAATGGCTGGCCGCTCGTTCCCTGACTGTTTGCTCATAGTGCACAGGTTAAAGCTTGGCAGCTCGTTCCACGGCTGTTTGCTCATAGTGCACAGGTCAATGGCTGGTCGCTCGTTCCCTGACTGTTTGCTCATAGTGGACAGGTTAATAGCTGGCCGCTCGTTCCCTGGCTGTTTGCTCATAGTGCACAGGTCAATGACTGGCCGCTCGTTCCCTGACTGTTTGCTCATAGCGCACAGATTAATGGCTGGTCGCTCGTTCCCTGACTGTTTGCTCATAGGGCACAGGTAAATGACTGGCCGCTCGTTCCCTGCCTGTCTGCATATGGGTGTACCTAATCAGCCGTATTCATGACCCGGTATCATAAACCGTTCTCATCACCCAGACTCCGGCGCTCACCATTCAAACCTCAACATTCTAAAACTCAGTGTCGGCTTGACTGGTCAGGTTCATCTCCTCGAATTCGAGAGTATATTTGCTCAAGGATCGCGATCAGGTCGGACTGTCGACGGGTCGGTCGGTAGGATTCATGAACTGTACTGTTCTGATTGGTCGAACGGGATTCAGTACCAGATTTTCGATACCAGACCCGACACTGGGTTTAGAGTAGAGGGCATCAGGACGAGTGGATGTAGTCCCGCCCTGCCCATTTCTGCTCGCCGGCTTGGAGCGTCACCGCAGGGTTTAGGGTTTAGGGTTGAGGGTTGAGGGTTGAGGGTCTAGGGTTTAGGGTTTAGGGTACTCCCGCCCTACCCATTTCTGCTCGCCGCCTTGGAGCGTCACCACGTACCGCCGCTGGCGGGGCGGGGTCCTCATGGCAGGGTCGTGCCAATCACGCATGTCAGGTTTAGGGTTTAGGGTCTGGGGTCTAGTGCTTAGGGTTTAGGGTTTCGGGTTCAGGGCGGGGCGGGGTCCTGATGGCGGGGTCGTGCCAATCACGCATGCCACGTCTTAAACTCAGTGTCGGGTCTGGTATCGAATATCTGGTATCGACTCCCGTACGACCAATCAGAATTGTCCATTTTGAGAATCCCGTCGACCGACTCGCCGAAACTCTGACCGGGTCGCCGAAACTCCAACCGGGTCGCGATCCTTGAGAAAATAGACCCTCGAATTCGAGGAGATCAGAGGGACTAGTCCCTCCGACACTGAGTTTAAGATGTGGAGATCGAGTGCATCACACCGGCGGCAGCGGCCACACGATACCAGATTCAGAGGGGTCTCCTCACGGACGCTTCAGCTGGGCTGCCTCTGGTGGTCTAATGGGGGGTTTACTTTGGGCTTTCTATCGTTAGACTTGAAAAATGAGACGGACACATGTAATCACAACGAATCATGCTGCATCACACGATCACGCTGAATCACGCTGGAACACGCTAAATAATGCTAAACAAACCTCAACGACGCGGAATCACACAGAATCACGCGGAATCACGCACAGAATGACGCAGAATCAAGCAGAATCACGCAGGCATCACGCACGCCAACGTTGCATGATTGCACGCAACTGGATAAACGAGGCTTGTCAAATGTGCGTTTCACGTGTCCCTACTGGAAGTAATCGGGCAACTTGGGCGTCTTTCCCTCCATGTTCACCTCGGTGTAGCGGCGCAAATTGAATTTAGAAGCAGAATCTGAAAGCAGCATATCACACCTCAGTTTCAAGTGCTTAGTTCCAGACGGTGTCAACTTGGGTTTCATAGGCTCAACCTGCAGCGCCCTACCTCGTCCGGCTCCCACACTTGGAAACTCTTGATGCAGCGCCGCAAGTTGAATTTGAAAGCCAAGTTTGAAAGCATTTCTTCTGGATTCAAGCGTTTAGATCCAGGCGCTTTCAACGTGGGTTTGATAGGGTCAACCTGCACCGCCCTACCTTGATCTCGTGATCCTTGATCATTTTGGACATGGACCCCGTGCCCATCTGCGGTATCTTCTTCCAGTTGGGCGTATCTTTGTCCGGATTCTCGCCGATCATCGGAGCCAAGGGTACCCACCCGCAACCCTGACTGGTCAGGTGACGGCGTATTGGTGTGAAGTGAACCCCGTCTTGGTAAGGTGACCGTATTGATGTCAGCATGTTTGGCCATGTGCCCATATTGGCGAGTGAGATGCGGTCTGGTCATCTCACCGTATTTTGGAGAGAGCTCCTTCTGGTGGGGTTACCGTATTGGCGTCAGCATGTTTGGCCATGTGCCCGTATTGGCAAAGTGAGACGTGGTCTGGTCAGGTCACCGTATATTGGAAAGAGCCCCGTCTGATGAGGTGGCCGTATAGGCGTCAGCATGTTTGGTCCGGTGAACGTATTGGCAAGTGAGACGTGGTCAGGCGACCGTACATTGGTGAGAGGTCCATTTGGTGGGGTGATCAATATTGAATTCAGCATGTTTGGTCGAATGCCCGTATTGGCAAAGTGAGACGTGGTCTGGTCAGGTCACCGTATTTTGAAGAGACCTCTGTCTGGTGAATTGACCGTATTGGCGTCAGCATGTTTGGTCAAAGTGCCCGTATTGACAAAGTGAGACATGGCAAGGCGACCGTATATCGGTGAGAGCTATGTTTGGGTCAGGTGACCGTATTGGCAAGTGAGGCGTGTTCAGGTGACCGTATTGGCAAGTGAGACGGGGCCAAGTGACCGTGTTTCGTAGCGATGTGGTCAGGCAGTCGCCGGGCTGTGTGTCTGGGATGTTTGGCGTATCGTTTGAAATCACTTTGTACGCCAACCAGCTTGAGAAACATACCACCGTCGGTCAGCCGTGGGGCGGCCGGAGTGAGGGTTTAGGGATTATGGATTAGGATTTGGGGTCTAAAGGTTGAGGATAACGCGTGCAAACATACCACCGTCGGTCAGCCGTGGGGCGGCCGGAGTGATGGTCTAGGGATTATGGATTAGGATTCGGGGTCTAAAGGTTGAGGATGACGCGTGTCGCCCCGCCTCAAGATTGATTTTCATTTTGCCATCTGCCACTTCCGGGTCTATAATGTCGTCAAGGATCACCCCCTTCTCGCTGATGCGCTGCATATTGCGCTTGCTGAACCGTCGGTATTCGGGGTTTTCCCTCGCCGCAGGGTCTGGCAGATACATATATGTGTCAGTCTTACGTTTCAAGTCTGACGATCAAACGCCCAGAAGTGAATCCCCGTTTAGACCATCGGACGGAGCCCAGCTGAAGCGGCTTGGCAGATATTGCTCGCCAGGTCATAGGATGCCAAGGAGAGGAGCGAGGAGTGAGGACGCTGTGGAGGGGGGAGAGATGATGCCGAGGAGCGAGGAGAGAGGATGCCGCGGGGAGGGGAGAGATGATGCCGAGGAGCGAGGAGAGAGGATGCCACGGGGAGGGGAGAGTGGATGCTGAGGAGCGAGGAGAGAGGATGCCACGAGGAGGGGAGAGTGGATGCTGAGGAGCGAGGAGAGAGGATGCCGCGGGGAGGGGAGAGATGATGCCGAGGAGCGAGGAGAGAGGATGCCACGGGGAGGGGAGAGAGGATGCCGAGGAGCGAGGAGAGAGGATGCCGCGGGGAGGGGCGACAGGCGTGTCCGCGTGTTCACAGCGGCACCAGCTTTTCGCCCTGGGGCCCGTGTTGTGACTGACCCCTGTGCGGTCAAAGGATTGCTTACTGAATGTAAGAACCGGGGTTCAAAACGCGTGTCGTCGACAAGGCAAGCGACGTACGATATCTGCCAGACCCCACCTCAAGGTCTTCTTCTTCCACGCTTCTTCCGTCATCCCCTTTGGACGCATGTTCTGTGTTCCGCCTTTGACTAAGGCCTAGGAAGTACTGCTCGCCACGTCAACCACCGCGTGTAAACCCGCGATGCGTTTCGT
>Ga0307489_10003124_pt1 | contig 11024 bp, 9 predicted proteins | sample SB12metaG_FD_202247 | JGI IMG/M metagenome (GOLD analysis project Ga0307489, IMG submission 202247) | Sea-ice brine microbial communities from Beaufort Sea near Barrow, Alaska, United States - SB 1.2 | ecosystem: Environmental > Aquatic > Marine > Coastal | place: USA: Alaska | collected 2017-05-06
GACGCGCTGGTGCTCCGTGGCGATGACATGGCGCCAGTGGCGGCCGTACACCGAGGGCCGCAGCACCACACACACCGGGCCCACCGCCCGCCCGCGTGTACTGCCTGTTTTCCCATAGCGCACCGGCAGCGACACACCCCCGCGCACTGGGCCCACCGCCGTCCTGCGCCCACTGACTGTTTGCCCATGGCATACCGGTAGATCCCCGCCGGGTGGAGCGGTTCCGTCCTCCGATGCCTGCGCGGCGCGGCGGCAGCGCCCCTTGTGCGGGTCCGTCGCGTGGTTCCAGTGCCCGGCCTGGTACGTGGCGTTGCAGTAGCGCACCTTGAGGCAGCGGTCGCACAGCTGGCGGGCGGGCGCCGTGCCGCAGAAGTCGCACCTTCTGATGATTGGGAGACTCTCGATGACCGCCGCGTCACCGCCCGTCGGTACCAGCGCCCGCCTGCACGACCACCACTGTGGGTGGCGGCCGTGGTGGTGGTGGTGGTGGACGATGGCGCGCAGGTAGCTGCCGAAGTAGGCGCGACCGTTGCCGACCGTGTTGGGCATCAGCCGCACCTCCACCGCCGCCGCCGCCGCCGACTGCGCCGCCGCTGCCGCTGCCACTACTGCCGCCTCCTCCTGCTCCGCTGCCACCGCCTCCTCATCCTTCTGCATCTCCTCGTCCTCGGTATCGTCCTCCTCCGCCTCCTCTGCTGCCGCCGCCGCCTCCACCTCCTCCGCCTTCGCCGCCGGCGCTAGTACCTCCTCCTCCTCCTCTTCTTCCTCCTCCTCCTCCTGCGCCAGCCTGTCGGTTGGCCCCCACCCCGCAGCCATCATCCACCCCGTGGCATGAATGTCGACTCTGGCGCCCACGTCCGCGCCGTACTCACCGCCGCACTCGAACTCGTTGAAGCGGACCACCACCGCGTGGCCGTCGATGGCGCCACCCAGCCCGGACCCCAACAGCGCCGAGCCGTTGCTCACGAGCGCAATATCTTTCGCAGTACCATGCTCTGGTGTTTCTGCGATCGCCGCCAGCGGGGGTAGGGCGTCGCGCACCGCTGCCAGCTGTGCGCCGCAGTCCCACCAGGGGATGCCACCCGGGAACCAGGTGTGGTCGGCGGTACCGCAGGTTTCGGTTCCAGTTTGGGCGGTGAGGGCCACGGCGCGGCGCTCCGCGGCCAGGACCCCCGCCACCGCGGCGGCGTCGGCGCCCGTGAAGGTCTCGCGAACGAGGAACGGGCAGGCATCCGCGCTGCCGCCCGCGCCCCCGCCCCCGCCCCCGCCCCCGCCCCCGCCCCCGGCCCTTTCATTTTCGTTTGCGCGGGCGTGGAAGAGTCGCGTGAGGCCCGCGTCGGTGTCGTCGAGGGTACACGCGGGGCACCCGCCGCCGCCCGCGTCCCACGCCCACCCCGACCGCTGCTCGCCAAAGTGCGCCGCGCACGTGCCGCAGCACCAGTGCCCGCCGTTGCATCGGCGCCCCCGCCAACCCTCCCCCTCGCAGTCCACGACGAACGAAGGCTCCGACGCGTCGGCGTCGCGCAGACACAGCTGGCAAAAGTACTGGCGCCGCGCGCGCCCGCGGGTTGCGCGCAGGTCCACGACGTGCAGCGCCTCCAGCCTCTCGCGCGCTAGCGCCTCGTCCATGGTGTGGACGCGGCCGCAGTAGATCTGGCTCGAGTTTCAAATGCATTTGACACACATACGCACACCAAGTACGTGACCGTCAAAGGTCGGCACCCAAACGTACAGTAGGTCTAGTAGCTCCAGTACCTAAAACTATGAGTACGTACGTACGTACATCATACTATTTCCCTTCTCATCAGCAACATGCGAAGCCGGCGGGGCCGGGGCGGGGGCAGGGGGGCGAGCCAGGGACAGAGGAATGCGTGCAGCACCCTAAAAGCTAGCTAATCATCTAGTTACATGTCCGTGCGTGTTTCGATGAGGCTCGTGCCATGTCACGTAGCTCGCAGCGCCGTGCGCTCAGCCTCCCCGCCTCCTGCTCCGCCACGTGCACCGCCAGCTGCGCCTCCGCTAGAGCGGTGTCCACCTCCGCAGCCTTGGCGTGTATCTCCGCAACCTTGGCGTGTAACCCCGCAACCTCAGCCTTCGCCTTTGATACCTTGATGCGGGCTTGCAGTGCGGCCCCTTGCGCGGCCGCGGCAGCGCCCGCAACGGCGTCCGGGCCTGTCTCTAGGCGTCCGTCGAGGCTGAAGCTCGGCGCCTGCGTGTGCTGCTCGCGCCACCCCTCCCCCTCCTCATCCTCCTCCGTGTACATCTCCCCCGCCTCCCCCGCCTTCCCCTCCTCCTTGTGTGACACATCCGCCTCTTCCTCATCGATGATGATGATGCGAGCCTCCAGTTCCGCCCCTTGTGCAGTCGCCGCCGCAGCACCCCTCGCTCCCGCCGCGCCCGCCGAGGTGTCCAGCCGCCTCGTCTTCGTCTGCGGGGCCGCCATTGATGTAGATGCGACGCGTTTGGGCGCCGCGCCCACGCGCGTGTGCGCTGGTGCGGCCGGGCTAGGCAGCGCGAGGGCGGAAGCGGGGGCGGCGGCGGGGGTGGCAGCGGGGGCGGCAGCGGGGGCGGCGGCGGTGTGACTGCCGTCGTCAGCATGAACGGCGGGCGGGATGATGTTGAGGGGGAGGCCGAGACGCTCAGCTTCGATGTTGTACGCCTGGGAGGCCGAGACGCTCAGCTTCGATGTTGTACGCCTGCGCCGCAGCCTCCTCCGTGGCGTGATATCCCAGGCCTTTCCCCGGGAACTGAGCCATCCATTTCCCGGAGCGCTTGACCCAGGTGACACCCTTGAACTGAGAGGAGTTGCCCTCTCTGTAGCGGCGCAAGTTGAATTTGAAGGCAATGTTTGACAGCTGTTCATCATTTTTTAGTTTCAAGCGCTTAGTGACAGGCGCTTTCACCGTGGGTTTGATAGGGGTAACCTGAACCGCCTCACCTGTCGGTGCTTCACAATATCAACGCCGTCATTGACGTAGTTGCCGTATGCCCGCGCCGCAGCCTCCTCCGTGGGGTGGTATCACAGGCTTCTCCCCTTGCACGCGGCCTTCCATTTTCTGCTGCCCTTGTCCCAGCTGACACCCTTGGACTGAGAGGTGCGGACGCCTCGGCGCTTTACGGGATCGACGCCGTCCTCGACGTACTTGTCGATTGCCCGCGCCGCAGCTTCCTCCGTAGGGTGATGTCCAAGGTGCTTCTTGTTGCCGCCCTCCATCGTGTATGCAGCCCATTTCTTCAATCCGGGTGCCCAGCGGACGTCAGTGGCCCGAGCGGAGCGATGGGCGTCGGCCTCCACGCTGGCTGCGCCCCCGCCCGCGCTGACGTTGGCATCGTCCTCCTCCTCGCCCTCGCCCTTGCCCCTCTCATCCTCCCCCTCCTCCTCCTCCTCCTCGTCCTCGTCCTCCTCCGCATCCTCCTCCTCCGCTTGCTCGTTCACTCGTCTCTCGAACCTGGCGCCCGACGCCTGCGCGTGCTGCCCCTCCTCCTCGTCCCCCACCACCACCTCCCCCGCCTCCTCCGCCTGCCCGAGAGTCCTCTCCCCCCTCCTCCACCTCCACATCCTCGTGGTCGGACTGGTGTTGCCGGTGGGGCTGGTGCACCCCGGCTGACCCTGCACCACCGCCGTCGCCGGCTCCCGCGGCGCGCCGTGCGAATCGGGACTGCAGCGTACCGTCAGCTGCGGGTGCGGCTGCTCGCTCGACCTCCTCGCGTGCCCGTCCGCGTCCCGGCCGTCCCCCCGCGCCCCGCCCGAAAAGTAGTCGTCGTTTCCGGAGGTGCCCATCTTCCGAGTGGTTGTGGCGCGCGCGCCGCACCGGGCTCGCGGCGGTGAGCGGGGCCGCCTCGGGAGGCGGCGACACGCGGCCACGCGCGATGGAGGGGAGGGTACCGGCGCGGCTTGCGTGGCGTGTTGCGGCCGCGCGCGTATCGATGTCGCTGTATGTGTGTGCACGCGTTAATTCGTCCGCCAGCAGGTCCCCCCATCGGATCCGCGCACATACACGAAAACTTCACAAAACGCATCGTTGCTCGTCGCACTCACGGATGCCCGGCGAGGAAGCCGTGTCGCTCCGTGACGTGGTGCAAGTGACGGTGACCGCGGTCACCTCCATCTTCGCCGCCGTCCTCCTCATCAGCCCCCTCAAGCGCCGCGCGCGCAAGTTCGCCAGGCGCCAAGCCACGAGTGCCGCCAAGCGCGACTGAGAGGAAACACGAAACAGAAACGCCCAGGGAGTGCACATCGTACACGCCGCAGTGCAGCAGCCGCACACCCCGGCTTGGCAGCTACCGCCACCACCGCCGCCGCCGACGCCGCGGCCGCCGCAGAATTAATCGCTGCTTGCCGCTCCGCCCGCTTCCTGCTCTCCGGCCTGGCCGGGCGGCCCAGCGCCTGACAGGAAGGCCCGAGAGTCGGAGTGGAAGCTTGAAATTTGAAATTGTGTTTTCTGCATTGTTAACGATGTTCGCCGGGGACGGGGAGCTGGAGGGTGACCATGGGCTGTCGGCGTACGAGCTGGAGCGCGTGGCGCACATCCGCCGCAACCGCGAGGTCATGGCGCGCCTGGGTGGGGCGGTGCAGGTTGACAGTTTCAGAACCCGTGTTGAAAGCGCCTATGGTTTCAGCGCTTGAAACCATGGTATGATATACTGCTTTCAATTGTTGCTTTCAAATTCAAATTGCGCCGCTACACCTGGGGCTGCTGGACAACGACATCGTGACCGCGGCGAGACAACGCTGCGGGCAGGAGACGGGGAATGGCGGTGCTGCGAAGGCCAAGAAGACCAAGAAACGCGCGCGCCCCGAGGGAGAGGGCGAGGGCGGCGACGAGGGCGAGGGCGGTGGCGGCGCAGGTCGCGTGACCCGGCGCTCGAATCGCTGCATCGCGGGCGGTAGCTACGAGCACGTTTGGATCGACGACAACGACGAGGAAGCGCGGGGCCGCGGGCGGTTTCAAGGCATGTACAGCGTCGAATGCGACGGCGCACACGAGGCAGAGGCGGAGGCAGGGCCGGCGGTCCATTCGACAACGCAGCTACACTCGCCGCGTCATGCACTGCGTTTCAGACTCTCACGTCGTGAGCCCACTTCGTGGGTGAAACGTCAACCTACGACGTGGTTAGCATTATTCACGTGGCCCTCATTTCGTGGTTTACTTGTCTTTCTATGACGTGGTACGAGGAACGTGACGTTGCTCGTAACGCACCAGTGTACCTCGCACCAACGTCATCTACACACACGCGCGTTGCTTACCGGTGCACCCTGTTGACTGTTTGCTCATACTGTACCAGTGTACCCGTGCACGTGGCCCTCAGGCGAGGCATACCAGCTGCGCAACGCGGGGGTGCAGGAGCGCGTCAGTGTGGTAGGGTGGTGTACGTTGACCCCAGGTTGACCCCGGGTTGACCGCGCATGGTTTGAGCGCTTAAAAAAGCTGAAAAATGATGAACCGCTTTCAAATGCTGATGCTGCTTTCAGTTTCAACTTGCGCCGCTACGGTGTGGTGGGCACCGCGTCGTACCAGCACACGTTGATGCGCGTCCGGACGATGGGCGAGAAGGCGCTGTTCGCACGGTGCGCCGCGATCGAGCGTGCTAAGGTGGGGCCTTGCAGGTTCACCCTAGAATCACCCCGGGTGTGACCGGATTTGGTTCCAGCGCGTGAATTTCAAATATGATGAACAGCCTGCAAGTTTTGCATTCGAATTCGACTTGCGGCAGTACAGCGCGGGGAAGCACGCGGTGGTGAAGATGAAGCTCTTTGCGCGGGTGCTCTTCTTGGAAGGGGGTTATGAGGCCAGGCCTTACGTGTGTACTTTTACTAACGTTCATCGAGCCCCAAGGCACTCACATGGTGAGCATTACCCAACCTCCTCCGCCGTTTCAAGATCTTACATACTAATAAGGATTAATACGTTTTTCAGCTCAACTTCAAGTCGTTTGTCACTGAAACCACATCAGTGTTATCCCAGTGATGCATCGAAGATGCCTCATTTAAGCTGGAGGCGTATTTTGTAAGGCCCGGATCTGAGGCGCTGGCCGAGGCAGCCACGGTGGGGCCGTGCTAGTTGAAACATGTTGGAACCACAGGCTTACACTCGTCCATTTTTCGGCTCAACGTGAGTGCAATTTTTCGCCTAAACCACTCAATGCATACCATCAAATGTGCTCAGGTTAAGCCGGAAGGCGAAGGAGTGTACGCCCCTGGTTGAATTGTGTTAACAACCTTGTTGAAGGTGCCGGGTTGCCGCGCTTGAAACTGAAATGTGATGAAATGCTTTCAAGTTTTGCTTTCAATTTCGACTTGCGGCACTACAGGACGGCAGCGCTCGAGCGGCTGGTGGCCGAGCTTGGCGACCCTGACGATGACCGACCGGCCGAGGAGGTCGACCGACCAACCGAGGAGGGACAGGTGGGGGCTCAGCCCAACGTCGAGGTAGGGCGTTGCATGTCGACCCTGGGTTGACCGTGCTTGGTTTCAGCGCTTGAAGCTATGATGTGACGCACCGCTTTCAAACTCTGGTTTCAATCTCAACTTGGGACGCTACACGGCGCGGGCGCTCGATGACGACATCTCGGTGACCGAGAAGACCTTGGACCAGGTGCAAGCTGACAACCTTCAGCGGGAGCACGACATGGGCCTGGTGATTTCCCTGGAGGAGGAGGATGGCGACACGGCAGACATGACGAATGCCGCTGCCGCCGCCGCCACCGCTGCCCCCCCCGCCGCCTCCGCTGCCGCCGCCGCCGGCCCCGCCGCCTCCGCTGCCGCCGCCGCCTCCCCCGCCCCCGCTGTCGCCGCCGCTGCTGCCCGTGGGAAGGGGGCATCGCTCGCTGCCACGCCAGAGCGGGTGCCCAGAGCCGGCGCGCCACTGCGGGTAGGCGCGCGGAAGCGCTGACATGGCTGACGGAACAAGCGTTGAGCTTGGGCCCCGTGCGCTTCGCTACCCGCGCCTCCCGCGCTCCCCAGCCAAAGTGCTCGAAAGTATTTGGCTCGTCTAGCATGTGTATTCACATCAGCACCAGTCAGCTCTGTAGCTGACATGCCTCCTCCCTAGTCTACAATAAAACAAAATAAAGATCATTCACATGAGCTCATACAGTTTGATGAACCGGCTAGAATCCGCGAGACCGGTGCGCCGTCGCCGCCAGGCCGCCGCCGCCTGGTGCAGCTCATTGCACGGCGTTGAGGCGCCCGGTGGTCAGGCCAGGACGTTGAGCTTGGGCCCCGCGCGCTTGGCCGCCCGCGCATCGCGCGCCGCCACGCGGCTCTTCTCCTTCTCCGCGTCGAAGAACGCCACCACGCAGGGACAACTATAGAAATTCTCCTCGCCGCTTCAAAGTATGCCATATCATGTCACAGGAAACTGGAGATATTTGCAATAAGTTGATCGAGTACTAAAATAGGAGCTTGAGGTCGGTCGTATCTAAAGGGGATGCCGAGGGTCTACACCGTAGAGTCTAAGGTGCTCGATCTAGATTAATCCATGTGATCAAAGAATGAGGAGTAGACAGGAGCGTAGCTCCTATCTAGATACAGGCTGTACTAGTACTGCCGATAAAACCCCAGTCAAAAACGTTTACGACGAGGCGCGGCGTGACTTGGCTGCCCTTACCACCATAGTGGCGGCGATGTCCTGGCGCGTGGGGGGCGGGCGCTTCGGGTCCACACACCGCAGGCCGTCACCCAGGGCCTCACAATCGTTCGCTGTTCAGCTCAGCTGCAGCACCTTTGAGTGGTTCCAGGTGAGATTCCAGGTGAGGTTCCAGAGACAAACCAGCTTAAGTTGAGATGAAAAGCGGACGATTGGACGGCCCTGCCGCTGGCCAGGCACACGGTAATGAGCTCTGCCGCGGTCAGCGGCTCCAGCTCACCCACGGTCATGTCCTCCAGGCAGAGGCTTACACTTGTCCACTTTTCAGCTCAACTTGAGCACTGTGTATGGGATAGGGGGTGCGCGTAGGGGTTGTGTAGCCCGTGTTAAGGGGGTGTTAGCGGGTGTTTACAGTGTGTAGGGTGACTTCTTGTATCAGACACGGCTCAAGTTGAGCTGAGAAGTGGACGATTGTAAGCCCCTGCCTCCAGGTACTTGGGGGAGCCAGTCTTGGCGTCGATCGGAAACTTGGCCGCCTCGATACCAGGCAAGTCCTTGCGAGCCCGCTCGGCCATCTGCGGACGCGACAGCTCCGGGACCTTGGTGCAGCGGCGCAAGTTGAATTTGAAAGCAAAATTTGAAAGCACTTTATAATATTTCAGTATCAAGCGCTTAGTTCCAGCCCCGTTCAATGCGGGTTTGATATGGTCAACCTGCACTGCCCTACCTTGGCCGCGTCGCGAAGCTGCTTGTTCTGGTGCTCGCTGGCGGCCAGTGCGGCTTCGCGCTGGCGGGTCCGGGCGCTGAGCGAGGCGCCCGCCACAGCGTCTGTGGCGTCGGTGGCCCAGATGTTGACGCAGCCGTCGGCACCGGCGGAGAGGAGGCGCCGCCCCCCGGCCGCCGCCGCCGCGAGCGCCGCCGCGGCCCCGGCACCCATCTGCCCCGCCGCCCCCGCGCCCTCCGGCAGCAGCGCCAGCGCTGTGACGCTGCCGCCGCCGCCGCCGCCGCCGCCGCTGCCGCCGCCGCCGCCGCCGCTGCCGGCGCCGGCGCCGGCGCCGTGCTTAATCGCCACCAGCAGCTTACCCGTCTCCACCGACCACTGCTTCACGCCCCCCTCCGCCGCCCCCGCCGAATACACAAACCGCTCGTCCGCCGAAACCACCAAAGCGGACACCCCCCCGGGGTGTGCGGGGCCGTTGTCCGCGCCGGTCAGCGAGCGCACCCGCGTGTAGGCACCCCCGGTCACCTGGTGTAGCGGCGCAAGTTGAAATTGAAAGCAAAGCTTGAAAGCATTGTTTCATGTTTTAGTTTCAAGCACTTAAACCCAGTCTCCGGGTCTCCGGAGACCCTCAAGGCCCTCATGTGATTGGTCGAGAGATTGATTCACTGAGACTCGATTGGCTGGATTTTCTTGCACGTTTCGCACCAATTTTGAGCGTAAACGTGTGTGGTCCCTGATTGGTCAATGGACAGTCCATCATTTGCCAGCGTCCCTGATTGATCGAGAGGCTGTATTCGGGGGGTTTAGGGGGCGGTCGAACCGGAGACTGGGTTGAAGTCTCAGGCGCTTATAACATGGATTCCATCGGTTCATCCTGCACCGCCCTACCTTGGGTGCCCCCCCCTCCCACTCCCGGTCGGCGGCGCCCGCCGCGCCCCACCGGTAGTGCCGCACGGTGCCGTCGCCGCGGCCCCCGCTCAGGGGCTTACACTCGCCCACTTTTCAGCTCAACCTGAGCCATTTCGGTAACTCAACACATCCTAAACACCACCTGATAACCCCATGATACTTCCTAAACAATCCCTAAAGAATCTCTAAATGCACCCCCTATCCCATAGAAAGCGCTTGAGTTGAGCCAAAAATTGGACGAGTGTAAGCCCCTGCCACCGCCGCTGAACAGCTCGGAGCCGTCGCCGCTCATCCCCAGAGCCGCCACCGCCGCCGTGTGCCCCGGCCGTCAGGCCCGGTGTCACACGCAGTGATCTGTTAGGTTCCATAATATTGTTGACAGTGTACCGTTGACTGTGTGTTGTGTTGCTTACGAGCGCTCTTTTACATAATGTTCCGTACCAACCCAGGAACCTGGAAACTAGGCGTATTCTGGCGGGAGCGTACCTACGCTGAAATCGCCCAAAATTGAACAAAACCGCCCAAAATCGCCTCGTACAGAGCCCGAAACCTCCGGAACAACTATGGTGCGTACCTGGCTCGGAACATTATTTAAAGAGTGCACTCGTACTACATGCGCATCCTGGGTGCGTGAGCAAAGAATACGGATGGTGTGTACGGGCCCGCTATGAGCACAGTGACGTGGGTGGGATGGGCGGCGGCCCCACCCGGCAGCACGCGCTCGCACACGCGCGCCGCCGGGTTCCAGCGCCGCACCGCCGCGTCGCGCGACCCCGTGATGTAGCGGCGCAAGTGGAAATTGAAAGCAAAGCTTGAAAGCGGTTCGTCATATTTTAGCTTCAAGCGCATAGTCCCAGGCGCTTTCAACACAGGCTTGATAGGGTCAACCTGCACCGCCCTACCGTGAACACCAGGTGGGGCCGCTCCGCCGCCGCCGCCACCGACACGATCCAGTTCGGCGTCGTACCCTTGGCCTTAGAGTGGCTCGCCCTCTCCGCCGCTGCCGCCGCCTCATCCTCCTCCGCCCTCCGCCGCCCCCCGCCCTCCTCCTCGTCAAGGGCGGCGCCGGCTCCATCCTTCCCTTTCCCGCTCACCCGCCCCTGGAAAATCCTGGACATCACCGCGCCAGTGGCCACCTCCGAGTAGGGCCTGCCAGATGTTGCTCGCCACGTCATAGGACGCCGTTTACCTCAATGCACTAGGCTTTAAAATGCGTGCCGATGACATACGTGGAGGGACATATTTGCTTGTTCACGCTAGCCACGTCCTGGAATGCCAGTTGACTAAAACAGCGAGGGTCTGAAATGGGTTTGATGACATGGCGAGGCAGCAGTAGCGGGCCGGACCTCCCAGGTGGTGAGGCAGGTGTCCTCCCCCGCGGAGTATAGGGTGCTGCCGTCAGGCAGGGGCTTACACTCGTCCACTTTTCGGCTCAGCGTAAGCACCTTTTGTGGGATACGTTGGGTGCATGATCTTCCCCCAGTCTATTAGACAGGGGGACACGAAAAGGTGTGACCAAAACGGCTTAGGTTGAGCTGAAACGTGGACGAGTGTAAGCCCCTGCTGTCGGGGCTGATGATGACGCACAACACGTCGTCCTGCTGCGCGGCGTCCGGGGAGCAGGGGCTTACACTCGTCCACTTTTCAGCTCAAGTTGAGCGCTTTGCATGGGATAGGGGGTGCGCGTAGGGAGTGTGTAGCCCGTGTTAAGGGGGTGTTTAGGGTGAGTAGGGTGTGTTGTTGTGTCAGACACGGCTCAAGTTGAGCTGAGAAGTGGACGAGTGTAAGCCCCAGCCGGGGTGATT
>Ga0307489_10003125_pt1 | contig 11024 bp, 26 predicted proteins | sample SB12metaG_FD_202247 | JGI IMG/M metagenome (GOLD analysis project Ga0307489, IMG submission 202247) | Sea-ice brine microbial communities from Beaufort Sea near Barrow, Alaska, United States - SB 1.2 | ecosystem: Environmental > Aquatic > Marine > Coastal | place: USA: Alaska | collected...
CAATCATACACTCAGATGTCATCCACCACTCTACACTTCAGACCCTCCCTCATTTCATGAGTTTTCCAAATGCCTTCACTCTCACTAAGTTGCCATCGTATCTTGAGTTCTACTCATGGCGCCATCACGTCACACTCACGGAGTCGCCATCTCCCTTTATCCTGAGGTTACATGGCATGACTACGGCAGCAGGGTTCCCAGGGGTTTGGGGTTAAGACCCTAAACCCTAAACCTGACTAGGGCAGCGGCTCCTGCACGTTGCCCAGGCGGTTGAGGTGCAGGTAGGCGTCAGTGCCGTACCCGTCCATGGAGATCACCTGCAGGTCCCCGCCGAAATACCGCGCGTACAGCCGGGGCCCAGGGTCCACACTCCTTCCCACGTTACCTCAACATCAATATCTTCGAATATATTTCAGTAATCTGCGAGCATCTTCGACGTATTAACCTGGCACAAAACGAGTCAAGTGAGGCAGAAGCGGCAACACCGCAGACCGGCCGCGGCCAGGCCCTCCCTGGACAGCCGCAGGCCGTGCTCGCCAGTGTATACGGGTACATCGGTACACCATGAGCAAGCCGTGAGGTGCCAGGTGGAAAGGGCAGTGGTGTGCGGGCGTGCCGTGCCTGGAGAGCGGCAGGCCGTAGCCGTAGCCCGCGAGCACCACGGTGTAGCGGCGCAAGTTGAATTAGAAACCAAAGTTTGAAAGCAGTCCATCATACTCCAATTTCAAGCGCTGAGTTCCAGGCGCTTTCAACGTGGGTTTCATAGGGTCAACCTGCACCGCCCTGCCACGGGGCCTGAGGCCACGGCGTCCTCTTCCAGCAGCGGGCTGTTCGCTGTGCTGTACAGATAGGTCCAGATGCGCTGCAGCCCCGACCGCCGCATGCTACGGCCCGCCACATGTGCTCCCAGCTTTAGGATTTAGGGTTTAGGGTTTAGGGTTTAGGGTTCAGGGGTTAGGGTATGTGCTGAGCCGCGTCATAGGATGCGAGTCAACTCAGGCGACGAGGGTTCCAAAGGCGTTGAATCACGTGGCGGGGCGGGCAATGACTGCCGGGCCGTACCGGATGCCGCCGCCCTCGTCGGATATTTTGATGGTGACGTCCTCCACCCCCTCGGCTATCACCACGCGAATTGGTGGAGGGGGCTCGTCGCTGTCTGCGTACTTGTCCGACACGGCGCGCAGGCTGTTCTTGACCAGCTCGAACAGCATCTGGTGCAGGTGGCCAGGCACCAGGGGGTTACTCTTGTCCACTTTTCAGCTCAACTTGAGCCAGTTCTCACACAAAATACATCCTAAATACCCCCTAGAGTCCCCTGACGCTTGCTAAACACCCCCCACACAACCCCTGCACGCAGCCCCTATCCCACAGAAAGTGCTTACATTGAGCCGAGAAGTGGACGAGTGTAAGCCCCTGCCCGGCACGTACGCGAAGGTGAAGCTGGCGTCGCCAAACACCTCCACCTCCGGCGAGTCCCCGTACTGCCGCATGCAGATCGACCGCGCGTCCGCGATGGCGTCGTGCGCCACCGGACCCCAGGGCCGCATCCGAAGGTTTAGGGTTTTAGGGTTCAGGGTCTAGTTTTTAATGTTTCGGGTTTAGAGTTTACGGAGCCCAGGGCCGTATCTGCTATAAACACAAACACGTGTAAATGATGGAAATATGAATGGCGCAAAGCGAGTGAGTGTTTGGTGAGCGACGGGAACTTTTGAGTGCTCGAGCCCTGCCTGCACGGGGCTGAGCTTGGTGCAGATGAGGCCGATGTAGCTCTGCTGCTGGCTGGGCTCGTGCAGCGCCACGTGCTGGCCGATGAGCATGCGGATCCCGATGCTAGAGCCTGCCAGATGTTGCTCGCCACGTCATAGGATGCCATTCACCTAAGATCACGAGGGTTCGAAATGCGTGTCGATGACGTGGCGGGCAATTGGCCCGGCAGATAATTGCTCACCACGTCAGAGGATGCCATCGAACTCAAGGAACGAGGGTTATGTATGCGTGTCGATGAGATGGCGCGCAATATCTGCCAGGCCCTACCCGATGCGACTCATGTAAAACCCGTCCAGGAACTGGTGAATCTCCGGCATTTCCGCGAGTAGGGCCCGGCAGAAAATAGCTTCCAACCTTCAGGCCGGCGGCGTTTGACTCAAGAAACGGGGGGTGGCAGATATGTTGAAATGGTGTTTCGAGCGATTTACGCTGGGACCCTACCGTCCATGCCCCCCCTCCGCGCCCCGCCCCCCTGTGACGCCATCTCCAGCTTCAGCTCCAGCACGCCGCGCGCTATCATGGGCACCACGTTGTTGTGCCGGTCCATGACGCTCTTGATGAGCTCCGTGAACTTGGCCTCGTCCTCCATGCTCTTGATCTCCGGGAACCGCTTCAGCTCGTCGAAGGACTCCACGTACCAGTCCCGCACCGTCTGCACCTGCACCTTGGTATAGCGGCGCAAGTTGAGTTTGAAAGCAAAACTTGAAAGCTGTGCATCACATTATAGTTTCAAGCGATTAATTCCAGGCGGTTTCAACATGGGTTTCTCAGGGTCAATCTGCACCACCCTACCTTGGAGCTGAGGCCGAAAGGCAGGTTCTCCAGCTCCGCCACGCGGTGCGCCAGCCGCACCGGCAGCCAGGGGCTTACACTCGTTCACTTCTCAGCTCAACTTGAGCGCTTTTTATGGGATAGGGGGTGCATTTAGGGGTTGTTCAAGGGGGTATGTAAGGGAGAGTAGGGGGTATTATGGGGTGTGTTGTGGATATTATGTGACAGAAACTGCTCAGGTTGAGCTGAAAAGTGGACGAGTGTAAGCCCCTGCCGGCAGCTCCTTGTGCAGAAACTGCGCACTCACCATCAGCTGCCGGTGGATGGGCTGCGCGCCGAAATCCCCGGCGCAGGGGCGGGGAAACAGGAGGGGAGGATTTTATTACGTTCGGTAGCGGGCGAAGGTTTCACGCGTGTTGCGTCGGCGATGACACGTGCGTCCAGTGCATGGCTGCACGCGTGAAGCGGGTGTGCGCCCGCACATAAACCGTTAGGTCAGGTGCCCATCTCGCGACACCGCCGTTTGGTGAAGGGACAGAAATATAGATCTTGTAGTTCAAAGCGGCAACCCAAGTTTGGTTGGGTGGGCGTATCGCGGCGTCTCTGTTGGGTGAATAGACCGAAACGTTTCGGCGCGGGTGCAAGCCACACCATCATGTACTTGAGGCTGACCCCCGTCTGGTTTCGAAAGCTGCTCCGGTAGATGTCATCCACCAGCTCCTTTGAGAACGTGTCCGCGAGTTTTCGAGAGTGCCCCGAGTGTTTCTTGAGCAGGTCGGCAGCGTTGACGATGCCGCTGTACCCCGCGGCGCTCTGCCGCCACAGCAGCGGCGCACCCCAAGTTAGGGCCCGCCAGGAAACGCTCAAAACATCACAGGCTGGCATGGCATTTACAAGACACGAAGAGTGGCAAATGTGTTTGAGGAATTTTTGAGGTATTTCTGCCAGGCCGTACCCCGAGTTGGCAGAAGCGGCGGGTGGAGTACCGCGGCTTGGCGGTGTGCCGCCGCGACCGCGCGCCGCCACGCCATCGCCGCGCACGCTCGTCCCGACCTTCAACTGAAGCGCGTTCCTCCCGTGTCCCTGACTCGGAAAGTCGTTTATAGTCGAGTCCGAGGATGGGCACTCGACCTCCCAACGAACCTCTGAACTCTGAACAGGGAGGCTCTACTCTCTGGCGCGTGGGGGAAAGTGCGCTGGGGAGTTCCACGAACACCCGGACGCGCGTGTTGTCGCGGTCGGAGGCCGCCGCGCAGGCAGCTGTGCACCCGCTGCGGCGTGGGTGACTCAGCGGCGCACTCCGGCGACAGTCCACGCCGAAACTCGCCGAAGGGCGAAGGCTGACGTACCCCTCGTGGACACGGTCAGCAAGATTCGGCGGCACCCCGCACAGTTGTGTAGCGCAAAGTCGGCAGCGCACGTGCTATGCGAGAGGGTGCTTAACGGCCGAACGCCCCACACTACGTGCACGGATGTGCGCCGGCTCTCAGCGCGCTCGTTGCGAAGTGCCGAGGGGTGCCGAGGACGTTGCGGTGCGGTGGTCCTCTTAGGATCTTGACTCAGCAGATCTGAATAAATTTTAAAAGGTGAAAGGATAAGATCGCAAACCCTAAACGCTAAACCCTAAATCCTAAACCGTGGATACAGGCGGGGATGGGGAAAAGCGAAAGGGAGCGGGAGGGGACTCGCGAATCGATCTGAATTGTTTTGAAGAGGGCCTTCAGTACAAAGCACGCCCGCGCCCCCCCTTGTCAAACAGCTGAGGGTTGCGGCCAACCACGTCACGTGCCAAGGAGTTGATCCCTCGTACGGCGCCAACATCGGTGCTATGATTCGCGCTCGCGAGCTTGTCAGCTGCATGTCTGCCACCGCACCAGACGTCCGCGAAAGAATTTACTCGTGTTTGCATTACATACAAAGCGAACGCCTGCGCCCGCCACCAAAACTACTGCACGCGTTCAACCCCCCCCTCCTCTACACGTACCTCCACCATCTCACACCACACCTGTACACACTCACCATTCCCCCTCTCCTCCCGTACTAACGCGCATTCCTGCCTCTTCGCTCATGTAGCACCCATCGTCGCAACTCGCCTGCGCCCTTCACGGCCGTGCGCTGACTGCAGCGCGTCAACAGCTTAGAAGTTCATGGCCGTGTAGCTGTAGTTGAGCGTGTCGGGGTCGTCCAGCCCGAGCATGGTCCCAATCGTGAACTTGAAAAACACGAAACTCCCGTAGCCTCCCGCCAGGGACTTGCATTACACGCGAGGTTTTACCAGCTCAACGTACTGTAAGTAGTCGCATCAGAGACCGTGGACGTTTGCGAAGAGAATTGGCATCGAAACAAGCAAAAAATGCAGCCACTCGCATCTCGATGAACCACTCTCTTGACCAATCATATGAGGGCCGTCAGGGTCTGCGGACCCGGTGTCTGGAGATGAGCGGGATCAATCAAGTGGTATCGGGACCAATGCTGAAAGTGAAACTGGGGAAAAGTAGTTTATACGATTAGTGTGAGGCCCTGCCGCCCGCGATGACGAGGAACGCCGTCTTGGGATTCTTCAGCAGCCCCACAATGGGGCGCCCGAACATGAACGCAAATCCCACCACGAGTAAAGCCCGGCATCATCAAACGGAGGTGTTGGTCTGGTGTGATGATCAAACCGAGTGGCTTGGTGTTAGCTAGCATGAACTTACTCAGGCCAAGTGTCGACAAACGGAGGTGCCAGTTAGATGTTATGCCCAAATCAAGCGTCGTGGTGTTAGGTAGAACGACCATACTGGCGGTGATGAGGCATAAAAGTAAGACGCGTCTGGTGCAGGCGCGCACGCATTACAACGAGGTGTTTGAAAAATCAACGGGTCATAGCAGAGCTAGGTGCCGGGCACAGCGTGTGACAGCGAGGGCGGGCTTTAGGGCACCCATGATTATGCTCCCTCCTCAGCGCCTCCAGGTACCGGTGTGAGTTTGACCGACCGACGTCGCGTTGGTTGGTAGAACAGCCTTACCCATGATGGAGATTGAGAAGCGCGCGTACTTGACCATGTTGGCCCAGAACGGAATGTTGTCGCCGGCGAGCTGGTACAGCTCGTGCGGGCCCGCCCCGGCCGCGGCCCCGGCCCCCAGGCTGAGGCCATCCGCGTTGTCGCTGAGCGTCGACGCCGCCGCGGGCTCCACCGCCACCACCGCGAAATAGGGTCTGCAAGATAGTGCTCGGCACTCATGGATATGAATTTGAGCCCTCGTGTGTTACGTTGAATGGCATTCTGTGACGTGGCGAGCAATATCTGCCAGGCCCTACCGCGAGGAATGCAAACACGAGAGCCGTCTTGCACAGATCTTGTTGTAAATTGTTGTTGGCGTGCTCCTCCGGGTAAACCGCCGCCGCCTCCGTCACCGCGTTCTCCGCGCCCCATACCCCCGCAGTACCTTCACTACACGGCGGCGCCGCCGCCACTACCTTGGAGCGGCTGAGCGCCGCGCATCCCACCACCCCGGCACCGCGGCGAGCCACGCCGCCCCCCAAACCCACCGATTCCGTCCGCCCTCGAGGGGCACCCATCACGGCCCGTACAACGGAGCGCGCTGTGGGGCGCGCCGCCGCTGCCGTGGGGGCGCATGGACGCACGGAGCACGACGCGAGGATGGCAGCCATGGTTGTTCAAAGAAGTTGTGATACGTGAGTGCGACGCGAGGTGTTGTGGCTCCTGCTTCCCCTCTTTTTGGAGGGCACCCCAAAACGTGGCAAGAACTGGGTTGGCCGCAGAGATTTGGCAACTCACGCACGTGGTTCACTGGCAAAAGAGTATACCCACTCGATGTATGGCACGTGGCACGTGCAACTCCACCTTATCACACCGCGTTCAGCACGTAGCCACGTGGAAAGGAGAGATATCATCCTCTCAACTTCCACTCCCGCCACTGCGCTACCACTGTCAAGCGAGCTCTTAGTTCCGGTCACCCAAGCTGATAGATGGCGTCGGCGGTAAACGCTGCTCGGATACCCGCCGCGCTCCAGACCCGCCGGAGCCTGACCGCCAGGGGGCGTGGGCGGTCCGCTCTGGCAAACAAAAATAATGCGGCTGTTACGAGTAACCATCGGATCCCCCGACCGGGAGGACGCGCGTCGGTGAAGCTCAACGCCACCGCCTCCGCCGCCGCCGCCGCCGCCGCCACTGCGCCCGAGCCCACGACGCCCGCCGCGTGGGAGGTAAGCCCTGGTAGATGATGCCTCCCAAGTCATCCACATTGTAGACCCCGACTGTCTACAGTTAAGTGGCATCGCGTGACGTGGCGAGCGCATCTCTGCAGACCCGCGTGGGAGGCGACCTCGCCGGTGCACTTCGACACCAGCGTGGAGGCGGCGCTCCAAGCCGACAAGGTGGTCATTGTCGGTAGGGCGCCATAGCTTTCGCCGCACATCATTGGTGGTGGAGGTTTGCTAGTTTCTTTCGCAAAAGTTTTCAAAAGTTTCCGAACACACTCCACCTGTCCACAGCCCAGTCCATTCCATTGTACCTTAGCGTTGGTCACATGATACATGGCACTGTTGTAACTCGTACATTCCATCATCCACGCTCCATGCCTTCAATCAGCATGGGACCGTTGTGTACCACGTCAGTGAGTTGGATGACGTAGTTTAGTAGTGCTTCAGGGACACGTACTCGTAGTGGCTTGGGGGACACGACGTTGAGCTGTAACGGGGACGAGTGTACGGCCAGGTAGCAGGACGCAGGAGTGTGCACGGTCACATTGTGTGAGGAAGAGGTAGAGGAGGAGGAGGAAGCAAGTGTTTACGGATACGGATACGTCAAATAAATATAGCTTCATTCATCCACGCTCCATCCGTCAAACAGTATGGTGTGGGCTCCTGGACTCCACTCGCCGGCAAGCGCGCGGCGCTGCTATCCCCCGGCCTGGCCGCCGCGCTGCCGCCGTCGGTGCACGCCACATGGGCCGCAGCAGTGGCCAGCATCTCGGCCGGCGACGGCGGGAGCAGCCGCACCCTCATGGTCCCGTGGTTCGACGGCACCCTCAAGGACGTGGCAGGGGGGCCATTGAGAACAAGCACTCGACCGACGTTGCATCTTTATCTCCTCTGCCTCCTCTGCGCGTCTGTATGAGCATTCACCCTGAAGGAACGTGGTACGCTATGCTCCAATCTCGGTTACAGTGCGAGTGCTGAGGGATCATTGAGCACGAGCACTCGACCGACGTTGCATCTTCTCTGCCTACTCCGCGTGTATTTATGAGCGTTCACCCTGAAGAAGTGCTTGATCGCAATGACCCTCCGGCGCGGTGATCGGCGTCCTGCCCGCCGCGGTCTCGCGCCACAACTGCCCCAGCGCTCCGTTCGCCGTGACCCACATCCTCGCCGCCGTCTCCGCTCCGAAAGCCGGCAAGACCGTCGGCATCGTCACGCTGCTCTCCTCCACCGCGGACGCTATGGTAGGGTGGTGCAGGTTGACACTATCAAACCCACGTTGACAGCGCCTGGAACTAAGCGCTTGAAACTACAATACGACAGTCTCCTTTCAAACTTTGCATTCAAATTCAACTTGCGCCGCTACACCATGCCCACTGCCGTCGCCGTGGCGCGAAGCTTCCCGTTGTACACCGCGAAGAGCACCAAGGTAGGGCGGTGTAGGTTGACCCTATCAAGATGAGTCTTTCAACGGCCTATGATTTCAGCTCTTGAAGCTAGAATATGATGAACCGCTCTCAAAAGTTCCTTTCAGATTCGAGTTTCGCCGCTACAACAAGGGGCGCGACACTCCCGCGGGCCGCGGCGGGATCGCCAACAAAGGCGACGTTCTCGTGGCGGCGGCGATCGTTTTGGACGGTACCGGTGACGGGGGGTTGGGGTTCAGGGCGGACGGCGCGGACGGCGTGCTGGCGGACGTGCCGCCCGCGGTGGCGGCGGCGGCGGCGGCGGCGGCGGCGGGCGTGCGCTTGGTGGGGCGCTGCAGCTTGTTGAAAACCGTATTTGAACCCTACAGTTCCAGTGCTTGAAACTGAAATATGATAAACCGCTTTCTAGTTTTGGGTTTTTTATTTCAACACGTGCCCCTTACAGGTTGGCGGGGCGCATAGTGGACACGCCCCCCGCGGTGATGGATCCCGACGCACTGGTGCGGGAGGCGCAGGCAGTGGCCGCGGCGCTCAACGCCCGCCCCGACGCCGACGCCGGCGCCGCCGTCACCGCCACGGTTTTGCGCTACGACGCCCTCAAGGCTGGCGGCAGGGGCTTACACTCGTCCACTTCTCAGCTCAACCTGAGCCGTTTCTGACACAAAATACACCCTGAACATCCACTGATAATCATTAATATCCTTTGACACCTCCTAAAAACCCCCAAACCACCCCTCAATGCACCCCCATCCCATAGACTGCGCTTAAGTTGAGCCGAAAAGTGGACGAATGTAAGCCCCTGGCCGGCGGGTTCGGCGGGCTCGTGGCTGTGGGCGAGGCGGCGGCGCGCGACGGCCGCGAGCCTGCACTCGTGCACCTCAAATACTGTCCGCCCGGCGCCGCCGCTGCGGGCCGGTCGGTCGCCCTCGTGGGCAAAGGTAGGGCCTGTCAGATGTTACTCGCCACGTCATCCATCGAATTTGAACCCTCGTTTTTTGAATTACATGGCATCCTATGACGTGCCGAGCAATACTTTCTAGGCCCTAGGTGAAGGTATCACGTATGACACGGGGGGCTTGCAGATTAAAAGCAAGGGGGGTATGCCCGGCATGAAGACTGACCTGGGGGGCGCAGCCGCCATGCTCGCTGCGTTCCAGGTGAGGCGGTGCAGGTTGACCCGGTGAAGCTCAATTTAAAACCGCCTGGAACTGAGCGCTTGAAAGTACAATGTGACGATCCGCTTTCAGATTTTGCTTTCAATTTCAACTTGCGCCGCTACGTCCAGGCGCTGGTCACGCTCAAGGCGCCGCTGAGGGAGATCCACCTGGTAAGGCGGTGCAGGTTGATCCTATCAACTCCACGGTGAAAGTGCCTGAAGCAGAGCGCTTGAAACTAAAATATGATGAAGTGCTTAAATTTTATGCTTTCAAATGCAACTTGCGCCGCTACAACCTGGTGCTGTGCATCGCGGAGAACGCCGTGGGTCCCGCCGCGTTCCGCCCGGACGACATCGTCACGGCGCGCTCCGGGAAGACCATCGAGATCAACAACACAGCAGGGCGGTGCAGGTTGACGGTATCAAAACATGAGTTGAAAGCGCCAGTGGTTTCAGCGTTTGAAACTGAAATGTGATGAACCGCTTTCAAATTGCTTTCAATTTCAACTTGCTACGCTACAACACGGACGCGGAGGGGCGCGTGGTGCTGGGCGACGGGGTGGCCTTCGCCTCGGGCCCGCTGGCGTGCGATGACGTCATCGACATGGTAGGCCGGTGCAGGCTGACCCCATCGAGCCCAAGTTGAATCCGCCTGGAACTAAGCTCTTGAAACCAAAATGTGGATATAATGGTTTCAACTTCCGCTTTCAAAGTCAAGTTGCGCCGCTACAACGTGGCCACGCTGACGGGGGCGCAGATGGTGGCCACCGGGCGGCGCTTCGCGGGTGTCCTGTCCGACGACGAGGGCATGGAGGCACGGCCGCGCCACTCCTTTTCTCACTAAACCCTAAACCCTAACCCTGTACCCTAACCCTACACTCTAACCCTGAATCCTAAACCCTAAACCTGCTCATAGTGTGTGTACCGGTACCCGTGCACATTCGCCGAATCTTCCTCCCTGGCCCTGCCACCTGATCCCTTTGAGTCACCTTGATTATTTGCGCATGATTCACCGGAGTACCCGTACATACTCGCTGCATCCTCCTCTCTGGACTGGTCACCCGTCCCCTGTTCACCTCAACTGTCAGCATTGTCAGGTGTGACGTTGGTCAGCTCGCTCGTCAGTGGTTACGGGGCAACACACAGAAGCGACCAACGCGGTCGAGGTATTTCGGGACGAATATGGAGAGTCCAGACCCTACAGTATCCATTACGCAATCACAGCAAGGGGTTTTCGTTACGAAGATCGGTCTGAATCGCGAATTCTGGTTGGCAGCACGGCCGTGCACCCTGGCGGCCGCGGTGTTCGCCGGCCGCGTGTCCGGCAGGGCCCATCCTAAACCCTAAACCCTAAACCCTAAACCCTACCCCATGTTGCCTGCCCTGTCACAGGATGCCATTTGACTCCAGAGACGAGGGTTGTAAATGCTTGACCATGACGTGGCGGGCAGTATATGCTACCAGGCCTTGGCGTGTGGCGACCTGGCGCACCCGCTGCCGTTCGCCCCCGAGTTCTTTGTCAAGGAATTCTCCAGCAAGATGGCCGACATGTGTAACTCCGTCAGAGACCGCAACAACGCACAGGTAAGTCTCTTCATCCCAACAGCGTTTTAGGGTTTAGATTTTAGGGTTCAGGAAGGGTTTTAGGGCTTTAACCCCTACACCCTAAACTCCGTCAGGGACCGCAACGACGCACAGA
>Ga0307489_10003126_pt1 | contig 11023 bp, 18 predicted proteins | sample SB12metaG_FD_202247 | JGI IMG/M metagenome (GOLD analysis project Ga0307489, IMG submission 202247) | Sea-ice brine microbial communities from Beaufort Sea near Barrow, Alaska, United States - SB 1.2 | ecosystem: Environmental > Aquatic > Marine > Coastal | place: USA: Alaska | collected...
GCAGTAACGGTTGCTCTCGCACTGCGGGCAAACCTTGAAGTCCTCCAGAAGGCCCTCAACCTCGCACCCATCATTGACGCAAAACGAAGCCCCCCCCACCGCCATTCTACGAAACCCATCGAGCTTGTCGAATGTATTCTGCCCCCCCTTTTGCAACCAACGTACCACGCTGGTCAAGACATCCGGGGGAACGTCGTGACCCTCCATGACCCCAGCCGGCGCGGCTGCCCCAGCGGCCTCCCCCACGAGCCCAACCTCGCGGGCGTAGGGCCAGTCTCCGTACATGCGAGCAGCGAGCATCAAACATGCGTCGGAGTAGCCGTTTTCGGCAGCCGTGCGCGTCCATTGCAGGGTCCGTCGCTTGCTACGCGTGACGCCGCGCCCCAGGGCCTTGCAGATAATGCTCGCCACGTCAAGGATGATACTTTGACAGCACAAGACATGAGGGAGTGCGTTGTGGAGGTTGGCGTGACAGGCTCGATCTGCCAGGCCCTACCGCGGCCCACTGCATACATTGACGCGAGGTTGTTCGCGGCTATCCCGTTACCGGCCTCGGCCGCACGCCTGTACCAGTCCGCCGCCGCCGTGTAGTCCGGCGCTGCCATGCCCTCCCCATCGTCGAGACGGCACCCGAGGTTCAGCGGCGCAAGTTGAATTTGAAAGCAAAGTTTGAAGGCGGCTCATCAAATTATAGTTTCAAGACGCTTAGGTCCAGGCGCTTTCAACGTGGGTTTCATCGGTTCAACCTGCACCACCCTACCGAGGTTGAACATAGCCTTCGGCAACCCGGCCTCCGCGCTCTTGGTGTACCAACGCACGGCTTCCTCGTGCTCGTTCCACAGGAAGTGAACAGCTCCCAACGTAAACATAGCGTATGCGTGCCCTTGCCCCGCCGCCTTCTCCAGCAACGCCACGCCCTCCTCCGCCTAGGGTTGGCACCGGCAAATAAATAACTTGGTTATCAGTGACCACATCGGCACATCGGCAACAATTTAGTCTTGTGAGTGACCGGAATAGTTGTCGGTGGCCACATCGGCAACAATTCAGTATTCCGAGCGAGGAAACTGTGCGGTGCGAGGTGCCAACCCTACATCTGCCATCGGAGATCTGCCGGACGTGCCCAGAGGCGTCCCCGCGACCCCTCTCGCTTCTGCCTCTGCTTTACTCATTATACCAAAGCCCAGGCTCCACTGCGCCTTCCTGTCGCCCTCTCTAGCCATCCACTCCAGTGTCTCGAATCCGAGCGCTCGAGTCAGCGCCCAGGAGCAGGGCCAGGCGAACATCGCTCACCACGTCTTTCACCGCACCTTGAGCCCCCGTCTTGATGAGAACCTGTGACGATGACGTGGCGAGCAATATCCGCCGGGCCTTACCTCGGGTCTTCAGCCTGCGTTTTCCAGTCGCCGCCCGGGTTCACGTTCACGTTCGCGCGAGCGGCTGCACCGCCCCCCCCCGGCGCCCGCGGCTCCCGCGGCTCCCGCGGCTCCCGCGGCTCCCGACTGGGCCGGCGTACGCTTGGCGGCATCACGTTCCGCTTTGCGTCGCTCCTGCCGCGACGGCGCCATTCCGACGGAAACAGCGACCGAGCGGCCGGCGGTCCGACACGCAGAGGGGCACGCACACGCCGGGGAGTCTGACGCGGAGTGTACTGTCGTCGGCGACGCGGGCGCGCGCACGATGCTGTGTGGGGCAACGCAACGCTGTCCAACGTTTTCTGAGCCCGGATAGGGCGGAGCGGATAGCGCGGTGCGCGCGGACTTGAGGGAGAGACCAATCTGAGTAGTTTCTGACAAACGGCTGACTTTTGGGCACCCAAACCCTTGCGTGACAAGATTGAGGCGACTAGCGTGCACCGCCATTCTACGCGCGCTCGCCGCCGCACACCGATCCGATCTCTGCAGCTATGAAGGCCTCGGCGATGACCGTGCCGGTCCTCCGCAAGGAGCTGGAGGCGCGCGGCCTCGACAGCAAGGGCAACAAAGGCCCGCTCGTGGAACGACTGCAGCCGGTGCTCGACGCAGAGGGGGCGAGCCAAGGCGATGGGGGGGCGGAGGAGCCCGCTGCTGCCGCCGCCGCTTCGCCGGAGGCTGCGCCGGAACCGGAGGCTGCGCCTGAGCCGGAGGTGAGCGCCGCATGACGCGATCGGAACCCTCGATACCCCATCTCCCCCGCGATCCGCCCCATGTGCCGTCCGCCACCGCCCGAATTCAGCGCCACACCTCGATCCAAAAGCCTCGGACAACACAATCCTGTCACAGAGTCTCAAATCAAAACCCCCTTCTGACTCGGAATCGGCTGTACTCTTGGCGCCCTATCCAGCCTTGAGTCACCGGGTTGTGGATCCCTGCGTCCCAACACTGACATACGCGCGCCATGCTTAGCGATCTGCCGAGTGCCTGCGCCCGTCTGACCTAGACCTCGTTCTTTTCACGATTCACGACGCTGGCTTAGTACTCGTTTTTGGTTTTTCCGACAGTGCTGTGGTTTCTCAACCCTCACGCCCACATCCAGTCCAGGGCTTACTTTGTAGTGGACCTCTGCGTTCACGCACTGATACATGCGCGCCTAACGTTGCACACCCTCGACCCCTCACGATACTAACTTGTATGACTCGGAAGTCGCTGTGATCCTCACACCAACCCCAAAATGTGCCACGTCTGTGAAGTGAATACTTGTAGTTTTGTCTTATTGAGTGCCCGTAGTTTGTTGTGGATCATAACTCTGCGTTGTGGTACTGACATCTTCGTATCAAACATTGTCACGCTTCTCCGCGTCCAGGTAAAGGATACCATGCAGGCTGCCCCCGCCGCCGCCCCCGCCGCGGACGGCGCCGCCCCCGCGTTCGACATCGCAGAGATCAAGCGGCAGGGGCTCACACTCGTCCACTTTCCGGCTCAACCTAAGCACTTTTCATGGGAGATGTTGGTTGCTTGCACTGTCCACTTTCCGGCTCAACCTAAGCGCTTTTCATGGGACGTGTTTGTTGCTTACAATGTCCTCTTTTCGGCTCAACCTAAGCACTTTTCATGGGATGTGTTTGTTGCTTACACTGTCCACGTTTCGGCTCAACCTGAGCACTTTCATGGGATATGTTAGTTGATACAGCGACAAAAACGGCCATGGTTGAGCTGAGAAGTGGACGAGTGTAAGCCCCTGTCAAGCGGCGCGCGGCGGCCATCGCCGCCAAGGCCATGACCGATTTCGCTGCCAAGCCCGAGCCAGCTGCGGCTGGCGGCGGCGGTAGGGAACGATCTCGCCACGTCATCCACCACCTGGTGTACTGGTGCTCACCACGCCATCCACCATCCACCTGGTTTTTCAACCCTCGTTCCAATGATGTCGAGACCTTGCTTGCCAACCCTCGTTTGTTGAGATACACATCATCGCTATGTCACGCTATGACACACCATGACGCACTATGACACGCTATGACACACTATGACGCGGAAAGCGTTGTTCAACCCCGACCCTAGGGCTTGATTACAGTCGCAGCGAGGACCGCGGCGGACGCGAGCGCAGCCGCAGCCGCGAGCGCGACGAGCGGCCGGCATCCAAATTCGACGTCGGCGCTCCGGGCGGCGGCGGCGGCTACGGCACGGACCCCGCGGTGGCCGCGGGACAGGGCCCTCACGGACCCGCGTACCAGGGCGGCCCGCCCTCGCGCCCCGGCGACTGGCCGTGCCCGCAGTGCCACAACAACTGCTTTGCGGTAGGGCTGTCACGTCACCACTCCTTCCTGCACTTCTCGCTCATAGCGCACCGGTGTACCTGTCCACACTCGCCGCCTCCTACTCCCTGGCCTGGCCAAACGTTCCCTTCCTCCTTTCTGGCCTGACACTCGTCTCATTTCCAACTCATCTTGAGCAATCAAGTCCCTGCCACCACTGACATTCATACTACCCCACTTGATACATCGAAGATGATCAAGTTGAGATGAATCGGGAACGGTTACACTGGTACACCATGAGAAAAAGTCAGGCTGAAATGAAAAGGGAATGAGTGTACGACCCTGCTTGGCGAGCCGGTCGGAGTGCTTCCGGTGCGGCGCGCCCCGCCCCGCGCAGTTCGCGCCGGCGGGCGCCGCCGGCGGGGTCATGGGGGAGACCATCCAGGTCAACTGCGCCGGGTACGAGGGGCGCATCATCGGCAAGGGCGGCTCCGTCATCCGCGAGATCCAGGTATGGCCAAGCAAATATTGCCTGCCGTTTTTTGTTGAAACTGAAGTCAGAAGTTGCAAGCTGTCGCCTCGTGTTCAAGTTTTCAGAGCTGCAGCCTTCAACACGAGCTGAAGTGGTCTGAACTTGCACTGTCCCACCACGTCATCGACATGCTACCTGAACCCTCATTTCTTAACTCAAATGGCATTATAAGACGTGTCGAGCAATATGTGCCTGGCCCTATGTCGAGGAGCGCACGGGCGCGCACATCCAGATCCGCAAGGACATCGGTGTGTGCGACGTGAGTGGCACGGGCGCGGCGGCGGCGGCGGGGGAGATCCGCCGCATCTGCGAGGTGGGGCCTGCCAGACAGTGCCCGCCACGTCATAGGCCAAGCAATTCAAGGCTGACAGATATTGCCAACCACGTCATAGGAGACCATCTGACTCAAGAAACGAGGGTTCAGGTGCGTTGACCCGGCTGATGTTGGTCGCCACATCATAGGATACCATTCAACTCAAGGTTCGAGAGATCAAAACGCGTTGGATGACGTGGCTCACAATGTCCGCCGGGCCCCATAATGAGGAGGCGATGGCTGGCCCGCCGTCCATGGCCGGTGGCGGCCCCGGCGGATTTGGTGGCCATTCAGCACCCGGCCAAGGCGGCTTCGGAGGTCCCCCCCGCCAGGGTGAGAACGTCGTGCTGATCCCCTGCGCCGGCGTCGAGTCCCGCATCATCGGTAAGGCCTGGTATCATCCAGACTGTTTGCCCTGCTGTTTGCTCAGAGTGTCGAGCTAGCCTTCTATCCTCCTGCTCCTTCTGCTCCTCCTGCTCCTCCTCTGCTCCTCCTCCTCCTCCTGCCTTCTGACTGTTTGCTCATAGTGTGGAGTCCCTACTCATCGGCAAGTCCGGCTCCAACATTCGCGCGCTGGAGGCCAAGACCGGCGCGCGCGTGCGCATCCTGACTGACACCCACCAGTGCGAGATCACCGGTACGCCCGCACAGGCAGGGGCGTCATTGAGAACCAGCGCTCGACCCCCATTTTAGACCTCGACCTCCTCCTTCTCAGCGCGTCAGTGTTAGACTCCACCCTGAAGGTTAGTCATGTGGGCCGTCCGATATCGGTGGGAGTTAGTTGTTCTCCATAACCCCAACCCGACCGGTTTTTGAGAGCAAGCTTGCGACCAGTGTTGAATCGAGGCAACTGCGTTCGCGCGTCGGTATGAGCGTTCACCCTGAAGGTAAGTCATATTCTGATCTCGGTACAAGCGCATGTTGTCAATGGCCCTGCTGCCAGTGCAAGGAGGCCACCGAGCTGGTGAAGGAGCACCTCGCTTCCTTCCACTCCACCGCAGGGCTTGGCCAACCTCCTTCGCTAGCACCTCCACACGTAGGAGCTAACCCGTTTGACCATAAACCTAAAACCTAACACCTAAACCCTAAAATGTACGTAGGTGACCTGACTTGCCGGGCACGGGCGCGCCCCCGCACCAGTTCCCCGACGGCATTAACCCCAACAAGGCATGGACTTAACCTGAAACCCTATGCCTTAAACCCTAAACCGCCAACCCTAAACCCTGAACAATAAACCCGTTGGGTGGATGCCAACCAGGCATGGCTGAGTCAAAGACGCTCGCCGCGTCGTCCACCACGTTTTGAAACCCTGGCTTGCTGATTTAATTTACATCCTATGACGTGGAATCGCGCGGTGTATGTGACCCTGCGAATCGCCGGGCCCGGAGGCGGACGGGCGGTTCGTGCCCCCGCAGTACCAGGCTGCCCGCCAGGGCGGCGGCGGCGGCGGTGAGGCCCTCACTGTTTGATCGTAGCGTACCAATGTACCCCCCCGCCACTGCCACTGAGGCCCGGTATCATTCACACTGTTTGAGCATAGTGTACAGGTGTACCACCTCGCCACTGCCACTGAGGCCCGGTTTCATCCAGACTGTTTGAGCATAGTATACCGGTGTACACCCTCGCTACTTCCACAGCCACAGCTACTGTCATGCCCTGGGCGGATACTGCTCGCCACGTGATCCAGCGCACCCCTCTCTCGTCTGAACCCTAGTTTCAGGACCCTCCATTTCAGAGCAACGCAGACAGGGTGGGGGCAGCATCCGGGGATTATCCAAACCAAGCCAACAATAAGATGTACCTGGTACACTTTGGGAGCGGTCATCCTCTCCACCAACTGCAGCCCACCCGAACCCCAGCCCAGCCCACAACAGCCCCAGCCCAACTCGCAGGGATAAGTCCCTCCCACACAGACTTTGAATGACATGGCGAGTGAATGGAATTTACTGGGCCCTGGCAACCGGGTACCGTGGGCCCGGGCCCGGCGACTGGCCGTGCCCGCAGTGCGCCAACAACGTGTTCGCCAATCGCGCCATGTGCCCGCGCTGCCAGTGCCCCAAGCCCGCGCACATCCCCTACCGCGTTGACTACCAGGGCCCCGGCGGCAACCAAGGCAGGGGGGTTATTCAAGGTCACGCCGCCCCTAAGTCCGCGTTTCTACCAGAGTGGGAATAGCTCTCGAAAAATCCCAACAAAGATAATATCGAAACTCAACTCAAGAATATTGAGTCATCAAATGTTCGTTTCTCCAAAATATCTGGTAGAAATCCGGACTTGGGGGGGGCGTGACCTTAAGAACAAGCACTCCACCAATGTTGCATCGACGAGCAGAGTCTGTGCGTATGTACGAGCATTCACCCTGAAGGAGCCTGAAGGTAAGTTCTGCTCTGATCTCGGTCGCGTGCTAACCCTAAACCCTGAACCCCTGGGAAACCCTAAGCCCTAAACCCTATCTCATTGACCCTCCTGCAAGGCGGTCACAACGGCGGCGGGCAGCCCCAGAACTTCGGGCAGCCCCCGGGCGGCGGCGGCTACGGGCAGCCCCCGGGCGGGGGTGGCTACGGTGCCCCCCCAGGCGGGGGAGGCTACCAGGGTGGTGGCTACGGCGGTCCCCCCGGCGGCGGCTACGGCAGGGCCAGGCACATATTTCCCGCCTCATCATCGAAACGTTTTCAAGCTTCCGAAGAGTTTCCCGCCACGCCATCGACACGCATGTCGAACCCATGTCTCTTGAGTTAACCTTCTCTTCCTCTTTCTCCTCCTCCTCCTCTTCCTCTTCCTCCTCTTCCTCCTCTAGCATCTTATGACACAGCGAGCAATATCTGCCAGCCCTTAGGAGACGGCGGTCCCCCCGGCGGGCAGTACGGCGCCCCCCCGGCACAGGGCGGGTACGGGCAGCCCCCTGGAGGGTACGGCGCCCCCCAGGGCGCCCCGGGAGGCTACGGCGCCCCCCAAGGCGGTACGGCCCGGCGGATATTGTTCGCCACGTCATCCGACACGCATATTGAGTCCTAATCTCTTGAGGTCAAAGGAATCCACGAACGTGGCCATTACTATTTTCAGGGCACTTGCACTCCACGTCATCGACACACATTTATTGAATCAAATGGCATCACATGACGTGGCAAGCGATATACGGCGGCCAGGTTCCCTAGGGTACGGGTCCCCCGCGCCCAAGCAGCAGTCCCCGTACGGCGCCCCCCCGCAGCAGCAGGGCTACCAGGGCGGCCCGCCCCAGCAGCAGCAATACGGCGGTAGGGGCCTTGCAGATATTGCTCGGCAACTACTCGCGCCGAGCCCCTCTTACCATAATAAATTTGGGGCTTGAGTGAGATATTCCCGGATCCGGGAATAAATGATGGACTGGGGTTTCGCTTGGCCTGAATTGATGTCCCTCAAATCGACCACTTCGACGAATCGAGATTTTGGCGCGATTTGACCCCTTAGTTTCTTATGGTAGAGGGGATCGGACCTTGTAAGTATGTCATCAACAGGCGATTTGAACCTCGTTCCTTGAGTCACCTGGCATCCTATGACGAGGTAAGTACTATCTGACATGCACTTGCCACGTATTCACCTCCTAGTTTACCAGCGCTCACCACGTCATCCGATGCACTTGAAATCTTGAGCCACCTTGGAATATTGAGCATGGCATCCCATGACCTGGCAAGCAATATCTGGTTAAGTTTCCCCTAGGCTACGGCGCACCCCCGCAGCAGCAGCAGCAGCAGCCCGGCCCCTCCCCGGCGTACGGTCAGCCCCCCGGCGGTAGAGCCTGCCAGATATTGCCCGTAATGTCATCGACCCCCAACACGCATTTCGAGCCCTCGTTCTTTTAGTTGAGCTCGCATCCTATTATGAGGCGAGCAATGCATGTCAGGCGGGCATGCCTGCCATGTAAAAATCACGCGTTCTGAACCCCCGTTTCTTGAGTGACATGGCATCCTATGACTTGGCGAGCATGTCTGCTCATATTCCCCTAGGCTACGGCACGCCTCCCGCCGCCGCCTACGGTATGGCCAGGGCGAAAGCATGGTGCATCCGTATACACCCGAAAGCGTCTACCTCTCACTCACGGGGCCGAGGGTGAAAGCCTGATGCCTCCTTTCAACAAGGAAACATCTCTTTGTCCCTCTCTGTCTATCTGTCTATCTGTCTCTGTCCAGAGCCTGGTAGATAGTGCTCTGACTGCCCTTCAACTCATTTGCAAACTCTCATGTTGAGTTAAGTGCCAACCTTATCCGTTTTGCGTATGTGCCAGCCTTATCCGTTTTACGTATGTTCCCCTAAGCTTCGGCGCCCCCCCCGCTGCCTACGGCGCATCCGCTGCTGCCGACCCGGCCGCCGCCGCCTACGGTACCGCCTGGTAGACATCGCCAGCCTCGTCATCAACACGCATTTTGAACCCACGTTTCCTGACTCGCCAACTTCCCGCTGCCGCTGCTTACAGCCTGGCAGATGCTGCCCGCCACTTCATCCAGCCCTGAGACAAGCATTCGGAATCCTCGTTTATTGCATAAAATTGCTTTCCATGACCTGGCGAGCTACATTTGCGTCAATTCCCCTAGGTTACGGCGCGCCCCAGCAGCAGCAGCAGCAGCAGCAGCAGCAGCCCGGCGGCTACGGTCGGGCTCAGCACAAAACAACCTCGAACACTCTTGCCATCCCTCATCTCTGGCGTTGCCTGCCTGAAACTTCAGCCAACCTAATCATGCACGCCGTCAGATGTTCAGAGCATGTTCTGCGAGGAATGCCCTAGGCTGCGCTCCCCCACGCATAATGCCAACCATCGTTCCTTCAGTTGATTGCCGCACGCTTGATGATTTGAGCATTGTCTGACGTTTTGAGCGAATTTGGCAAGGTTATCCCTAGGCTTCGCACAACCGGCCCCCACGGGCACCGCCGGCCTGCCCCCCAAGTGGCAGGAGCTCAACAGCGGCGGCCAGGTCTACTACTGGCAGGGCCTGCCATTGCGATACATTGCCCTCGCTCGCCAGTTCATTCACCGTGTTTTGACCCCTCGTTTCTGGGGTTAAATCGCATCATATGACGTGGCAAGCACTATCTGCCCGGCCCATTGCCCGCTACAACATTGACATGCTTTTGGGACCCTCGTCTCTTGAGGTACATTGCATCCTATGACGTGGCGAGCGGTATGTGTCAGGCCATGGCTACTGGAACACGGAGACCAACGCCACGCAGTACGAGCGCCCCGCCTACTAAGCGGCGCATTCGGCGCCAGCGCAACGGAGCACCACGGCAGGGCGGTTACCCTCTCAACTCTCTTCTCATCTGCCCCCTCTCTCCTCCGCTCTCGTATCCTCCCCTCCACTTTCCTCTCCCTCTCCTCTCTTCTCTCCTTCTCCTCTCTCCTCTCCTTCACCGCTCTGCTCCCTCTTCCTCCTCTTTATCCTCTCTCCTCTCTCCCTCCTCTCTTCTCTCCTCTCCCCCTGCCCATTCCTCTCCTCCTCCTCTCCTTCCTCCTCCTCTCCCCAATTGTCCTAGACACGCACACTCAACCCATGAGGCAAACAGTCGCTGGAACGAGTGGGCGGTCCCTGGCCTAAGGCGGTGGTTGGGTCCCAGGGTCCCAGCCCGAGCGGCCATACTTAGAATCCCACACAGCCGATGACGTGGTGACGTGTTGAGCACCGGTACACTACGTGTTGGATGCCGTGGTGGATGACGTGGGGAGCACCGGTATGTGGTGGAGGACGTTGATACCAAAGGAGACCTGCCCAGAGACGCACGCCTTCCTGAAAATGATAATCCAGTACAGGCACATGGAGCTGTACTAAACCGAGAAGCCAGACGTATTCAACATGACGCGTGCACTGTGGCAGCTGGGGTCAACTACGTAATGTCCAAGCTCTTGAAACCGAGCGTCTGTGGCAGCTGGGGTCAACTACGTACTGTTCATGCTCTTGAAACCGAGCGTGTAAAGTTTGGAAACGTTCAAAGTGTGGCTGTGGTACTTGTTGCGGTGGTCCTTGAAGTTTGTAACCAGGCCGCTGCGCCGTGGTTTCTCCAATAGTAGTACAGTGATGTGTAACCGTGGTGGTATGTAGACTTTCACGATGATGTTAATGTTTGTTGAAAATGATCAAGTTGCCTCTTTCAGTTGAACAACTCGTCCAAAATCGTAACAAATCGTAACGTCGTACAACCTCGTCACAACCTCGATGAAACATCGCTATGTATTCGTGGCGCCGTGCATCATCGGTACATTGTCAACATCGTTATGGTACAGCTTCGTGTCGTCATACAGCTTCCTGGCACCGTACAACATTCTCAAATCGTCCAACCTCGTTCGTCCTACTAACATCCTCTATCCTCCTTCCAGCATCCTACTAATGCAATGAGGTGTGAGGCTCGATGAACGCGTGTGATGAGGAAAACACTGAGTCGGATGTTGAGTCAGGTGTATGTCGTGGAGATGAGTCGGATGTGGGGTCGAGTGTGAATCACGTACGAATGGAGATAAGATGTTGAGTCAATCGTGCAGTGGAGA
>Ga0307489_10003127_pt1 | contig 11020 bp, 14 predicted proteins | sample SB12metaG_FD_202247 | JGI IMG/M metagenome (GOLD analysis project Ga0307489, IMG submission 202247) | Sea-ice brine microbial communities from Beaufort Sea near Barrow, Alaska, United States - SB 1.2 | ecosystem: Environmental > Aquatic > Marine > Coastal | place: USA: Alaska | collected...
CCAGGCTGAGCCGACAAGTGGACGAGTGTAAGCCCCTGCATCACAGCCCCCGTCCTCGGCGCATATCGCCTCCTTCGCGGGCTGCCGGCCGGCCGCGTCGGGCATCCGGAAGTCCGCCTCGAAGGAGTATCATCGAGAACAAGCACCCGACCGAGATTGGAGCGTGACTACAGCTACCTCAAGTGTGAATGCTCATCGAGATTGGAGCACGACGAATGACTTCTCTCGAGTGTGAATGGTCATACAGACGCGCGGAGGAGAAGGAGGAGGATGAGAAGGAGGATAATCGGTGTCGGGCGAGTGTGCGTTCGCAATGAACGCCCTGCCTCGTTCGCGGCGACCCGCTCGATGCGGAAGCTGGTACTCGTCTCACAGTTGTGCACCCCGAGGTGAATCTGAAGTGAGAGGCAGGGGGGCAAACTAATCGTCAGCCTAACGAGCTGTAGAGCTAAACACCGACACGTCAGTGCATACCGACACGTCGCTGCGACGAGGTCGGTGGCGGCGGCAGGGCCGGCGGGGGCAGCGGCGGGGGCGGAGGTGGCAACGCGTGTTGGAGTGACGAGCCCGGCAAATAACGCTACAAGCAAGAGCAACCTGGGGGTGCCGAGGCAAAAGAGTCGCAAACTGATCGTAACGACCTAGACCTGAAAGCAGGGATCAAGCGCGCCGCACCGCGCATCGTGGGGTGTTCACCATGACTCGACAAGTATCCGAGTGCTCGGCGGCCCCGGCGCCTCCGCTGGCAGCGCCCCTGTCGCACTCCAGGCACTCGGCCAGCGCTGCCACGCATTCGTCCGCCTTGGCCGTATCCACTTCCACTACAGCGCATCGTGCCAGGCCGAACGCGGCCGGCGCCCCGCCGCCGGTCCGCGCACGGTACACCTCCGGCAGGCGGTCCACCAGCGTCTGCGCGGGGTTCACGGGTGCGTCGCGGAAGGGGCCGAAGCCGGTCACGTAGAACTCCGTGCGTCGCGGAGGGGGGGCATCGTTGGTCGACGCACGACGCCCGCCCCCATCCCCACCTCCCGCGCCCCCGTCCCCACCCGCTCCCGCGCCCGCGCTGCCGCCCGCGCTTCCGCCCCCGCGTCGTTCGCTGGCCTGAGCGTCCATGGCTAAAGCACCGCGTTGAATCGGCGAGGACCGTTGTTGGCGCGCGTGTGTATGTACCGCCTATGCTGTCACAGAAACTCACGCCCACCCTACATTCTCGCCACGTCAGCAACAGAGTGAGAACAGCCAAACGTGGCACAAACGCACTGGCGTCCGTCAGATAGCTGGAGCTCCATGTGAGAACGCATTTCCATATATCACGCCGGCTACATGTGCCTGGGCAGGTCTCGCGTCGGCGCGGGGCGAATCATCGCGCAGTGGCGCCGGCAACGTGTGTATATTTATTTGTGAGGTGAGTGGGCACTCAACTGAGAACTGAAATCTCATATTGCACCTCAGCCTCCCTCCCCTTGGCAGCTACTTGTGGGCCCAGGGTCACTACCGCTACGTTCGTCCTTGCACTAGCGTTGTAATACAGTAGTCCTCCATCTTACTGAATCCCGAGCGGGAGCTGGGACTCTAGATTTCTGGTTACCTTTGAATGTGCCACACGCGGCCTTGTGCCCACCCGCATTCCAGTCCTGTTTCTGGCACGCATCGCCACAATATCGGGCGGTCTTGCACTGTGGGCAACGTTTGAAGTCCTTCAGTTGGCCCAAAACCCCGCACCCCGCGTTATAGCAATACGTACACCCTTCCAGCGCCATTGTACGCAACCTGTCGAGCTCGGCGAAGGGACGTAATAATGGCTCGGTCATGGACGCCTGCAGCAACCAATGTAACACGTCGGTCAAGACATCCGGGGGGACGCAGTGCCCCTCCATGGCCCCGGCCGACGTGACGGCCCCGGCGGCCTCCCCCACGAGTCCGGCCTCACGGGCGTGGGGAATGTCAGCGTACATATCACGGGCGATATTCTTGCACGCGTCGGCGTTGCCAAGGTCGGCGGCCTTGCGCAACCTTGCATCGCCCGCCGCTTACTGCGCGTGACGCCGCGCCCGACAGTGTACATGGTGCAGAGGTTCCAGGCAGCGAGCGCGTCACCACCCTCGGCCGCACGGTGGTACCAACCCGCCGCCTCCGGGTAGTCCGGCGCCGCCAAGCCCAATCCCTTGTCGAGACAGCCCCCGAGGCCGAACATCGCTTTCGGCAACCCGGCCTCCGCGCCCTTGGTGAACCATCCCATGGCTTGATCGTATTCCTGCTCCTCGTAGTGAATGGCTCCCAACAATTCCATAGCGTACGCGTGCCCTTGCAGCGCCGCCATCTCGATCAGCGCGAAGCCCTCCTCCGATTAGGGTTGGCACCCGCAAATACATTTCACTTGGTGGTCTGGTGAGCTGGGGGGGGCATCGACGCACGTCGGTCTGATGAGCGCTCATGGGCGGGTGCAAAGTGCCAACTGAAGTATTGAACCCTACCAGCGCCAATGGCTTTCTGCCGGCTGCGCCCGAAAGGCTCTGAGTCTCCCTGCCCGCTTCAGCCCTTATAAGACAGCCCCGACTGTACTGCGCCTCCCCGTCCCCCGCGGCAGCCCTCTCATTCACAACCCTGGCTCCGAGCGACTTGACTAGCGCCATGGGGTCCTCGGCCTGCGTGCTCCAATCGCCGAGAGGGATCACGTTGAAGTTCGCTAGAGCGGCGGCAGCTCCTGCGGCTCCTGCGGCCGCCCTGGCCGGCGCGTGCCTGGAGGCATCGCGCGCCGCCGCGCGCCGCTCCTGTCGTGAGGGCATCGGGCCAGCGCGCAGAGGGCCACGCACGCGTCGAGCAGTCCGGCGAGGAGGGCACTACCGATACCGTTGTCGTCGCGGCGCCTGGCGATGGACAAACCTCTGGGCCGGCTAATTTGCCGTCGCGTTTTTCATTATGCGTACTTATCCGATGGCGATGGTCATGGTCATGGTCAGCTGTTCACCCGGGTCGGAGTAGGCTGGCGGATATTGCTCGCCAGTTCATAGGTTGCCATTTGATTCAAGAGACGAGGCTTTGAAGTGGCGAGCAATAGGCGCCAGGCCCTAGTCAGCGAGCAGGCCTCACATCAGGAGCGTGGCCGCACACCATCGGCACCCGGCTGCCGTCGCGTGAAGAACGACCGAGGTAGCAACGCGTCTAGACTCTGGAGTGTCGGTGTTGGGTCTGCTGCGGACGTGCCTGTCCAAACCGCCACCAGACGTGGCGAAGCAACTTAATGTCGTGTATGAAGCCGTTTCTTTTCACCACTACTAGAAATCAAAGAGCTAACATAAATTTGGAAAGAAACAGTGAGCAGTTGCGAAGTCACCAGCCGCTACTAGAGGTCGGTGACCGCGTGGTCGTCGAAATTGTCCACCGTGATAGCCATTGCGGACACTTTGTATCAAGTATTGCGCCTTCGAGCGGGAGCCCGGTTTTGACCTGCTTTACATGCGAACGTGCCACACGTCGCCTTGTGCCCACCCGTAGTCCAGTCCTGCTTCTGACACGCATCACCACAATACCGGGCGGACTAGCATTGCGGGCAAACCTTGAATTCCTTTAGATGGCCCACAACCTCGCACCCTTCGTTGAAGCAATAGTTGTGCCCCTCCAGCGCCCGGATACGGAACACGCCGAGCTTGTGAACTGGATCATGCCCCCCATTCCGCAGCCAATATACCAAGCTGGTCAATATATCCGGGGGGACATCGTGGCCCTCCGTGACACCAACCGACGTGGTAACCCCGACGGCCTGCTCCACACGCCCAACCTGGCGGGCGTAGGGCTGGTCTGAGTACATGCGACCTACGAATGTCACGCACGCGGAGGCGTGGCCGTTCTCGGCGGCCTTGCGCATCCACCTCATCGCCATCTGCTTGCTACGTGTGACGCCGGGCCCCAAAGCCTAGCAGATATTGCTCGCCATGTCTTATGATGCAATTCGACTCAAGAAACGAGGGTCTAAATGTAGAGGGTCTAGAATGTAGAGACGTGGCACGCACAATCTGCCAGGCCCTACCGCGGCCGAGAGTGTACAGAATGGAGAGGTTGTTTGCAGCGCCGGCGTGGCCAGCATCTGCCGTGCGCCTGTACCAGTTCGCCGCCGCCCGGCAGTCCGCTGCCGCCACGCCCCTCCCCTCCTCGAGCATGATCCCGATGTTGTGCATCGCCTTCGGCAACCCCGCCTCGGCGCCCTTGGTGTACCACCCCACGGCTTGCTCGTATTCCTTCCACTCATAGTGATCGTTTCCCAATCACTGCATAGCGTACACGTGCCCTTGCCCCGCCGCCTTTTCCAGAAGCGCTACGCCCTCCTGCGCCTAGGGTTGGCACCAGGAAATTATTATAGTGCATTTGGTTCTAAGGTGACCATCGACGGATCTCGGTCTAGTGAGCGGCGGGAAGGCGCAAAGTGCCAATCCTACCAGCGCCCTGGGCGATCTACCGGCCGCGCCTGATAGGCCCGCAACATCCTCATCCGATTCAGCCACTAAAATCCAGCCCTGGCTGAACTGCGCCGCCCTGTCACCTGCGTCAGCCTTCTGCTTCAAGATCTCGCGTCCGAGCGACTCATACAGCGCGAAGGGGTCGGATGCTTGAGTGGTCCAGTCGCCGCCCGGGTCCACGCTTAAGTTTGCCAGAGCGGCGGCAGCCCCCGCGGCTCCTCCTGCTCCCCCGGCTCCCCCGGCTCGCGTGGCTCCCGCGGCTCCCGCGGCTCCCCCGGCCCCCCCGGCCCCACCGGCTCCCGCGGCTCCAGCCCTGGCCGGCGCGCGCTTGGCGGCATCGCGCTCGGCTTTGCGACGCTCCTGCCGTGAGGGCATCTAGCACGCACGCAGAAGACCACGCATGCGTGGGGTGTGTCTGGAGAGGAGGGCGCTGCCGTTGGGGAGGCGGAGCGCGCGCGCGACAACGGATGCCACACAATTTTCATTTTTCAACGACAAGTCCAAGAAATCTCGCCACGTCATCTTTTACCGAAAACTTCCTGTGCCGGCCTGTCCAGCTGTACAGCGATTGCTTACACGCGACACACATCGGTCGGCGTCACACAGTCGGAGCTCCCCCAAACGACGGGAGCATGTCGGTATCGCACGCCACCTCGCTGGGCCTGGGCGCGCCTCGCGTCCGCGCGGGGCGACCTGTCCGGCGCAGTGGCGCTGGCAACGTGAGTTCAAATGAGGGCGGAGTCCCTCGAGTGGGCACTCGTCTGAAATCTCATGCGCCCCTCGGCCGCGGCACTGCCCCTCAGCCTCACCGGGGCCGCAACTCGAGAGCCGTAGTCGTACTAGCGGCAGGCCAGTGTAGCTTGACCCCAGGTCGACTTGGGCTTCACTACGCTTGGTCCGCGCTTGGTTCCAGTGCTTGAAGCTAAAATATATAGATAAACCGCTTTTCCGTTTTCACACTTGCTTTCATGTCAACTTGCGCCCCTGCATCGCGGCGGCCCCCGGTGATGGCGCGAAAGGGCTCGGGCTGCTGGAGTGGCTGGGCCCCGTGATCCCCCAGGGGGTGCTGGTCACCGGCGTGAAGTCGTCCTGGCGCCTGGCGTGGCAGGTCAGGCCCGGCATCGACAGATAATGCTCGCCACGTCATCCAACGCTTGTGGGACCCTCGAGAAAGGAGCGAGGAGAGAGGAGAAAGGAGTGAGAGGAGAGAGGGGGAGAGGAGAGAGGGGAGGTGAGAGAGGATAGATTAGGTAGGGGAGAGGAGCGATGAGCGCGGAGAGATCAGAGAGGAGACATGAGAGCGGAACGAGTAGAGAGGAACGAGGAGAGAGTAGAGAGTAGAGAGGAGAGAGGAAAGATGACAGTACCTACAGAGAGGGAAAGAGGAGAAAGGAGAGGAGAGAGCAGCGGCGAGGAAGGATAGAGTGTATGGAACCCTCGTTCCTCAAATTGAGTGGCATCCCATGACGTGGCAAGCAGTATCTGCCAGGCCCTCGTGACCGGCAATGGTGACGGAGCTGGCGCCGCAGTCCAAGGACGGCGAGTACCAGCGTCCGAAAACCGGGTTCACCGGCGCCATCAGTGCAGACCCGCGTGCGGCGTTCCCCGCCGTCGCCGGCAGGGTCTGACTGTTTGCTCGTAGTGTACCAGTGTAGCGCGGACCCGTGCGGAGTTACCTGCCGTCGCCGGCAGGGCCGCCATCAGGGGTATCAGGGGCGTATGAGAACGGTGTTAGGGGTGTGTTAGAGGTGTATCAAGGGTGTATTAGGGGGATCTTAGGGGTGTATGAGGGGGGTGTGAGGGGTGTACCAGGTGTACCTGGAGTACATCAGGGGGGTCTTAGGGGTGAATTGTGGGAGTGATAGGGGCACGTTACGGTTGCAGTAGTGGTGTAATATGGGTGCTAGGGGAGTAATTGGGGGTGCGACGGTGTATGAGGGGTGTGTCAGGGATGTTATAGGTCAGTACTTGACCCTATTCAGCGGGCGTTACGTGGCCTACGTCGGCAACGCGTGCCCGTGGTGCCACCGTGTCGCCCTCACGGTGGCCCTGCGCGGTAGGGCCTGACATCTTTGCTCGCCACTTCATAGGACGCTGTTCAAGTCAAGAAACGGGCATGAAAATGCCTGTCGAGGGTCGATGACGTGGCGCGCAGTTGACCTGACAAATATTGCTCGCCACATCATAGGATGCCATGTAATTTAAGAAGCGAGGGTTTGAAATGTGTGATGATGGCGTGGCAGGCAATTGGCCTGGCAGGTATTGCAAGCTACATACGATGCCATTTGGCTCAAGCAGCGAGTGTCCGCAAAGCGTGTTGATAACGTGGCGGGTACTGTCTGCCGGGCCCTACTCCACGGCCTGCAGGACCGAATCACCGTGGTGAAGATGGTGGACGACGCGGAGCGGCAGGTGCTTACACTCGTCCATCTTCCATGTCAACCTGAGCCGTTTGTTTTACTGAAAACCTGAGACCACCCAGCGTGTCCCACAAAAAGTGCTTACATTTTGATGACAAGTGGACGAGTGTGCGCCCCTGGCGAGCGGGCGTCGCGCGGGGGCTGGGTGTTCGACGCGCCCACCCTGGGTCCGGACCCGGTGTTCGGAGCCATGGACCTGCGCGAGGTGTACGATGCCGCGGTGCCTGCCGTGGCAGGGGGGCTGTTGGGAACACACATAGGAAGCGACGGTTGAATCCGCAGGTTTGTACGAGCATGTGAAGGAATCTCATGGTCCGATCGGTTAGATTGGTTGTTCTCAATGACCCTGCTGCGTGGACGCGCCGTACACGGGCCGGTGCACCGCGCCGTTCATGGTGGGACAACACGTGTGCGTACTCAACAACTGATTTGTGTTACGGGGGCCAGGGCCTGGTGCCTCCTCATACACGCGGAAGCGTCTCTCTCCTCTCATAATGTGTGTTATGGTCGTTGAGTGAAGTCAGCACCAGTGCGTACTGAACACCTGATGTGTGGTGTGGTCCCTGCGCCACGGTGGACTCCACCAAGCGCCGCGCGGTGAACAACGAGAGCGCGGAGATCTGCCGGCAGGGGCTTCCACTCGTCCACTTCTCAGTTCAGCCTTAGCCGTTTTTGCCACTGCAACTCTGTGAGGCCACTCAACGAATCCCGTAAACAGTGCTCGCGTCAAGCTGGACAGTGGAGGAGTGTAAGCCCCTATCTGCCGCATGCTGAACGACGTGGAGCTGCAACCCGCACCCACGGGGTCGGCCGGCAGGGGCTTCCGCTCGTCCACGTTTCGGCTCAACGTAAACACGTTTTGTGGGATACGTTGGGTGCTTCTAGTAACGTGCAACAATATCGATGGGTCATAACTTGTCACGAACTGGCCACGAAACAGCTCACTGACCAGAACGACTTATGTTGAGCTGAGAAGTGGAGGAGTGTAAGCCCCTGGTGGCCGGCGCTGTGGAGCTCCGACCGGCCGACCTCGCCACTGACATCGACGGCTGGAATGACTTGTTGTACCCGGGTAAGGCGGTGCAAGTTGAGCCCTCGAAACCCATGTTGAAAGCGCCTGGAACGAAGCGCTTGAAAGTCAAATATGACGAATTGCTTTACAACATTGCTTTCAAATGCAAGTTCGCCACTACTCAAAGGGCTCAACAACGGGGTGTATCGTTGCGGGTTCGCCACCACACAGGCGGCGTACGACCGCGCGGTGGGTGACGTGGGTGCCACTTTGGATAAGGTGGAGGCACAGCTGGCGACTACCAGGTTTCTGTGCGGGGACAAAGTGACGGAGGCGGATTTGCGGTAAGGCCCGACGGAACACGTTCATCGCAAAATCATTCTGTGAGAGAGAGGGATGCTTCCGCGTGTTTACCGAGGCACCAGGCTTTGGTCCTGGCCCGGGTACAATATGACGACCTCAGAGATGGTGAAGTAGTCTCTTAATTACTGATGCCAAGTGAGGTGCGGATCGGAATGTTGAATGCTCATCATATGAGCGCCTTGGGCTGAAGGCTCGATGCACGTTAGTTGGTTTACTGCTCACCATGTGAATGCGTTGGTGCTCGATGAACGCGAGGTTTGATATGAAACATTGCCCTTAGACGTTGCATGCGTCATCCGTGGGGACCCTGGCGTGCGGATGTTCCCCACCATCGTGAGGTATGACGCCATCTACGCCACGCTCTTCAAGTGCAGCACGAGGCAGGGGGGTTATTGACAGCTAGCACTCGACCGACGTTGAATCTCTTCTCCCGCCTCCGTGCGTCTGTATGAGTGGGGGCAATTGAGAACAAGCACTCGACCGACCCTCCACCGGGCTTCTGTACGAGCAGGGGGGTATTGAGAACAAGCACTCGACCGAGGTCGAATCTCTTTATTCCCCCTCCTCCTTGCGTCTGTATGAGCATGCACACCGAAGGTATACCGTGCTCCGATCTCGGTGGAGTGCATGTTGTCAATGACCCTCCTGCGCGGCGCGTGGCAGGCCTGCCGCACCTGAGCGCGTGGATGAAGGACTTCTACCTCCTGCCTGGGGTGGCGGACACCGTGGATTTCGCCGGGTACCGCAGGTGGGGCTCATGCATCAAGGAGGTATCACTTTGGTTTTAAGATGATCGGTTGACTATGGGACATCAATGAATGGCATCAAAGGGGTGGCAAAGGGGAATCAAAGGGGTAACAAAAGTGCATCACAGGGGTGCCACTGCGATATCAAAGGGGTCCTCAATGGGGCGTCAAGGGGGCATCAATGGGATATCAATGGGGTATCAATGGCGCATCAATACGTACATCAATAGGGTATCAATAGGGTACCAACGGTCTTCAATGAGGTATCAATGGCCTATCAAAGGGGTGCCGGAGGGGTATACGACTGCAATGAGATGGCCTCATACGACGTTGTGAGCATGCCGTCACCGACCCTAACTTGCGGTCTTACTTCGGGCAGCTGTTCCCGCTGAACCCGGGCGGCATCGTGCCGGCGGGTCCGAGTGAGGGGGACCTAGGGCTTGGCACGGATCCGGGGCGGGGGGGACGGGAAGCCGCCGAGGTGTTCCACTTCAAGCGATGAGCGTCAACCACTGTCTGCGCTTCTAGCAACGAGCGAACAGTACTGCCTCCACTTCTAGCGATGCGCGTTTAACACAGCGTTTACGTAACATCGCTGTGTGCACTTCTATACATGAGCGTACACTTGCTCTCCACTTCTAGCCGATGAGCGTATCATACCACGCCTACGAGGACACATAGCATCACCCAATCCACGTCGGTGTCGCCACCATTCTGCACAATATCACGCCGCTCAGGGAACCATTCTCCCCAATTGCATGCAGCTCGGTGGTGCCTCTCTACCCGTTAATGGCACTATCCCGCCGAACCCAGGCGGCATCGTGCCGGCGGGGCCGAGTGAGGGGGACCTAGGGCTGGGCACGGATCTGGGGCGGGGGGGCGGGAGGCCGCCGACGTGTTCCACTTCAAGCGATGAGCGTATACTGCTGTTTGCACTTCCAGATATGTGCGTAGACTACTGTCTTCACTTCTAGCGATGAGCGTATAATACCACGCCTTATGTTGCAACTGTCTGCACCTGTTCCGCTGAACTCGGGCGGCATCGTGCCGGCGGGACCAAGTGAGGGGGACCTAGGGCTGGGCACGGATCCGGGGCGGGGGGGGCGGGAACCAGCCGACGTGTTCCACTTCAAGCGATGAGCGTACACTGCTCTGCGCGGTATCGGTACGCGCCCCTCTACTCTAAGAAACTGGGCTGTTCAGTGGTGAAGTGCAGGATTCGGTGCATGCCGGCCGACCGCGGCCGGACATTTTCAGTGCCTTCTCGAGTTATTAAATCCCCAACTGGTAAATCAGTGTGATTTACCTCCCAGTTTCTTACAGTAGAGGGGATCGTACCACGTAGCTGTCTGCACTTCCAGCGACGAGTTTACACTAATGCCTTCACTGCTAGCCATGGGCGTATGATAAAACGTCTGTATCATACCACTGTCCGTACTTCTAGCGAGGAGCGCACACTCTGTCTCCACTTCAAGACACGAGCATATACACACAGTATCACCCAATCCACTTCGGTGGCGCCACCATTCTACCCAATATCACACCGCTCAGTGGCACCATTCTGCCCAATATCACGCCGCTCGATGGTACCATTCTACCCAAGTATACCATTGGCTGCACTTCTTCCCGCCTCCACTTCAGCCACTGCCACCGCCGTTGTCACCGCCGATGCCGTCGTCGACGCCGCGCGCGCTAGCTGCTGCCGATGATTAGATCCGCGCGCTCCGATGTGGACCCTCCCGCCCCCGCCCCCGCCCCCGCCTCCGCCCCCGCCCCCGCCCCTCCCGCACCCTCCCACCCCCGCTGCCTATCGCCGCGGGCGGCAGTGTAGCTTGCGTGGGTCCGCCCGCGGGGCTCTTCCAGTGTAGCAGCCCTGAAGAATCACTAGAAGTCGGATATCTTAATGCCTTCCTTAGTGCCTCTCAGGCTCGGCCTCCCAGCCGTGACCCATCGTTTTCCCAGGTCCTCCAAGCAAGGGCTTACACGTCCACCTCCCAGCTCAACCTGAGGCTCAACCTGAGACGT
>Ga0307489_10003128_pt1 | contig 11019 bp, 17 predicted proteins | sample SB12metaG_FD_202247 | JGI IMG/M metagenome (GOLD analysis project Ga0307489, IMG submission 202247) | Sea-ice brine microbial communities from Beaufort Sea near Barrow, Alaska, United States - SB 1.2 | ecosystem: Environmental > Aquatic > Marine > Coastal | place: USA: Alaska | collected...
ACGTCGGGCATTTGATGCTCAGTGCCGGACGGTCACTAACACAACATGCAACGCCGCCACCGCCAATCAACCCAGGAGCCGGGGGAGTGATTGGAGCAGGGATGGCAGCGGGGGCTGTTTCGTGCGTCGGTGCATTCTTGCACAACGCTGCCCGCGCGACAGGGATAATTCCTGCGGCACCAGTCTTTGCCAGTGTCGCCGCTGCTGCCGATGAAAACAAATTACAGAGCGAGTCAGCGGGCAGGCTTGTGATAGCAGTTGCCGAGCTTGAGGCTCAGCTGGCACCCCAACCACTTGGTGACCTTGCCACCCTTGTGCTTGGCTACGTCGTCCTCGCTGCGGTTGGCACCTTTTGGCTAATCACTCTGAGCCTGATCCGCATGCTCCGCAGCAATACCCGCGTTGGCGGCTCTGTGCGCCACATCCTCACCGGCACTTTAATCCGCCACGTCATCCAATGCTTGCGCCACAGCCTTCTCATCCTCAAAGTGGTGTTGCTTTTGGTCATTGAATTGGGTGTCTTTCCAACACTATGTGGGTGGTGGTTGGACCTCAACGCTCTGAAGCTGCTCGGCAGGGACTTACACTCGTCCACTTCTCAGCTCAACATGAGCGTGTTTTTTGTCACTGAAGCTACAGCCACTGTCCACTTCTCAGCTCAGCCTGAGCCGTTTTAGTTGATCATATCACCTAACTTAGGCAACAAAAAGTTCTCACGTCAAACTGAAAAGTGGACGTGTGTAGCCGACAAAAAGGGCTCACGTCAAGCCGAAAAGTGGACGAGTGTAAGCCCCTGCTGCTGGGCTCCACCCTTCCCCTCCGCATCGCCTTTCATGCCTCTGCGCCTGTGATCTGTACCGCAATCCACTGGGCTGCCGGCCTCATATACATGCTACACGTCAGCGTCTTTATCGCCGTGGTAGGGCGGTGCAGGTTGACCCGATGAAACCCATTTCGAAAGCGCCTGGACTAAGCGCTTGAAACTAAAAATAATAAACTGCTTTCAATTTTGCTTCAATTTTTCTTTCAATTTCAACTTGCGCCGCTACACCGTGGTGCGTGAGATTCTCCGCCCGGATATACTGGCCTTCATTCGCGACCCTGCAGACCCGAACTTCAACCCATTCCAAGAGTTGGTCGAACAGCCGGTGTTACGCCACATGTGGAGGGTGATTGTGTCGGCGATCATATACGGCAACCTGGTGGTGCTTATGGTGCACGCACCGGTGATGCTGGCACAAGTCTTGCTTCCTGAGACGTTCTTTCCGCTGCGCTTCGCACTTCAGGACGTCACGGTCGGGGCGGGACAGCCATTCATGGAGTTGCCAGTCGACATGTTAATGCTACACTTCTTCGCGCCATTCATTCTCGAGCGGGCAAACCCACGTCGCGCGGTACGATGGCTATTGCATGGTAAGGCGGTGCAGGTTGACCCGATGAAACCTACATTTAAAGCGCCTGGATCTAATCGATTGAAACTTAACTATGATCAACTGCTTTCAAACTTTGCTTTCAGTTTCAACTTGCGCCGGTACAGCATGGATGGCTACGATGGGCGAGCGCGGCCCTGCACCTGTCGCACTATCTGATCCCAGAGGCGGCGACGGTAGCGGCTGCTGAGGACATGCAGGGCGTGGGTCTGCAACCTGGTAGGGTGGTGCAGATTGAAATGTGTGTTTGCAAGCACGGAATAAGACGTCCTCCGCCTTGGGTCTCTGACTGAATGCCCGTGTGTGAAACTCTATGATCTTACCACGTGCTACTCTATTGAAAGCGCCTGATGTCTGTCAGCATTTGAAACTAACATATGATAAACTGCTTTCAAACTTTGCTTTCAAATTCAACTTGCGTCGCTACAACCCGGTGTGGGCGCAGAAGCAGGGCCAATAGACGAGGCCGGCGGAGCTGAAGAGTGGACGCGTGCAAGCCCCTGCCGGGGAGGCGAGGGCGGCCTGGCTGGCGCCGTTCGATGTCCGCTCCGAAGTCGAGGAGGGCGGTCACGATGTCGGCGCGGCCGGTCTTGCAGGCGTTGTAGAGCGGGGTTTTGCCGTCGTCATCGACGGGGTCGGGGTCTACGTGGGAGGGGCTCAGCACTGCCTGTCACGGCCAAATCACGGCGAAATCACTGCCTCCCCCGGTCTCGAGGCGAAGGGTCTTATCCGGCCTCCTGATTGGTCGAGAGGGTTCTGTAACCAACTGGCAGGCAGTGTCGTAATACACCTCGGGAGCATTGCTGGGCAGTGTCTGCGCCGTGACGGGGGCAGTGATGGAAACGGAAGCTTGGCAGTGACGAAGGGAGCTTGTTGGATTTGTGTAGTTCAATGGCTGCTGGTCACTGGTAGGACGCGTTTCAGCGGGGACGGGGGCGGGGGCGGGCGCGGGCGCGGGCGCGGACGCAGGCGCGCAGGGTCCGGGCGCGGGGATGCGGGGCCGGGGCGTGGTGCAGGGAGAGAACTGGCATCGACCACCGGTGGCGCCGGCCTCAAGTATCGGGGGTTGCCTCACAGATGCCACACGCCGCGCACGTCTGACGGAGCTGGCAGGAGGCGCACGCCCCGCCGCCCCGCGCCAGCCCCCGCCCCGGGTCGCCACCCGCGTCTCCGCTTACACACGTGTATGCGACGCCGCCAACGCGCTCGCGCCGGCGCACGCGTCGCCACGGCTCGCCGCGCGGGCCGCGTCGCTCATTGTTCGTTTGTGAAAGTCTATTGCAACTGGCTCTCGTTTCCGACATTCCGATGCGCCAGGAAGCCCCCGGGACGCCGGGACTCAGAACGGGCAGTGCTGCTTCGCCCGCTCGAGGCAGTGATCCTGCGGCCGCACGCGTCCCCTAAAGGCAGTGCGCGTCACTGCCCGCGGCGCCCCGCGCGGCAGTGTTTGGGCAGTGTTGAGCACTGCCCGTCGACCAATCAGGAGGCCGGATAAGACCCTTCGCCTCGAGACCGGGGGAGGCAGTGATTTCGCCGTGATTTGGCCGTGACAGGCAGTGCTGAGCCCCTCCCATCTACGAGGGAGGGAGCGTGGGCGGGTTGAATGGATCTGCGCTCATTTGAGTGAGGGGCTTCGAGTAGATCAAGAGTGCGTGTGACACACACTAACACATCACGATTGTGTTTTAGGTTATTGATAAGTGGTTGGTAGCTATAAAGGCAGAGTATTGCAGGGTCGGGCAAAGGGGCAACTTACCCGCGCCGAGCTGGAGCAGCGCGTTCACGGTGGCGAGCTCTGCGTCGGGGTCGGGGTTTCGGTGGCCATGCGACGACGGCGCGACGCCCTGCGGTGGCTCCGCACCCCCGAAGGCCAGGCACAGCGGGGCGTCTTGCAGTTGCTCCGTCAAGTTTACGATCGCGCCACGCTCAGGGGCTTACACTGGTAAACTTTTCGGCTCAACGAAAGCACCGTTGTTGAGGATGAGCACCGTTGTGGGGGATGCGCTAGGTCTCTGGGTGGAGTCGTTGACAAAAGAACGGCTCAGGTTGAGCTGAAAAGTTGAAGATGTAATAAGCCCCTGCCCGCGGTCACCCAGCAGCTGAATCATATCGGCGAAGTGGTAGAGCGCGGCCACGAGCAGCGCCGAGATGCCGCGCGCGTCCACGTAGTCCACGTCGGTGTTGGGCGCGCGCTCCAGGATCATGCGCACGACCGCCGTGGACCCGACAGTCGCCGCGATAATGAGCGGCGTCGCCCCGCTGGTGGGTTCTTGGAAGTCGGGTCCGCTCAGCAGGGGCTGGCCAGGGGCTTACACTCGTTCACTTTTCAGCTCAACTTGAGCGCTTTATATGGGATAGGGCGTGCGCGTAGGGTTGTGCAGCCCGTGTTAAGGGGGTGCTGGGGGGTGTCTAGGGTGTGTAGGGTGTTTTCTTGTGTAGACACGGCTCAAGTTGAGCTGAAAAGTGGACGAGTGTAAGCCCCTGTGTGGGATACACTTTTCAGCTCAACCTCGGGAGCCGTTCTTCATCTCTGGCTCTCAGCCACTGTTGCGCATACCCATCGTATCCCACAACACGTGCTGACGGTGAGGCGAGAAGTGAACGAGTGGCCAGCCCCTGCCGCTGAGGTCGAGGAGGCTCCACCTGAGTCCAGGGGCTTACACTCGTACACTTCTCAGCTCAACTTGAGCCGTGTCTGACACAGGAAAAGACCCTACACACCTTGAACAGCCCCTAATACCCCCTTAACACGAGCTACGTGACCCCTACGCGCACCCCCTATCCCATGCAAAGCGCTCAAGTTGAGCTGAAAAGTGAACGAGTTTAAACCCCTGTCTGAGTGCTGCAGAGTCCTCGGAATTGGGCAGCAGCCTGCCCAGCTCCGCGACGTCGCCGCGCCCGCACACGTTGTATAGGCACCCGCCGAGGCGCCTCAGCGAGCTGTCGATGTCGAAGGCGTCACTCATGTTTGCGGTCGGTGGGGGAGATCGCCGGACGGGCGCTTTGGGCGGGGGCGGGGCGGGTGCGGAGGGGAGTGAGGCAAGCAAGGGTGGGGGTCGTGGCTTTGCTTTTTTGCTGGCACCTCGAGAATCAAAGCTCGGCTGGCAGCCAGATAAATAACTGAGACAATTTTGGAACAGAATGAACAACGATACAAGCTGAGTCAGCTGGAAGCGAGCCGTCGCAGCGGGGTTTCGACGCACGCCGCGCCCGCCGCATTTTGACACGCGACGAACAACGGTATCCGCCTATGGTCCCCATGCCCAGCCTCCTCACGGCGTCCTCGGGCGGCGCCCTCGTCAGGGGCGGTGCCCGGCGCCGGCCGCCGCCCCGCCTTGCCCGCGGCCGGGTACAGTCAACGACAACTGCAACAACGACGGCAACCCCTGGGGGCGGCACCCTGCGAGGAGGGACGAGGCGGGTTGTTTCCCGATCGGCACGCACAGTGGCCGCGGCCGCCGCCGTTGACCAGCCCCTTGTTCCTCCGCCGGCGCCTACCCCGGTAACCCTCGTCGCCGCCGCCGCCGCCGTGCCCGCCAGAAAGGTAACGCCCTTCTCCGAGGGATCTGAACCCGCCGCCTTCCACTCCACCATGACCACGACCACGACGACAGCGCCGGACGTGCGGGTGGTGGGCAGGGGCTTACACTCGCCCACTTTTCGGCTCAACGTAAGCGCTTTCTGTGGGATAGGGGGTGCGCTTAGGGGTAGTTTAGGGGGTGTATAGGGGTTGTCAGCGGGTATTAGGGGGTGTTTAGGGTGCACTTTGTGTCAGAACCGGCTTAAGTTGAGCTGATAAGTGGACGAGTGTGAGCCCCTGGTGGTGGGCGATATATCCGCGTCGCGGCTGAGCACCCACCCCGTGACTGAGCCGCGGCAGGGGCTTACCATCGTTCCGATTTCAGCTCATCTAGAGCTCTTCTGGCCACCATGTAACCCAACTTAACCTTGAATGTGTCCTGGAGTTGCTCAAGTTGAGCTCTAACGTGAACGAGTGCAGGCCCTTGATCCGCGGCTGCTGCTGCGGCGCGCGCTGCCGTTCCCCCTGGCCGACTCCCACCCGCTGGCGCGCATCGAGGACCTGCTGCGCGCCACGCAGGGGGACGCCAAGATCCGCGGTGCGGGCTCTAGAGCCATGACCACCGAGGCGGGCCGCTGCTCTCATTCTCAGAGTGACAATATATCCCATATCGATATGGTAGATGACCAACATTCGATACTGTCATCTCCCTTATCTTTGCCCATATCCCATATCGACATTCAGGATGACCATATCGATATGGCAGGACACACATCGATATCCCATTTATGTCCGATCTCCCACATCAATCTCCCATATCGATATCGGATCATATCTTGTCACTCTGCTCATGCTCCGCTCGTCTCTCAGTTCATGAGTTGAATTAACCAAATGTTAAGAGCTACAAGAACCAAACCTAAAAGAAAACCGCCTGCGTCGGGCCCTACAACTTGATGATGGCCGAGTCTCTGAACGAGGCCGCGGTGCCCGAGCAGCTGCTGCAGGCCTTCGCCGCGGCGGGGAAGGCGAGCTCCATCCTGAACAACGACATGGACACGGTGGTGGCAGGGGCTTACACTCGTTCACGTTAGACTCGTTCACGTTAGAGCTCAATTTAAGCACATTCGGGACACATTCAATGGTCAAGTTGGGTGGTACGGTGGACAGAACAGCTCAAGTTGAGCTGATATGGGAACGAATGTAAGCCCCTGGGTGGTGGCCCTGGCGGCGCCAGGGCGGGAGGGGGAGGCCAGTCCTTGCGATCGGCCCCTGTTTACTGAGAGAGAGAGAGACGCTTCAGCGTGTATGAGGAGGCACCTGGCTTTCACTTTGGCCCCCGTGTCCCATGTTTACTATTTGTTACCTTTTCAATCCATCTCGAATCATTTTAAATTAATGAGCGCGGAATGGCAGAGCTCGTGGCACTTGTGCTGGTTTGCCCCCGAGACCACTCAGGTTCTCTATATAAACGTGATGGCAATTACGCCGAAGAGGAGACGAGTGGTGGACCCTGGGCGGAGGCCAGAAAACTGGCGGATGACCTGAACCACACGCTGCTGGGTATCGTGAAGGAGGCAGGGGCTTACACTCGTCCACATCTTTGCCCAACCCAAGCCGTTGTTGTCACTGACACCAGCAAAGCACCGCAACAAATGGGACAAAAAGTGCTCACGTTGAGCTGAAACGTGAACGAGTGTAAGCCCCTGGAAAGAGGCCGCCGGCGCCAAGCAGAGCACAACCGCGGACACCCTGAAGCGCCTGAACCCCAAGTTCTCCCGAGCCCTGCTCCTTGTCGGCCGCCTCCAGGCAGCGCCTTACATGCCACCTGGCATGTTAAGCCGTCTGTCCCTGGAAACCAATTGAGTCATCCCACTGGCATATGTCAAAGACACTCAAATACCAGCCGAAAGCAATTTGTAAGTAAGGCAGGCAGCGCCTTACATGAGTGTTTTTCCCAATTGGCACATTAAGCCGTCTGTCCCTGAAACCACTTGAATCATCCAACTGGCATACGTCAGAGACACTCAAGTGCCAGCCGAAAGGAATACGTATGTAAGGCACTCATGATGATCATATCATTTGGTCATCCATCATGCAGGTGATCACGACAACGCATCTCGGTATTGTCAGCGACCGGGAACTCGTCGGCGCAAAGTAATAACCCTAATGGGCATTTGGTCGTCAGGTGACCACATCAACACATTTCGGTCTTGTGAGCGATCTGAAACTTGTCGGTGTAAAGTTCCTACGCGCAGGCACTAGGCGCGCCGGGGCTAGGGTTCGAAATCCCGAGCTCCGTGCGGGAGCGGGTTGAGGCAGGGCGGTGCAGGTTGACCCTATCTAACCCACGTTGAAACCGCCTGGAACTAAGTGATTGAAACTATAGGTTGATATAATGCTTTCAACTTCTGGTTTCAATTTCAATTGCGCCGCTACACCGAGGGGCACATCCCGGCCGACGTCACGCCCCTCACCACCCGCGTGTGGTAGGGCGGTGCAGGCTGACCCTTTCAAACCAACTTTGGAAGCGGCCGGAACCAAGCGCTCAAAACTGAAATATAACGGACCGGTTTCAAACTTTGCTTTCAATTTCAACTTGCGCCGCTACAGCGTGGGTCGACCTCACCGTCAAGTCCGCGGCCTCCGGCAAAAAGGCGGTCATCCGGGTGGCGATTGATGGCTTCAATGGTAAGGCCCGCTACAGTCAAATATCCAAACCGAGTGGCGTGATAGTAGAATGCATACAATGCACATCCTGGAACATTCTACGCAGTTCTTGTAGGGGCATATGGGGATGTGGATCCTTTTGACTTAATAGACGGTCGCTCATATAAATTACGGTGTAGATCAACCTACGAGATTGGCAGGTTGATTTCATATGGGCGATGGTCTATTAACTCAACGATCGTGACCTTACCGCGCTGAGCACCATCCCCATTTGCCCCCGCCACCAGAATTGCGTAGTTTCCGTACTCACAGAGTTCAGAATATGGTACGCAAATGCCGACAGCGTGATGTAGATTTTGTGATCACAGAGTTCAGAATATAGTACGCAAATGCCCTGACGGCCTGATGTGGATGGGATGACAGGGAGGGCCCTGTGCAGCGCCCCCATCGCCGCCGGGCGGTTCATGTCTCTGGCCCGCGGCGGCAGCTACGACGGCACGCGGTAGGGCGGTGCAGGTAAACCCTATAAATTCCACGTTGAAAGTGCGTGGAACTAAAATATTATGCACTACTTTCAAATGTTGCTTTCAAAACCTACTTGCGCCGCTACAACGCGGGTCAGCCGCGCCGACACCTTCGTGGTGCAGGCCGGCGAGGTAGGGCCACCCAGATATCGCTCGCCACGTCATAGGATGCCAGTTGAATCAATATTCGATGGTGCAGAATGTGGGTTGATGACGTGGCGAGCAGCAAAATTTGGTTATTTCTACGGCGAGGTGAGTGGCAAAAGGAAGCTGAGCCCGGTTCCGCTGGAGATCAAGCTGGCGGGCGAGCCGGCGGCGCCCCCCCTGTACGGCCAGACCCTGGACGACGCCGACATCCGCAACGCGCAGGCAGGGTGACAAGATATGATCCGATATCGAAGTGGGAGATTGATATGGGAGATCAGACATCAATGAGATATCGATAGGAATATCGACATGGAATATGTGATATCGATTTGGGATACGGTATATCGATATGGTTATCTACCATATCGATATGGTCATCCTTCATATCGATATGGGATATGGGCTAATGATGTGGGAGATGACAGTATCGATATGGTCATCTCCAGTATCGATATGGGATATCTTATTACTCTGCGTGCAGGTGGCGCTCCCGTTCAACGCGTACGGCACGGTGGCGATGGCGCGGCGGGACGACGACGTCAACTCGGGTACCTCCCAGTTCTTCTTCTTGACCAAGGTAGGGCGGTGTTATTTTTTACAGTATCAACACCCGTGTTTAAAGCGCCTATGGTTTCAGCACTTGCAGCTTCATTATGATGAAACACTTTACACTCCTCTTTCAATTTCAACTTGCGCCGCTACACCAAGGAGTCGGCAGGGCAAGAGGCGACGTCGTGTGTGCCGTGTTCCTGTTCAACCCTCGTTTGTTCTCGTGAAATGCCACCGTGTGATGTGATCTCTCTGACATACTCCACGAGGACTCCACCGGGGGCGCGGCCTGGCTGGTCCGGCCCTGTTGATTTGCACTCCACCGGGTGCCGGGCGCGGGCGCGGATCCCTAAGCTCTAATCCCTAAACCTCAAACCCTAGACCATAAACCCTAAACTTTAAACCCTAAAGGCCCTGTTTGCGGGAGATCACCCCCGCGGGCACCAACGTGTTGGACGGGGCGTACACGGTCATCGGCTACGCGGTGGAGGGCGCGGGGGAGCTCGGGGCGCTGCAGGCCGGTGACGTCGTCGAGTCTGTCCGAGAGGTCGAGTGATTGCGCGAGAGACGCTTGTTGCGCGTGACTGTATACAAGGAGGCTTCCGCGTGACTGTGTGTACTTGGAGGCGCCAGGCTTTCGCCCTGCCCCCCGTGTGTATAAAGAGGCACCAGGCTTTGACCCCGGCCCCCGTTCGAATGGAGAGGTCAAGTGAGCGAGTGGCGGAGTGGGATGGTGAGTGGGTGGGTTGTCTTCACTGTTCCGATTAGTTGAACTAGCGCCACCGACGCCATGTCGTGAATGCACGCAGCGCAATGGTGGGAATCGGGACCCGGCTTTAGTTTGTTCATTCTCTTGCGATTGCTGAAGGGTTTAATGCTGAAAATGAGAGACGGGGTCGTCAGTCCGAAGAGCGTGCTATGGAAAAAGACGACGGCGGCAGCGGCAGCAACACAGGTGGGGTCGGCGGTAGAGTGACAAGGTATGATCCGATATCGACATGGGAGATCCATATGGCAGATCGGACATCAATGGGATATCGATGGGAATATCGATATGGAATATGGGTTATCGATGTGGGATATGGAATACCGATATGGTCATCTACCATATCGATATGGTCATCCTGGATATCGATATGGTATATGAGCTTATGATATGGGAGATGACAGTATCGATACAGTCATCCTCCGTATCGATATGGGATATCTTGTCACTCTGGCCGGCGGTGGATCCGCGGCGGAGGTCAGCCAGCTGGAGATGTTGGGGTGCACGCCGGAGGTGGCGCGCCGGGCGATGGCGCGGTCTGACGGCAACGTGGAGGACGCCGTGGCTTCAGCGCCTGCGTGCCCGAGGTTCCCCGCCAGGGGCTTACACTCGTTCACGGTAGAGCTCAACTTGAGCAACTCCAGGGCACATTCATGGGTTACACGGTGGGCAGAACAGCTCAAGTTGAGCTGAATTCGGAACGAGCATAAGCCCCTGTTCCCCGCCTCGCGGAGCAACGCCGCGCCTCGCACGTACTCTTCATCGAGGCCCTCCTTACCCTCGACGCCTCGAGGAGGCACAGGCCGAGCTGCACGGGGGCCAGGGCGGAAGCCTGGTGCCTCCTCATACACGCGGAGGCGTCTCTCTCACACAGGCCGAGCTGTGTCTGAGCGTCCAACGAGCCCCCCCTTGACCTCCCTGAGGAACTGCCTCGCGCGCTCACGCGGCACCACCACAGTCCGTCGTCATCCCAGCTCGCGTCACCGCCGCGCGCATTGACCCCGGTATGTTGACGGGTGGCGGGGTTGGTTGAGAGGGTTATTTGGTTCGCGCACACGATTCACCTGGCACCTGACGATTCGAATCGTGACACATGACAAGAACGCGTGACAAGAACGGTCCAAGATTTCAAGACAAAGAATGGCGACCTTTCAAAGCGAGAGAGACGCTTCCGCATGTATGAGGAGGCACCAGGCTTTCGCGCTGGCCCCTGTTGGCGACCTTTCAAAGCACAGCCACGAACGAACGCTGTAAATGAAGTTAACAATGTGATATGGTTGCCCAGCGGCACACCCCACTTCTCCCTGCACACAGCAACAGCTCCTCCCCGACCAGCAGCCATGCGCACCTCCCCCGCCGCCGTGCTCCTCGCCGCGCTCGCGGTGCTGGCCTCCGTCTCCGGCGCCGCCGGGACCG
>Ga0307489_10003129_pt1 | contig 11018 bp, 14 predicted proteins | sample SB12metaG_FD_202247 | JGI IMG/M metagenome (GOLD analysis project Ga0307489, IMG submission 202247) | Sea-ice brine microbial communities from Beaufort Sea near Barrow, Alaska, United States - SB 1.2 | ecosystem: Environmental > Aquatic > Marine > Coastal | place: USA: Alaska | collected...
CTCTCGCGATGGTGCACGGTGACCTGCGCTGACGGCAGCGGCAAACGCGCCGCGGCCGGGCGGTCGGGGGGGTGCCGAGCCGCCGACCTGCCAAAATGGTGGCCTACATTTGTCATTTTTGTCGCCTACATTTCTCGGCCAGTGCCCTACTCCCATCTCGAACTCCATTTCTCCCCACCCCCATCCCGACGTGATTCGGCCTAACTCTGACTCCACATAACCGGTGCTGACGTGGCGTGATCTGATGAAATGTGTACCGGTACACTATACTGTACCAGTCAGATCCCGTGATTTGGCTTCCAAATCGTCCCTATACGATTTTATGCCCTACATTCTTTTTCAAATCGCCTTGACGAATCAACCGTCTATTAACTCCGCGAATTCGAGAGACCGGGTAGCGCGGCACGCAGGTGGTGGTTTTGGCCGGTCCGGGAAAAAAACGGAAAGACATCGAATCCGCCCCTCTCCCCCCCCGGCAGCACGGCGACGGGACGGCGCGGCGGCGTTGGCCAAGCGATGCCGCTGCCTCCATGATACGTGTATACACCCCGTGAACGCGCCAGCCGTCGTTGGTGCGTCTGCCCCGCGGTAAACTCCCCCCTGTGCCTAGCGATGCACAATTCTCGTTGGAGTGTGACTTCGCAAGTGTGCACGCGGGGTGTGGGCTGTTGCTAACCTCGTCGTCCACCGCGGACCCGGCCTCGCGCCCCACGGTGGGGGTGCCGAGTCGGACATGGCGCGAGGAGCGACGACGCGCTGCTTGCGCTGGGAAGTGTGCGTGCCGGGTCGGGCGATGGCCACGCGCGGGGCTGTACTATTCGCATCGATAAAATCCGACCCACCCTAGTTTCATCACAAATGGGTGAATAATCTATTTTGAAACAGCTTGAAAGGAGGCGTTGCGTTGACTGCGAACGCCAAGGCTCGCGTGATGCGCGCCCAGAGCTTCCGCTGAGAGTTGGAGGCCCGTCCAATACCCATACTATGCAGTTCTACGAGGGGGGGAAATGGGGCATCTCAGATTTAGACAGGAATCCTTGAGTTAAATCGATTTGGACCCCAAATTCATCTGTGGGCGCGAATCTGTGTGAGAATACATCGTTTTGCTTTTGCCAGTCCAAAAAAGCTCGTGAATACGTGCCTCCAAAGAGGGATCTTTGGCGCGAGATCGACGCCCGGGGTCGTCGCCCGGCGGCTCGGAGGCGACACCCGCGGATCGAGGGATGGTTCAAAAGGCGCTTGCGGCGGCGACGGAGGCTCGACAGCTCGCATCGTCCGCTCAAGGAACGAGTACCACCGCAACCCGCTGCGGGACATTGCCAAACCTGGGGCGATCTGGAGCTCGGGTTCGAAACGAGCCAACCGCGCAGACTCCGGCGCCTCCCAGCAGACGCTGGGTACGCCGCGGGCGAGCGCTGGCGCTGCCGAATCAGCTCTCTCCGAGGGGCCTCGAGCACCGCCGGACTGCGACCCTCGCGCCGGCGCTGGCTCCAGGGTGAGATGGCGTGACTCATCCTTGATCCTTCCCTCGAAAATGACGGGTTGAGCTGACGTGGCGCTTACGTGGCACCTCGTTTTCGAGAGGTTGGAGTTCTCGCGGAACGGCCGACAAATCGTTCGTCCGGTAATGATTTCGTGTGGGTTCAAGACCAGTGGATTCTCCTCGATCACCAGCGCGTTCCGGCTGAGAACACTTCTCACGGTTGAGATGCCCTATTTCCCCACCTTCCAGAACTGCATAGTATGAGGAAGTGTCGTGCAGGATTTTGGCCCGATCGATCTGGAGCGCAAAGTTAATACTAGCCGTCACGACGTGTGCGTGGCAGTTCCCTATTGAGTGGAGTCAGACCAACCCCCCTGTCGGGCCCCGCCGGATGGCACAGACCACAGATGCCTTACCTGCCACGTAGTCGGACAGCCGACGGAGGAACTTCCACGAGCCGGCTCACATGAGCATGCAGGGCCCGCCAGTGCTCCACGTCACCGGCTGATGACACGGGGATCTACAGATTTCCGGCTTGCCGGCAACCAAGCTCGTGGGCATTTCCCCCGGGACGGGCTGGTGGGCTCAGCAATGTCATTCGGAGACTGCGCGCAACAGGTATCCCACAGTCGCCCGGAAGACTTCGATATCCACGACGCGGGCCTCGAGGTTCCAGCGCCTGTCAGCCCCGCAGCCAACCACATGCAAGGGTACCAGAACTTTGACGAGGCCCTCCATGATCCTACTCGCCCTCGAGGACGGGGAGGAGGTGCAGGGCGGCAGGCTGTCAGTTGAGACACATGCAACGGACGTCAATTGGTCAAACCCCGGCTCACGTCTCTACAGTACGCCGATAGTCCAAGTCCTCATCGTGATCGCTGGCCTCGCCCCTGCCTTCTTCGTAGATCAATGGAAGCCACGATTCCCACGCCGCCTGTGGGGGGCGCTCCAGCTGCTCCTCATCAGCGATCTTCCACTCGCACAAGACGAACATTGGACCAGGCGCTGGAACGGTGGTGGAGTGGCCCGACAGGTCCTATGCGGCAACCGTGGTGGGAAGCAGTGGCTGACACCTCAGCGCCCATGCTGCAAAGGCGACCCGCCTTCCAGGCCGCATCCCAACATGTCCATGACCACTACCTACATTAAGCGAGACGGGAGAGTATCCTCAGACTAGAGCACGGACAACGGCCGGTGGACGAATACTGCGCCCTCCGTCAATTCCGAAGATGGATCCACACCCGTCAAGGGGCGGCCATTCTGCTCGACTCCAGGGACGGAGACGCAGACACCCGATCGTCGGGATGGAAGATGGCCCACCAATACGACATCATCCCCGGCTCTGCAGTGGCGGCGGCTCTCCAAGCCACCGACGGGCGCCGCCTCCTCGTAGTCTCGTACTATGCGAAGTCCGGACGGGGCAACGTGGACGTGGGCTGCCGCGCCCGCCAGATGGTACAGATCAATGAGAGAGTCTCAGATCAAGACCGCGTGGGGAGAAGACGATATCGTGATGAGCAACTACAATGTGCTCATTGGAGAACGACATAGGTGCCCAGATTACCGGGCGCCCCCGCAGGTCCCGGCCGACGTTGGCGCTTACTCCGAAATGTGCACCTCGCTGGGACTCGTGGACGCTTGGCTTGAGCTGCGCCCCACGGCCACGGCGGCACAGGGCATAACGAGATGGAGAACAGCTCATGGGAGAAGGACGTCAGGGACCCGCTCGACCGTGCTTTGCTGTCTCTCCGCCTTCTTAAGGGGCCAACGGGCGGCTTTGCCGACTATCCCAACGGTCATGACCGGCCTCGGTGACCATCACGCCCTCGTGGTACATGTGATCTCACCAAGACTGGTGGACATCGGACCCGGTCTGTGGCGAATGCCGTGCTCCCTCCCCGGGGTGGAAGAGTTCCTCCTGGCTCAGCCCCCCCGGGTCAAAGAGTTCGTGTCTAAGGCAACATCGCTGCCTGACGGCGAACTGGCCAGAGCCTACGCGGCGTTCAAAGAGGATACTCGGATCATCGCGACCGCGTTCTCGCAAGATCTCAAACGAGTACGCAAAGCCCGACAAGCCTAGCTACAGGCGATAGTCGAGAGCTCCCTCCAACACATAACTCTCGAACATGAAGGAGAGGCCCGCTCGTTTTGCTCCGAAGTCGCGACTCCGGCTGAAGCTTTCCTCGTGGACGGCGAAGCAGTGGAGACATACGAGGCGACCGTAAGGGCAGGACTCCAGGCCCGCGACCTTGGGGACAAGCCGACGGTCTGGTTCCACGACCGCGGACGCAACCCGTGGCGGCCAGAAGCCATTCCCCTGCCCCGCCCAGGAGTATCGCTGACGGGAATGTTGGCAGATTGCCGCGGACGTTTTCTCTGGCGACTGCCCGACAGGCCTGTTTCGTCGACGGAAGGTATCGCGTCGTGCTCAACGTATGTTCCGCGCAGCGCTGGACCGGGGAGGCCGTCGGCGCGAAGTCCGCTAGGGCCCCCTCGACGACCCGATCTCGGAAGCAGATCTAATGCAACACCTCGGGCGGTGCCATATTGGCAAAGCCCTTGGCCTCGACGGCTTGCCATACGAGTTATGGAAAGCCTTCCCGGATGTCCTTGAGCCGATCGCACGTCTAGCGACCTTCGTCATGCGCGGCGAGGCTCAGTTCGCCGAGCACATGACCACCGGGATAGTCACGCTGGTCTACAAAAAGCGCGGGAGCCGCGAAGATCTACGAAACTACCGCCCACTTACATTGTTGAATGCCGACATCAAGCTAATAATGGGAGTGGTCTCCAACCGCCTTGCTGATTCGGCTGAACGATCAGGGTGTATCTCCATGGAACAACTTGGTTTTCTGCGCGGCAGGCAGATATACGACGCCATTGAGACAGTACTGGACGCTGTCGCCTTCGCCGACACAGTAAACGTCGCGTTGTCAGTCGCATCAGTGGACTGGGCGAACGCGTACGACTGGGTCGACCGCCAGTGGCGATACACGACGTTGTAGGACTATGGGGTGGGCCCCATGTGATCCACCTCATCGAGGAACTCCACGAGGGTGGCAAGGGGATGGTCCTCATAAACGGATGGGACTCCAATCCGTTCCTGGTAGACAGCGGCGTGCGCCAAGGAGACCCGTCAGCCCCGATATTGTACGTCTACTCGGCGCAACCCTTGATCTCACTATCCACCGGGGGGGGGTTCTTCGGCCTCACTGGCGCACCGGTTCCCACCCTGACCCAAGTACCGGGACAGCCCCCCCGATGGACGACGTCACTCCGCCTGGTTCGGGGACGGGCACCGGTCAGCGCACTTCCAAGGGCGAACGCCGTCAGCATCAACGTCGATGATAATAGGGGACTGGACATCGAGGCTGGTAGGCCAGCGCCTGACATCAGCACTCGGATTATTTTACTCGTCGAGGCCATGCTGAGTCGACTATATGGCCACCACGAACGTGTGGAAGCGGCACTCGCCACGGCCACATACGCGGACGACAGTGACTTATTCCTCAACGGTCCGTGGGACGCGGTCCGGCTCGCTTTCATCCATTTTTTATGGATCCATGCCACGGGGGCGGGAGTCAACTGGAGGAAAGGATGGATTATGCTCAAACCAAGCTCACCCAGATGCATGGCGGGCCCTCTCCCAACTCACGTGGACTGATGTACAACGTTTACGGAGCATGGGCCTCCACGTGTTGATGACCACCTCCTCCCCACCAATACAAGGTCTCATGAACGGGGGTTGGCGCTTCATGAAGCTGATGGCCCCAGCTGTGCTCGTAGCGCCGTGGACGAGCATCGCTCTCTGGGTGAAGTTTGGCCTGTCCATCACACACTATATCATGGCTTCCATCTCCATCATGAGCTCCTGGTTCCTGTTGCGGTGGCTCAGCCACCAGTGAACATGGATCGGGCCAGGTCAGAGCGTACGCCTCCTTGGGGTGGACGTTGGCCAGTCCGGCCCCCAGCCAGTAGACGAGCACAGAGTGCTAGCACGGGTAAACGGCGCCATCCAGCGGTGGAGGCGACTCAACACGTCGGACGCAGCGCGCGTACACATCGCAAGTTCCGAAGTGTTGAGCAGCACATGGTATACAGCCGTCTTCGCGCAAACCTCACCGTCGCTCAACAAGCAACTTCGGTTGGCATCGACGCCCAGCGTACAGCCGCGTCTGACGGACACCCCACAGCGAATGGTGCCGCAGCCAACCTTGAAAATGACAACACGGCTGGCCGAGACGCCGCGCAGGGAGGCGGTGTAGGAGCCAATGGCACTGCGGTGGTTACTGCAAACACCACTGGTGCCATACAATAGCTGAGGGCCTGGTGGGATATCAAACGAAATATCTCCTGCGCGCCGAAAGCTGCGGGGGGTGGTCTGATATCACTGGAGCACCAGATCGAAGCCCTACTTGCGAATCTGATCGCACGATGGTTTAACACGCTATCATTGGAGGATATCCCCACCTCATCCCCATCGTGGGCCCCGTTTGCGCACTACTGGGTGACCACGCATGTCCTAGGCGGCTACGAGACGCTATTACCGGAGGATCCGCCGGTGTCACGCCAACACCTCGATGTCACATCGTGGGACCAGCCGGCCCACCTGATCCCCCAAATTCCGGCGTGGTTCTCCCTCATAATCACCAGATCTCCCATGCGCGCGCTGGCAGCCCTCCATCCACTTCCTCCGCCGACCGCAGAAAACCCTCCCATCTCCCCGCGACCTCCAACCGGAGACGCCGACGCCAGCCGGGCAGAAGACAGTGAAGCCGGCGCCAGTTCTGAGAACCTCACCAGTGGAGGTGCCACGTGCGCCAACCCGCTCAACAACGGCGGCACTGCCAACGGAGAAGCCGCCGGCACCGTTAGGCCCCGCGGTCGGCTGCGGAATGGAAGGCGATGGAATCCAGGAAGTGGAAGACACTCGACCCCCCGTGCCAATGCACGGCGACGATGATCCATTACCATCACCCCCTCCACCGCCTACCCCGCTGGAATCCACCTCACCGCTCGACACACCTCGCCGCCACCGCATTACAGCTCGAAGTCTCGAGTTACAGTTCGATGGGGCGGCCCCGGGCCAAGGCGCTGACTCGCATCTCCCGCGACACCTGCACAAACACGGCGGGTCAGGGTTCGTCATCATCGACACGGCGACCAACACTGACATCAACACCACATCCTTCCGCCTCCCACGCGGCTCCACCAACAACCAAGCCGAATTCCATGCCATGTGGTCGGGCCTCGTGGGCTTAGAGCAACTTGTGATTGATGGGAACGTGGACCCAGAAGGATGCAGACTCAATATCCGAGGAGACTCGACGCTGGTCGTGGACGACGCCCTTGGGACATCATACATCCGGAAAACCAGCATCAAGCCCCTACCCGCGGAAGTACAGGCGGCCCTCCTCCGGCTGCGAGGTCTTGGCGTGTCCTTCGACATAGAACACATCGGCAGAGCATACAGCAAGGTGGCAGAAGCCCTGGCAAAAGCGGCAGCCGAGGGACGTCCACAGCGGGGAGACGCCCCCATCCCGGGAGTCGACGTCGGCCCAAACCCCCGAGTCCAAGAGAGGACTTGGAGATGGCAGCTCAACGGAAAACAACGCGATGTCACCCACTTCACAGTCAGCGGGGCCGGACAGCTCCTCCAAGCGAGGTCGTGGCCGAGCAACGCATCCGGCAAACAAACACTTTCAACCCCACCAGGTGGACACCCCCCGAATGGCCTGTCACAAGAACCATGCTCTCCGGCAGAATGTGGGCGATGACATGCGAAACACGTGGAGCTACAAGAACTCTTTGTGGGCAAAGTCAGTGAAGTGGCGCCTAGCACACTGGGAGCTCCCGCTCCCCCCAATTGGACGCGCCAGACAAGGGTGCCTGTGCTGCCAAGGATGATGGGTAGAGACCGCCCTCCTCTTCCAATGCCCGGCCACTGCCGGAGCACGATATTGGATACATCAACTACTGAGCTCATAGCACGGAAGTATCCTCCCACCCATTACAATACCACACTGGTTGGGAGCATCGGTACCAAGGAAGATATCGAAGCTGCCCAAGCCGGACAGCGAGTACTCTTTGTCACATCACTATGGGCGGTATACGGGGAAACCCTTGCTCAAGATCGTCAACAGACGCCGCATGCCCAAGCCGACGACCCAGCACGCCATGCTGCCGGGGACGTTCTATCTCACTTCCACACCGAATTCCGTCTCGAGATGAAGATGCAGTGGAGAAGAGCACGGCAGCCGGCTCTGGTCACCAAGAGGAGAGGCACGGCGACGAGAGTAGCGACGGGGGAAGCAGTATTCTGGCTGGCATGGGGCGGAAACGGCGCCTTCCTCCAAGTCCAACCAATTGGAGAGGATGCCACTCCAACCCTCCGGCTCACCTCGCAATCAATGCCGACGCTGGTACCGAGAGACTATCGGGTCCTTGATCTACGAGGCAAAACCAACACTGTCATGACAGCAATGATGACGGCCGGCCTCCCGATCGAACGATATTGGCGCTCAGAACCTGACGCGAAATCCCGCTCGATGGGAGATAACATAACGCGACGGCTCAAGCGACAATTCCCAGGCCAACTGCTCCCCGAGTTCGACTCCCATATCAACGCCATCCCCAACAACCCGAGCCTGATCACAGAGGAGATGATCGTCGACCTGGGACGAATTGACTGCCTCACTGCAATGTGGGCGCCGCTGGCAACCCCGCCCGGGGCATCTAGAGAAGCACTGAGCCATCAAGATGGGGAAACGCCGGCGCAGTTCCTGACAGTGGACCAAATCCTCTTCCGGGTTCGCAGGCACAGCCCACACTGCCACTTCATGTGCGTGGACCCGGCCATGGAGGACTCGTCTCCAAACGCGCATGCCCTGGTCAACAGCTCATTAGGAGAGCTAGTGATTTGGGAAGCAGCACTCATCAGCCCCGCTCACTGCCTTCTCGCGGTGTGGTCTTCATTCTTCACAGTGCGCGACGTGCCTAACCTCAGGACAGGCATAACCCTCGTGAACGCACTCCGCCCGGACCACTCGCAGCGGCTGGCGTTGTCCACGGACCGCCCCCCACACGTGCCATGCACCGTGACCGGCCACCCCATGCAACGCTACGTGAAGGCAACCCGGCAACACGAGCAGCACCCATGCACCAGAGACGGCACCGGCCAAGTTCAAGACCGTGGAACGGGAGCGGACGTCCGCCCGCATGCTGAGGAGCTCGAAGCCATCATGGGACTGGAGGAGGGTGACACAATGGCTATGGAGTTCAGCCACCTACCTAGCAACCAGTCTGACGCCATCTGGCGGAAGGTGCTCGACAATGCAGTAGATGTTCGGGCCCTCACCCATATCCTCAGCCTCCTCCCCCGAGCACTCACCTTCACCTGACCGCCACTGTACCAAGGGGACGAAGTGTTATAAGCGCAGCGCTACAGCGGGCGATGATGCCGCTGCCACCCTGCAGTTACATATTCTGCCGGCCCAACGAGTGCCGGCGCCACGGAGGAGGATGCTCCACGCCACGCTGCGGTGCCGTCCCGCTGCCAGGCCGCCATGTCGCGATGGCGTCCAGCCTGCCATGCCGCCACGCCGCAATGCCGTCCAGCCTATGCGGCGCTGGGGGAACTACATAGGACGCCACGCCGCGATGCCGTCCAACCTGCCACGCTGCGATGCATTCCAGCCTATGCAGTTTTTGGAAAACCACATAGGTTGCCACGCCGCCACATCGCGATGCCGTCCAGCTTCCACGCTGCTGCGCCGCTATGCCGTCCAGCGGTCACGCCATGCCGTCACACCGCCACGGCCACACTTTGCTATTATTAGGATTAGTTAATAGGGTTCATTAGGAGCGCTTTGCACCCCCTGCCCATGGTTGTCGGGTGTAAATCTCGTCGAGAACCAAAGTCTTACACAGCTTTGAGCTGTGGTCGAGCTCACATAATGGGTCGTGATGGCCGCCTCTGTCAAGTGCTGGTGAGCACGTGTCTCCCGACAGTTGCAGTGTCAGTTTCATGGCTAAAAAACCAAAAGAAAAACAAAACAAAACAAAAGAAACGAAAAAGTCCCTGAAGAAGACTTCAGTCAAGAGCTCTACTACTTGGTAGAGCTAGTAGTCATAGCCAGTTATGTGGCAGTCAATATTAATCCCTACCCCCACCCTGGTGGGCGTACCCAGGGAATACCACAATTTCTCTCCCTTGAAGGGGATCACTAAAGGGGTATTCCCCGGGTATATCCCGACAGAAGCCCTCTTCACATATTCGCGCGACGGTCGCTGTGAGGCGCCGGCTGGGTTGGAGGTTACTCAGACGGTCATTCTACATGGCACAGACCCCTTGTTCACCCTGTTTGACTCCCTGGTGACGGAGATACGGCTTGCGAGGGGGTATTCCCGAGGTATTCTCCGGGGTATTCCCCCTCGTAGTCAAAGACACTGGTTTGAAACCCCGGGGTATCCCCGAAGGTATTCCCGAGGGTATTCCCGGGGTATGCCCACCAGGGTGGGGGTATGAGTTAAAATTAGTCTGTTCCACACTACAACTCGTTTCCTTAGGGGGAGGCGAGGGGGTGCTTCGAAGCTTTACCGGCTTCAGCGAGCGCTGTTGCCCACGCCGTTCGGTCGGAAGGCGCATATTGGCATAGTTCACAATGTCTCCGCATAAGTTGCACCATCCGGCGCCTCCCCGCGGCGCCGGAGTATGCGGAACCCTAGGAAACACAGTGTGTGTTGCGAGATGGGCAACGTTCACGCCATTAAAAAAGCACGCACGGCGCCCGCCCGCGGCACATACAGCATCGCGCTCGCAGCTGCTTTTGGCCCTGGCCGCGCCCGGCACGGTTCGCGTTTCGATTCCCGAAGGACGCCCCTGGCGTTGAGGTCGGTGATATGGAAAGGTGCGCGGCCCCACTATTTGGATGGGTGAACGTTTTCGCCTCTGTTCAAGCACGATTTTTCGAGTTGTTAGTTCAGATTGCCTGCTTGGCCCAGCCCCGAGCCCCCAAAAAATTCCCCCTGGTTTAAGGATTCTCTAAATCAGATTTAGATAGTTCGACATTTGGCTCTAAATCACAGAAAGACATTCCGTCGATTTATGAGTGTGAGACGCGTTATTCGGCCGGCAAAATAGACGAAAGAAAAACGATGCGCTTCCTGGTGCCATCGCGGCGATGCCGCGACAGCGCCGCGCTTCGCTCCAAAACTCGCGTTTCCTAGGAGGCAGTCCCGTTCACGTCGACGCTCACACCACTATTGCCCACTGACGCACTTTGAACAAACGTCGCACAATGGCGCTATGGCCGCGCAAACTGAGCACCAGGTGTGCTTGATTTTATTCGCCAAAAATACAGGTCTCAAAGCCACAGCAGGGTACCATCAACGCAATGTATTTGATACAGCGGTTTGAAGAACGAAGCGCTTCGCGCATCGTTCTATATTGGGCAGAGGCCGGTCCTCTCGGTCCGCCCCTCTCCCTCGTGCGCAACAAGCAAAGCTTGTTCCGAATTGAGCAGCGAGAGACTTT
>Ga0307489_10003130_pt1 | contig 11017 bp, 17 predicted proteins | sample SB12metaG_FD_202247 | JGI IMG/M metagenome (GOLD analysis project Ga0307489, IMG submission 202247) | Sea-ice brine microbial communities from Beaufort Sea near Barrow, Alaska, United States - SB 1.2 | ecosystem: Environmental > Aquatic > Marine > Coastal | place: USA: Alaska | collected...
GAGCTCTAACGTGAACGAGTGTAAGCCCTTGCCGACCACCACAACACCACACCGTCGCCGCCGCCGCTACACACGGTCTCGCCGTCGGCCCGCAGGGTCAGGCACCGCAAGCCGCTGAACACCGTGCTGCCGCCGGACAAGGCTGGTATCGAAGGCCCGCGGTCGTGTGCCTCGATGACCCGCTTCGTGTTGGCGCAAGTTGAAATTGAAAGCAAACGTTGAAAGCAGTTTATGAGATTCCAGTTTCAAGCACTGAAACCTGAGGCGCTTTCAACACGGGGTTTGATACAGCCAACCTGCACCGCCCTACCGCTTGCAGCACAGGCCCTGGTCCAAGGTCCACAACAGGATCTGGCCCTCCCGCGTGCCGTTCACCAGGGGCTTACACTCGTCCACTTTCCAGCTCAACCTGAGCCGTTTCTGATACAAAAACAAACTTAAAATCCCCTACAGCTCCTAAACACCCCCTAAACAACTCCCAAATTTATCCCCTATCCCACAGAAAGCGCTTACGTTGAGCCGAAAAGTGGACGAGTGTAAGCCCCCGCCGGTGACCAACACCGGCCCGCCCGCCGCGTGCGCCCCCCGCGCCGGCAGCCAGCACGCCGACATCACGTCCGCGGGACTCACCGTGGGACCGAACTTTCCCGCCTCCCCGGCGCCCGGCGAGTCCAGCTTGCCGCTTCACAGGGTCAAATCAGACATGCTCACCACGTTATGACTCAAGGAACGAGGATCCAACATTTGGTGGATGACGTGGCGAGCCCTGGTACACTCTATGGTGGATGACGTGGCGAGCAGTGAAACTCAGGTAAACTCAGGCAAAATCTGGTAAAATAACGGAAATCTGGTATAAAAACGGTGGCGCGGAGCGTAATTTACTACCACCTGCCATAGTAGGGCTGGCCGTCCACCTTGGAGCGGTAGAGGCGCCACAGCTTGAGGTTCTTCTTGCCGAACGTCACAAACTCGGCCCACTCGTTCTTGTCCTGTTCGGCGCTTGTACCGAACGGGTTCCAGACGACACCGAAGACGTGCGGGAAGGTGTCGCCCTTGCCGCCCTTCCCGATGGTGATGAGGCCGGGCGACATGCCCACCTCCTGCACCTCCCGCCAGGGCCACTCAGCACCAGCATACTATGTGGTGGATAAAGTGGCGAGCACCGGTACACTATTGGATAAAGTGGCAAGCACCGGTACACTATGTGGTGGATAAAGTGGCGAGCACCGGTACACTATGTGGTGGATGACATGGCGAGCACCGGCATACTATGTGGTAGATGACATGGCGAGCACCGGTACACCATGTGGTGGATAAAGTGGCGAGCACCGGTACACGATGTGGTGGATGACAGGCGAGCAATGTTACACTATGTGCGGCTGATGGCGGCACCCAGCGCCACGTGGCGGTTGACGGGCGCGCACCTGCTGTTGCAGTGGCTGGGTGCCATCCCCCCTGAGATGGATGACGTGGATATGTTTCAGGCACATGTCCCCACCTGTGTCTTGGCCTTGGCCTCCGCGGCGGCCACCGCCTTGGCGCCGCCCCCGGCCTCGCCCGCGCTCAGCGCCGCGTCGGCCGTACCCCAGGGCCACGCATATCACGCTCACCACGTCACCTTCGCAGTTTATCAGGGTACCTCGAATGGCGGTCAACGGTGCGCAAATTTGCGATCTTCAGTAAATAGACGATCAGATTTGCCATACAACGGTACAATATGACGATTCGACCCTCTATTTCTCAAGAATTGGCGACCGCCATTTGATGTAGCCTGGAAACGCGAAGACAGGGTGTCCACCCACGTCCTAGGGCGTCAAGCCCATCGCAGGGCGGCAGTGGACTCGATGAATGCGGGTGAAGCGCGCGGTGAAGCGTGCGGTGAAGCGTGGCTGCCCCCTGCCTTTTCCCAGTCAAGGACGTGGACGGTGTGGTCCACGTCGCCCGTCACCACCGTCAGCCGCGCGCCGTCTGCCGAGAACCCCATGTGTAGCGGCGCAAGTTGAATTTGAAAGCAGAGGTTGAAAGCAGTACATCACACTCTAGTTTCAAGCGCTTAGTTCCAGGCGGTTTCAACTTGGGTTTGATAGGGTCGACCTGCACCGTCTTACCCAGGGCGACCACCGACGACATCCCGGGGAAGGGCAGCTGCGCCACGCGGCCGCGCAGGGTGCCGTCCAGGTTCACCCGCGTGTCCCACACGCACACCATGGCGGGGCCCCAGGCCACGGCCTCGTAAATAATGCTCGCCATGTCACATCTGGGCATCTAACTTGTCAAACTAGCATCAATCTATAAACCAGGGTTAGTAATGCTATGGTTGGTGTAGGGAGGTTTACTTGTATGCTGCATTTCAAACGTCAAAGTCTGTAATGCGTTGGATGACGTGGCGGGCATTACTGACTCCTCGCCACATTAATCACGGCTCTTAAATCAAGAAGTGAGGGAATAAAACGCGTTGGACGACGTGGCGGGCATTGGTATTCTTGGCTAGGCCTACCAGAGGTGCAGCAGACCTGGCCGGTGGCAACGAGGTGCATGGCCGGGTGCATGGCCTTGCCGTAGCAGCGCAAGTTGAATTTGAATGCAAAATGTCAAAGCGGTCCACCATATTGTAGCTTCAAGCGCTGAAACCAAGCGCGGGCATCCTGGGGTCAATCTTGGGTCAATATGGGGTCAATATGGGGTCAACCTACACCGCCCTACCATGCACTTGATGTCGTCGTCGTGCCCGTGCTGTACCGCCGCACGTTCAAACTGAGAGCAAAACTTCAAAGCAATTGCAGTTGCCTCGTATTCTGGTTTCCAGCGCAGAAACCAGGCGCATTCAACACAGGATTCCATGGGCTTGAGGCTGCAGCGCCGCACCGTGGAAGAAGTGCTGGCGGTGGGAGTGGCGGTCGAACACCACGCCGACCGCCGCGATGTAGTAGCACATCAGATCCGCGGCGTTGTAAAACAGGTTGTTGGCCGTGTTGGTAAGTCCGCCGTACCCGTACACAAACTCCAGAGACAAACCCGCCATTGTGTAGGGGCGCAATTTGAAATTGAAAGCCAACATTAAAAGCCATTTATCATCTGAAAACGAAAGCCGACATTGAAAGCCATTTATCGTATTGTAGGTTTAAGCGCTGAAATGAGGCGCTTTGAGCACGACTTTCAACACGTGTCAAGTTGCACCGCCGTACCTTTGGAGGCTTGGCACTGCGCGCGGCCAAGGTGTAGTGGTGCAAGTTAAATTTGAAAGCGACATTTGAAGGCGGATCATCATATTAGAGTTTCAAGCGCTTAGTTCCAGGCGCTGTAGACGTGAGCTTGATAGGGTCAACCTGCACCGCCCTACCAAGGCGGGGTCCCACGCGGTTGGCGCGTACACCCCCTTGCGGCACGGGAAGTACTTGATGCGCCCGTTGAACCTGTAGTCCTCGCGCCTGCCCGCCACGTATGCGCCCACGCGGCGCTCCTCCATGGTATAGTGGCGCAAGTTGAATTTGAAGGCAAAGTCTGAAAGCAGTTCATAGCAGTTCATCATATTCTACTTTCAAGCGCTGAAACCATGGGCGCTTTCAACACAGCTTTTGATAGGGGCAAGCTGCACCGGCCTACCATGGCGATGATTCGGTTGCGGCTCTCCAGCACGGCGGTGACGAAGAGGTCCACCGGCATGCGGCCGGTTCGGTCTTCGCCGTACTTGCCGAACATGGCGTCCACCTCCGCGCAGGGGCTTACACTCGTCCACTTTTCAGCTCAACCTGAGCCGTTTCTGATACGAAATGCACCTTAACCCGATCTCGTACCCCCTGCCACCTCCTGAACACCCCCTAAACAACCCCTGGATGCACCCCCTATCCCAGAGGAAGCGCTCAAGTTGAGCCGAAAAGTGGACGAGCGTAAGCCCCTGCCTCCGCCGGCGTCAGCCGCACGCCCAGCCGCTCGAACACCTCTTTGAACTCGGAGCGCGTGGCCAGCCCCGGAATCCCGCCGTGCGTAGCGCCAAGTAAGTAACGCTCGCCACGTCATAGCACGACTTGTAACTCAACACACCAGGGTCTAAAACGCGGTGTGTGATGTGTGCGCAGCGCCAAGTAAGAAACGCTCGCCGCGTCATGGGTGAAGTGGAACTCAACAAGCGAGGTGTTAAGTGCGGTGTGTGATGTGGCCGTTGTATCAGCTCAACATCCATACCTGTGCTCCTGCCCGACGCGCACGAACGCCGTCTGCAGCAGGTCGCGCTCGGTCTGGTTGAACGACGCAAACGCCGCGAGCTTCCGCTTGAGCTCGGTCTCTTTCGCCACAACGTCGTGCATGATGTCGCCGGGCCCGAGGCCGCCCGCGGTCATCCCGCCGCCGCCGCCGCTACGGGGCCGCTTGGGCAGGGCGCCGCTGGAGGTCCGCCGCACGTCGCCCCACAGGCTGGTGGACCACAGCGCAGGCACCTCTGGCCAGGGTGCGCGTGGGCACCCGCGGTGCAGTGTTCGGTCACAGGATGCCACTACTACGTGGGGAATACTTGTTTTGAGCAAGTGCGATAGAGTCGTATCGCCGCTAGCCTTGGCTTGGCAAGCGACGTCGCCCGAAGCGTACACGCGTTGAGAAGTGGCAGCCTTACCTCCGGCTCGGGGTCGCGCATCTGCGTGGGCGGGAGCGTCTCGCGTTTGCTGACGACGGGGCGGTACTGCCAATTCTTGGACGCCGCTCCTCCGCCTCCGCCCGGGCCAGACCATGCGGCAGCTGGTGGCCCGTGGCCCGTGGCACCGAAGGCCTGGCCATCGCCGTAGTTGGGGCCGCTGCTGCCGCGTGAGGTGTGCGCTCCTGACGCCGGCCGCGGGAGGTCGGGCACGCGGGAGCTCGAGCCGCGCCGCGTCGTGTTGCCCATCCCGCGCTCGGTCCGCGCTCCGTCCATCTTTCACGTTCTACCTACTCGACTTTATACACTGCCTGGTTTCGTCAAATGCCTATCGACGCTCTCGGCCGGGGTGCCTCGCGAGGGAGGGCGCGTCCCTCCGATATCGCCAGTGGCGGGTGCGCTCGCGCCGTGCGCGCCCACTTCTGACGGATGCACCACCCACCAGCGTCAACAACAAGCCTCCGCGCCGACCGCGACGAGAGTGCCCAACTTCCTTCGGATCTCTCTTCTTCTTCGGTTACTTTCAAAGCCTCGATCTCGCTTCGCGCCACTGTGCTGCAATGGTATCGGCGCCTGAGCCGTTTTTTTTCGTGGAGAAGAGCTCAATGATCACACACCAGGTTCAGCCGCGGCGCGGCCGCGCGGCGGCGGCCGCGCTGCGTTTCAGGACGATGGCCAGGGCCCGACGCGCGCTCGGTCGCCGGGTCCGGGGGAGTCGATGAGCGGGGGTGTGAACACCTGCGTGTTCGATGAAGAAACAAAATTTAGTTTCATAGTAAGAGTACATACAACGTCCACTGCAACGTCGTTCAACTGTCGTCGGTGAGGACATAGCGGGCGCGTACATGAAACGTCGACTCTCGTCTTACAATTACAACATTACGGCTTCTGCACTTTTGTTCAGGTACGAATCTGGGGATAACCCTATATCTAACACCTATATCTCTCGTTAGGCGCCTTTTGGTCAACCCGCTAGCAAATTCAGCAGCATGCTTCCGTTGCGCTAAGAAACCCGCTGCACCCCCTTAATAAAGCCCCCGCTGCACCCCCATAATGAACCCCCCGCGGCACCCCCTAATAAAGCCCCCGCTCCACCTTGCCCGCCTTCTTCCCCCCCTTCCCGCGCGTCCCCTTGTTGCTCTCCTTCAGGTCATTCTCCGACAGCATGAACGAGTCGCCGCTGCCGTGCCCGAACCACGCCGCGGCGTCCTTGCTGCCGGGTCTTACACCGTTACCACGATGACTTTACTTGAGAACATACTTGTCGAACCAGGCTAGTGCTGGCGAGGGGGGGTTTTAAAGTAGGCTACTTTATTAGCCTAGTTTAGGGTTAGTGGTTAGTGGTTAGTGGCTAGACAGGGGCCTAAAATAGTGGGGGCGTAAACTAGGCTACTTTAGCCTAGTTTAGGGTTAGTACCCTAGTGGGTCGGTTTAGGGGCGACAAGTATACGTTGAGCATCCTCGAGCGGCTCAGGGGCATTAGATTTGGACAAAATGGCTCAGATTGAGCTGAAAAGAGAACGAGAGTAACGGCCTGCCTTGCGGCCCTTGACGCCGCGCCCCGCGCCAGCGCCGGCGGCGGCGCCGGTGGGGTCGGCGGTGGGGTCGCCCGTGCCGTACTGCGCCTCCCCCTCCGCGTCGATGCCCAACATTCGGAACGGGTTCGTCGCCTGCAAGTCGTCCTCCTCCTCGCAGCAGGGTAATTGATAACTAGTACTCAAACCGAGTTCAGAGCACGACTTACCTGCCGGTTGATTGCAATACTCACACAGACGCACTGAGGAGGACGAGTAGATGCAACGTCGGTCGAGTGCTTATTCTCAAGAAGCACCTACCTCGCTGTCCTCCTGCTCCTCTTCGGAGATGGCATCCTCGTCCACCGCATCCAGCTCCTCGATTTCCCGACCCCCCGCGCCCAGGTGATAACACACCACTGGGTGTAGCGGCGCAAGTTGAATTTGAAACCAAGGCTTGAAAGCAGCCTACTATATTTCAGGTTTAGTCGCTTATTTCCAGGCGCTGTCAACGTGGTTTTGATAGGGTCAACCGGCAACGCCTTTCCTGGGAGTGCGTCCGGCGGCGGGACGGCGTACGGCAAGCGGCCGTCCACTACCAGGCTCAGGATGGTGTTACCCGCGGTGGCCGTGTCGGGGGCGCCGCCGCGGCTAAACCCGCGCGGAGGGCCGATTAGGATTTAGGGTTTAGGGTTTAGGGTTTAGGGTTCAAGGTTTAGGGTTTAGGGCTTAGGCGGCGCGGAGGGCCGGCTGAATCACGCTCGCCACGTCAAAAAAAGTGTGGACAGATTGTGTTTGTGCGTTTTCAAGAGCCGTTGTAAACGACGTGGCGGGCGGTGTTGTTTTGGTTCGCCCCTACCCGCGCATTTTGCCGTACATGTGACACAGCGACGCGGGCGACCAGGGCATTTTGTCGTTGAACAAGTCCTCGCTGCCCGCCAGCTGTAGAACCTCGGATAAATACTCGGTCATTGCGGGGACCTTCAGTGCTGTGTGCAACTCCATGGCGAGCGCTGCAGCGAGGACGCGGTCCGGGTGCGACACGTTTTGGTCCGCGGCGATCGCTGACCATCTCGTACAGGCCTCGACGCGCTGCTCCGCCAGCCAGCGGACCGCAGAGAACGGCTCGCGGACAATCGGCAGAGGAACCAGTCCTCCGATAATCTGCTCCGCCAAGCCGATGTCTACGCGCGGGAACACCAGGCCCGGGCTGTCGCACAGACACGTGTGGTCGTCCAGGATGTAGCGGCGCAAGTTGGATTTGAAAGCAGAATTTGAAAGCAGTCCATCACACAGGGGGGTTATTGAGAATATCTACTCGACCGACGGCCAGATCGCCATAAACCGCCAGACTGGCGTTCGCGAGCTGAGTGTAAATGCCCATACGATGGTCTGCGGTCGGTCGGTGATCAGGAATCGAGTCCGTTTGTCTGTATGAGCGTTTACCCACAGTCTCGCGAACGTCGATCTGGCCGTCGAGTGGTTATTCTCAATAACCCCCGTGTCACATTCCAGTTTCAAGCGCTTAGTTCCAGGCGGTTTTAACTTGGGTTTCGTAGAGTCAACCTGCACCGCCCTACCAGGATCAGCGTCTGCAGCGTCTTGGTGTGCCCGGGGGTTGCCTTCACGGACACCGCTTTGCGCCCCAGGATATAATTCACCATGCTGTACGGCCGCAACTTTAAATTCAAGGCAAAACTTAAAAGCAGTCCATCATATTCTAGCTGCAAGCGCTGAAACAAGCGCGGTCAACCCGGGGTCGACCAGGCTGCCAAGGGTCAACCAGGGGTCAACCAGGGGTCAGCCAGTGGTCAATCAGGGGCCAACCAGGGTTCAACCAGGGGTCAACCAGCAGCGCCCTACCATAGAGGATTTGCCCACGTTGGGGTGGCCGACTAAGCCAATCATGACGCGGCCCTCAGCCTTAGCGGCGGCGGCTTCCTCCGCCTCCGCTTGCAGCGCGGCGGCCACCACCTCGTCGTAGCGGCGCAACCCGAATTTGAAAGCATTGATTTAAAGCGGTCATTTGAGTTTCAAGCGCTTAGTTCCAGGTGGTTTCAACTTGGGTTTGATAGGGTTAACCTGCACCGCCCTACCTCGTCCGCCTCATCGTCGTCATTCTCGTGATCCTCGTCATCCGCCGCCACCGCCTTCACGGCCGCCTTGGCCTCCACCCAGGGGCTTACACTCGTTCACGTTAGAGCTCAACTTGAGCAACTCCAGGACGCATTTATGGGTTAACTTGGGTTATACGGTGGACAGAAGAGCTCAAGTAGAGTTGAAATGGGAAGGAGTGTAAGCCCCTGCCTCCAGCTCCTCCGCCGCCTCCTCCGCGGCGGTGGCGGCGGCCTCGGACCGGACTTCCTTGGAGGAGCCAGCGTTGCGCTTGCCGGCCTTGTATACCTCGTGGCACACCTTGAGTAGCGCCGTGTGCCCCACCCGCAACCGAAACTGCGGCGCCGACGGAGGCTCGCCGTCACCGCCGCCGCCGCCACCTCCGCCCGCCTCCTCCACCTCCGTCGTATCACCCTCGCTATCATCATCCTCATCCTCGGAGTCCTCCTCTGAATCATATTCGTCTTCTTTATCGCTTCCGCTGAGGTCAAAGGTTTTTTCTGTAGCCGCTGCCACTGCCGCCGCCGCCGCTTGCCGCTCGCGATTGCTCACGTCGGGCGCCGAGCGCTGGCCGCCGCCGCCGCCGCCGGGTATCCCCATCTTACCGCGCACCGGCGGCTGACCCCCCGCGCCGCCCCCGCCGTCCTTGGACGTGAACCCCACCACAGAGTCCACACCCGGCAGCGCCGCCAACCAAGGGCTTACACTCGTTCCCATTTCAGCTCACCTTGAGCGCTTCTGTCTACTGTATAACCCAACTTAAATCAAGAATGTGTCCCGGAATTGCTCAAATTGAGCTCCAACGTACGTGATCGAGTGTAAGCCCTTGCCGCCAACAGGTGCCGCGCCCACTCCTCCGCCGCCTGCCGCGGAATGGCGTCCACCTTGTCGTAGCGGCGCAAGTTGGGTTTGAAAGCAAAGTTTGAAAGCGCTTTATCACATTGTGCTTTCAAGCACTAAACGGTGCATAGGGGGCCTCCCCCATTTATGAGAGTGAGGAAATGATGGTCCATAGGGGGCCTCCCCCATTGATAAACCAAATGCGCTTTCAACTCGGGTTTCAGCTGGTTTCAACCTGCACCGGCCTACCTTGTTGAGCACCAGCACCAGGGGCTTGCGAAGGCGGCGCGCCACGTGCGCGTACAGCGCCGGGGGTATGTGCAGCAGCGGGTGCCGCGCGTCTACCACCACCACGCAGGGCCGAGCACACCATGGGGGGGGCTGCATTTCAAAGCGTTTAGATCGACGAAGGTACTGAGATGGAGCCACGGCTAGAATCAAATTATTACGAGCTCTCATGATGCGGAGCGACGTCAAAGGATGCCAATCCACTCGTCAATCTAGGTTCCTTCGGAAAAGTACGGCGGATGATATGGCGAGGATTGTTCCTGGTCCTACCAGCACGGCGACGTCGGCGCGCTCGAGGACGCGCCACAACTGGCGCCAAACCTCGACATGAGGTCAATTAAATAACGCTCGCCCGGTCATAGCCTGCCATTTCCATTTAATCCAGAAACGATGGACCGCGAGCTCCTGTTTGAGACTCGATCAGCTTGTCATAAATCATCACGTCCATGGTTGACAGCGCAGATGACGACGTGGAGAGATAGACTTCAGAAAAGGGACTACCCATACCTCGATGTTTTGCTCGAACGCGGGCGCGTAGCCAGCGCCGCTGGCGATGAGGCGCTGCTTGACGTCGGCGATCCAGCGGACGAAGGCGCGGCGCTCGCGCGAGTGCAGCTTGCCGCGCTTGAGCTCGTAGTCCCAGCGCGGGCGGCTGGGCATCAGCGTCACGGCGCCGCGCGTCAGGTCGAAGTCCGCCGGCATCATCTCCGTCAACCAGGGGCTTACGCTCGTCCACTTCTCAGCTCAACTTGAGCGCTCTTTATGGGATAGGGGGTGCGCGTAGGGATTGTGTAGCCCGTGTTGAGGGGGTGTTTAGGGTGTGTAGGGTGTTTTCTTGTGACAGACACAGCTCAAGTTGAGCTGAGAAGTGAACGAGTGTAAGCCCCTGCCGTGAACGCGATTGGCTCGGAGTGCAGTGTGCGCCGCGCGTCGCGCACGCGCCGCTCCACGTCGTATATCGCTTGGAAGGGCCCAAAACAAATTTGTATTGCTCGCCACATCATAGGATGCCATGTGACTCAGTGCGCGAGCGCTCAAATGCGTGCCGATGACATGGTGGGTATTCGGCCAGGCAGACTTTGCTCACCACGTCATAGGATACTGTGAGACGCAAGAAACGAAGGTTCAACATGCGTTGGTCGACGGGGCGTGGCGACGTGAATGGCAATATGTGCTGCTTGTCACGGTCCCTGCCGCCTCGCCCGCGAGCACGGTGGCGGCGGCGCGCTTGTACGTGCCGCCCTTGCCTTTACCCTTGCCCTTCTCGTCATTTATCACCGTCTCCTTGAGTCCGAGCGACTCCACAGTGAACACCGTGGTCGCCGCCCCCTCGCGCGCGCTGATCTTGCCGTCGTTCGCGTGGCTCACCTCCGCCGCCGCGCGCACGCCGTGATATGTGTTGCCCTCCTGGCGCTTCGTCATCTGGTGGTGGCGGTGATGGCGGGGAAAGCAGGGGAGGGGGGCGGGGAGGCGTGAGTATGTATCGCGTAAGCGATGTTGAGCGAGCTCCGGCGCTGGGTCCCGTCGACGGGAGTGAGCGCGTCAAACCACAGGCGGCGGCGGCCGCGACACTGCCGCGACGACGTTACTGTGGAAGTAACGGGGTCTGGGCAAACAGCGAGGTCCCCCCTCCTTC
>Ga0307489_10003131_pt1 | contig 11012 bp, 15 predicted proteins | sample SB12metaG_FD_202247 | JGI IMG/M metagenome (GOLD analysis project Ga0307489, IMG submission 202247) | Sea-ice brine microbial communities from Beaufort Sea near Barrow, Alaska, United States - SB 1.2 | ecosystem: Environmental > Aquatic > Marine > Coastal | place: USA: Alaska | collected...
ACGGGACTCAGGCCCCTGTGTCGTAAGAAAATGGCGTCTTGGTCGGCCGGTCCCAAGTGTGGAAACTGCAATCACGCGGCCGAATGCGGTCGGCGATGGGACGAAATGGAGGGTCGATACCAGTGTGCTGTCCTTGCGCCATACAAATCAGGCGCTTTGGACAGTCGTATGGTTTGTTTCTTACGACACAGGGGCCGGAGTCCCGTACTGGTACTGTAGAGGGCGGAAACAAAAATATAAATGTTTTACATGATTGTTTTGGTGCGACTCGCGAGTAGTTTACTACGGGACGCCATTTCCAAACAGCGCAAGGCCAGCACGGCCCCGACGGTGGTGGTGTGGGCTTGTGCCCCCTCCTCGGCGGGTCCACCCGGGTCGGGCTTGTCGGCGGCGACGGCGGCGGCGGGCTGGCCGCACCATGTGGTGTAGCTACTAGCTAGTGAGCCTCACTGGACGGGCGCGGGCGGTCGCGGACGGGTTGGGTCGGTTGCCGCCTATCGACTGGTATCGAGCCATGTAACCCTACAGCTACATTAGACCTGAAAACCCTCATCAACCCTAAAGCCTAAACCTGCCATGCTACTACGAGTCGTAGTCGTGCTCGTGAGGAGTGCGGCCCATACCAGTCGCAGTGCCCAAATCGCCCCCGGCGACCGCGCTCCCCGCGGTGACCTAGCAGAGGCCCCCTCCTGCCCGCGTATGCCACACGAGCTCATGGCCAAGTATAGCGCTCGGCGGCGAAAGCTCATCGGGGTAAACATCCCACCCCTTTCTTTGCCGCTGGTGAAACCTGTCAGCCATTCGTTACCGTTGTTGTTGGGCGGCGGGGCCACTCCTCACCCACCTCGGTTGATGGTGCCGACACTGCCGGGAACAAGGTTACCTGTCACGGCGGCGGAGCGATACCCGGCAGGGGTGATGGCAGCTGTGGGCGAGCGGTTCCATGTTGCTGCCACGAGCGATGCTTACTCCCTGTTTGTCCTCCCACAGGTTTTCGTGGTGGTGTTCGCGAGTGCCTTCGTGCTCAGGAGGGTCTCCACTGACGGTACGGCGACGCCGGCCGGGCAGCAACATGGTTCTGGATCCGGCACCGTAGGCGGCTACGGGACCAGCCAGGGAGTATTCCAGAGCTCGCGCGGTGGGTATGGCGGCGACGGCTCAGCTTCCGCTCGTAGCAGCAGCGGCAACGGCAACATAGTCTTGGTGGGGCCTGGCAGATAATGCTCGCCATGTCACGTGATGCCATTTAACTCAGGCAACGAGGTTCTACAATGTAGAGGATGACGTGGCATGCGTTATGCATCAGACCCTACGTGTTGCCTGTGCCACGGACGCGGACTGTTGCCGCACCCGCGAGGGAGATGCACTTCACGACGCAGAAGAACGTGAAGGGGAACGCGAACAAGGAACTGCTGTTTGAGCTGGTGTGTCAGCCGGAACACGTGCAGCGGTGTCCAGCGTTGGGGGTTGGCCCTACTCGGACCACGGTGACGTCCACGGTTGAGTACGTGACCAAGGGTGCGCTGACTGAGCGGCAGGGGCTTACACTCGTCTACATTTCAGCTCAACCTGAGCCGCTCCGCTTTTGTCGCCGATAGGTTGATGCCAACCATGCTATCTCACACACAGTGCTTACGTTGAGCTGAAAAAGTAGACGAGTGTAAGTCCCTGCTGAGCGGGCGCCGGGCGCAGGGGGTCCGTCAGGGTGCAACGAGGCGTGGATCACGGCGCTCGGCAACGATGGCTTCCTCCCCGCGGTGCTGGTGCTACTACACACAATCCGCAAATACGCGAAGGAGGACAGGGATTTCATCGCGCTTGTCTCAGAGGCACGGGAGACATTGATAACAATCATTTGACCGACGTTGTGTTGCGACGAACCTAGTCCACGTCTGCATGTGCAGGCACCCTGAAGGAGACTCATGCTGGCACGTCCGATCTCATCTGGAGTGCCTGTTCTCAATGACCCTCCTGCCAGGCTGTGTCGGACGGAGTGCGGCGGCGGTTAGCGGAGGAGTCGGTGCGCGTCATTGTAGTAGACCCGTTTGAAAACAACGAGCGGGCGCGGCAGCTGGTGTCCAAAAGCGCCAGGTACGCGAGCGGCTACTGGTAGGGACCGATGGATAGTGCTCGCGATATCATCAAACGCATTTGAAACCCTGGTTTCTCGAGTTAAACGTCATCATATGACGTGGCGAGCGCGATATGCCAGGTGCTGTTATTTTCCTCCGCATGGAAGACCCCGGTTTCTTGAGTGTGACGGCATCCTATGACGAGGCGAGCACTATCCATCAGTCCCTAGCTACTGGGTGGTGAAGATGTTCGTGTGGCGATTCGAGGAGTACACCAAGATGGTAGGGCCTGGCAGATCTTGCTCGCCAAGTCATAGGATGGCATTTGTCCATGCGAAGAGGGTTTAAAGTGTGGTGGATGACGAGGCAAGCATTTTCTGTCAGGCCTTAGAAGGTGGTGTATGTGGACGCCGACATGTACGTGCGCCAGAACACGGACAGCATCTTCTGCGCGCCGGTGGACCCCGCTAAACATATCATCGCGGTGACACCGAGGAGCAGCTTCGACGCAAAGGCTGGGTTCAACGCGGGGATGTTCGTTTACAATCCAACGAACGCGCAGTTTGACAACATCATGGCGAAGTTCCTAGCGCTGTCGCAGGTAGGGCCTGGCAGATATCAGTTAACGCCACATGATGCATCCAATGCATTGATTCAGTGCCATTCCACGCCATCCAAAGAATGTTCAAGCGTCGGTGCTTGAGTGAAATGACATCCTATGACTCGGCAAGCGGCATCTGCCAGACCCTCGCTGCAGGGTGAAATGTTGGCGACAAGTGAGCAGGATTTCCTGAACGCGCACTTCAAGGATCATTACTTCCTCATCCCGATCGATTACATCATGAAGCACCGCCGGATGGTGAAGGAACGCAAGCTGTGGGACGAGAACAGGCAGGGGGGTTGTTGAGAACAAGCACTAGACCGATGTTCAGTCTCCTCCTCCTCCTCCGCGGGGGTGATTGAGAACAAGCACTCAACCGACGTTGAATCTCCTCCTCCTCCTCCGCGTTCTGAGGGGTTATTGAGAAGAAGCACTTAACAGACGTTGCAACTTCTCCTCCTCCTCCGCTTGTCCGTATGAGCATTCACCCTGACGGTAAGTCATGCTCCGACCCCTGCTCGAGACGTTCTTCTCAATGACCCTGCTGCCAGGGTGCACGGGTATCACATGAACGGGAGTCCTAAGCCGTGGGAGCCGCAGTGGCGTACGGCGTGTGCTTATCCCAAGGTAGGGTGGTGCAGGTTGACCCCGGGTTGACCGCGTTTGGTTCCAGCGCTTGAAGCTATAATTTGAGGGCAGTGCAGGTTGACTCTAGGCAGACCCCGGGTTGACCGTGCTTGGTTTCAGCGCTTGAAGCTAAATTATGGTTGGACTTCTTTCAAGCTTTGCTTTCAATTTCAACTTGCGACGCTACACCCAGGATCATCAGAAGTTCCTGAAACAGTACGAGGACTTCTTCGTGGAGTGGTGGGTGTATTACTACGACATGATTGGGTAGGGACTGTGGATAGCTTCAGTGCTCGCCACATCTGCACACGCACGTTGAATCCTCGTTTTTGATTCAAATGGCATCCTATGAAGCGGCGAGCACTATCCATCAGCCCCTACTATTGGGCAGACAATGCCAGCGGACCGTGATGCTTTCAAGCTCTTAACTGAGCACGACCCGGGGAGTTCGTTCGACGAGTTCAAGAGAGGATACAAGTGCCCAGAAAATCCAAAGTAGTGTAAGCGCCGTGTGTGCACTATGCAGTTCTAGCTCTTATTCCTGCCATGTGGAATTAACACTTCTTAGGTTTCATTAACAAAAACAAAAAGCTATAGTCTCTGCTGGTCACTGCTGGCCATCAGGAGTTTGGAGATGTCTGGTATGCACACCAACCGACCTGGAACCAGGGACTCACACTTATCCACTTCTCAGCTCGATATGAGCCGTTTTTGTCATTGAAACCCTAAAACCACTCACCATATCCCACAAAAGGTGCTCACGTTAGGCTGAAAAGTGTACGAGTGTGAGCCCCTGCCCGGGATTTGCCCAAGGAACGCGCACTTGGTGTCATCCATGCTCGCTAATTGCTCGCTGTGCAGAAACGTGGTCCCTTGCACGACATCAAACACAGCCTCTCCCAGATGTAGTTTCACGGTGCCATCCTTATGCACGCACATCTCGCCGAGCTGACCCTCATCGTGGGGTCGGACAGCTAGGCCTGCCGCGTCATCCTCCAAATTCGTGTATTAATAAAGCTGTGTAGACAATAGGCCGATTTCGGTATATCGCCCGGGTGAAATGCCCATACAGAGTTGCGGGCAAAGCGTCAGCGCTCCGCGCGGGAAAGCGGGCGCCAGGTTGAATTGCCCATAGAGAGTTTCGGGCAAAGCGTCAGCACTCGGCGCGGGAACCGATATCCCGAAATCGGCCTATTGAATCGCATGGTGTGGCGTGCATTATCTGTCAGGCCCCACCTCATCGAGATGTGACAACTCTGTGGCCTGACGGCTAGCGCTGGCGCCGGCTTTAGTGGAGCGCCCCCCCCCTTCATCCTCCTCGGTTTTCACCGGAGCAGGAATCCCTGGATTTGCAAGTGAGAGCTTCCCAGGCAGCTGCATCACCAGTGACCAGGGACTTAAACTTGTCCACCGTTCAGCTAACCGTATGGACTCTCTGTTGGATACGTTGGGTGCCTTAATGGAGGTACGGTTCCAAAAACGGCTAAATTCGCTGTTTGCCAGGGGGGCACAAATGCCGGTGGCCAATTCTCAAGTATAGACGTTCGACCGGGTTTCATGTGGCGGATCTGACCGTCTATTGCGTCGAGTCATACACATTTGAGAGCGTTGACCGCCATTTGTGCCTGCCCTGGAAAACTGCGAAGAAAGTTGTTCAGAAGTGGACGAGTAGAAGCCCATACCAGATACTGTCCAACACCCGTCGCATTGAGCGCATCCTGGACCGTTGGCTCAGGTGCGGCGACCTTATTGTACGGTTGTAAGTTGAAACTGAAAGCCCAACTTGAAAGCAGTTCATCATATTTATGTGTCAAGCGGACAGGATGTGAGACTCAAGTTGACAGGATGTGAGGATCAGAGTGACAGGACGTTAGGTTTTAGAGTGGATAGGACACGAGGTTCAACAGCTGAACCCAGGCGCTTTCAACACAGGTTTCAAGCTGCACCACCCTACGTCCTCGACTGGGATGTCAGGACGAAGTACTGTCGGATAGTACTGCGAACGATCCGTCCAATCCAAGTTCACAAGCTCCACTGCGGTCTCGTCGTTGCGCTCTTCTTGCGTGATGTAGCGGCGCAAGTTGAAATTGAAAGCAAAGTTTGAAGGTGGTTCATCATCTTATCCTTTTAAGCGCTTGGTTCCAGGCGTTACAGGCGCTTTCAACATGGGTTTGACAGGGTCAACTTGCACCGCCCAACCGTGGTAAATGTTGGTTGGTCGACGTATTCCTTCTTCACACCACCCTCATTGCTGCGGTCCACACCGGGCCCATCTCCTGCCCCCGCGCCGCCACTCGCTTCACCAGGCTTACTAGGTATTCGGCCTTCTTCAGCTTCGACTAGGGGCTTACACTCGCCCGTCAGCTCAACCTGACAGGTTTCGTCACCGAAAGCACCAAGTGCATGACACAAAACTTGCTTACGTTGAGCTGAAAAGTGGATGAGAGTGAGCCCCAAACGTACTTACAGGTTAAGCTGAGTGTACGAGTGTACGACCCTACCTCCAACCGGCACAATTTCGACGCGTGTGTGTGGAGTCAGAGCGGCGCCGCCAGTCGACTGTGGCCGCGACGTAGCGACGCAAGTTGAAATTGGAAGCATAGTTTGAAAGTGGTTCATCATACTTCAGCTTCAAGCGCTTTGCTCCAGTCGCTTTCAACACGGGTTTCATAGGGTGAACCTGCACCGCCCTGCCGCCGCATCAGGCCCTGATCTGGCTGGTTAGGACGGACCATCTTGCCCTCGATATAGTGGCGCAAGTTAAAACTACACTTGTCGAATTAGGCTAGTGCTGGCAATGGGGGGGGTTAAAGTAAGCTAGTTTAAGCTGGTTTAGGGGCTAGTGGTTAGTGGGTTAGTGGTTTAGTATTGGGAATTACAGTGGGCGAGTAAAATAGGGGGACTTAAACTAAGCTAGTTTAAGCTAGTTTAAGGGCTAGTGCTTAGTAGGCTAGTTTAGGGGCAACAAGTATAGTTAAAACCGAAAGCAAAACTTGAAAGCACTGTCCTACAGCTGTTTGAGTCGTAAGCGCCCAGACAGCGCGCCACCTCATCGACATGCACTTTGAACCCTCGTCTCGTGAGTAAAATGGCACCCTATGGTGGGGCGACCAATGAGGCAATGAGGCCAGACAGATATTGCACGCCATGTCTTCGAGCGCACTGTGAACCCTCGTCTGTTGCGTTCAATGGCACCCTATGACGTCGTAGGTGGAAAGGGTCAACCTGCACTATACTTGTCGAACTAAGCTAGCGCTGGCGAGAGGGGGGGGTAAACTAAGCTAGTTTAAACTAATTTAGGGGCTAGTGGTTAGTGGGTTAGTGGGTTAGTATTGGGGACTACAGTGGGTTAGCAGAATAGGGGGGTTTAAACTGAGCTAGTTTAAGTTAGTTTAGGGGTTAGTGCTTAGTGGGCTAGTTTAAGGGCGACAAGTATACCGCCTCACGTCTTGCTGCGCCTGTTTTATCAACCTCTGCACGTGCGAAGGCAGCTGAGGCTCCGCGCTCTCCTCCACCGCGTCATAGGGCCTGGCAGATATTGCGTGCCACGTCATAGGCTGCACTTTAAATCAACAGATGAGGGTTCAAAGTGGATATGCTCACCACATGATAGGGTGCCGTTTAACTCAAGAGCTCAGGGTTAAAGTGGGTGATCGCCACGTCATAGGGTACCTTTTAACTCGAGAGATGAGGGTTCAAAGTGAGTAAGCTGATGTGGTGAGCAACATCGGCCAGGCCCTACTGCACCGCTCTGCTTCGCACGACGCCCGGCCGGCATGGTCGGGGCGAACTTCGTCTTGCGCACTCCCCCCGAGGTCATTTTGCCACCTTTGCCATCCCCGCCGGTCGCGCCACCGCTCGCTCCACCTTCCGCGCCCTCCTGTTAAGGCCCGGTAGTAGACGGAGGCGACGGTATCAAACGGAAGTACCAGTATCGGATGGAGGCAGGCAATGGTTTCAAGTGACCGAACCGACTGGCGTTGCTGTCAGTTTTAATGAGCGTACTGACGACGTGAATGATACCGATACTGATATGCATGATGTATGTGCGGCGCCCTCTCTCCTTCTGCGGAGAGGAGAGGGCGCCGAGTGGCGTGATGTCAGGTTTAATGAGCGTACTGCCGTAGGTCATGTCGATACTTTTAGATGGATGACATAGAGGAGTGGGGGACCGCGCTGCTCTAACTCCCCTGCCTCCGCGCCTCCTCCGGCCGCGGCTGTCGTCTCGATGGCCTCGACAGCCCCCCGGAGGCGGCCGGGCCGACGCTGTTGAGCGGGTTTCGCGTCAGTCGGCTCTTGCTTCACCGGGGGGGCGTCACCGCTGCCGCCGCCAGACGGAGACATCGGGCACTGGGAGTACTCCGCCGAACTTCTGAATGCTTGGTCGCTCCCTCTGCCAACGTGTGTTTGCTAGTACAGGAGATGCTGCCAGTGCCAGAGTAGAGTTTGCTAGTACAGGCGGTACTGGTGGTTTGTGGGGCGCGCGCGCCGGTATTGGTATAAGCGGGTGCCATTGAAACCGTCCGGTGGAAGTCGGCCTGCGCAGATCCGTTGATGTTCCCCCGCCCCGCCCCCCACCAGATATGCGCAGACTTGAAGACTCGTCGAAAATATCTTGGACACTTGTACACTTGAAGCAACGAACCGTCGCCACACACATCAGACACGCGCGTCGGACTCCCCACCTACGAGGACTCCCAGACGTGTGCGTGAGCCTCCGAGTGTCGGCCTGCCCGTCGTTTGTGCTTGGCATCGTCGCTCTCGCCAGTGTACCCTGCAGGTGTACCAAGCGAAGCGAAGTCCGATTGATTTGGCCTATCTGGTTTCCTCCTCCCCGTTCTTCGCTCAGCTCCAATGCGCCTCATACCGACGACGACCTCCGCGGCCTCCGTTAACCGCCGCCCGTCACCCGCGACGAGGCCTTCCAGCAACGTCGGTCGCAACAGCAGGCTAGTGGGCGCCGGCGCCGGCACCCAAGGCAGGGGGGGTATGTTGAGAACAATGTCTCGAACGCACAACGGAGCACGACTTAGCTTCACGTGATGGACCTCCCCGTGGGCCCATTGCCACCGCCTCCCCCACTCCTCCCGCCCCTGCTCCTCCCGCTTCCCCCGCTCCTTCAGGGATTATCATAGTGACGCGCAGACTCGGTTCGTGGTGGCCAGACCATCGAGCATGGACCAGCACCCTCGGCCCGATTGTTTTGCCGTCCACTTAACGTCGGTTGAGTCGTCGCTGGATGCTCATAGCTGACGCGCTGACTCGGTTCGTGGTGGCCAGACCGTCGCGTCGTATGAGCCTGTACCCTCGGCCCGATTTCGGTGTTATGTCCACGCAACGTCGGTCGTCACCTTGTTCTCAATGACCCTCCTGCAAGGCGGTGTTGGTGCGGGACCGGCGGTGGGGCCTGGCAGACATTGCTCGCCACGTCATAGGATGTGTTTCAGCTCAAGAAACGAGGGCTGCAATATGGAGGCTGATGCGGCGGTCATTGTCTGTCAGGCCCGGCACTTCACATGATTCCCTTTGACTCAAGAGACGAGGGTCTAAGAGGTGGAGGAGAACTTGTCGATGTCGTGGCGAGTAATGTGCCGGGCCCTACACAGCGGGGGGCGCCGGTCGATCCGGCGGCACTTTCGTAGTCGCGCGCAGTGGATTCACCGACGACGGCCAGGAAATCGTGGACGCGGTGGCCTCGGCAGCGCCCGTCCCGGAGGGCGTCACGCCCGATGAATTCGCCCGTTTCTACAACCTCGTCAACAGCCAGAGCCCTGAGGCAAGCCGGTGCAGGCTGACCCGACGAGTATCAAGCCCATCTATAAGATTTGAGCGCTTGCAACTGAATGTGATTAACTGCTTTCAAGTTTTGTTTCCAGTTTCAACTTGCGTCGCTTCACCGAGGAGGTGCAAGACAAAGCGCTCGCGCTGGTGCAGGCCGGCGAGCTGACCGAGGTAGAGCCTGACACATAATACTCGCCACGTCATGTGATGTTTCATGTGGGCGTTCTATAATCAATTTGCCCTTCTATTACTATAAGTTGAGCCCATGTGCTCAAGAAACGATGGTCTACAACGAGGAGGATGACGTGGCAGGCAGTATTTGTCAGGCCCTGGACGGAGGGGTTGCTGGAGGCTGCGCACGCGGCGCTGGAGCAGGCGAAGGAACGCAGCGGCGCCACGGACGGCGAACGTGTTGTCGAGTCCCTCCAGGGCCTCTGCAATTACCTCCTAGAGCTGTTCGAGCAAAACAACGCGCCGCCTGCTCTTAAGCTTGTCGATGAGGTGAGGCGGTACAGGTTGGCCCCGGTTTGACCCGTGTTTGACCATGGTTGGACCGCGCTTGGTTTCTGCGATTGACGCTAAACTTTGGTTAACGGCCTTCGAGTTTTGCTTTCATTTCAACCTGCGTCGCTACAATGAGTTCGTGCAACTGATAAAGCAAGACCAAGATGAAGCTGCCAACGAGGCGGCGGTGCGACAGGTAGGGCAGTGCAGGTTGAACCGATGCAACCCGTGTTGAAAGCGCCGGAATGTGTTCTGTCGGAAATGATGTATGATGGACCGCTGGCGCTTGTGTTATTGAAACTACGCTGAAACTAAGACGCGTCGAACTGCTTTCAAGTTTTGCTTTCAATTTCAATTTGCGCCGCTACGGACAGGGGATGACAGACACCCTGCTCGCGGAGGGCGCTCCAATGAGCGTGGCAGGGCGGTGCACGTGTCAAACCCCGTCTTGAAAGCGCCAATGGTTTCAGCGCTTGCAGGTATGGAGCTAGAAAGCCCATGTCGTAAACTGCTTGCAAATGTTGCTCTCAACTTTCAACTTGCGCCGCTACAGCGTGGCAGAGTTTGTTGAAGCTGTCAACGGATTCCTTGTTAGCATGCTGCAACAAGACAACGAGTTTGAGTCTCAATTTACGGCAGGGGCTTCCCTACTCGGTCCGACCCCTTCCACCGTAATAAACTGAGGGATCAAATCGCCACACCCTCATAACAGTTCGATTAAACCGGTGATTAGCTCAAGCGGGTCGAAGGGTCGGCCGGTCGGCTCCGTCGACCGCGACGCCAAATCAGCGACTAACCACTAAAACCCCAGATTTATCATGATAGAGAGGGTCGGCAAGCGTAGTCGTCCACTTTCCAGCTCAACCTGATCCGTTCTGGTCGCTGAAATCCACTGAACAACCTAACGTGTCCCTTATAAACACTGAAATCCACTGAATCATCTAACGTGTCCCTTATAAAAGCGCTTATGGGATATGTCGAATCGAAAAGTGGACGATTGTAAGCCCCTGAAATCAGGTAATGAGAACACAAGGAGATGTAGGGCCGGAGCAACTGGAGCAGTTGAACAATGTTCGGGCCATGCGCGTCACAGCTGTGCAGCAAATGGTATGGCGGTGCAGGCTGACCCAGTTAAACCCACGTTGAAAGCAACCGGACCTAATCGCTCAATACGAAAATGTGATCCACTGCTTTCGATTTTGCTTCAATTTTGCTTTCAATTTCAACTTGCGCCGCTACCAAATGCAGTTTGTGAAGAAGGTTGCGGCGGGGATCAAAGACGAACAATTGTACAGGGATTTGACATCTGACTTGTCCAAATGATCGCTATGGGCAAACAGTCAGGGACCGAAATCTCGGAGGATCCCATCCAACATTCTCGCACATCTTTTGCCGACCCGTTTGCAAACGTCTGCACTCCAAGATAT
>Ga0307489_10003132_pt1 | contig 11011 bp, 21 predicted proteins | sample SB12metaG_FD_202247 | JGI IMG/M metagenome (GOLD analysis project Ga0307489, IMG submission 202247) | Sea-ice brine microbial communities from Beaufort Sea near Barrow, Alaska, United States - SB 1.2 | ecosystem: Environmental > Aquatic > Marine > Coastal | place: USA: Alaska | collected...
TTTTCCTTGAGTCAACTCGTCGATTCCCGTAAAGCTCTCGTGTGGCGCAACCTCTCTGTTTCAAAACGCTGCACGTTTTTATTTCCCACCTCAAGGTTGATTAGACCGTCGATATCGAGAAAATCAAGATATGAAAAACAAGTCGCGCGTACAAACATAGTTCAATCTGAACCATTTTAGCGAGGCGCAAATGCGACCATTTGATACGGGGACTGAACTGTGTAGCATGGTGACCTGGGTTTGGGGTTTAATGGGAAGACTCAAAAACATTTTTCGTCCGGCTCCTCACTTTGATAGAAGGCAGACTGTCCGGCACACGCAAAGCACTCACGACCGCAGGCACACAATACACGGAACACGCGGGCGCGCGGCGGGCATGTCCTCGAGCGGTGCGCGCCTCGGAGCGCTGCTCTCTGAGGCGGGCCACGGCGACGGCGCGCAGCGGGCGGCAGCGCTGCACACCCTGGGCGACGCCTTCAACTCCGGCAAGTTCGGCGTCGACCGGGCCCTCGCCAAGGCAGGGGGGTATATTTTAGAGTTCATCCGGCGTCGTGTTCCGACGAACCAAGTCCACACGTCTGGGGGGGTTGGGGCGACAGGCTGATGCCTCCTTATCCACGCGGAAGTGTCTCTCTCCGATGACCGCGCGTCTGTGTGAACACTAACCCTGAACGAGTGCTTGTTATGAACAACCTACGACCCTCGTGCAAGGCTGTACACTGTTGGCGACGCAGCGCGGAGGCGGTGGGGGCTCTCACACGGCCACACGACTTCCCAGGTCGCCTTTCGCCGCGCTGACTCAACCCGAGTAACGTCTGGGGCGGCGACGGTGCTGGTGGCGCCGATGTAGGCGGGTGCGACGCTGCATGGGTCGCTTCGCACTGACCCTCGCGCCGGTCCCTTGAAGGGTCGCTCCAACCCAACACCTCCAACTCCCTCCGAGAAACACAAGTGACCGGAACCGCGAGTCGATATGTTTGGCCCGTCCAACTTGAGCAGGGGACGCTTCGGTTGTAAGGCCCCGCGAGCGGGGATGCGCGGCGTCTCAGGTGGCGCTCGCCCGGGCGCTGATCGACGGCGGCGAGGACGTGGAGCGCGACTGCCCCGCGGCGGTGGACCTGCTGCGCGCGGCAGCAGCGGCGGGCGACGCCGAGGCGGAAATTGAGCTGGGCAGGGGCTTCAACACCACTACCTTTGTTCAGCTAAGTATGTTGACTACTTGAGTATTGAGGTGTTAAGTGGGATAACTCGAGTGCTTGCAGCGACACAAGGCCCAAAGTTAAGTTGGTTACAGCATGCTGAGGTAGGCCCTAGTGCTGGGGTCCTGCTTCCGGAAGGGCAGGGCCGCGGCCGGGCCCCGGGCCCCGGGCCTTGCACCCGTTCCTCATGCTCGTGGTGTACCCGCACACACTCAGCCGCCTCCTCATCTGCCTCATCCGTATCGCATGCTGACATGCACCCGTACACACTCCATACGCTCGACCCCGCTTTCAAATGATGGCAATGAAATGTCTTGTGTCTCTGACACCACTGATTTTGTTCGTTGAAGACGCTTACGTTGAACTATAAAGTGAACGAGTGTGATGCCCTGCTGGAGGGCGTGGGCGTGGACCAGAACGCGGAGGATGCGGCGCGGTGAGTCATAGCCCTGCCTTGGCTCCCCCACTCCCGGCCTGCGCCACCGGGGCCTCGCACTAGTTCAGCGTGCTGTACACACGCCACAGCTGTCAATGCATGGCCGGATCTGAACGCACTGACACGACTCCCCCCCGCCACCGCCCCCGCCACCGCCCCCGCCACCGCCCCTGCCACCGCTGTCGCCGCCCCCACGCCACAACTGATACCGGTACACTCCGCACATACCTGCACACTGATACATATCCACACGAGCGGCACAGGTGGTACGGCGCGGCGGCGGCGCGCGGGCACGCCGGCGGGCAGTTCCAGCTGGGGCGGTGCTTCGCCGCGGGCGCGGGGGTGCCGGCAGGGGCTTACACTCGTCCGCTTTTCGGCTCAACTTTAGCGCTTTGTATGGGATAGGGGATGCGCGTAGGGGTTGTGTGGCCCGTGTTAAGGGGGTATTAGGGGGTGTTAGGGGGTGTTCAGGATGTGTAGGGTGTTTTCTCGTGTTAGACACAGCTGAAGTTGAGCTGAAACGTGGACGAGTGTCAGCCCCTTGGTGGCGGCGGACCCGGAGCGGGCGGTCGACCTCCTGATGTCCGCCGCGCGCCAGGGCTACGCACCCAGCATGCACCACATCAGCCTGGCTTACCGCGACGGCCTACTCGGGCAGGGCCTTACATCAGAGCGACAGGATATGATCTGATATCGATATGGTTATCTACCATAACGATATGGTCATCCTTGATATCGATATCGGATATGGGCTAAAGATATGGAAGATGACAGTATCGATATGGTCATTTCCCATATCTCCCATATCGATATGGGATATGTTGTCACTCTGCCTTACATCAATCATATGGCTTCCATGTGTGAGGCTAGATGGAGGTAAATCGCATGAGCTTCTTCGCAGGTCGCCACTCTGAGCTGAAACCACGCCCTTCTCCTGAGCCTCACAAACGTATTCTGGATTCCAAGCAAGTGTGCACATCGATTCGTTGTGCAAGCGTTGTTTGACTTGTTTCTTGCATTTTAATTGGCTAAGGACGATGTACTGGACTCTGAATGGCCAAAACAAGGCGAACATCACGAATGGTTTACACACTTTCTTGAACTCTAGATTCAACCAGAGTACCTTTTCAGCTTAAAATCAAGTATTTTGTCCCTGATACCACTTGCGTATTCCACCTGATGCATCAAAGAAATGTGAGTTGAGCTGGTAAGGAGCAGGGTTGAGGCCATGGCGGCGGGCTGGAGCGGGACGGCACGAAGGCGGCGGAATGGCGGGTCATTGCGGAGAAGCGCGTGGCCGCCTGCGCCGCGGAGCAGGCGAGGCTCGCCGCCGCCGATGAGGACGACGTCGAGGATGAGGACGATGCCATCGCAGAATCCGAGCTGCTGCGCTCGCTCAACGCCCCCGCATCCGGCAGCCACGGCGACGCTGGTGGTGGCAGCGGCAGTGATGGTGGCGGCGGCGGTGGCGGCAGCAGCGGCGGCAGCGATGGCGGCGGCCGCGCCACCGTGGCGGCCAGGGTTGACAAGACTGCCGGGCTCGTCGTGCCCATGAAGGTGGCCATGGTAGGGCGGTGCAGGTTGACCCTATCAAACCCAAGTTGAAACCGCCTGGATTTAAGCGCTTGAAACGAAAATGTGATGTGCTGCTTTCAACTTCTGCTTTCAGATTCAACGTGCGCCGCTTCACCATGGCCCGCGAGATGGCGGAGCGGCGCGGGGGCGACCCCCACGGGCATTACAACAACATGATGGGCGTACACTGCGCGCAGGGTGTGCCGGGCGTGCTCCAGCAAGACCTGCCCAAGGTGCGGTTTAAAACCTAAACCCTAAAGCCTAAGCCCTAAGCCCTAAACCTCAAACCCTAAACCTGGGACCTGGCCAAGGTGCGGCACCGCATCTTCACCCCCGTGTTCAAAGTCCCTGCTTTCAGCGCTTCACACTTACAGTACATTTAATAAACCGCTTTCAAGTTTGGCTCTCAATTTCAACTTGCGCCCCTACACCAAGGCGGCCGAATATTTCACCCGCGCCGCTGAGCGGGGTAATTCCACCTCGCAGCTCAACCTTGGCAGCTTGTACCAAAAGGCAGGGAAGCGCAAGTTGAAACTCGTGTTGAAAGTGCCTGGTTGCATGCAGCTCATGAAACTGGAATACGAGAAACTGGTTTCAATTTTTGCCTTCGACTGCAAGTTGCGCCCCTACCGCGCGGGGGTGCTGGGCAGGGCTTACACTCGCTCACTTTCTAGCTCACCTTGAGCCGTATCTGGCACACAAAAACACCCTACACACCCTAAGCACCCCGTAACACCCCCTTAAAATGGGCTATACAACCCCTACGCGCACCCCCTATCCCATACACAGCGCTCAAGTTGAGCTGAGAAGTGAACGAGTGTAAGCCCCTGGTGCTGGGGGGGGACGACGAGGAGGCCAAGCAGGCGGAGGCCGTCAAGTGGTTCCGGCGGGCGGCTGCGCAGGGGGAGTCGCACGCGCAGACGCTGCTGGGGATGGCGCTGAAGGACGGGCGCGGCGTGGCGGAGGACGAAGCGGAAGCCGCCGCCATGTTCCGTGCCGCCGCCGAGCAGGGCGACACCCAGGTGCGCTGCTGCACCCTCACAGCTGTGAGAAAGAGAGAGACGCTTCCGCGTGTATAAGGAGGCACCAGGCTTTCGCCCTGGCTCCCGTGCACACTCAGCCGCCTGAACCCTAAACACTAAACCCTAAGCCCTAAACCTTAAAACCTGACAGCTGTGATGAAGTGCCTGGCCGTCGCGCTTGAGATATACCGGCGCCAGGACGAAAGCCTGGCGCCTGCTTATACACGCATAATCGTTTCTCACTCTCTCAGCGCTTGAGACTATACTGTGATGAACTGCTTTCAAGTGTCGCTTTCAATTTGAAATTGCCCCCTTCAACACGGCCAAGATGTACCTGGGCCTGGCGCTCCTCAACGGCGAAGGGGTGGCCGTGGTAGGGCGGTGCAGGTTCACCCTCTCAAACCCCAGTTGAAACCGCCTGGAACTGAGCGTGTTGAAACTAAGGTGTGATATACTGCTTTCACATTCTGCTTTCAAATTCAGCTTGCGCCACTACAGCGTGGACAAGACGGAAGCCGCGGCGTGGTTCCGCCAGGCGGCCGAGGCGGGTCACGCGGGATCCCAGTTCGTGCTCGGGATGATGTGCCTCAAGTAGGGGCGAGTCAACAGGTTTAGGGTTTAGGGTTTAAGATTTAGGGCCTAAGACCTAAACCATAAACCCCAAACCCTAAACCCTAAACCCCAAGTAGGAGCGAGTCAACACAATGGCATTGGGGTCCGTCGGCCACCACAAGCCGAGTCAACGCGTCTGTATTCACGATCGTTCAGCCAGAAGACAAAGAGGGAAGTCTGGTTCACAACGGACAGCAAAGCAACAAGAGGCATTCACCATGAAGGAAGGCTGTGCTCCGATGTTGGCTGGACTCCTTGTTGTAAGTAATCTCCGTGCAAGGCCCTGAACAGAGTGACAAGATATCCCATATCGATATGGGAGATGACCGTATCGATATCTCTATCGATAGTTCATGGATGTCCGATCTCCCACATCGATCTCCCATATCATCGATCTCCCATATCGAAATCCCGATCATACCTTGTCCCTCTGGCCCTGAGTTATGGGGCCACGGCGCGTCGGAGGCCAACCCGGCGGAGGCGATGCAGTGGCTTCGCAAGGCGGCGGAGCAGGGCAACGCCGACGCGCAGAACTTACTGGGCGAGATGTACGCGTCGGGCGACGGCGTGGCGGGGCTGGACCACGTTGAGGCGGTCAAGTGGTACCGCCTCAGCGCACACCGCGGCAACCCAATGGCGCAGCTCCACCTGGCCAAGGCGTACGCCACGGGCCGGGGTGTTGAGCAGAACCAGGCGCGGGCTGTGGGGTGGCAGGGCCCGGGCCCGCCAGACAATGCTCGACCATTCTCCAGTGTCTATCGACACATTCAAGACCCTCGTTTCTTGATTGACAGTCCCAGTCCGTCATGTTGTGAGCTTTTGCATGCGGGCCCTGTGGTGCGGTTGCGCGAGAGTGCGGAGCGCGGCAACGGCCAGGCCATGCACGATCTGTGCCTCGCCCTACGCATCGGCAGGGCCTTTTGCTGATTACCCTGTTAGCTCAACTTGAGCCTCGTTGTCCTGTCCCTCAAACCATTGGCAGCTGTCATTCAGTCGACACCTCGAGGGTGCTCTCGAGGGACCGGTGTCAAGTAGCAAAGACGGGAAGTGATGTGAGGCAATGCGCGGCGGGGACGGGTGCGAGCAAGACCTGGCCGAGGCGGAGTCTCTGCTGCGCGACAGCGCCCGGGCCGGCAACGACACCGCACAGCTGGCACTATACACCATGCTGCTGCACGGCCAGCACGGCGCGGAGAAGAACTTGATCGAGGCCGACAAGTGGCTGCAGCGGGCGAAGGACGGGGGCTCCGCTGACGCCCAGTACCAGATCGGCCTCAACTACATGGACGGCGTTGAGGCGGGGAGGTTAGTTTTTAGGGTTTAGGGTTTAGGGTACAGGGTTTTAGGATCTAGGGTTTAGGGCTTAGGGGTGGGACCACCACCAAGGAGAACGCCACACCACCTGTTCATTGATATTTTGTTTAAATCTGGGAGTTGACATGGAAGGTGGATAAAGATGGTCAGTGCTCACCATGTCACCATGTCAGCGCTGTAGGGCTCGACAAACATCAGAAAATACACAGCCACCAGCGAAAGCATGCCCGTCAAAAATGAGCAGCATAGTGCGGTTGGTGCGGCACCCTACTGGCAGGGGCTGTACCCCAAGGACTGGGACAAGGTAGGGCGGTGCAGGTTGACCCTATCAAACCCAAATTGAAACCGCCTGGAACTAAGCGCTTGAAACTAAACTGTAATGTACTGCTGTCAAGTTTTGCTTTCGAATTCAACTTGCGCCGCTTCAACAAGGCGAACGAGTACTTCAGCAACGCGGCCAAACAGAACCACCTGGCAAGGGGGTCTACGCACTTTTCCAGGGTACCACAAATGGCGGTCGCCAATGCTTTGACAAATAGACGATCGAATCGCCATATGGTACCATTGTATGGCAAATCTGACGGTCTATTTACTCAAGGTCTCAAATTCGAGACGCGTTGACCGCCATTTGAGATACCATGGAAAGCTGCGAAGGCTGTTGCGAGCAAGCACCCGACCGACGTTGAGTGTCCTCCTGCTCCCCCGCCACCTCCGCGTGGCTGTGTGAGCATTCACTCGGAAGGTAAGTCATGCGGGCACGTCCGATATCGGTTCGAGACCTTGTCCTCAATGCCCTTCTTGCCTGGACGCAGTCTACCAGCTCGGTAAACTCTTCTCTATGGACCACCCCGAACAGGCTGGGCTCTCACAAGCAATGTTACGCCGTTTCTCCCTGAAACCACTTCATTCATCCCACTAATGCCTCGAAGACACAAAACGCATGCCAGGCCCTGCCTTTCAGTAATGCCAGCATCGCCACGCCAGATCCGCTCTAGTGGAGGGGCCTGGTCAAATGCTCACCGTGTGACATGTGACTGCCTCGGGGCTCGATGAACTTCTGCTGATAACGAAGAAAGGTTGAAACGTGAGGGGTGATGCCTCGGGGGCCCTGCTGGCCGGGCGTGGGCGGCGATTGGCAGAGCGCCTTCGCCTATTTCAACGTGGCGGCCGATGGCGGGCACGTGGACGCCAAGTTCGATCTCGCCATGTGTTACCTCAAGGTAGGGCGGCGCATGTTGAACCGATGAAACCCAAGTTGAAACCGCCTGGAACTAAGCGCTTGAAGCTGAGATATGATGATCCGCTTTCAAACTTTGCTCTCAATCGCAACTAGCGCCGCCACATCAAGGGCCGAGGCATCGACCAGGACAGGGAGGGCGCCATGCGCTGGCTGCAAGACGCCGCCGCCGCCGGCCACGACACCGCCAAGCGCATGACTCGCGCGTGAGACGCGCGGGTGCGGGTCGAGCGGCGGGAGGCTTCTCACCGCAGCCACAATCCCGCGAATCGCACAATTCGCGCACGAAGTCAACATTCATCGCCACGACTGACGCTCACACCACCATGAAAACCAACGTGTGTCAGTATTATAAGCACCATGCTAGATACTGAAATGACACGGGGTGAAAATGTGATGAACTGAAGAGGGAACCGTGCTAGAAACTGGGATGAAACTAGCACCAACATGGAAACAAACATGCTCCACTACGACAGAAACAACGTGCTAGAAACTGGCATGACACGATGATTCAGACAGCCGAAACAGAAGAAATAACGCGCACGCACGCTCGTGCATGTGCACACACCATCACAGCATGAAAACGACATGTGGAATATATGAACAAAACACGAGCTATAAACTGCTGTTTATGCGCACGCGTGCCTCCGTCCGTCGCACTCGCAATCTCATGACAACCCTTGCGGCAGCGGCGGCGGCGCCGCCCCGTCGTGATCTCATAACAATGTTTACGACGGAGGCGGCGGCGCGCCCACGTCGGACGCGGAAGGGACGTAGCCGTAGCCCGCCTCCGGCAGCGGCGGCGGAGCGCCGTAGCCGCCCTCGTCCGGCAGCGGTGGCGCCATCCCCAGGCTCATCAGCATCTCCTGCATGGGGTCCACCGCCGCCGCCGCCCGCTGCGGGGGGGGTGCGCCGTACTGCCCTGGAGGCGGGTAGCCCCCATACCCCGGGGGAGGGTATCCCCCTGGCGGGCCCTGAGCCTGAGGGGGAGGATACCCCCCCTGTCCCTCATTGTAGGGCCTGCCAGATGTTGCTCGCCGCGTCATAGGAGCAATTTCCCTCGTGAAACGGGGGTTCAAATGCGTGTTGGGGGTCGATGACGTGGCGAGTAATGTCTGCCGGGCCCTACCGGAGGGGGGAACCCCCCATACGCCCCCGGGGGGGGTCCGGGCGGATAGCCCCCGTAGGGGGGCGGCATTCCGTAGGCCTCTGAGTAGGGCCCGGCAGATATCGCTCGCCATGTCATAGGATGCGCCATGTAATTCAAGAAACGAAGATTCAAATGCGTGTCGGGGGTCGACGAGGTGGCGGACAATATCTGCCAGACCCTACCCCCGGGGGGGGTCCGCCGTATTGACCGGGAGGGGGGTAGCCGTATTGTTGAGGGGGCGGGGCGCCGTATTGTTGGGGCGGCGCGCCGTATTGGCCGGGAGGGAGACCGCCGTATTGCCCGGGGGGCGGGGCTCCATATCTCAGGGCCTGGTAGATAACGCTCGCCACGTCAAGTAATGCTATTGCACTCAAGACACGAGCTATGATGCTGACTTAGCTATGCAGGACGTCCCGAAAATCCGCTCGTCACATCTCTCAGGTACTGGGGAGGTCAGTACCCACGCGAAACGAGGGTCTAAAAATGTGGAGGATGATGCGGCGGGCACATCTGCCAGGCCCTGCCATATTGCCCGGGAGGGGGCCCCGCGCCGTACTGCCCGGGGGGCTGGTACACCGGATTGGGGAGGAAGCCTCCGTTGCCGCTGGGGCCTTGGAAGCTGATGCCCGGGGCGAGGGACCGGGAGGCCAGCAGCTCGTGGACCCGCGCCGCCGCGTTGGCCACGACGTCGGGGCGGCCCTGAATGACGCAGACCTCGCTGCCGCGCTCGCCCGTCTCGCCCACCTTGGTGTAGCGGCGCAAGCTGATTTTGAAAGCAAAATTTGACAGCGGTTCGTCATGTTTCAGTTTCAAGCGCTTACTTCCAGGCGCTTTCAACGTGGGTTTGACAGGGTCAACCTGCACCGCCCCACCTTGGCGCCACCGCGCACGAACACCTTGGCACCTGTCTGCTCCGTCAGCTCCTTGATGGTAGAGCCGCGGGGCCCGATGATCACGCCGGCGCGGAACGGGCACGGGATCTGCTCCTGCACGTCCCCCGGCCGCATCACGTCCCGAAAGCAAGGCCAGGGCATAAAACTCACCACGTCAGAGCATGCGATCGCCTTGGGGCTCGAAGAATAGCAGATGAAAACATACAAGGAGCGCGTGGTGGAGGACGTGGCAGCATGAGTTAAGCGCAGACCTTACCTCGAAGGCCTCCTTGAAGTTGCCGCCGCCGCCGCCGCCCTCGTGCTCCTTGAGCGGCATGGTCCCCAGCAGCTCCTTGATCAGCTCCATGGCCTTGGCCACTGCTTCGGGGATGCCCCGCAGGGTAGGGCCCGCCAGATGATGCTCGCGACGTCATGCGACGCCGTTTAAGTCAAGAAAGGAGGATTCAGATGCGTGCCGCTGACGTGGCGGGCGGATGATATCTGGCATTCCCTACGTGCAGATGGCCGTCTCGGTGGCGCGGTCGACCTGGATGTCCGCGCAGCTCTCCTCCTTGAGTCGGCGGATGTTGACACCGCCCGGACCCACGATGAGTCCACCGCGACGCGGCACCGGGATGGACTCGCTCACCTCGCTGTAGCGGCGCAAGTTGAATTTCACAGCAAAACTTGAAAGCGGTCTATCATAACCCTGTTTTAAGCGCCTACTTCCAAGCGCTTTCAACTTGGGATTGATAAGGTCAACCTGCACCGCCCTACCTCGCCCGCCCGCACCACCGGCGCGCCTGACCCCCGGTTCGGGTCCGAGATGATCTCCATCATAAAGGGCCGAACACATGTTGCCCGCCACGTCGTCCAACTCGCTGTGAACCCTCGTTTGTTGGCTTAGATGGCATCCTCTGACATGTGCTCCCAACATCTGCTGCGGCGCTATGACAAAGTGCGCCAAACCACTTAGACACTCAGCCTGACTTAGTGCTACTTGGTCTGACTTAGTGCCCGCTCGACCAATCAGAACGCTCCATTTGGACGACTTAGTACTACTTGTTGCTAAGTGTCTAGGTGGTTTCTCGCACGTTGCCATACCTGAACCATCGCCTTGCCGGCGTCGACGGCCTCGCGCTGGAAGCCGCACACGGTGGCGGTGCCCACGCCCTTCTGCACCTTGACCTGCGCGCCCGTCTTGCTCTCGATGTCCTTGATCACGGACCCGCCGCTGCCGATCACGCGTCCCTTGCAGGAGGGTCATCCAGAACACGCCAGGTTTAGGGTTTAGGGTTTAGGATTTAGGGTTGAGGGAAAACCTAAACCGAGATTGGACGAGCTCGCATGATTCAACTTCAGAGTGTGTTCTCACACAGACACGCGGAGGACGAGGATGAGGAGGAAAGTCAACGTCACTCGAGCGCTTGTTCTCGATAACATATCACCCCCCTGCCTCATTGTGCACGCCGATGTCAACGATCTCCTCGATCCAACCGAAGCTGCCGGGTCCTGCGGACCCGGCGCCGGCGCCGCCGCCGCCGAAACCGACCCCAGGCCCCCCGCCCCCCCCGCCCCCGCCGCCGCCGCCGCC
>Ga0307489_10003133_pt1 | contig 11011 bp, 16 predicted proteins | sample SB12metaG_FD_202247 | JGI IMG/M metagenome (GOLD analysis project Ga0307489, IMG submission 202247) | Sea-ice brine microbial communities from Beaufort Sea near Barrow, Alaska, United States - SB 1.2 | ecosystem: Environmental > Aquatic > Marine > Coastal | place: USA: Alaska | collected...
ACCCGGTACGCTTCTCGACCAATCACAGCAGAGTATATAGCCCCTGAGGACACGTCGCTCCGACGCAGAATTCATATTGAGGTAGCACGGGAACGAGTGTGAGGCCCTGGCCTGAGGCGGACCGAAAGTTCATCTCAGAGATGCTGAATAAAACATCCGAGGACTATCGCTTCTCGGTAGCGGAATCCGGGGAGGTCGGGCCCGAGGCCCGGAGCCCGGGGCCCGGTTTCACACGTGTATGTGGAATGACCCTCACATATGGCTTGGTATGATGTCAGATAGAATGGCCAGACTGACGTGGGATGGTCAAAGCACGCCGGACCTTACGGGGAGGTGACCGTGAGTATGAGCAGCTGGGACGGCAGCAGACACCAGCCACCGCTGACGATGTTCGAGGCAGGGGCCTACACTGGTCCACTTTTCAGCTCAATCTGAGCCGTTCCTGACACAAAAATACACCCTGAGCAACCCCAGACACCCTCTAGCACCTCCCAAACACCCCCTAGGCAACCCCTACATGCACCCCCTATCCCACAGAAAGCGCTTAAGTTGAGCCGAAAAGTGGACGAGTGTAAGCCCCTGGTTCAAGGCACTGAGCAAGACGCTGGACTCGGAGGAGCTGTCGTCGCTGGTGCGCATCAAGCTCGGGGTGGACGTGGACGAGTCCCAGGCAGGGGCTTACACTTGTTCACGTTCGAGCTCATCTTGAGCAACTCCAGGACACATTCATGAGTTGATCTGGGTTATGCGGTGGATAGATGAGCTCAAGTTGAGCTGAAATGGGAACGAGTGTACGCCCCTGGTCCCAGGAGGGGTACCGGGGGCGAATGACGGGGCAGCGGGGCGACAGCGGGGGCGGGGACCGGGGTGGGGGCGGGGGCGGGGGCAAGCCAACCGGCGGCGGTGGCGGGGGGCACAGGAGCAAGCTATGATCCGTTCCGGGGGCGGCTCCTAGTGCCGCGGGTGGGGGCAAAGCACCCGGCGGCGGCGGCGACGGCGGCAGGGGGGGGGCGCAGAGGAATAAGATGTTATCCCTCGCGGGGCAGGCGCTGTCGCGTATAGGCGGTGTTGCGCCGGTGTATTTGCTGTATTTCTTCTCATGTGATTTAAAATCAAATCAGCGGTGGCTTTCTACTCGTCTACGGGAGCAGGACTCTAATCGTCTACGGGAGCGGAGCTCTGTTCATATGTACAGAGCTCACTTAGCTCATCAATAATGTAACACCAAAATTCATTCAGAGCGGGAGTGGAGCTCTACTCATCTACGGAATTGGAGCTCTGGTCGTATGTACAGAGCTCACTCAGTGATGAGCATGTAACAGAGCTAACTTACCTCACCTAATCTATGAGAGCGGAGCTCTTTCCTTATGTACAGACGGACAGAGCACACTCAGTGATGAGTATGGAATATGCAACATGCATATCAAGTTGGTTCGTGTGGACGGCATTCGCGATTCAAATGATCGCGGCCGGCGGTTCTTGGCACACGGCGGATGCGTTGGCGGAGTTGGTGAGGTACACTATAGGCAAAAAGTCTGAGCGGTGGAGGCTTCAGCTCTATCAGCGCCCGCCCCGCGTCGAGGGCTTGGCGGCGGGGGCGGCGGGCGCCTTGCCGCGGTGTAGCGGCGCAAGTTGAAAATGAAAGCAAACGTTGAAAGCAGCTAATGAAATTATGCTTTCCAGCACTGAAACCATAGGCGGTGTCAAGATGGGGTTTGATACTGTCAACCTGCACCGCCCTACCGCGGGGCAGGGGGATGCGGACCGCGCTGCTGCCCGCGACGGCGACGGGAGCGGCGGCGGCGGCGGCGGCGGCGGCGGCGGCAGCGGCGGGCGCTGTTGCAGCGGTGGCGGGCTCCTCCTCAACCTCCGCCGCCCCTTCCGCCGCCTCCGCGTTGGCGTCGCCGTCGTCGTCCTTGTCGGCCGAGTCACCGGCAACGTCGTCGTCATCGTTAAAGGGGCCGGCGGCAGCAATGACGGCGGCAGCGGCGGCGGCGGCGGCGGGGGCGTCCACCTCGGCCTCGGCGGCTGGGTCTGCGGGCGCGGCGGGCGCGGCGGTTGCGGCGGTTACGGCGGTTGCGGCGGTTGCGGCGGTTGCGGCAGACGCGGCGGGTTTAGCGGCCTTGCGGCGGCACACAGCGGACAGCGCCACGTGCCCCTGCTAGCAGGGCCAAGTAAATGACGCTCACCGTGTCATACGACGCCGCTTCAAGTAAGTATCGAGTTTTATTTCGAAGGAGGTTGTCAGAATCTGAGAACCAAGTCACGACTGGGACTGTGACGGTGTTCCCATCAGGCCAGTCCCTACCTGGTAGCAGCTGGCGCACTGGCCGTTTAGGGTTTAGGGTATAGGGTTTAGGGTTAAGGGTTAAGGGTTAAGGGTTAAGGCTCGTCCCTGCCTGGTAGCAGCTGGCGCACTGACCGTTGATGCGCTTTACCTTGATGTGACGGCGCAAGTTGAAATTGAAAGCAATGTTTGAAAGCGGTTCGTCACACTTTAGTTTTAAGCGCTTAGTTCCAGGCGGTTTCAAATAGGGTTTGATAGGGTCAAGCTGCACCGCCCTACCTTGAGCGCCTTCTTGGGCGCGATGTCGTTTAGCAGCGCGTGCAGCGCCACGGGGTAGCGGCGCAAGTTGAAATGGAAAGCAGAAGTTGAAAGCAGTATATCACACTGCACTTTCAAGCGCTTAGTTCCAGGCGGTTTCAACTTGGGTTTGATAGGGTCAACCTGCACCGCCCTACCACGGGGTCGCACGCGCGCTCCAGCGTGACCTGCAGGTGCGGCTTGGCCCACGGGCAGGGGCTCACACTCGTCCACTTTTTGGCTCAACATAAGCACATTCTGTGGGATACGTTGTGAGCATGAGTTTCCCCCGATCTATTAGACAGGGGGACACGGGGAGGTGTGACCAAAACGGCTCAGGTTGAGCTGAAAGGTGGACGAGTGTAAGCCCCTGCCCACGGGCACATGGCGGCGCGCGCGTGGAACCCTGCTCGCTCCTCAGCGTAACGGCGCAACTTGAAATTGAAAGCAAAGTTTGAAGGCGGCTCATCATATTATGGTTTCAAGCGCTTAGTTCCAGACGCTTTCAACATGGGTTTGACAGGGTGAACTTGCACCGCCCTACCTTGGGGTTCTCAACCTCCATCGCCGTGGTGCGCCGGTTCCCCGCGTCGCGCGAACCATCCTCCTTCAACTATGGCCTGGCAAGTATTGCACGCCACGTTGTTCAGTTGTTGACGTGCATTTGAACGCTCGTTTCGTTCTTGAGTCAAATGTCATCCTGTAACCTCTTCCTCCCAACATCGGGCCTACGCAGTTTTCGCGGGTACTTCAAATGGCGGTCGCCAATTCTTGAGAAATAGACGGTCGAATCGCCATATTGTACCATTGTATGGCAAATTTGACCGTCTATTTACTCAAGGTCGCAAATTTGCGCGCCGTTGACCGCCATTTGAGGTACCCTGAAAAACCGCATAAGCAGGCCCTACCTTGAAGAGTAGCGTGAAGTCCTCGTCGGCGGCGCAGCGGATGCCGGGGCACCCGATGAAGGAGGTGCTCCACGGCAGTGCCTGCGCGCACACGGGCTGCAGCCGCCGCATCGTGCCGTTCACGTTCATCATGGTTGACTTGCAGGGCGCCGCCCCGCCCGCCCCGCCCGGGCCCCCCGCTCCGCCTCCCGGCCCCATCATCCCGCTCATACCCGGCACCAGGGGCTTACACTCGTCTACTTTTCGGCTCAACGTAAGCGCTTTCTGTGCGATAGGGGGTGCGTTTAGGGGTTGCATAGGGGACGTTGAGGAGGTATTAGGGAATATCAAGGGGTGCTGAGGGTGTATTTTGTGTCAGGAACGGCTCAGGTTGAGCTGATAAGTGGACGAGTGTAAGCCCCTGCCCGGCACCATGTGCATGCCAGGCGCGGCGGAGGACATGTTCATGGGCTGACCCGCGGGGCCGGGGGCCATCATGCCCGGCGGTGGCGGGGACAGCATGTTCATGGGTGGCGGCATGCCCACGCCTGCGGGTAGCGCCTGCCAGATATTGCTCTCGCTCGCCACGTCATAGGATGCCATATAACTCAAGAAACGAATATGCAAAAGGCATCGGATGACGTGGCGAGCAAGGTTTGGTGGCAGGTCCTGCCTTGGGGGGGGATGATGAGGCCCGGGGGGGGCAGCACCGTCACCGTCCCCATGGTGTAGCGTCGCAAGCTCAAATTGAAAGCAAAATTGAGGCAAAATTGAAAGCAGTTAATCATATTTAAGTTTCAAGCGCTTAGTTCCGGGCGGTTTCGGCTTGGGTTTGATAATGTCAACCTGCACCGCCCTACCATGGCACTGGCCATGCCACTGCCGGCCATCAGCGCCTGGCGCGCCGCCGCCGCCGCCGCCGCCGCCGAGGTGTAGGGCTCGCCGTGAGGATGGAGCGTGCGGTCAGCGAGACGCAACGACCTGAGAGGTGTCGAGGGGTTGTTTGAACAGGTCGCTACGAAGCCGCCGCGCCCGCATCGGCTGGTGATGTGTAAAGCGAGCAAGGATTTGAAGGCGTTGGCCTGGTTATGACACCAGGCCTTGAGGGGAATTGAGGGAGTCTTGGGGGAGTGTTGAGGGGTTCTTGGAGGGGACTTGAGAAGGGGGCGTTGAGGGGGTCTTGGAGGGGACTTGAGAAGGGGGTCTTGGAGGGGACTTGAGAAGGGGGTCTTGGAGGGGACTTGAGAAGGGGTCCGTGAGGGGCCTGACCGCCACCGCCGCCGCGATCGCCGCGGGCGCATCCATGGCCAGCATCGGCATCTTACCCGTCGGCCCGTCGAGCAGGAGCTTACACTCGTGCACGTTAGAGCTCAACTTGAGCAACTCCAGGCCACGTTCATGAGCTGAGTCGGGTTACACGGTGGACAGAAGAGCTGAAGTTGAGCTGAAATGGGAACGAGTGTAAGCCCCTGCCGTCAAGCAGCACAACCTCGGGCAGCAGCACCGGCGCCGCCAGGGCGCCCGCGCCCGCCGCCGACAAGGGGCTTACGCTCCTTCCCATTTCAGCTCAACTTGAGCACTTTGTGTGGGATAGGGGGTGCATTAAGGGGGTATTTAGGGGGTGTTGGGGTGTGTGCAGGGTGAGTTTTTGTTTCAGAAACGGCTCAGGTTGAGCTGAGAAGTGGACGAGTGTAAGCCCCTGCCGCCGACTCGGCGCCTGCGCCGCCCGCGCGCTTCGGCGTCTTGTTGTTAACGCCGAAGCGCAGGTCGCCGCCGCCGCTGGCGCCGTGGTCGCCGGCCACCAGGGGCTTACACTCGTCCACTTTTCAGCTCAACCTAAGCCGTCTTGGTCACGCCTACCCGTGTCCCTCTGTCTAATAGACTGGGGGAAAATCATGAACCCAACGTATCCCACGAAGTGTGCTCACGTTGAGCCGAAAAGTGGACGAGCGCAAGCCCCTGCCGGCCACGCTGTCACCCAGGCTCCGCTGCCGCTTCACGGAGCGCAGCACCTCCAGCTCCGTGGCTGACGACGCCACCTTGCGCTTCATCTTCGCGTGCGTCGCCTCACCTCAGGGTCAGGCAGATTAGGGTTTGGGGTTTAGGGTTTGGGGTTTAGCGTTTAGGGTTTAGAGTTTAGAGTATTAGTGTTTAGGGTTTAGGGTTAAGGGTGTAGAATCGGAAACTGGCCGCTGCTGCTGTGCACTCAACCGGCTTCATCCGGCTTCATTAAGCCGATTTCCAAACCAGCCCCACACTTGGATCTCATTTTCGCGTATGGGCATTTCAACCATGAGATTTGATCGCGTGCCGCGCGAAGGTAGAAATTTGGATTTGTTAGATAAGTTGGGCGGGGAGGAATTTCGTGGGTGGAATGCCCATACGCGCTCCAAGTTCGGAAAGTCGGTTTAATTAAGCCGGTGGCGCGGACTACCAGACAGAGTATGACAAAAACGGAAATTGGCCGCTGCTGCCTGCTGTGAGTGCCTTCGCATATTCACGGAGGTGATCTATTGCCGTTTTGGAAGCTGAATTATTAAGCTTCGCCGACGAGTTGACTCAAGAAAAGGGACGAATCGGCCGACTAGTTGACTCAAGAAAAGGGACAAATCCCTAAACGGCAATAGATCACCTCCGTGAATATGCGAAGGCACAAGTGGCAGCACGTGCTCGGCTCGCTGCGCTCATGCAGCGCAACGAACCTTGGGTTGGTTCTCGTCGCGGCGCCGCGCAGCGCTCAACCTTCGCTTGTCGCGCCAAGCGCCAATAACATCCAGTGTTCAACGATACTACGGTGACGTGTCGTGCATAATCCGGCGGCGCCTCACCTTGAGCGCGTTGAGCTCCTTGAGCGCCTTGTTGTAGCAGCGCAAGTTGAATCTGAAAGCAAATTTTGAAAGCACTTCGTCTATATTTCATATTTCAGTTTTAAGAGCTTAATTCCAGGCGCTTTCCACGTGGGTTTGATAGGGTCAACCTGCACCCGCTCACCTTGGCGTGCGACTTCTGCTCCGTGGCCAACTGCTTCTGCACGGTGCCCAGCTCCGTGGTGTAGTGGCGCATGTTGGATTTGAAAGCAAAATTGAAGCAATTTTGAAAGCGGTTTGTTACATCTAAGTATCAAGCCCTTAGTTCCTGGCGCTTTCAACGTGGGTTTGATAGGGTCAACCTGCGTTGCCTTACCGTGGACTTGGTCTTCAGCTCGTCCTCGCAGGAGGGTCATTGAGAACAAACCCAATCGAAGCGAGATGAGAGCATGACTCGTCTTCAGGGTAAATGCTCACACGGACGCGCAGACTCGGTTGGTGTTTGCCGACCGGCCTCCAGACCAACGTATGAGGACGTACCATTGCCCTCGCAAACGGCCTGGTTGTTTCATCGATTCAACGTCGGTCGAGAGTTTGTAGGGTGTAGGGTTTAGGGTGTAGGGTTTAGGGTTTAGTGGTTGTAGTGAATACCCCCGTGCCTTGGCCGTCTTGACGGCAGCCTGCACCCAGGGGCTTACACTCGTCCACTTTTTAACTCAATTTGAGCGCTTTGTATGGGATAGGGGGTGCGCGTAGGGGTTGTGTAGCCCGTGTTAAGGGGGTGTTAGGGGGTGTTTAGGGTGTGTTTAACGTGTGTAGGGTGTTTTCTTGTGTTAGACACGGCTCAAGTTGAGGTGAGACGTGGACGGGTGTAAGCCCCTGCCTGCACCTCGCCCTTCTGCTGCTGGCGCCACACGCGGGCTGTGGCGCGCTGCTGGTGCCGCGTCTTGTTGTAGCGGCGCAAGTTGAAGTTGAAAGCAAAGTTTCAAAGCGCTTCATCACATGTTGCTTTCAAGCGCTGAGTGGTGAATAGGAGGCCTCGCCTATATATCAGAGGAGGAAATAATGGTCCATAGGGGGCCTCCCCCATTTACGAAGCCAACGTGCTTTCAGTTCCGGGGGGTACAGCTGATTTCAAGCAGCACCGCCGCACCTTGTGCGCCGCCAGCGCCTCCGCCTTGCGGGATGTGAACCGGCACCCCTGCTCGTCGCACCGCAGCATGTCGCCCGACTGGTGCAGCGCCGTCAGCAAGCGCCGCCCTCCGCAATGTGCTCAACACTTCAGAGGCACGTCAGAGGAGTGTGTTTAAACTCAGTGTTGGGTCTGGTATCGAATATATGGTGTCGAATTCCGTCCGAGCAATCAGAACTGTCTACTTCGAAACTTCCACCGACCGACTCGCCGGAAGTCCGACCGGGTTGCGATCCTTGAGTAAATAGACCCTCGATGTCACGGAGATAAACCTGACCGGTCAGGCCGACACTGAGTTTAACATGTCAAACGTCAATTTGTGCGGGTGAGATGACGTGGGTGGGGGGGGGAGGGGGGGGTTCTGGCGCGCCCCTGCCTTGTGGTGGTAGGCCAGAGCGTTGCGCGCGCGGAAGCGCTTGTCGCAGCCGGGGTACTTGCAGGGGAAGGGGCGCTCGTCCGTGTGCGTGCGCTCGTGCGCCACCAGCAGCTTGCGCTCGTAGAACCGCTTCAGGCACCAATGGGGAGAGCCTCGCACATATGACATTTAAAGACAAGCTCACGGTCGAAAATGCAAATTTCGGACAATCTAATTCAAGACGTCTTCAGTTAACATACATTTTCAAACGTGGTCTTGTCGTGAAATGTCATAATGCTATTGCTCGCCACGTCATGTGACGCCATGTAATCCAAGAAACGAGGGTCCCAATACGTGGAGGAGGACGTGGCGGGCACGGTCAACGGACAATGTCCGGCCGGCCCTACCCGTCGGTGGCGCACTGGAAGCGCGGCTCCTCGCCGCTGTGGTACTTGCGCACGTGCTTGGCCAGGTCCTGCTGCCAGGGGCTTCCACTCGTCCACTTTTCAGCTCAACCTAAGCCGTTTTGCTCACACCTCCCCGTGACCCCCTGTCTAATAGACTGGGGGAAAATCATGCACCCAACGTATCCAACAAAATGTGCTTATGTTGAGCCGAAAAGTGGACGAGTGTAAGCCCCTGCCTGCTGCCACGAGAACTGCTTCCCGCACCCCAGGTGCTGGCACACCTGCTTGGGCTTGTGGACCGCCAGCGCCCCCGCCGCCTCACCGCCGCCGCTCAAAGGAGTGTTGCCCACTGCCCTGCCGCCGCTGCCGCCGCCGCCGCCGCCGCCGTGCAGCGGGGTCATGAGCGCCCCGCCGTGTGCCATCATCCAGGGGCTTACACTCGTTCACGTTAGAGCTCAACTTGAGCAACTCCAGGACACATTCAGGAGTTAACTTGGGTTATACGGTGGACGGGTGAGCTCAAGTTGAGCTGAAATTGGAACGAATGTAAGCCCCTGCCATCATCATCGCCTGTTGGTTCTGGTTGAGGCTCAAGGCCTGCTGCGGCGACAGCATCCCCCCCATCCCCCCAATCCCCCCCGCCGACAGACCCAACATGCCGCCGCGCCCGTCTGCCGTGAACTGCGCCGCTGCCACCAGGGTCCACCACACATCACGGCACAGCGTGTCATCTTCTGGACGTTGCAAGAGAGTGACTGACTGGCTTCAGAGCTCCCCAACGTTGGGTGATGTACTCAAACATTCGGTCACTTACTCGCTGACCACTGGCAGAATGCGGGGCATGTGAATGGCTTTGGAGGAGGCGGGGGGCGGGAACGAGGGCCGGGTTTTACGAGGGGGGGCAATGCGAGTGTTGCGAGTGTTGCGAAGGATCCTTGCCGACTTGGTTAAGCGGCGGCATCGCCTGCGGCCCGCCCAAGCCGCCCATACTGTTGCCGCCCCCGCCCATGGGCATGCTGTAGGGGCCGCCCCCGCCCCCGCCCCCCGGAGGCAGGAACATGCCTTGCTGCCCGTACGGCTGCTGCTGCTGCTGACCCTGCTGCGAGAGCTGCTGCTGCGTCTGTTGTCCTGTGAGCTGTTGCTGCTGCTGTTGCAGCTGCCCATTGGGCTGGCCGCCTCGAAAGTCCATTCTTCCTGAAATGACAGAACCCCCCTTCTTCCAGACCTAACTCAGATCTCCTTGCACGCGAACTCGGCTCGGCTCGAGCTGGTGTCCTCGTGACACTGAGCAGCGCCGACGGGAGTGCTCGCGCGGACGTTGGCGGACAGGGATGCCCTTCAGGTTGCACGTTTTTGCGTTTTTTTGAAACGCCGGAATGCCGCGGGGGCGTCACGCACTATGAACGGGAGCCGGATTCTGTCGCACAAGCGGAGTCGTCGCGAGGGAGGCGAAACTCCTAACACGTCTGTATGGGCAAACACCCAGAACGTTTGCGGGGGATTCAGCGCCACCAGCGCTGAAGTCACGAAGATTCTTGCTAAAAAAAATCAGATCATTATGCTCGATCGGGACAATTTGAGAACAGAGAAATAGATAAACGTCATCACCGAACTGTCAGGTCTCTGAAGAGTCGGCCCAAAACCGTCGTCGAAGTCTTCAAACTAGAGTTAGGGCGCCCCTAAATACCAACTATTTCTGAAGCCCCAACTCGCGCGAAATACATATGGAACCGACCCTAACTGAGCCCGCCATATTGTCGGGAACAACCTTAATAGTACCCCGTCTCAGTAAACTCAGGTGGTTTGGCGCCGTATTCACGACGCAACGCCCGTATTCTGGTACGTTGAAAAAATAGGAGGGCGCCCCTAAATACCAACTTTTTTAACTCAAGATGACCGTCTAATCTGCCTATTTTGACTCCACGCGGGTGCAGACACCGCTAGAAACGAGCAGCGGCGCCGCGACGACCCGTATCGCGCAGTCTGAACACGCGTATCCCTCGACGATAGTACCGACAAAAGAACCAGCTGCTGTGCCCGGCCGCCACCCTCCTGCACGCGTGCGAAGTTGGCGTCTCCCCGTGCATTTTGCACCGTTTTGAGGAACTTTGCAGCGACTTTTCAGCTTTCGCTCGCGTCCCATCGCCGATCGCCTCGAACAGATGCGCGCCAGAGGCAGCCCGGAGGTGCTCGGCGCCGCCCGCAGCCCGCAAACGCAGTAACCGTGCCTTGACGAGGCAACCGCGGCTCAGGGGACCCCCGAAGACGCGACGGCGTCGCTGCCTGCCGCCTGCGGTCGACCCGTCACAGACAAAAACCCCCAAAACCCGCGATTTGCATCAGGATCGAAGGTCTATAACTCAAGAAAGCCGAAAGCTGGTATTTAGAGGCACCTGGTATTTAGGGGCGCCCCAACCTCTCAGGCCAAAAGTTAGACCAACTTTACTTTCAGACATATTCACTGAACGCGCGTTTTCCAGGGATTCTGCGTTTTCAATCAAACGTTCGCATTTCAATGGAGTGTTTTCGTTTTCAGATCAGTTCTGAAATATTGATTTCATAAGTCAGCAGGGTTACTACGCACTAAGAGGAGAAACTGGCTAGTTGTAGCCAGAGTCTATAAACAGCAAACGAGCCCGTCAGGGTTATTCATGGCTTCCGTGAGCTGTCGCTCACGATAGCCTTCCAGCGACCTAGGTCGACTGGCCGGAACTGCACAAAGCTCCGCGTAGTATCCACCCGAACCTGCGCAAGGCACCTCATAGGTGCTACACTGAAT
>Ga0307489_10003135_pt1 | contig 10999 bp, 19 predicted proteins | sample SB12metaG_FD_202247 | JGI IMG/M metagenome (GOLD analysis project Ga0307489, IMG submission 202247) | Sea-ice brine microbial communities from Beaufort Sea near Barrow, Alaska, United States - SB 1.2 | ecosystem: Environmental > Aquatic > Marine > Coastal | place: USA: Alaska | collected...
GCAGCTCAACCTGACTGTTTGCTCACGGTAACGGTACACATTCTCCTCATTCTCCTTACCCTTGGGGCTGGCCTCACACGCGGGACTCACACTCGTGGACTGATGTGTACGGGTACAGCGGTACACTACGAGCAAACAGTCAGGACGCCGTGACAGGCCCTGCCAGGGTGATGGGGTCGCAAGCGGTGGTGGCCGACCACCACTTGGGCTTTTCCGCGGGCTTGGCGGGCTGCTTTGGGTTACTCGGCTGCTGCTGCTTGGGCTGCTTTGGGTGCTTCGGCTCCTTTGGCTGCTGCTGCTTTGGCTGCTTTGGCTCCTTCGGCTGATTGGGCTGCTTTGGCTTCTGCTGCGTCTCAATATTTGCCCCTAGTCATAGCGGCACAAGTTGAATTTGAAAGCAAAGTCTGAAGGCCGCTCATCGTATTATGGTTCCAGGCGCTTAAAACCCAGTGGTACGCTCTCGACCAATCATACGAGGGCCTTCAGGCACTCCTTTCCAAAAGCGGAGACTGGGTTCCAACATGGGTTTCATCGGTTCAAGCTGCACCGCCCTACCTAGTGTACTGGCACTCCCCTGCTGCTGCTGCCTGGGTTGTGGCTTTGGCTTGGGCAGTGCGGTGGTGGACGATAAGGATGCTGATGCCTGGCTCGTCGCTGGATCACCGCCATTGGTGGTGGAGGATAAGGATGGTGGGGCGCCCGGGGGAGGGGGAGGCGCCGGGGGTGGTATCGAACCCGACGGCTGGGGTGGGGGTAGGGGTGGGGGTGGGAGCGGTACGGAGTTGGAGGAGGATAAGGATGGTGGGGCGCCGGGGGGAGGCGCTGGGGGCAGGGGTGGTATCGGACCCGGCGGCTGAGGTGGGAGCGGAGGTACGGAGCGCGGGACGAAGGGCGAGCTGGCCGCGCGCAGTCCAGGCTGTGTATCGGGCCGCGGCGGCGGCGGCGGCGGTGGCGGCGACATTGTGAAGTCACACACCACTGTGAAGTCTTCACCGTCTGAACCGCCCTCTCCGCCGTCACCACCACTACCAACACCGCCGCCGCCCCCGCCGCCGCCGCCGCCGCCGCCGCGACCACCGCGTCCGCGTCCCCTGCCGCGGCCCCGCCCTCCGCCCGCCGCCCGTCGCCCAGCGCCACCCTCCCGGCCGCCGCCGCCGCCGCCGCCGCGTCCCTCAGATTGCGCCTGTGGGTGGGCCTCAGATTGCCCCGGGGTAGCGCCATTGTTGCCTCGTCGGCTGCGGCCACCCCCTCCCGCACCGCCACCACCGCCGCCGCCGCTGCCACCGCCGGAAACACGAGACGGCGGAGGAACCTCTGCCATCGCCGGAAGCGCCGTGCTAGATCGCCGTGTTGGACTGGCGGGGACGTCCACCGGGTGCCCACTGAACAACAATTTTTTTTACGAGTGTGGGCCGGATAAGTTTCCAAACTTAACCATGTATTATGCGCTCCGTGCCTCCGCTCCGCGCCGACATCCGCGAGCACATCTCGCGCGCGAGCCGCGTCCCAGCGACAGACGCGGCGCTCCTCGACGGACTCCCCAACGTGTGCGTTGACCCGAAGCGTGTGTGGTTGAAACCCGGCCGGTGAACCACGTCGCTGTCCTCCTATTCCTCGCCAGGAAGCGGGCCGCTCGGTCACATGCCCTCCCGGCAGGAACGGCGGAAGGCTGAGCGCGATGCCGCCAAGGCGACGGCCAAGGCGCCTGCCCAGGCGGCAGCCGCGGGAGCCGCGGGAGCCGCAGCAGCCGCGGGAGCCGCGGGAGCCGCGGGAGCCGTGGGAGCCGCGGGAGCCGCGGGAGGCACTGGAGCCGCGGGAGCCGCGGGAGCCGCGGGAGCCGCGGAAGCCGTGGGAGCCGCGCGAGCTGCCGCTGCTCTCGCAAATCTAAACGTGAACCCGGGCGGCGATTGGACGACGCAAGCAGCATCCGCCGGGGTGTTGTTTGTGGCGCTGGGAGCCGAGGCAGGGGCTTGCACTCGTCTACTTCTCAGCTCAACGTAAGCAGCACTGGTTGTTGGACACGTTGCGTACCTTAAGTAGATTCATAGGTCACAAAGTGGACACACAACCGGCTCACTGACCTGAACAGCTCAGGTTGAGCTGAACAGTGGGCGAGTGTAAGCCCCTGAACCGAGGTCTTGAAGCAGAAAGCTGAGGAGGGCTACATGGAGGCGCAGTATAGCTGGGGGTACGAGCTGGTGAGTAAAGCGGACGTGGCTGGGGCCGCGCACAACCTGGGCGCGTCCGGCAGGTCTCCAATGGCGGATGTAGGGTTTGCACTTTGCACATGCACCGAAAGATTTCTGGCCGCTCAACAGACCGAGATGCGTCGACGTGGTCACCTGAAGACCAAACTATATATTTGCGGGTGAACCCTAGCGGGAGGAGGGCATGGCGCTTCTGGAGAACGCGGCGGGGCGAGGGCACGCGTACGCTATGTTCGATTTGGGAAGCATTCACTATCAGAGGAAGGAATACGAGCAAGCCGTGGAGTGGTACACGAAGGCCGCCGAGGCCGGGCTGCCGAAGGCGATGTTCAACCTCGCGTACAGCCTCGAGCAAGGGGAGGGCGTGGCGGCGCCGGACCTCCCGGCGGCGGTGGACTGGTTCCTGCGCGCGGCCCATGCGGGCAACGCGGCCTCGGCGGACAACCTCTGCATCATGTACTCTCTCGGTCGCAGTTGGGCCTGATAAATGATGTCTCCCACGTCATCCTCCACATTGAAGACCCTCGTTTCTTGAGTTAGTTGGCGTCACACGGTCACATAACGTGGCCAGCATGATCTGCCTGGCCCTGGGGAACGGCGTCACACGTAGCAAGCGGCGGATGCAGGAATGGTCCCGCAAGGCCGTCGAGAATGGCAGTGCCGACGCATGCTTGCGACTCGGGGTTCAAATGTACGGAGATCGGCCCTACGCCCGCGAGGTTGGGCACGTGGGGGAGGCCGCCGGGTTTGCCGCGTCGGGGCTGGTGGAGGGCCACAATGTCCCCCCGGATGTCTTGACCAGCGTGGTACATTGGTTGCGGAAGGGGGGGCATGATCCAGTCAGCGATGTTCCTTACGAGGGAGGCCCTTCGTATCATGGCGCTGGAGGGAGGGATGCATTGCTTTAATGACGATTGCGAGGTTGTGGGCCATCTACAGGACTTCAAAGTTTGCCCGCAGTGCAAGACCGCCCGGTACTGCGGCGACGCGTGCCAGAAACAAGACTGGAATGCGGGTGGGCACAAGTCGACCTGTGGCACATCCGCAAGTAAAACATGGCAGCCCCGTGCGCCCACTCAGTAGGGCGTTGGACGTGTTACATGGCATTCGAATCGGCAGCACGGTTTGCCATCACGGCCGATGATGTCGACGACGACGCGGTCCCCGACCTCGAGTACTGGCCGGCGACTCCGCAGCTGCGCTTTGTATCTGGTCCAAATGTATGCTTAGCTCTTTGATTACTAGTAGTTTTTTGTAATGACATGTCTTCCCCTAACGTGATTCAAATCGACGAGCTCGACACGTTTCGTAGAAGAGCGCTGGAGGGGGCTAAGTACTATCGACCACCAGAGAAGCTGTGGCACGACCGAAGCCAACCCCCAACTTGAGTAGTTGATACTTTTCTTTCACATTCCACAACATTGTCCATACAATTTCATTCGTTGCGTCGTATGCGTCGTCTTCAACGTCTAGACTACAGTACATAGTAAGGGCGACGCGGTATGTGATTAGAGATGATCAGCTCTCGTTAATTTGCTTCACCCTCCCGTTCATTATTCTACCCTCTAGTCCATTTTCACACACTTCGTTCAGTACGCCTCTTTCCACTCGGGGGCCAGGGTGAAGGTTGGTGCCTCCTCATACGCGCGGAAGGGTGTCCCTCTCTCTCTCCCTCTCTTGCGTGTTTCCTTCTCCCGCCTTGCCCTCCTAGCAGGGCCGTACACCAACTGCTACCATCTTTGAGACACTAAGTGCCATAAACAAGGCAATAGGTGCGGTGACTCAGACTGGGCACGTACTGAGATGCGTAGGCGCACACCTCCATCTAGCCCACGGGGGTCAGGTCGAAAGCCTGGTGCCTTCACATATTCACGCGGAAGCGTCTCTCTCTCTCTCTGACGGGATTAGGGCGAAAGCCTGGTGCCTCCTTATATACACAGGGAACCGTCTCTTTCTCTCCTCCCTTAGCCTTAGAGTTGTTATTGAAAAGTAAACTGAGCGGCTTGAATGAACTAGTGGTTTTCAGGGACGAAACACTCGGTTCGCAGTTGAACAGTCAGTCAGACTGTTGAGTTGCGAAGTGGACGAGTGTGGTAAGGCTCTACCTGCCAGGCGGCACCGGCGCACCAGTCCACGCACTGGCGCACCTCTAGGAGGCGGCACTGGCGCACCACTCGGCGCACTGCTTCTTGTGCGCCGCCTGCCAGGGCCTGACACTACTGGAATTTCAGCTCAAGATGAGTATCTTCGACGCGTTGTAAGACGGAATACCTGCCATTGGTTTCAGCTTCGGAAACAAAAGCAAACACTGCCCAAGTTGAGAGAGACACGCTTCCGCGTGTAGAAAGAGGCACCAGGCTTTTGTCCTGGCCCCCGTGCAAACACCGCCCAAGTTGAGTTGTGAGAGAGCAAGAGGCAGATAATGGAGGCAGATGCTTCCGCGTGAATAAAAGCAGACACCCGGCTTACGCCCTGGGATAAGGGAGCGGCGCGTGAGCGCCCCGCCGGCCAGCCGGCCAGCATGCACTCCTTGTTGCAGAAGTGCGCGCGGCGGCACTTGGAGCACTGCTTGAGCTTGGCGGCGGACCGCTCGCCGCAGAACCCGCACGCCAGGGACTCATGGATGGTGCTCGCCACGTCACCACGGGGGCCAAGGCGCAAGCCCGGTGCCTCCTCATACAAGCTGACGCGTCTCTCTCGCCACGTCATTGCACGCTTCCTTAACCCTCGTTTCTTGACTCAAACTGCATCCTACGACGTGGCGAGCACTATTCGCCAGTGAGGGAGAGAGACCCGTCAGCGTGTATGAGGAGGCACCAGGCTTCCGCCTTGGCCCCCGTTAGTGCCATTCACGAGTCCCTACCGCACGTGTCCAGCGCCAACTTTTCCATCTTGCGCCGCGTGCGCTGCGCCCCCTCCGCGCGCCAGAGCCGGGGGCACAACGACGCCACGTCGAAAAACAGAGACGATTCTGCGTGTGTGAGGAGGCACCAGGCTTTTGCCCTGGCCCCCATGTACAAGCCGCGTCGCATGCCATCACGCATGTTGGCGGAGTGGGGGCCTACTAAGAGGCGTAGACGATAACCTCCGTCTAGCCTGTAAATTTGAAACAAGTGTCCGAGCCTACCGAGCTGCGCGTGGGTTTCGACTCGTTGGAATCCACGAACGACTCCACTTCTCGATTGAGCGATGCGCCGCCGCCGCCGTCCGCGTGGTCGAACCCCGCGCCCATCGCGCGCAGCTCCGCCTCCACCCTCGCCCGCTCCCGCCGCAGCCTCTCGCTGCCGGGGTGGTCCGTCGCCCCGCACCAAGGCCAGGTGAATGTATTGTTCGCCGCATCATACTTAAACTGCTATTCAACTCAAAAAACGAGGGTCTGAAATGTGATACGGAGGCCAAGGCGAAAGCGTCTGGGTCTCGCTCTCTCTATCTGAAATTTGCATCCTTATACACGCCGAAGCGTCACTCTGTCTCTCTCTCTCTCTCTATCTGAAATAGTTTACTCAGCCTTACCACGTTTCGCAAGATGCGCAAGGCCTCGATGCGCATTGGGGGCTCGCTGGCGGCGGCAGCAGCGGCGGCGGCGGCGTCGCACGCCCTCACGGCGGCATCGATGCGCTGCGTGTCGTCCGCACGTCAGGCCGCATCCAATCCACGTCAGTATGGTCAGTTCATCGTACTTTTAACCCGAGAGCACGGCGAGAAACCGTATCCCTCTTTGTCTCTCGCTACCCGAAGCACATTATCACCCACTACACATTTGCCCGCCACCTCTGCGGGGGGCAGGGCGGAAGCCTGGCTGGTGCCCCCGTAAAAACGCGGAATCGTCTCTCTTGCTCTCTTGTCCGCCACCTATGTATCAATACCAGGCCTTACCTGCGTTCCGCACAGCCCGCCGCGTGGCGATGCACCTGTCGTTCAGCAGATTCGCCCGCTCGCGGCGCGTCCACGTCGCGAGGTCCCCGGCCAGCGGGCCTGGCAGAAATATTTCAGAGCATCACAACGTAGCAACTCTCAAGGAACGAAGGTTGGCAAATGTGTCGACATGGGGGCCAGGGTGAAATCCTGGTGCCTCCGTATACACACGGAAGCGTCTCTCTCTCACGGGGGCCAGGGCGAAAGCCTGGTGCCTCCGTATACACGCGGAAGCGTCTCTCTCTCACGGGGGGCAGGGCGAAAGCCTGGTGCCTCCGTATACACACGGAAGCGTCTCTCTCTCACGGGGGCCAGGGCGAAAGCCTGGTGCCTCCGTATACACGCGGAAGCGTCTCTCTCTCACGGCGGCCAAGGTAAAGTCTGGTGCCTACTTGTACACGCGAAAGCGTCTCTCTTTGCCGGGCCCTACCCGGCCAGCGCGCTGACCTCGCAGCGCGCGAAGTACAAGCTGAAGTGCACCGCCGCCGCGTGCGCTGCGTCGTGAGCACGCTTCTCCATCTCCACGATCAGCGCCTGGAGCTGCCGCGCCTGCTGGGGGTTCTGCGGCGCGCGCATGCCGCGCAGGCTAGCCTAGTTGTAGGGGCGCAAGTTGAAATTGAAAGCAAAACTTGACCATTCAGGCAGCTACTCGTATTTTTTTTTTTCAAGCATTGACACCAGACACCAGGTGCTTTCAACATGGGTTTAAAACTATCAATCAGCAGCACCCCACCATGGCGCGCTCCCAGTCGGCCATGTAGAGGGAGGCGACGCGGGAGTGCAGGCCGTAGCGGTCCAGCGCCACGGCGGCCGCCGCCTCGCCCGTGCCGCACCTCGACCCTGCCCCGAGAGCCCGGCAGATCTTGTTCGCCACGTCAAAGGATGCCACGGGGGCCAGGGCGAATGTTCGGTGCCTCCTCGTAATAAACGCGGAAGCGTCTGTCTATCTCTCCCAGGAGGCCATTCATCACAGCTTGTCATTAACCGCAAGAACCCCAGAAACCAGGGCAAAAGCCCGGTGCTTCCTTATACACACGGGGGCAGGGCGAAAGCCTGGTGCCTCATTATACACGCGGAAGCAGCTGTCTCTCCTCCTCATACACGCGAAAGCTTCTGTCTCTCAATTGAAGAAATGAGGGTTCAAAATGCGTTCGGTGTTGTGGCGAGCAATATCTGACACGCAGGCCCTACCCGCTCCCCACGGGCGCGCCGCCGCCGCGCCCGGACACGCTTCCAGCGCCTGGTACACCTTCAGCTTCCACGCCGCCCCGGACGCTGCGCCTGGGTGTAGCGCCGCATGTTTACATTTGGCAAAGCTCGAAAGCGGTTCATCAAGATTTGGTTTCGACCGCTGAACCCAAGCGCGGTCAAGCTGGAGTGAACCTGGAGTGGACCTGAGGTGGGGTCAGTGAGAGAGAGATAGAGAGAGAAAGTCTGAGACGATTCTGCGTGTATAAGGAGGCAACAGGCTTTCGCCCTGGCCCCCGTGTCAACCCGGGGTCAACCCGAGGGGTCAACCTGCACCGCCTCACCCAGGCAGCACTCGGCGACGCTCCAGAGTGTGAAGATGTCGGCGAGCTCGGCGAGCACCCGCTTGTCGCCGCCGCCGGGGCCGTCCGCGCCCGCGTGCCGCACTGCCGCCGCACAGGGCCGAGTAAATAGTGCTTGTCACCTCTCGGGTGCCTTCTCTTTTATCGATCATCAAGGCAAGATGGAAGTGAACGTCTACGCATTTTGGTCGGTTCTCGCTCCACCTCTTGCTCGACGCACACCTCAGTAACCAGCACACCCTTTCTTTCATAGGTTGCAATACAACTCGGTGAACGAAGTCTGAAACGTGGGAAATAACGTGGCGGGCAATATTCACTCAGCCCCCGCCTCCATGACCAGCTCTCCCAGCATCTTTCCCTTGCTCGACAACTCGCCATCGCGCACCTGCTCCACCTGGTACCGAGTGCCAGGGACTGATGGATACCCCTCGCCACGTCATCGAACGCACTTAAAACCCTCGTTTCTTGAGTAAAATGGCACCCTATGACGCGGCGAGGGCTATGCTCGTGCTCGCCACGTCATCCAACGCACTTCAAAGCCTCGTTTCTTGGAGTGAAATGGCACCCCATGATGTGGCGAGCACTATGCATCGTTCCCTACCCCGTCCCGTCGTCCGCGTCGTCCGGTGGGAACGGCCTTGCCCCCGCCTAGGGCCTGGTAGATACTATCATCGCCACGTGATGTGATTCCATCTCAACTCAAGAAACGAGGATCTACAATGTGGATGATGGCGTGGCAGGCATAGGGCCTCACACATAATGCTCGCCACGTCATGTGAGTCCATTTAGCTCAATAAACGAGGGTCTATAATGTGGAGCATGACGTGGCTGGCATTGTCTGTCAGGCCCTACCCCCGCCACGCGCGGGATCCAGGCCGTGGTCTCCACGTGGATGTAAGTGGTGCGCGACTTTCCCACCCGCTCGCCCCGATTCTTCTCAAATTTGTACGCGAAAATCACCAGGCCGTCCCAGCGCGCGGGCCACTGGATGAAGGGCCCGAGCGCCAGCCCCCTGAGGGGCAGGTTCATGCCGGCCGCCAGGTAGGGCTAGATTCTTGGCGCCGCCTCGTCGCGTCAAGGGGTGTCACCTCACACAAGAACGGGGGCCAGGGCGAAAGCCTGGTGCCTCCTACACGCAGAAGCGTCTCTCTCTCTCTCTCACTCAAGAATCAAGCGAGAGAGAGACGCCGCGTGTATAAGGAGGCACCAGGAGGCACCAGGCTTTCGCCCTGGGGAATATCACGTCACTCAATAAACAAGGCTCATGACGTGGCATGCAGATATGCTCCGCCATGCCACGAGGGTCTCCAGCTCCGCGTCGTGCACTCCGGGGACCCAGATGTAGCGGCGCAAGTTGAAATCGAAAGCAAAGTTTGAAAGTGCTTCATCATATTACACCTTCGAGCACTGAAACGCGCGGTCAACCTAGGGTCAAACTGGGGTCAACCTGCACCGCCCTACCCAGTACTTGACCCCGGGCGCCGGCGCGCCGCCGGTCCCGCCGCGGCACAGTACCCCAACGGCGGTGCCCTCCTGCACTCAGGGCCCAGTAAATCATGGGTAACACTCCCCGCGTCAGAGAGTGTCACCGCACTCACTGAATAAACGAGGGATTGAGAGACACGAAGATGAGCAACGCAGCCGTTCAAAGCTCAATCAGCGACAACTGGGGTTCACCTGCGATATACGTAGCTTGCAAGCGATGGGATTTGTGCATGGAGAAGCAATCAGTCAACGACGCGGCGGGCATCATTGAACAATCCACTGGGCCCTACCTGCACCTTGTGCTGGAGGCCGCGCCACACGCCAGCGGCGATGACCTCCAAAGGCGCGCGAGTGCCATTCGCTGCGAAGGAGCGGAACACCCCCTCGATCCCCGGCACCATGATGTAGTGGCGCACGTTGAATTGGAAGCAAATTTGAAAGCGGTTCATCAAGATAACGTAGCTTCGGGCACTGAAACAAAGCGCGGACAATCCGGTGTCAACCTGGGGTCAACCTGGGTTCAACCTGCACCGACCTACCATGAGGTTCAGCCCCTCTGCGTTCACGGCTCCGTGGTCCCTCTCGTGCTGCAGATACTCGCGCCCGAACTCGGCCACGGCATCCGGTTCGTCCAGGTCCACCCCCTCGCGTCGCATGCCATCGAGCACACCTCGGACCAAGCCCTCAACCGCCTCCGTGCCCTCCGTCGTCCAGTGACTGATATACAGTGCTCGCCGCGTCATATGACAGTATTTTACTCAGGCAAGGAGGGTTGAACACGCGTTTGATGACGTGGCGAGCTATCCCCATGAGTTCCTACCGTCGACGCGAGCTCCGCCACCACCCGCAAGGGACTGGTGGATAGTGCTCGCCACGTCATATGACGCCGTTTAAAGCAAGAAACGAGGGTTCAAAATGCGTTTGATGACGTGGCGAGCACTATCCATCAGTCCCTACCACCCGAGCCACGTTCGGGAGCCTCACCGCCTCCAGGTTGCCCGGCCGCACCGCCAGCACCCGCGCGCGCGAGTGGTCGCTGGAGTCGTCGGTCAGCTCCACGGCGCAGCGGCGCAAGTTCAGATTGAAACAAAGTTTGAAAGCAGTTCGTCACATTTTAGCGTCAAGCGCTGAAACCAGGAGCTGCAGTGCGGATAGTCAACATTGGGTCATCCTGGGGTCAACCTGGGGTCGTCCTGGGGTCATCCTACTGGATTCAACCTGATGGGGTCAACCTGGGGTCAACCTGGGGTCAACCTGGGGTCAACCTGGGGTCAACCTGGGGTCTACCTGGGGTCAACCTGGGTTCAATCTGGGGTCAACCTGGGGTGAACCTTTACCGCTCCACCACGGCGCAGCGTCCGCCCGCCGCGTCCCACGACGTGCACACGCCGTACCGCCCGTTCAGCGCGCCGCCCCCGCTCGTGAGGCCCTTCAGCTGCACCCGGCTCCCCTTAGGGCCTCACAAACCAGTCCCGGTGGCCCGCGTTGGTCAGGAACGGGGGCCAGGGCGAAAGGCTGGTGCCTCCTGACACACGCGGTGGGAAGCATCTCTCGTTCTCTCCTCTCTTATTCTCCCACTTGCGTCGGTCCGGAGGTCACTAATCTTGAACGCCCACACTTCGACGCGCCGCCGCCCCAACCGATGTTCACCGCCGACCGCGGATACTCCCCCGACCCCCACTGCCCGCACCCCGGGAGCCCCGGAAGCACATCGGTCCGCTTCAATTGAGCACCTTCGGATGTTAACTGGCTGGTGGGTGTGGGTTAGGAGCCACCTTCAGTTACCAACACAATCTGCGTGGAAGGTGCATAGCACGCTCCGGTGCACTGCGCTACACGCAT
>Ga0307489_10003136_pt1 | contig 10999 bp, 20 predicted proteins | sample SB12metaG_FD_202247 | JGI IMG/M metagenome (GOLD analysis project Ga0307489, IMG submission 202247) | Sea-ice brine microbial communities from Beaufort Sea near Barrow, Alaska, United States - SB 1.2 | ecosystem: Environmental > Aquatic > Marine > Coastal | place: USA: Alaska | collected...
AGGGCTCCCGCCCGACCCACTCTTATACTTAGCTTGCGAGGTGTGCAGTTGTGCTAACTTAAGCGTCTCCGAGGCGTCAAGATGTGAAAACATACGTCTTCCGGTTCTCGGAGAGCTTACATGGTTTTCCGCAACCTGAGTTGAGAAGTTGAGAAGCGAAGCACTATCTTGGCACGGCCGTGCGGTGCGGCCCGCTGCCGTTGGACCACCTGTGGGCTGGGGCTTACACTCGTCCACTTCTCAGCTCAACCTAAGCCGTTTCTGACACTCAACACATCCCCTAAACGCCTAAACAACCCCTCCACCCCCGTCTTAAACACTCCCTAGACACCCCCTAAATACCCCATGTCCCACCAAAAGCGCTTACGTTGAGCTGAAAAGTGGACGAGTGTAAGCCCCTGCCTGTGGGCGCGCTTCTTCGCCGGGCAGGACCCACAGCACTACTCCATTCACGTGCACGCGCCGCGCGGCTTCACCTACAACACCACCGCCGCCACCGCCGCGCCGCACCTCTTCGCCGGCCGCGAGGTGTACCTGCCGGATACGGTGGTCAACAGCACGGAACCGCCGGGCCCCGCGGGCTCCGCCGCCACCTCCACGGCAGGGGCTTACACTCGTCCACTTTTCAGCTCAACCTGAGCTGCTTCTGACACAAAATACACCCAAAACACCTCTTAGTACCCCCTCACCTACCCTACACACCCCCTAGAAAACCCATAAATGTACCACCTATCCCGCAGAAAGCGCTTAAGTTGAGCCGAAAAGTGGACGAGTGTAAACCCCTGCTCCACGGAGCAGTGGGGCAAGGCGTCCATCGTGGCGGCAGAGCGCCTGCTGCTGCGCGCCGCGCTGGACGAGGATCCGACCAACGCCAGGTTCGTGCTGGTGTCCGAGTCGTGCATGCCGCTGTGGGATTTCGCGTTCATCCGTCGCTACCTCCTGGACACCCGTGCCGCGCCTGACGGTAAGTGGGGTTTCGCATCATTATTCCCTTACTCTAATAAATGCCAGAACCCCCCTATGCACCGTTATTTCCTCCCGGCTATTTGCTCATCGTGTACCGATGTACCCGTCTGCAGCCTCCGCCGTCATGTCATCCGCAGTAAGCCCAGGCAGATATTGCCTGCAGCGTCAAAGGGTGCCGTTTAAGGCGATAAACGAGGGTTAAAAACACGTTGGATGACGTGGCGAGATTATTTGCCAAGGCCCTGTCCTGCGGGGCGCCAGGGCCGGGCAGGAGCTTCGTGGAGTCATCGTTGGACCCGGGGCTGCGGCAGGGCCTGACTGTTTGCTCGTAGTGTACCGGTATGCGCCACCGGTACGGCCTGACTGTTTGCTCATAGTGTTTCGGTATACGCCACCGGTACGGCCTGACTGTTTGCTCATATTGTACCGGTATACGCCACCGGTACGGCCTGACTGTTTGCTCATAGTGTACCGGTATACGCCACCGGTGCGGCCTGACTGTTTGCTCATAGTGTACCGGTATACGCCACCGATGCGGCCTGACTGTTTGCTCATAGTGTACCGGTATACGCCACCGGTACGGCCTGACTGTTTGCTCATAGTGTACCAGCTAGTGTACCCGTCCGTACACACGCGCCGCATCCTCATCCCGGGCCTGGTCACTCGTTGCCGGACTGCTTGCTCATAGTGTGTCAATGTAGTGGGGAGGCCCTGCGGCGTGATATCCGGGGGCGGGCATGGCGGCGGCGGGGGTGCCCAGGTCCGCCTGGCGTAAGGTGAGGCGCTGCAAATTGATGACCGTCCTGAAAGCGCGCGCCTGGTTGTAGCGATTTCTTTAACGAATGCATTGCTTACAAGTTTTGATTTCAATCTCATCTTGCGCCCCTATAGCAAGGGGTCGCAGTGGTTCGCCCTGACGCGGCAACACGCCGAGATCGTCGCCAACGATACGGTGATCTCCGACGCATTCGCCAAGCACTGCCACGTGGATCTGGAGAGCGGCGGCGGCAGGGGCTTACACTCGTCCACTTTTTGGCTCAACGTAAGCGCTTTATGTGGGATAGGGGGTCCATTAAAGGGGTGTTTAGGGGATGTTTAACAGGTGTCAGGGTTTAGTAGGGGGTGTTTGGGGTGTGTTTTGTATTAGAAACGGCTCAGGTTGAGCTGAAAAGTGGACGAGTGTAAGCCCCTGTGCGGCGGTGGCGGCAACGGCCCGGGCACCGGTAGGCACTAGTATGCACCGCTCCCCGCATCATCCGTCGAATATTTAACCCTCCTGTATTGAGTTGAATGCAACTCTGTGACGTTTTGTGCACACCATTCCTTGGCCCTCGACCATTTTGTGAAACGTCATCTAGTGCCTGGTCTGTGAGCCGCGAGTGTTTACTTGGCTTGTACGAGTAAGTACTCAGACGAGCTGTTAACTCGTCAGATCACTTACTTACTTACTCAACTTACTTAGCTAACAGACCAGGCAGTAGTGACGTGGCGAGCAGGTGGTGACTGGGCCCGGGACATGGGCGGGTTCTGCGCGCCGGACGAGCACTACATCCCCACTCTGCTCACCCTCGCCGGTCGCGCGCACGAGCTGGAGGTCAGGCCTGAAAATATATTGCCCGCCACATCGTCAAGACGCGATTTCGAGCCCTCGTGTCTGTTAGCTCCGAACAAGGGCCAGTAAAGTGACCCCAGAATTTACCAGTTAACAGACTGTAAAAGCACTTTAGGGTTCAGGGTCCAGGTCTTTTAGGGTTTTTATTTCACGAGACGACCCCCCCAATAACTCCCTACTAACCCCCTAAAATAATGAGATACCCCTCTTCACTGGTAAATTCTGGGGTCACTTTACCAGCCCTTGCTCAGAACTATCTGTGTCAGTCTGTGATTAAATGACATCCCATAGGTGGGTCGGTGGATGTGGTGAATGTCAACCCTAAGCCCTCAGCCTGAACCCTAATCCCTAAACCCTAAAACCTAAACCCTAAAGCCTAAACCTGTGGTGGATGTGGTTGGCCCAGCGGTGGAGGGGCGCGGTGTGACGTACGCCAACTGGTGGCCCTCCTCCCGGTAGGACGGTGCAGCTTGACCCTATCAAACCCAAGTTGAAAGCGCCCGGAACTAATATCTTGAAACTAGAACATGGATAAACTGCTTTCAAGTTTAGCTTTCAGTTTCAACGTACGCTGCTACATCCAGGTGGCACCCCAAGCGGTACGCCGTGCAGGAGACCACCGCGCGGCTCATACAGGGCATACAGCGGTGAGGCGGCGCAGGTTGACCCGATGAAACCCAAGTTGAAAGCACCTGGAACTAAGCGCTTGAAACTGAAATACGACAATCTGCTTTCACGTGTTGCTTTCAAAATCAACTTGCGCCGCTACACAGCGGCGGACCACCGTGGTAGGGTGGTGCAGGTTGACCCTATCAAACCCACGTTGAAATCGCCTGGAAATAAGCGCTTGAAACTTAAATGAGATGAATTGCTTTCAAGTTTTGGTTTCAATTTCAACTTGCGCCGCTACACCGTGGACCGCCTGCTGGACGGTGACCGCGGCGGCGGCGGCGGCGGGGGTGGCGGGGGGGCGGCAGGGGCTCACACTCGTTCACTTTTCAGCTCAGCGTAAGCACATTTTGTGGGATACGGCGGATGCATGATTTAACCCCAGTCTGTTAGACAGGGGGACACGGGGAGGTGTGAACAAAAACGGCTTCGGTTGAGTTGAAAAGTGGATGAGTGTAAGCCCCTGGGGGCGGGATCCGCCCACGGGGGGCACGAAGTCGTGCGGGTACTTTCCCAGCGGCCCGCTGGTCGGTCGCCGCCGACCGTGCTGGCTCTTCGCGCGCAAGTTCACGCCGCGCGCGGGGCAGGGGCTTACATTCGTCCACTTTTCAGCTCAACGGAAGCGCTTTTATGTGATAGGGGGTGCTTCAAGGGGTGTTCATGGGGGGGCTTATGGGGTGCCAGGGTGTGTAACGAGGTGTTAGGGGGTGCTCAGGGTGTGTTTCTGTGTCAGAAACGGCTCAGGTTGTGCAAAAAAGTGGACGAGTGTAAGCCCCTGGCGCGGGGCATCGCCTGGCGCGCTTCGCCGACGTCGTCATGGGGTACTGACCAGGCGCTTCCGATTGGGGGGTGTCTGCCGGGTCAGTGATGGATGTCACCGGCGTTCGCGGGAGTCAGAACGAGTGAGTGATGATTGTTTGACATTCGGGGTAGTACCGACCTACCGAACCGGTGCTTGAACCGGCACCCACCGCAAGCATAGTGTACCGGTGCACGCGCGCTTTGCCAACGTCATCATCATTGGGGCTTCACTTGGAAATACTACGGTGTGTCCTAGAAACTGATGAAGGGCTGATTTCATAATGTCGACTAAACATCATCTAGGAAACCACTGCGATCCGTATCACACAGTTTGTAGATCGCCCTAGAGTCTGCAAAATGTAGTTCACGAATGAAGTTTACGCCGCCGCGCACTCTGCTTTCAGCTGGCGCCAGTGAATATTCTGACACTCGGCTCCTGTGTAGCCTCGGTGAGAAGCATTAAGAAATAGAGGGCGCGCGGATGGCGCGATGTCTGTCAAATGTCTCATGTGTTTGTACAAAATCTGCTCACTTCCAGACGTCAACTTTCACAGTGCTAATAGCAGGAGCAGCTCTAACATCGAATTGCTGCGCGTGGGCGCTTTCATGTTTCGTCATAGCAGCAACCATCAAGACGGTCGGGCTTCGTTCATTTCATTATACTGTGGTCGCGTCTTGCACGTCATTGGTTTCCCCTCAATTTACAGGGTCTCAACTAGATCACGCTTACATTGTTTGCCGGTTGCAGTCCGTCCGACCAGTCAGTCGGCGGACCGTCCGACCACTCAGTCGGCGGAGCACGCCTGGTTGCAGCGCACCGCCACGGTGTAGCGGCGCAACTTGAATTTGAAAGCAAATTTTGAAAGCAGTTTATCATATTTTTGTTTCAACACGCTTGGATACAGGCGCTATCAACGTGAGTTTGAAAGGGGCAACCTGCACCGCCTTGCCACGGGCATCATGAGCTGCAGGTCGTAGAGGGCGGGCGCGGCCGACCAACCGCCGACCGACCCCACCCCCTTCGCCGCCGCCGCCACCGCCCCGCCGTCCCCCGGCCACTCCATGGCCGCCGCCTGCGCCCGGTCTTCAGGGGCTGACACTCGTTCATGGTAGAGCTCAACTTGAGCAACTCCAGCACACATTCATGGTTAAGCTGGATTAAGCTGGGTTATACGGTGGACGGAAGAGCTCAAGTTGAGCTGAAATGGGAACAAGTGTAAGCCTCTGCCAGTCTTCAGCCTCCGCCAGGCGGTTGGCGCCCGACGCGCGCAGAATGGCGGAGTAGCGCGCGTGCATCAGCCCCGCCGCCACCCGCACGCAGGGTCAACCGGAATTTGGGCACAATTGGGCATGATCTGAGCATAATAGGCTGAATTTGGGGAATTTGGGTAAAAACAAAACATATTCCGGATGGCCCGACCCGCACGTGCGACTGCGCCGCGCCGCCCGCCACCCGCACGTCGGCGTTCGTCTCGTCGGAGGTGGACTTGGGCGCCCGCGGCGTGCCTGCCATCAGGGTCTGTCACTCGTTCCCTGACTGTCTGCTCATATTGTACCGCTGTACCCGTACACACTCGCCGCATCCTCCTCCCTGGCCTGGACACGAGGCCACTCGTTCCCTCACTGTCTGCTCATATTATACCGTGTACCCGTATAGGTCCTGAACTGTACCGGCAAACCGGGACATTTGTCGACACCGAAAGCGAAATCAGAGCGAAATGATTACCTGACTGTTTGCCTACAGGGGGGAGTCAAATTGATCCGGCATTTCTCAAGAGAATTGATTTCGAAACTCGAAGTCCAAGGGTTGGGCAAATCAATTCGATTGAAGCGGCCGGTCGGTCTGATCGCGCGAGTGACCTCGCGTATGGACAGACAGTTAGAAATCATTTACTTTCGGTGTAGTCCGACCATGTCCCGGTTTGCCGGTCCAGTTCAGGACCTACCGTATACTCTCGTTCTCTCTCCAGCACAATTAAAGTATCTCCGTGGGATAATATACGTGGGTTCAGGGAATAAAAGGCTGAAGCGTCAGCGGAAAACAGTTCGATTGTACGGGTTCTAGGGATTATGGTCTGGGGTTCACGGGTTAGGGTTTAGAATTTAGGGCTTAGGGTTCCTGCCCAACATGCGGAGCGCGTTGCGGTACAAGCCTTCGGCGAACATGACACCGGCGCCGTCGCCGTGCCCCCCCGCGCCGCGCGCCGCCCGCACCGCCTTCGCCGTGTACACGTCACCGCTGCACGCCACGCCGCAGGGCCTGGGGTTTTTTTCATTTCAAAAAGATTTAGTCTAGATCGACGAAGGTATTGAGATGGAGCCACGGCACGCCACAGGGCCCGCCCCATGTCGCCCGCAACGTCGTCCAACGCGGTTTGAACCCACGTGGCTTGAGTTGAATGACATCCTGTTACGTGGCGAGCAATATGCGGCAGTCTGCCCCCCTCATGCCCCCCCTGACCCCCCTCTGTCCTCCCTTCGATGTACCGGCGCAAGCAAAAGAGCAAAAACTAAAGATTCATCAATCTGCCCTCATGTTTCCCGCAACGTCATCCAAGGCGTTTTGAGCCCGCGTGGCTTGAGTTCTACGCGGTACGATCCCCTCTACCCTAAGAAACTGAGGGGTAGATCACACTGATTTACAGTTTAGGGTTTGATAACTCGAGACTGGTCGGCCGGGTGTCGGTCGTAAGGTGCCAATCACGCACTTCACCACTGATTCTTCCAGTTTCTTAGAGTACAGGGGCTCCGACCGCGTAGTTAGATGACATCCTGTGACGTGGCGAGCAATGTGTGGCAGGCCCTGCCACGGCTAGGCCCACGCGCGGGCTGTGCGGGTCGCCCAGGGCCTCCGCCGCCGTCACCGCCGCCGCCGCCGCCTCCTCCGCTGCCGCCAGCGCGTCGCTCACCACCTTCGCATCCACCCCTTTTCCTCCTCCTCCGCCGACCACTCCGCCGCCGCCCCCGACCCCGCCGTTGCCGCCAGCTCCACCCAGGGGCTTACACTCGTTCCGATTTCAGCTCAACTTAAGCTCTCCTTTCCACCGTGTAACCCAACTCAACCCATGCATGTGTCCCGGAGTTGCTCAAGTTGAGCTCTAACGTGAACGAGCGTAAGCCCCTGCCTCCGCCGCCGCCGCCTCCCCCGCCACCTGCGCCGCCGCCGGCACCGCCGTCGCCCATCTCAATGACCTCCTCCGTTCTTTTGGGAGCGGCGGCCAAGCGGAGCGCGTGTTGCGCCACGGCCAATTTCACATCCACCACCAGCTCGTCCGCCATGATGTAGCGGCGCAAGTGGGATTTGAAAGCGAAGTTTGAAAGCGGTTCATCATATTTTAGTTTCAAGCGCTTAGCTCCACAGAGTTTCAACGTGGATTTGTTAGGGTTATTCTGCACCGCCCTACCATGAGCGCGGAGGCGGCCGCCTCGGGCGCGGGCGACGCCGCCGCCTCCTCCGCCACCTTGCCCGCGCGGGCGTACAGCTCCGAGGCGGTGACGTCGTCGGGACCGGCGGGGTTGCACGCCTCGCTGAGCGCCGTCCAGTGCGCAGCGGCTTTCAGCGCCGCGGCCACGGCGTGCCCGTGCGAGAGGGAGCATTTAGGGTTCAGGTTTAGGGTTTAGGGTTTAGGGCCATACACCGCTCCTCATGGTACCTCAACCTCACTGTGTGCGGGTACGCTACGAAGATGAGGAGGTAGTGTGTTGATAGCAACATCGCCAGCGGGTCAGGGCTTCCACTCGTCCACTTTTCACCACTCGTGCACTTTTCTGGTCGCCATGAGTCACTTCGGACGTTGACACACTTCATTTCTGGGTGTGTCGGTGACAAAAACGTCTCAGATCGAGCTGTGTGTACGGGTACACTCTGCAGGGGAGGAGGGCGGGGGAGGGCGGGGAAGGGGAGGGGGAGGGCGGGGCGCAAGGCCCTGCCGTGCGGGAGGTTGGTGGAGTGCGCCAGGGAGTTGTCGGCGTGTTCAGACTGGAGGTTGGACAGGATCCCGGCCACGGCGGCGGCGGCGGCGGAGTCGTTGCCCGCGGCCATCGCGGTCAGCCCACGGGCCAGGGGCTTACACTCGTCCACTTCTCAGCTCAACTTGAGCCGTTTCTGACACACAACATACCCTATACACCCCTTACTATCTCCTAAACAAGCCCTAAATGCACCCCCTATCTCACACAAAGCGCTTACGTTGAGCCGAAAAGTGGACGAGTGTAAGCCCCTGCCGCGGGCACCCAGCGCGGCCACGACCAGCGAGGGGCCGACGCGGGGGTGCTGTGCCGCGTATTCCAACCCTGCGTCTCCTCCGCCCAGCTCTTCCATCAGGGCCCTACACTCGTCCCTGCGTTGGCTCAACTTGAGCACCTTCGAGCTATCCAGTCGGGGCGCATTAAGTTGTTTCAGCGATGACAAGTCATGGTCAAGCCGCCCCAGCTGCGGAGCGTAAGGTTCTTAAGGCCCTGCCTCCGACTTTCAGAAAGATGGATTCCGTCTCGGCGGTGTGGGCGTCGTCGGCGGCTTGGGTGGCTTGGGCCAGGTGGAGGTCCACCGCGTCGGCGGCGCCCGGGACCAGGGGCTTACACTCGTCCACATTTCAGCTCAACCTGCGCCGTTTTCGGATACAAAATACACCCCAGGTATCCACTAATACCCCCTGCCACCTCCTAAACAACCCCTGAATGCACCCCCTATCCCACAGAAAGCGCTTAAGTAGAGCCGAAAAGTGGACGAGTGTAAGCCCCTGCCCGGGACCCCCGCGCCCGGCCCCGCGGCCAGCGCGCGCGCCGCGTTGACGGCGGCGTAGCAGTGGGCCACCACGCGGTCGGGAGCCGTGAGGCAGGGGCTTACACTCCTCCACTCTTCAGCTCAACGTAAGCACGTTTCGTGGGATGCTCTGTGTCTGTGGGTCGATGGGTGGGGTCAATGTCAAGAAACGGCTCAAGTTGAGCTGCAAAGTGGAGGAGTGTCAGCCCATGCTGTGAGGAGCAGCGCCGCCGCCGCCGCCTCCTCGCTCACCAGCGCCGCCGCGTCGATGTCACCCGCGCGCTCCGCCGCCTCGCACGCCGCCCGCCATGGCCGCACACTTGACCGCTGACGTTTCATCATATGACAAACCAAGTGAAGCTACGACTGACATCAACAGATATCATTGATATTTACTGATTCGTGATTGGTCGAGAAGTCAAAGTCGTCCTGTCGACCAATCACAAATCAGTAAATATCAATATGAATCGTTGATATCAATTGATATCAGTCATAGCTTAACTTGATTTGTCATAGTGTACTAGTGTACTAGTGTACCCGTGCAGTCTCGCCGCATCCTCCTGCCTGGCCTGACCACTCGTGCACTGAGTGCTCGTTCTGCTAGCTATAAGGAGGTATCCGTTAGGATAACTCGAGTGGTCTGAGGAAGGTGAGGGGACAAAGCGGGTTGAGTCGACCCGAGACGGGGAAAGGAGACGGGGGGAAAGGAGACAGGGCGGGACGAGTCAAAGCGGATCCAGTTGACTGAGACGGTGTAACGTGACAGGGCCCCGCCAGCTGCAGCGTCTCGTGCGCGTTCGACAGCTCTCCCGCGTCCTGCACGCCGCTCGACCCAAACAGCACGTTAACATCACATTATTTCACCCAAATAGCCAGTTAATACCACGCCACTTTACCCAAATCCAACAAAATGCTTCTCCACTTGATTCGGGACCTCATGACCCAGCGGCGTTGCGGTGGCGCGGCGGCACGCGACCGTCACAGAAGAAAGAATGGTGACGGAAACCGCGCTCGCGACAGAAAATTACGCGCCGCATAGAGCATCCTCAATTAACATCCCATCGGTTCATTTTTACCGACAGGTGTTCAGGGTGGGCACCCCTGGGCACCCTTCAAGACAAAGCTACGATTACATTGAGTATGGTTGTAAGATGGGCAGGGGTTGGGAGGCGGATGAGGCAACAGAGGAGGCGGGGGCGAAGGAAGATGTAGATGAGGAGGAAGGTGTAGACGAGAAGGAGAAGGTGGATGAGGGGATGCGGCGGAGGAGAATGCGGAGGAGGCGGAGGAGGAGGCGGCGGAGGAGCGCTGGTGGCACGGGTGTGGAAGGTCCGTGGGTCTCTCGCTCTTCGCTCTGTCGTGCACCGTGCACCGTGCGGCACTCACCGCTTGCATGGCGGCCCACGCGAGGTGCGTGCGGCTCGCCGCCACCGCCGACGCCACGCCCACCTGCGGCACAGGTCACAGGTCAGCTCCGTGCCGTCTGCCGCGTTCACGGGTACACCGGTAGCGGTAGCGGTACACCACAAACATTCAGAAAACTGACCTGAGGCACCTTCTGGATGAGGTCCACGCCGTGCTCCAGGACCCCCACCGTTAGGGCCTGCAAGATATCGCTCACCACGTCGTCACAGGGTGCCATACAACTCAAGACACGAGGATTCAGAGTACGTAGCATGATATGGCGAGAGCAATATCTGCCAGGCCGTACCCACCGCCTCGGAGCGATGCCCCCCGCGCCACCGCTGCCGCGCGTATCCCACCATCTGTGCGGCCAGCCCCGTCGCCTCCGACCCCGGCGCCGAGGTATAGGACCGGGCGTGCGCGCGCATCGTGCTGCATGCGCCGCCACCGCGGAGGGCGGCGGCGGCGGCGGTGAGCGCCCGGCGGCGTATCGGAGACGCGAACGCCATCTTGTTGTGTTGGGGTGGAGGAGAACTGGAGTCGTTGTTGTTGTTTTTTCGCTTGAACTACGCGGTACGAGCCCCTGTACTCTAAGAAACTGGAAGGTTCAGTGGTGAGCTACTGAAAAAATCCCCCTGTCGTTTAGTGAAATGAGTTCGGGAGTTGTGACTCGTCAAAAGGGGATCTGATCCGGGAGTTGTAACTCGTCCGAATGTCCGGCCGGAACGGAAGTGGTCGGTCAGGGGGGGGTCCCGTTACGGGACCCCCCCCCATTTTGCCCATAC
>Ga0307489_10003137_pt1 | contig 10994 bp, 21 predicted proteins | sample SB12metaG_FD_202247 | JGI IMG/M metagenome (GOLD analysis project Ga0307489, IMG submission 202247) | Sea-ice brine microbial communities from Beaufort Sea near Barrow, Alaska, United States - SB 1.2 | ecosystem: Environmental > Aquatic > Marine > Coastal | place: USA: Alaska | collected...
ACTCAGGGATCCCGACCAGGTCGGACTGTCGGCCAGTCGGTCAGTGGGATTTTGGGAATGGTCAGTTCTGATTGGTCGAACTGGATTCGATACCACATTTTCGTTACCAGACCCGACACTGAACGTGTGATGACGCGAGACTGCGGCGTGACCTGGAAAAGATACTGGCGGTCAGGCCCTGCGCTACGGACGACGAAGACGAGGAGTGCTCGGACGCGGTGGCGGTCGGGCGGACGGGGGCGGCGGCGCCGGGGTCGAACGGCATCGTGGCGTGGACGTTGCAGTACGTGGACAAGGGGCTGGACGATATCGAAAAAGACTCGCCGCAGTCGGCGGAGGCGGGGGCCTGTGCCCTCAACGTGGCGTCCCCTTTTCAGCTCCACTTGATCCGTCACTCAGAGTGACAAGATATCCCATCTCGATATGGGAGTTGACCACATCGATACTGTCATCTCCCATATCATTAGCCCATTTCCCATATCGAGATCCAGGATGACCACATCCATATGGTAGATGACGATATCGATATACCATATCCCATATCGATATCTCATATTCCATATCGATACCCCTATCGACATCTCATTGAAGTCCGATACTCCATACCGATCTCCCATATCGATCTCCCATATCGATATCGGATCATATCTTGTCACTCTGCACTTGACCGTCACTGCTGTGGTAGCTGTGTGACAGGCTGTGTGTCCATTAACAGCAGATCCTTTTCAAGCTCCACTTGTTCCAGCACAGCTGGTGAACCCACTAACATTATCACGCCTTCTTCCCTCGACGGTGCTTGAGCTGAACAGCAAATGGCAGCGGTGTGGCAGCCGTGGGGCTGGGGTACGGTGAACCCTAAACCTAATCCCTAAAAGCCAAACCCTAAACGCTAAACCCTAAACCCTGGTGGCGTGGCGGGTTGCCAAGGAGGCGGAGCGCGTGGTGCGGTCTCCGGCAGGGGCTTACACTCATCCACTTCTCAGCTCAACCTGAGCCGTTTCTGGCACAAGAAAACACCCTACACACCATAAACAACCCCCAACACCCCCTCAAAACGGACTACACAACCCCTACGCGCACCCACTATCCCATGAAAAGCGCTCAAGTTGAGCCGAGAAGTGGACGAGTGTAAGCCCCTGGTCACCGGCGGCGCAGCGCGGTGCGCGGCTGGCGGGCGACATCGGCATGGAAGCCGTCAAGGCGGCGGCGCCCATCGTCGGTGGGGCCTTGCACTCGTCCACTTTTCAGCTCAACATGAGCTGTTTCTGACCCGAAATACACCCTCGACACCCACTAGAACCTCATCACCTCTTAAACATCCCCTAAACAACGCCTGAATGCATCCCCTATCCCACAGAAAGCGCTTACGTTGAGCCGAAAAGTGGACGAGTGTAAGCCCTGGATCGTGGGGAAATTCAGCAAGTTTGCCATGAATACCGCGTTCAAGGTGAGGCGCCGCAACTCTCAGACCGGCGCTCCCCGCATGTCATCCACCACATGGTGTACCGGTGCTCGCCACGTCATCCACCGCGTAAATCACCGGTGCTCGCTACGTCATCCACCGCATGATACACCAGGCTTCACCAAAACATTGCGCCGGACACGCCAAACATTTCTCACTCCTCTCTCCCCCCGTGCTGTGTTTTGTTTGTTTCATCACTGCACCAGACACCCCAACCGTTTCTCACCCCTCTCTGCCCCTTCGTTGTGCTTGCTTACCTGCTTCTCAGCAGGGGCTTACACTCGTCCATTTTCGGCTCAACTTAAGCGCATTCTGTGGGATAGGGGAGCATTTTGGGGGTTCTTTAGGGGTTGTTTAGGAGGTGTCAGGGGATATTAAGGAGTATCATGGGTTGTTTAGGGTGTATTTTGTGTCAGAAACAGCTCAGGGTGAGCTGAAAAGTGGACGCGTGTAAGCCTCTGCCTCCCAGGCGGCTGCCAGCGGGCTGATGCCGAAGAAGGAGAAGGAAGGGGGGGACAAGGCAAAGCCGAAGACTAAGCCGAAAGAGGGGGGGGACAAGGCGAAGCCGAAGCCGAAGATTAAGGCGAAGGCGCCAAAGAAGTGAAGTATCGCACGCGTGTCGACGCCGACGTGCAGAAGTGAAGTAGCGCGCGCGTGCGGACGCACTTCAGGTGCATTTGGGTGAGTTGATGTAATGAGAGAACTGGGTCGGGTGAGCTGGCGTGAGCACTCCAGGTGCATTTGGGTGAGTTGGTGCAATGAGAGAGGTGTGTTGGGTGAACTGGCGTGAGCACTTCAGGTGTGTTTGGGTACCACGCTCTACCATGCTCTCAACACCCCGGCGCCATAGTCAGGATCCAACGGGGTCAGAAGTTTCGACGAAAGGGCCAGCATAAGGGAGGCCTATTTAACAGGTCCCACTGGTTAGTATTCGTACTCGTACGCATGCGCCAGCATACGTACATAGTTTTGTGTCTCCGTAGTTTTGTTTCACGACGTCGATGCAGTAGCCGGTGTGTTACAGTAGGCCACCAAATAGGGTGGTGGGTGAATGTTCGAGTCTGTACTATCGTCAGGCGGAAATCCCCATACGAGCTGTTCTCAACCGCTCCTTCGTCGTCTTCCGTGCGCGGGGCTGATTTATACTGGGAAACCTGTGGATTCGTTTCCGGAGTGGACACCTCCCGGAATCCGCCCGAATCCGTCCGAATCCGACCCTCCACCAAATCCGGAAACGCCTCCCAGATTTTGCCTTCCAGGCCACAAGCGAAGGGCCGTGAAAGAAGAAGAGGAAGTGTTGGCGTCGTTTTGTCATCCACTGTTTCCACAGACCACAGCGCAGCACGGAGCGCGTCGTCTTGGCAGTGGGCTCACGGCGGCCGTGCGTCGTCGCGCGGCTGCGTCGCCGACACGTGAGCGCCGCGGGACCCACCGGCCGCCAGTCGACACAGCGGTGCTAGAATAATCATTGTAAGAAGCGAAAGGAGCGCGTGGGCGGGGCCCGCAAGCGGGGCGGCGGCGGCGGCGGCGGCGGCGGCGGAAGGCGCGGCGTGCACGCCTTCCAGCATGGCGAGCACGGAGGCCAAGCTGGATGTGACCGCGGAAGAGTTCGCGGAGGTCACGGTGGGGCAACACCCGCATTAAAACAGTGCACCGCCTATTACACCGGTGCTCTCACGCGTCGTCTCGGCACAATCGCAAAAAGGAATAACGCGCTTGAACCAAACGCGACACGTGGATCACTGTCGAAGCAGTCTTGACCCTGCCCGAAGGCGCGCGTCCACGACCACATGGTCATATGGTGGGGGCGCTACATCCGCACCGCCCCCCTCGTCGCTCCCCCGCCGCGCCTTACCAAACCGTTACCCTGGCATGCCGGGAAATATCTTTCCATCGAGATACTTTGCCTCTGTCCAATAAAGTGCTTTCTCACAGCTGGCGCATGTCGAACGACCCTTGGCGGCGCCTCCCCGAGGCGTACGTGCGCGCGATTCCCGGGCTGGTGCCCAACGTGGCGGGCGCGGGCCCGACGCTGCAGCTGAAGCCCGGCCTCGCGAAGTCGCAGACCGCCGAGGCAGGAGGTTGTTGAGAACCAAGGGCTCACTCTCGTTCACTTTTCAGCTCAACTTGAGCCGTGTCTGACACACAAAATTACCCTGAACACCCCTCAACACCACCTTAACATGGGCTACACAACCCATACGCGCAACCCCAATTCCATTAAAAGCGCTCAAGTTGAGCTAAGAAGTGAACGAGTGTAAGCCCCTGACAAGCACTAAGCTCGACTTTCAGTGCTTGAGTCTCGTCCTCTGCTCCGCTCCGCGCGTCGTTGTCAGGTGTCAGCACTCGAACCTGATGAAGTCTGCCTGTGGAAAGTGAGTGTGGGATTGATTGCCAAGGTCGAATGCTCAGCTCGCTCGTGAGCCTCGCCTCTTTCCCACGTCAGACCAGGCCGACACTGAAGGTACTCGTGAGTCATGCTCCGTCCTCATCTCGAGTGCTCGTGCTTGTTCTCACTGACCCTGCCGAGAGGGCGTCCCGGATGGCCGCATGAGCACTAGCTCCAGCCTGTCGAACCTCTACGAACAAGCCGGGCTTTCGATCGAGACCGAGCTCGGGCGCTCGGCGTCTGCCCCAGCAGGGCCTGGTTATTATTGCTCGCCACGTCATAGGATGCTATTTACCTCCAAGAAACGAGGGTTCAAAGTGCCGGTGAATGACATAGCGAGCATTATCCGCCGGGCCTTAGTTCCCGGAGCTAGCCGCGGCGGACACGAGCCCGCGGCTGTGGATTGGGCGCGCGCACGAGCTCGGTGGGGCGGTGCAGATCGACCCTATGAAACCCCCAAGTTGAAACCGCCTGGAGCTGAGCGCTTGAAACTGAAATATGATGGTCTGCTTTCAAGATTTGCTTTCAATCTCAACTTGCGCCGCCACAGCTCGGCGCGCTCATCGCGCGCTGTCGCAAGATCGAAAGCGAGTGCGGCGAGGCGGGGATAGCGCAGGAGGTAGGGTCTGGCAGATATGACAAACTGCGTGGAACCACTTAGACACTTAATGAGACTTAGTGCTAAGTCGTCCTGCTTGACCAATCAGAACGCTCCATTTGGACGACTTAGTGCTACTTGTTGCTAAGTGTCCAAGTGGTTTCACGCACTTTGTCATATTTCTCGCCACGTCATCCAACGCGGTGTGAACCTTCGTTTCTTGGTTTAAATGAAATCGTACGACGTGGCGAGCTACATGCATCCGGCCCTATGTTGAGGAGGAGGAGGAGGAGGAGCAGGCCGTTGCGTTGTCCCTCGAACCGGCGGATTTGAACGAGCTGTCCAACGCCGAACGACGGGCGTCGTTGTCGTTCGACGCGTCGAGCAGTGCTTCGAATGATATGTCGGGGAGGGTGCCTCAGCGGAAGGTGCATCGCAGAACGTTATCCCTCGGCGTTACAGCGGAGCAGGAGTCCGCGGCGGCTTCGGACTCGGCGAGTACCGGAAACGGGGCTGGGAACGGAAACTGGACTGGGAACGGAAACGGGACTGGGAACGGAAACGGGACTGGGAACGGAAACGGGACTGAGAGCCGGAATGGGAATGGGAGCGGGACAAATGGGTACGCTGTGGGCGGGTTGGGTTTAGGGCTGGGGCTGTCGGCAGGCGCTTACACTCGTTCACATTTCAGCTCAACTTCAGCACTTCTGTCCACCGTATTACCCAACAACTCATGAGTGTCTCCTGGAGTTGCTCAAGTTGAGCTCTAACGTGAGCGAGTGTAAGCCCCTGGCTGGCGGCGCTGACAGCTGTGGCGAACCTATCGGACGCCGCGGTGGGCGGCGCGGAACACGCCAAGCCCGCCGGTAGGCCCCGCCAGAAATAGCTCCAAACCTCCATCAACACAATTGCCAACCCAACCCTCGTTTGATGGATTAAATGCCGCCGGCGCCTGCCTGATGTTTTGAGCGATTTGGTGGCGGGCCCTAGGCGGCGTGCTGTTCCTGGGCGGCAGCAGCGGCGTCGCGGGCGACACGCTGCGCTACCTGCGCATGCTCGCCAGCCTCGGTAGGGCGGTGCAGGTTGAATCTATGAAACCCGAGTTGAAAGCGCCTGGAACTATTCTCTTCAAACTGGGATGTGATGAACCGCTTTCAAGCTTTGCTTTCAACTTCAACGTGCGCCGGTACACCTCGGGCACCCGGTGCTGTGCCCGGACGACTTCTGCGGGTGGCCCGCGCGGCTGCGCACCCGCAAACCCAAGCGCATACTTCCTGGCAGGGGCTTACACTCGTTCACTTTTCAGCTCAAGTTGAGCCGTGTCTAACGCACAAAAGCACCGTACACAGCCTAAACAACCCCTACCACCCCCTTAATGCGGGCTTCACAACCCCTGCGCGCACCCCTATCCCACAAAAAGCGCTCGAGTTGAGCCGAGAAGTGAGCGAGTGTAAGCCCCTGCTTCCCGGTGACAACTCCGATTACTGGGAGCAGAATCTGATGTACGAGGCGGAGCCCAGCAGCGGCGAGCTGGTGTATGGCAGGGGCTTACACTCGTCCACTTTTCAGATCAACCTAAGCCATTTTGGTCACACCTGCCCGTGTTCCCCTGTCTAATAGACTGGGGGAAAATCATGCGCCCACAAAATGTGCTTACGTTGAGCAGAATAGTGGACGAGTGTAAGCCCCTGGTGTACGAGTCGTGCGCCAAGCTGTTCACGTCATCCGACCGGCCGTCCATGGTGGGGCGGTGCAGCTTGACCCTATCAAACCCACGTTGAAAGCGCCTGGAACTAAGTGCTTGAAACTAAAATATGATAAACTGCTTTCAAACTTTGCTTTCAAATTCAAGTTGCGCCGCTACACCATGGTGTACGACTACACGCTCAAGGTGAAGTACGCGGCGCTGACCAAGGTAGGGCAGTGCAGGTTGACCCTATCAAACCCATGTTGAAAGCACCTAAAACTAAGCGCTTGAAACTAGAAAAATGACGAACTGCTTTCAAATTTTGCTTTCAAATTCAATTTGTGCGGCTACAGCAAGGTGGTGCAGGATCTGCCCGAGGGGTTGGCCGCGAGGGGGGTCTACCTGGCAGGGGGGCGGGTCATCAGAACAACCGCTTGCAACCATCAACCCGGTCTGCATGTCTATGTGAGCATCCACCCTGAAGGCATGCCATGCGGGCACGTCCATTCTCATTTGGAGTGCTCGTGGTGAATGACCCTGCGCCTGCCACCCTAAACCCTAGACCCTAGACCCTAGACCCTAAACCTTAAACCCTAAACCCTAAACCCTGAACTCAACCCTGAACCATAAACCCTAAACCTGACCCTGCCACCCGGCAGGCAACTCTGAGGGTGCCATCGTGCTGGGCATGGTCGACGACGAGCTGTTGAAATCCGCGGCGGTGTCGGCGGTGCGGCGGAGCGGCGAAGCCGCGGGGAGTCTGCCGCGCTCGGCCTCGGTAGGGTGGTGCAGGTTGACAGGTTTAAGTCCCTTCTGGAAAGCGCTTATGGTTTCAGCGCTTGAAACTGTAAGATGACGAGCTGCTTCCAAACTTTGCTTTCAAATTCAACTTGCGCCGCTACACCTCGGAGATCTGGATTGCACTGGAGCGGGCGCAGCTACTCGGCAGGGGCTTACACTCGTCCACTTTTCAGCTCAGCATAAGCGCTTTTTGTGCGACAAGGGGTGTTTAGGGGTTATTTGTTGAAGGGGGTTGAGGGGTTCTTTAGGCGTTTTCGAGGTGTTTTTAGTGTCAAAAACGGCTCAGGTTGAGCTCAGAAGTGGACGAGTGTAAGCCCCTGCTGCTCGGCCGCATCAACATCGCGTACTCGCTGGAGCCCAACTACTTTACCTACCGCACGATCAAGGACGACAAAGCGGGTGCAAAAGCGGCGACTAAGGCCGCAGAGGGAGCCGCAGCCGAGGTAGGGCGGTGCAGGTTGCCCCTATCAAACCCACGTTGAAAGCGCCTGGAACTAAGCGCTTGAAGGTAAAATATGATGGACTGCTTTCAAGTTTTAGTTTCAAATTCCACTTGCGCCGCTACACCGAGGGAGCAGATAAAGCAGAGGTCAATGCGTGGTATGGAGCGGAGGATACGGCTACTGATACGGATACGGATACTCAGACTCCCAGGGCTACGGATACTCCAGAGGACAAGGAGGAGGATATGGTGAAGTATACAGCGGAGGCAAAGGTAGGGCGGTGCAGGTTGACCCTATAAAACCCAAGTTGAAAGCGTCTGGATTTAAGCTCTTAAAACTGAAATATGACAAACCGCTTTCAAATTTTGCTTTCAAATTCAACTTGCGCCACTCCACAAAGGCGCAGGAAAACGCGGAGCTTCAAGTGCCAGATACAGCGGAGTTTGACGCGAACGCGGAGAATAAAGCGGAGGACACAGCGGTGGACGGGAACGGGGGCGCGCATGGTAGGGCGGTGCAGGTTGACCCTTTGACACCCGCGTTGAAAGCGCCTGGAACTAAGGGCTTGAAACTGATCTATGCTGGACCAGTTTCAAACTCTGCTTTCAAATTAAACTCGCCGCTACAGCACGGGAGTGTAGTGAACGCGCCGCGGGGGCTGTTTGGGAGCAAGGTCGGACGGTGCAGATTGACCCTATCACAAACCCTCGTTGAAAGCGCCTGGAACCGAGCGCTTGAAACGAAAACATGAGGAACTGCTTTCAAGTTTTGGTTTCAAATTCAAGTTGCGCCGCTACAGCAAGTGGCGCAAGGACGTGCCCACGCTGTGCATCAACGGCAGGGGCTCACACTCGTCCACTTCTCGGCTCAACGTAAGCGCTTTCTGTGGCATAGGGGGTGCATTTAAGGGTTGTTTAGGGGTGATTTTGGGGTGTTCAGGGGGTGTTCGGGGGTATTAGGGGTCGTTTAGTGTGTGTTTTGTGTCAGAAACGTCTCAGGTTGAGCTGAGAAGTGGACGAGTGTAAGCCCCTGATGAACGGCAGCGAGGACCAGTTCTTCGGGCGCCGCGGGTCGGTCGCCCAGGGGGTGGTCAAGAACTCGCGGCCGAGCCTCATCCGCAAGGGCGCGCGCCCGCCTGTCACGGGCGACGCCGGGCAGGGAAGTTGTTGTTGTTGAGACCCAGCACTCCACCGTCGTTGCATCTTCTCCTCCTCCTCCTCCTCCTCCTCCTCCTCCGCGTGTCTGTTTGGGGCTTCACCCGCAAGGGAAGTTTCGAAGTAATGCGCCAATCTCGATTGGAGTGCGTGTTCTCAGTGGGGCTCGATGAACGTTAAAAAAGAAAAAGAAAAATGAAAGTGCTTGTTCACAGTGACCCTGTTGGCGGACAGCGCATGACGGACCTAGGCATGACCTGCGCTCTGGTGGCGCAGATGGAGGCGGGGCAGGTTTAGGGTTCAGGGTTTAGGTTTAGGTCTAGGGTTTAGGGCGGCTCAACTCCCCACAACACATATTGTGACCCACTTGAAGCTGTCATCCTGTAACTTCCTCTAACGTCCTATCAGCTCGAACCTAACATCCCACCCACGTGAACCTGACATTCTACAACGTCCTCTGACATCCTATGAACTCGAAGCTTACTGGGCCCTGAGTGTGGGGGGGCAAGCACTCGATGTTGCCGACGCACGACTTCGCCCTGCGCGAGCTTCTGGCGGAGTTCCTGGCAGGGGCTTACACTCGTCCACTTTTCAGCTCAACTGGAGCGCTTCCTGTGGGATAGGGGGTGCGGTTGAGGGGTTGCTTGGGGGGTGTCAGGGGGTGTAAGGGGGCATTAGGTGGTGTCTAGGGTGTGTTTTCGTTTCAGAAACGGCTCAGGTTGAGCTGCGAAAGTGGACGAGTGTAAGCCCCTGGTTCCTGCGCGCGCCGGAGACGTGCGTGGCCATCCCTGAGCGGTGGGACAGTGACAGCCGACTGAGCGCGTTCCTGCTGTGGCGCGCCACCGTCACGCCGGGGCAGTGCTCCTTCGCCAGCATGGCGTCCACGGAGGAGGGCTTCGCAGCGGGGGCGGTAGGGGCTTACGCTCGTCCACTTTTCAGCTCAACCTAAGCCGTTTTGGTCACACCTCTCCGTGTCCCCCAATCTAATAGACTTGGGGGGAATCATGCACCCAACCTATTGCCACAAAATGTGCTTACGTTGAGCCAAAAAGTGGACGAGTGTAAGCCCCTGGGGGGCGGCGGCGACGGCGGGGGCGGGGGCGGGGTTAGCGGGGTCGGCCGGGGGATCATGGGGGGGGATGCGCGCGGTTTCGCGGGAATCGAGCCCGATGGGCAGCTTCTTGGCAGGGGCTTACACTCGTTCACGTTAGAGCTCAACTTGAGCAACTCCATCACACGTTCATGAGCTAAGTCGGGTTATACGGTGGGCAGAGGAGCTCGAGTTGAGCTGAATTGGGAACGAGTGTAAGCCTCTGCTTCGTGGACCTGACCAGCGGCATCGCACGATCCGCGATGCAGTCAGCGCTGAGCAGCGTGGGCGGCGGCGGCGGGCGCGGCCGGGCCTTGCACGGCGTCACCGAGCACGTCAAGAAGGTTGGGCCTACCAGATGTTGGGGGCCCGCCACGTCATCGACACTCAGTTCGAGAGGCTCTTCACTTACACTCAGTGTCGGAAGGCCTAGTCCTTTGTATCTTCCCCGAAATCGACGGTCTATTTACTCAAGGATCGCGACCCGGTCGGACTATCTGCGAGTCGGTCGGTGGCATTTTCGAAATGGACAGTCCTGATTGGTCGAACCGGACATATTCGATACCAGACCCGACACTGAGTTTAAACGGCATTCTATTTATGTCTCGACGTGCAATGTCTGCCAGGCCTTCGATGAAGGTGGGCTTGCAACCTCACACCGCTGGCTCCACGTTGGCTCCCCACGCTGGCTATCCGAACGGTGGCACGGCGGACAGCGGGAGACGGTACTCCTCGAACTATTCCTCGTTGCAATCTTCTCCGAACCGCAGCCGGCGGGCGTCGGACAACGGGGGCATGCGAGGTTCCTTCGACTTTCCGCGCGGCGTCAACGGCAGGGGCTTACACTCGTCCACATTTCAGCTCAACCTCAGCCCTTTTTGCCACACACAGACCGACGTCAGCCGGCTTATCTCACAGAAAGTGCTTATGTTGAGCAAAAAAGGTGGACGAGTGTAAGCCCCTGATCAACGGCGTGACGGCGCTGGCGCACCGGCGGTGGACGGCGGACGCGGACGCGGGGCTGACGTCAGCGGCAGGGGCTTACACTCGTCCGCTTTTCAGCTCAACCTAAGCCGTTTTGGTCACACCTCCCCGTGTCCCCCTGTCTAATAGAATGGAAATATCATGCACCCGACGTATCCCACAAAATGTGCTTACGTTGAGCCGAAAAGTGGACGAATGTAAGCCCCTGGTCGGCGGCGGCGGCGACGGCGTCGGCAACAACGACGGGTGCGCTGCTCGACACGGCGGCGCTGCTAGCACCGGCGGCAGGGGCTTACATGCGTCTACTTTCAGCTCAACCTGAGCCTTTTCTGAAACAAATACTCACCCTGCACACCCCCTGTATACCCCCTAACCCCCCCCTGAAC
>Ga0307489_10003138_pt1 | contig 10994 bp, 14 predicted proteins | sample SB12metaG_FD_202247 | JGI IMG/M metagenome (GOLD analysis project Ga0307489, IMG submission 202247) | Sea-ice brine microbial communities from Beaufort Sea near Barrow, Alaska, United States - SB 1.2 | ecosystem: Environmental > Aquatic > Marine > Coastal | place: USA: Alaska | collected...
TCCTCCTCCTCCTCCTCCTCTTCCTCCTCTTCCTGCTCCTCCTCCTCCTCCTCCTTCCCCTCCTCCTACGCACCACTATTCACTTACCATAATACTGCGCAGACTCACCTATGCACCAGTATGTCCCCAACGCCCGCTATTGCGCGAACAGAGCCCCCTACGCACCATTATTTCCCCACTGTAATACACGCACAAACCCCCTTGTACACATTGACCCTGCAGCACGGCGAGCCACCTGCAGAAGTACCGACTGTATATGAAGCGGGTGCAGGGGCGGGGCCGCAGCGAGTCCACCATGGAGAACTCGCAGGAGGGTGGCGGGTAGGGTTTGAATCATGCTAATCGAACTAAGCTAGAGCTAGTGCTGGCGAGGGGAGGCGAAAACTAAGCTATTATAAGCAGTTTAGGGGCTAGTGGTTAGTGGGTAAGTGGGTTAGTATCGTTGACTACAGTGGGTTAGTAAAATAGCGGGGTTTAAACCCAGCTAGTTTAAGCTAGTTTAGGCGCTGGTGCTTAGTAGGCTAGTTTAGGGGGCGACAACTATAGATTTGATGGATCCTGCTCGCCGCATCATAGGATGACAACTAACCCAACAAACGAGTGTTCCAAGACGCGTTCGATGACTGGGCGGCAAAATATGTAAGTCCCTGAGGTCAGGAGCGCGGGCGGCAGCTTTGGCGAGGCCACGGGCGGCCTCGACCGCAGCAGCGAGGTAAGCCGGTGCAAGTTGACCCTGTGAAACCCAAGTTGAAACCGCCTGGAACTGAACGCTTGAAGCTAAAGTGTGATATGCTGCTTTCAACTTCTGCTTTCAAATTCAATTTGCGCCGCTACATTGAGGGCGACGGGGACGGGAAGAGGAGCGGGAGCGAGTGCGACGGGGGTAACTCCCACCCAAGGTAGGGCGGTGCAGGTTCACAGCATCAACATCCGTGTTGAACGCGCCTATGGTTTCAGAGCTTGAGACTATAATATTTTTAACTGCTTTCAACTTTTGCTTACAATTTCAACTCGCGCCGCTACACCAAGGCGCGACACGGTGGCGGGCGCGGGTGGTGGCGATGGTAGCGGCGCGGCGGAGGGTTTAGGGATTTAGGGTTTAGGGTTAGCGTTTAGGGTTAGGTAGGGTGTAGCGGCGCGGCGGAGGGCACGGGCGGCAGCGGTGGCGGCAGCGCGTGGGGCGCAGGTGGCACGGGCGGCAGCGGTGGCGGTGGCGGTAGCGCGGGGGGCGCAGGGGGTGCGGGGGGTGCGGGAGGAGGAGACGGTGGGGAGGGGAGGGATGACAGCCTACAGCGCCCGCCGAAGGGAGGGACAGGTGGGGAGGGGAGGGGCGGCACGACCGGCACAGGTCCAACGACGGTTTAGGGTTTAGGTGGGAATTGGGTTTACGGTTTAGGGTTTAGGTTGGGGGGGGTGCGGGGCCAACCGTCCAGGAGCGCCAATGACATGCGGGGGAGTGCGGGGCCAGGAGCGTGGACAATAGCACACTCATTCCATTCCGGTTGTAACAGCATTTGATGTACGAAAGGCTATCGCCACTCGAGCTGCGCTCTATTACGCCCTATCGCCCCTGGCGCCGCACTATTGCCTTTTCAGCCTCCCCCCTCCACACCGCCAACGCCGCAATGACCTCATGCAGGTCAAAGGGCAGGGGGTCCGACTCCAACCCCGACCAGGGTCTTGCACTCGCACACTTTTCAGCTCAACGTAAACACATTTGTGCGGAAGACGATGGGTGGCGTAAGTCAGTCTGTCAGAAAACAAAAAATGGCTCAGGTTGGACTGAATATTGGACGAGTGGGAGCCCCTGCCTCCGCCCCCGACCCCGACCGACCACTCTCGCTCCCACCGACGCCACCGTAACCAGGCAGGTCCACCGGCCGGCAGTCCGCCGGGACCTGCTCCAGGGGCTTACACTCGTCCATTTTCAGCTCAACTTAAGCCGTTTTGGTCAATGAACCGTTCCAGTTTGTCGCAGGTTATGACCCACATCATCTTGCTAGACGGTAATGAAATCACCCAACCTATCCCACAAAAGGTGCTCACGTTGAGCTGAAAAGTGGACGAATGTAAGCGCCCGACCTGCTTGTATGCGGGGCTGGCGCGGCGCTTCACATGCTCTTTCCGCAGGTCCAACACTTCTGTCAGGAGGTATGCGGTCACGTCGTACGCGCGGAGCTCCACCGCACCCGTCTTAGCGCCGCGCTTCAGCGCCGCCAGCGCCCAGCGGTAGCCGCGCTCCAGGGCCTCACAGATGACGCGTGCCACGTGATCATCCTCATTGTAGACCCTCGTCTCTTGTGTGAAATGGAACCACTTGACGTGTAAGGCCTGACAGATAATGCCTGCCACGTCCTCATCCATATTGTGAAAACCTCGTTTCTTGAATAAACCGGAATCACATGCCTGCCACGTCATCCTCCACAATGTAGACAACTCGTTTATTGAGTGGAGCAGGACCATATGACGTGGCGAGCATCATCTGTCAGGCCTATACTTGTCGCCCCTAAAGTTGCCTACAAAGCACTAGCCCCTAAACCGGCTTAAAGTATCCTAGTTTAAACCCCCCTATTTTATTGATCCACTGTAGTCCCCATTACTAACCCACGAACCCACTGACCACTAGCCCCTAAACTAGCTTGACTAGCCTGGTGTGACTCCCCAACCGCCAGCATTAGTTAGACAAGCATAGTCAGGCTTATGCCCTACCGCGCTCCATGGCGTCCCACGCCTGCGTCAGCTCCTCTATGCGCGGCGCCCAGTACGCGTGGTGTGACGCGGCGTGTGCGGCGCCCTGCAGCCCGACAGCAGGGTCGTTGAGAACAGGCACTGGGTCATTGAGAACAAGGCACTCGACCGAGATCGGAGCATGGCTCACCTTCAGGGTGAATGGGCAGCAGGGTCATCTGAAAACAAGCACTCGACCGAGATTGGAGCACGACTTACCTTGAGGGCGAATGGGCAGGAGGGTCATTGAAAACAAGCACTGGACCGTATCCGAGCATGATATACCCTCATGGTGAATGATCATACTAACGCGCGGAGGAGGAGGAGGAAGAGCTTCAGCGTTGGTCGAATGCTTGTTCTAAATAACAACCCCGCCAGAACATGCGGATCCACTGGAACTCCACCTCGCGGTGCACCTCCCCAAGCCGCTGAATCGTCCGACCCAGGTCCAACGTCCCGCCGCCGCTGTGTAGCGGCGTGAGTGGAATTTGACAAGCAAATTCTCAAAACGTGCATCAGATGTCAGCTACAATCGGCAGGAGATTTCGACAACACCGGTTCAACCGGTCTAAACTTGCACCACCCCACCGCTGCCACCACCGTCGCCGCCCTTGTTTTTCTTGTCCTGTTTCCTTCGCTTCCCTTCCCTAATCTCCAACTGCCCCGCCCCCGCCGCCCCCGCCGCCTCCGCCGCCTCTCTGAGCGCCGGCAGCAGCGCCAGCGCGGCCTCGCACCTGCCGCGGATGTACTCGAAGGTGTCGCGCGCCACCACCGCCAAGGGACTGCTGGACATACTTGTCGCCCCTAGACTAGCCTACTAAGCACTAGCCCCTAAACTAGTTAAACTCAGTGTCGGGTCTGGTATCGAAGATATGGCATCGAATCCCGTTCGACCAATCAGAACTGTCCATTTAGAAAATCCCACCGACCGACTCGCCGACTGTCCGACCGGGTCGCGATCCATGAGTAAATAGACCCTCGATTTCGAGGAGATAAGCGTTCCCTGGAACGCCGACACTGAGTTTAAACCAGCCGTGTTTAAACCCCCCTATTTTACTAACCCACTATAGTCCCCAATACTAACCCACTAACTCACTAACCACTAGCCCCTAAGCTAACTTAAAGTAGCCAAGTCTGACCCCCCGTCGCAAGCCTTGACTTAGTTCGACAAGCATACTGATGGATGGCGCTCTCCACGTCATCAAACGCATCTTAAACACTCATTTATTGATATCAAATGGCATCCTGCGACGTGGCGTGCACTGTCCATCAGCCCCTACCACCGCCACACGGTGCGTGCTGCTGAACCGTCGCGTGCGCCCCGTCAGCACCGCGTGGTAGGGGCACGTCAGTGAATCTGAGAATGGGAGCGGCGGCGGGAATGGCGGTGGAGGCGGCGGTGTAGGCCGCATGAAGATTCTGCGCGACAAGCAGCAGTCAAGTTCCGACGAGACGTCGGAAGATTTGGACATTTACGAGCTGGGCCTAAGAAATAGTGCTCGCCACGTCATAGAATGTCGTTTTATTCTAGAAACGAGGGTCAAACATGCGTTTGATGACGTGGCGAGCACTACATGGATAGTGCTCGCCACGTCATAGGATGTCGTCTTATTCTAGAAACGACGGTTGAACATGCGTTTGATGACGCGGCGAGCACTACATGATGTAGTGCTCGCCACGTCATAGGATGTCGTTTTCTTGTAGAGACGAGGGTTGAACATGCGTTTGATGACGTGGCGGGCACTACACATCAGTCCCTAGGCGATCGCCACGTCATATGCTGGCGTTCAATTCAAGAAACGAGGGTCAAACATGCGTTTGATGACGTGGCGAGCAATATCCATCAGTCCCTACAGCGTGGTGGTGGTGCGCGTTGAAGTCCCGCAGCATGTAGTACGTGCGGTGCGACTTCAGCCAGGGGCTGGCACTCGTCCACTTTTCGACTCAAACTCAGTGTCGGAGGGATCAGTCCCTCTGATCTCCTCGAAATCGAGGGTCTGTTTACCCAAGGATGACGACCCGGTCGGATTGTCATTGAGTCGGTCGGTGGAACCTCCGAAATGGACAGTGTTGATTGGTCGAACGGGATTCGATACCATGTATTCGATACCAGATCCGACATTGATTTTCACTTGAGCACTTCTAGGTTTGACAACTTGGGTGCATTATTGGTGTCAGTGAATTAAAAAAAGCTCAGGTTGAGGTGAGAAGTGGACGAGTGTACGCCCCTTGCCTTGAGCGGCACGCGCAGCGCCGGGGTGACGCCGTCCAAGGTCTTGATGTAGCGGCGCAAGTTGAATTTGAAAGCAAAGTTTGAAAGCAGTTCATCACATTTCAGTTTCAAGCGCTTACATCCAGGCGCTTTCAAGGTGGGATTCATCGGGTCAACCTGCACCGCCCCATCTTGAGCGCCACGTGCCAGCTGTCATCCCCGCCTTGGTGTAGCGGCGCAAGTTGAATTTGAAAGCAAAATTTGAAAGCATTTCCTCGGGTCTTCTAGTTTCAAGAGCTTAGATCCAGGCGCTTTCAACGCGGGTTTGATAGGGTGAACCTGCACCGCCCCGCCTTGGGCGCCGCCCTCCGTCTGGTGGTAGACAGCCACGGAGCTCATGTCCTGTAGCGAGCTATCCGAGTGCCACGACACCGACGTATATGGACTGATGGATAGTGCTCATCACGTCATAGGATGCAGTTTAACTTAAGTTACGAGGGTAGGGACTGATGGATGGTGCTCGCCACGTCATAGGATGCCAGTCAACTCAACAAACGAGGGTTCACCATGCGTTTGATGAACTGGCGAGCACTATCCATACTGATGGAATGGTGCTCGCCACGTCATGGGATGCCAGTCCACTCAACAAACGAGGGTTCACGGTGCGTTTGATGACTTGGTGAGCACTATCCATCAGTCCTCACCGACGTAGCACCCATGCCATAAGCAGCCTCATCCTTCAACGGAACCGCCGTGCTGGAGAGGCACAAGCTTAATTTGAAAGCACCTTTGAAAGCAGTCTGTCTTATTTTCGTTTCAAATGCTCAGATCCAGGCGCTTTGAACGTGGGTTTCATAGGGCCAACCTGCACCGCCCTACCGTACAACTATAGCTGGGCTGCATCAGATTTATCAGCGTGATATTATAGTCGCAGCTGCTGGTCCTGGAGCCCACGCGCGGGTCCGGTTCGGCGGCGAGAAGGAGGGCCGTTGAAAACTAGCACATGACTTTTCCTACGCTACAACGCTGGTTACGCCTCTTGCCTAGCCTCTAAAGCGTACTACCTGTAGTATCTCGTACCACCCGTAGTAAATAAGCGTTTGGTGCTTTTGACGAAAAGTCAAATGACTTTTGGCCAAATTTCCAAACTCCAGCTTACTACAGGTTAGTACTAGTCCACAGACTAGGCACTAGCAAGCACCTAGACTAAATACAACAATACAAGACAACCAGGTCGAAGCGTGGACACAGGCAGAACTCACAAGAGGAGGGGGGTCATTGAGAAATAGCGCTTGAACCGATATTGGACGTGCAAGCATGATTTACGTCGTGGGTGAAAGCTCGTACTGAAAGACGACGCGCTGACTCGATTGGTCGATGTATCGTCGGTCGACAGCTTGTTCTCAATACCACCCTTGCAGTCCGCGCTAGCGATACCGGCTTAAGTAAGCCGCTTTCCAAACCAACCCCGAACTTGGATCTCATGTTCGCGCGTGGTCATGTCACCCACGAGATTTGATCGCGCGCCGCGCTAACTGAGAAATTTGGGTTTGTTGGATAGGTTGGGCGGGGGGGGATGTCGTGGGTGAAATGCCCATACGCGATTAATCAAGCCGGTTGAGCGGACTGCCCTGCCGAGGAGCTGCCGGGTCCGTGCTGTCATGGCTTCATTGAGCTTGCGAATGACGCGAAAGGGGGAGCCTTTCTCAGTGTCAGCGTCGCCCCTCGGCACGGCCATTTTCGTACTTTGTTGTGCTTAACGTGTGCACTTTCTCGTGCTTAACTTGAGCACCTTAACTTGAGCATATTCGAGGTTGAGAGGTGGGATAAAAGTAGCGCTTCCAGGGACATACGGCTTCATGTGCCACCACAGAAACATGCGGTAAATAAAGGGGGCATTTAATGAAAGGAGAAGGGCTATGTCAGTGCAGAATACTCATACGAATTGTGAAATACTCATACATCATCCAATATGGCCATACCCCAGGGATGCGCGAAGATCCGCAGCTTCTGGTACAGGTACGTCATGCCCTTCTCGCCCACGAGTAGTGACTCATGGATGTTACTCGTCACGTCATCACACCCATTTTGCGCCATCGTTTCATGGGTAACATGGGGGTCTGAATGGGGGGTTTAATGGAGGGTTTTGATCGTTAGACTTGAATAGGCCGATTTCGGTATATTTGCTTCCCGCGCCGAGCGCTTGACGCTTTGCCCGCAACTCCGTATGGGCATTCAACCTGGCGCCCGATTTCCCGCGCGGAGCGCTGACGCTTTGCCCGCAACTCTGTATGGGCATTTCATCCAAGCGATATACCGAAATCGGCCTATTATAAGACGGTCAAATATTTAATATATGAAATGGTATCCTATGAGGAGGGGAGCACTGTCCATCAGTCCCTGCCCACAAGGGTGCGCTGAACGAAAGTGGGGGACACAGAGTTGCCCATAACGTAGGGACTTACACCCGTCCACGGTTCAGCTCAACGTCACACACTTGTTGTGGGACACGCTAGGTGGCTTCAGCTTGTCAGTGACGAAGCAAAAGCAGCTCAGGTTGAGCTGAAATGTGGACGAGTGTAAGTCCGTCCAGTTTTCGGCTCAACTTTAAGCATTTTTTTGTGGGATACGCAAGGTGGCGTCAGCATGTCAGCGACCAAAGCGGCTCAGATTGAGCTGGAAATTGGACGAGTGTGTGACCCTGCCGCGGCGAGCACGTCGTGGCGAAAGAGTCCGTCGCGCGTCATACGCTCGAGCGCTTTCTCGACGGCCTCGTGCGACGCCGCAGGCATGATGCCCGGCTCGTCGACTTGGAACCCGACGTAGGAGCGGGCAAATAACACTCGCCCCCTCACAGGATGCAATTACAAGAAACGAGGAATAAAATGCGTACGGTGGCCAGGGCGAAAGCCTGGTGCCTCCTCATACACGCGGAAGCACAAGCGCAAGCGTCTCTCTCATATTCGTAGTTAAAACGCGTGTCGATGATGTGGCAGGCAATAGCTGATTGTCCCTACGCCGACGTAGGAGCGCGCGTGGCATGGCTTGTACTCAGATGACGAGGGCGTGAAGTACGTCGCGTCCTCACTGCCGCCCTTGTCGTAAGGTATGTCATACAATGCTCGCCACGTCACCCAACGGGGACGTTGAACCATCGTTTATTGAGGAAATTGGCATCCTATGACGTGGCGAGCACTATCTGTCGGCCCTACCTTGGCGGCGGGCGCGGCGGCGTTGGCCCAGTCGAGCAGGCGGTAGGTGGGCGGCGGCGGCGCGACGCGGCCCGGCGTGAGAGCAGCGGCCGCGCTCTTGGCACCGCCGCCGCCGCCGCCGCTCGTTGGGCCGGCGGTCGCGCCACGACCCGGCATGAGGGTCACCGAAAACAAGCACGCGAGCCGACATCGGAGCGTGGCCTGGCTTACCAGGTACCGACAGGTCGAAATGCTCATGCAAACGCGCGTAGGAGGAGGAGAGGGAGGAGGAGCCTCAACGTCGGTCGAGTGCGTGAGCTCAACCACCTCCCTACCCGGCCCCTTCGCACCGCCGCCGCCGCCCCCGCTCGACGGCCCCGAGGATTTCTTGTTTTTCATCTTGTCAATCTTCTTAACTCCGGAGTTTCCGCTGAGGCGCCCGGCATCCGGGCGTGGGGGCAACTGCTTCCCCATGGTTTCCGCCCCAGCGCCACCGAGTGGTTGTGTGGGAGGGCGCGAGGCGCTCGAGCAGTCGCGAGTCGGGAGGGGCGTCAAAGAAGAACGCAGGCATGTCGGATGGAGTTGCGAGCCGACAATATACTACACGCGCGAAACCCTAAACCGCGAAACCGAGAACCCTAAACCCTGACTAGGGTTTAGTTCCCCCGCCGATACGCCAGCCGACCGTTCATTGTTCAAATTGTGCCGTGGAGGTCGCGGTCGCCACACTCTTCTACCGGAACCCTCACGCCCCCGCGGGAGGTTGCATTTCCCGCGGCGTCGTCCGTGGCTGGTGCGCGCAGTAACTTGTTGGCGCTGGCAGTCAACCGTGGCCAGGCGAAAGACGCCACCAGTAACCAGCAATCCGCGAAAATTCTTCGTTCTCAATTCCGACGAACAAGATGGCGACGGCCCAACTTCAGGGCGTAGCGCTTGCGTGGTGCATCGAGTACGTGACTACCAATGCGGAGCTCAGCGGGGATACCAAGCTCAAGTTCATGACTGCGGTCACGCCCATGCTGGAGGGTCGGCCGTTGCCGCCGCGCCTAGTGGTGAGTCCTCCCCGTGACCCTTGCCCCTCCTCCACAAAAAGGCAGTGCAATTCACCGACAATAGGATGCACCCCCCAAAAGCTTTGGGTCCAGGCGGGTCAATGGCGGCCGCTGCCGGGCGCGTCGCGCAGTTGTAGAGGGTGGCGACAGGCGCGCGCGTCCCTGCATCTGTCCCTGTACCCGCCCCATCCCCGCGCCGCCCCATAAAACGATGCCTATAGGAGACGGGATATGGGCACCCCCAACGGCTAAGATGCGAATCTGATATGAGGACGGGATTCCGAGGCGTGCCGAGTGCGTGCAGCCTCTCCGGTCGTACGGATTCGCGCGCCGGCGGCGGCCGCAAGTGCGAGAATCCGCCAGAGGCTCGCGCCGCTGTCGTGACGTCCCCCTGTGCGTGTGGTCTGTGGATGCGGACCACGAAAAAATATGCACCCCCACATGGTTCGCCCTCTGCATGGTTCGTCCACCGCCGGTCGTTCGCATCGCCGCAGCCGCCACCGCCGCCGCTGCCGCTACCGCCACCGCCGCCGCCTCCGTGCTTTAGCCCCCGTTGATTGAGTGTGACGGCGTCCTATTATATGGTGAGCCATACCTACCAGGGCCTACCTCATTCTCGTCCTCAGCAGATGGCGCCTGCCCCAGCCCCACAGCGGCTCAGCGGTCTCCTCTGCACCAGCTTCCTCATCCTCAGCGGGGGCGGGGGCGAGCTCCTCCCTCTCCCCGGCCGTGGCTGACGAGCAACATTCCCTCCCGTCCGCATCATCTTTATCTCACCTCCTCTTCCTCCTGCTCCTCCTCTTCTTCCTCTTCCTCCTCCTCCTCCTCCTCCTCCTCCTCCTCCTCCTCCTCCTCCTCCTCCTCCTCCTCCTCCTCCTCCTCCTCCCCCACCACAGGTTCGCATGCTGCTGGACTCGCTCAACTACACCACCTCTTCCTTCACCAAAGTCACCCGCAAAACCGCAGGCTCTGTATTCAATAACATCGTAGGGCGCGGCAGGTTGTCCCCATGTCGACATCAGGTTGACCCCAGGTTGACGCCAGGTGAACCTGGCACGGCTGAACTTGGTTCCCGCGCTTGAAGCTATAATAAGGGGAACTGCTTTCAAAACCTTGCTTTCAATTTCAAGTTAAGACACTACCACGTGGTGACAATAGGCGCCGCCACAGACGGCGAGGATGCCCTGTCGTTCCCACCCCCGTCACCGCTGCTCATGGCGCGCGCGTACGCGGAGACCAGCCTCAGCTTCCTGCGCGGCAAGCCCGACATCGCGGGCTTCAAGAACGCGATTGAACACTACAAGCTTGTCGACCTCAAGAGCGAGAGCCCGTGGCTGGACGGCGACACGCTCCTCAACTGCCGCCAGGCAGGGGGGCTTGCTTCGCAGTTGTCCAGGGTACCTCAGATAGCGGTCAACGCACTTCAAATCCGAATCGGAAGATTCGAGTAAATAGACGGTCAGATTTGCCATACAATGGCTCAATATGGCGATTCGACCGTCCATTACTCAAGAATTGGTGACCGCCATTTGAGGTACCCTGGAAAATTGCAAAGTGCACGCCCTTCCCTTTTCTGCTCAACGTCCACCGTTTGTCTCCTGAAACTCAAGGCTTCCCCTCCCCCGCACCTCTGCCCCATCGTCCTCTGCCTCCTCCCTCTCCACCCCACTCCCATCGTCCTCTACCTCCTCCCTCTCCACCCCACCCCCATCCTCCTCTGCCTCCTCTCTCTCCTCCTCATCCCAACCCATATCCGCTTTCCCCCAACCTGAAAACGCTCAAGATATGCAGCGCAAGACCACGTCAAAGTTG
>Ga0307489_10003139_pt1 | contig 10993 bp, 14 predicted proteins | sample SB12metaG_FD_202247 | JGI IMG/M metagenome (GOLD analysis project Ga0307489, IMG submission 202247) | Sea-ice brine microbial communities from Beaufort Sea near Barrow, Alaska, United States - SB 1.2 | ecosystem: Environmental > Aquatic > Marine > Coastal | place: USA: Alaska | collected...
GTCTGCGGCGGTTTGGCCGCCGCCGATACTTCGTACGTCATTGTTCGCGCGTCATTCTCGCCGATTCGCCACTCAAAACAGCCTTTTTCATTCCACTGGCGACCGAAGTCATTGGCGCGCACGCGGGAGGCATATAGTGGAATAGGTCTATTGCTATTGACACGGATGCGGATGGGGTCCACGCGTACGGACAAGTATTGACGAGTATTACGGTCCTGAAAGTATTGACAGTATTGACGCAGCTCCTATGCGCAAACACCGTTGGTGTAACTCGCCTCCCAAATTCGCCTACAACACAACGTACTGTCTGAAAAGAATCCGGCGCTCCGTACGAAATACGATTCGGACGGGACCTCACGCTGGTCTACGAATCGACAAATTCGAGCATTTTCATGAGAAATGAGCGAGAAGCTACCGATAATGACTCTGACTTGCCCAGAATGGGTATTTTGTGTGACAAACTGACGCCTGGTCAGCCTCTTGAACTTGCGCGTCGCGGTGTAGGCGCAACGCCTTCGCGAGGCCTCCGCGAGGCCTGCGCGTTCCTTGTGGGCATTATAAAGAGGCTCGCGCACTGCACCGCGCGCGCGTGCCTTTCAGGCGCCCTCATGTCGCAGACTACGGGGTAGGGATGCCCGCGTGTTATCCGAAAGCCGAAACGCAGGGGACTTGTTGAGAAGTGTGACGCGGAGCTGTGCTTTCGGACGCGCGTACGCTACGCGCGACACTGGCGCGCACATCCCCTCAACGCGGCCGCCACGCTGCGCCACTGGCCCTCGCCCACGGTTCCATTTCCACAGCGCACCCTACGGCGCTTCGGGTGGTAGGGTTGTTGACAGTGCCGCATTATTTGCAAAACGCGGCCGTGTAGTGGCCCCAAATGCGTATCGCGGCGTCACGGTCCGCACAGTCACTCTCCACTGCATGTATCGTGGCTTGCCACTACCGGCTTCCACGTCGCGTCGCGGGGGAAGCTCCGCGCGCGCTGGCCCCACGATCCCCTCATATGAACGCCCCACCAACCATCTATACTTTTGGTGTTGGGACTCTCGGCGCCGGCGATGACGACGAAGGCATGCATAGCGACGAGTACGACACCGACGCGTCCACCGATGCGTCTGATAGCGGCGGCGACGACGACGACGAAGAGGACGTGATCGACGGCGACGTGAGCGGTGACGCCGCACCCGCCGGCGCCGGCAGCAGCGGCAACGGGGTGCGGCAACCCCGGTCCGATCGGGGGAGCACGTCCGTCACGGTAGGGCGGTGCAGGTTGACCCCAGTGAGTACCAGTTGATCCAAATACTGTGCACCACGTCATACAACGCCTGACAGAAATGAAGGAACTGCACTCCACGTCATAGTGCGCCTCACAGATATGCTCGCCACGTCATACAGCGCCCCACAAATATTGCCCGCCACGTCATCCAACGCATGATACTGCCTTCCATGTCATACTGCTTTCCAGTTTTGGTTTCAATTTCAACTTGCGGCACTGCATCACGGAGGCTGTGTTCCGCGGCAAGGTGGAGTTCGTGCGAGACTTTCACGAGTACACCTACGGCGAGAAGGTGGAGTATCTGGGCGGGGGCGTCAAGGCCCACACCGGGAGCCGCCTCAGGGCCCCCGGCGCCCGGCGAGGGGAGGGCATCTTCTGCTCATCTCATGGGGGGGTGAGGGGGGTAATTTGAAAGTCATTTAGGTACAGTCAATCAGACGGCAAGAAAGAATTGAAGGCATGTATGACAGTTGCTGCTGAGCACAATTGCTGACAGAAAAGTGTTACGGGGCGTGGAGTTGGCTTCAAGATGGCGTTTTGGATGTCAAAATCAGATTAGTGATGAGAACGTTGTGATGTGAAACGTGGGCGGGGGAAAGAATGAGAAAGTTGTGAAGATCTGAAACGGTGTATGTTGACTTACGGTCTGCTCGACCCACTTGAAGTACACGTCGAGGTCGCCTGCCATAACGCAAATGACCACGATGTTGCACTGGTTGAAGCGGCGCAAAGTTAAAATTGAAAGCAAAACTCGAAACCATTTCATCGCATCCTATGACATGACAGGCAACATATGGCGGGCCCCATTCACTGCGTTGCGTTGGCATCCCATCACGTGGGGGGCAATATCTGGCGGGCCCTGTTCGCTGAGGTGCGTTGGCATCCTATGACGTGGCAGGCAACATCTTGCCGGCCCTATGACGTGGCGGGTATCATCTGCCGGGAACCGATGACGTGGCGGGCAACATCTACCGGTCCCTATGACGTGGCGGGCAACATCATCATGCTGTCAACGAGCACCGCCCCACCTTGAGCTGTTTGTACAGAGCAGCGAGGGTGTAGGCGTCGTTGTAGATGTGGTTCTCCTCGCTCATGAGGTTCATGTGCTCGATCGGGAGAGAGCTGCGGCTGGGGACGAGAACGGGGAACACGATGTTCTTGGCGTCTCCGATGGTGATGTCCGCGGGCATGGTGAATTTGTAGACTTTCACCTGGGCCTCGGCCTTGAGGCAGGGGCTTACACTCGTTCACTTCTCAGCTCAACTTGAGCGCTTTGTATGCGATAGGGGGTCCTCATCCCTGAGCTCCTTCATGTTGACCAACTTGACCACGAACTCGTACTCCGTCATGCCGTCGCGGCCCCGCGCGACCTTGGCCTTGGCCTGAGAACTTGGGCCGTGCTTGCACTTACACACCGTGCTGTCGGTACTCGCATCTCACACATGCAGACACATGCCAGAAAAATCGTTTCAGTGTACCGCACCCGAAATCCTCATTTCACCCCCCCACCGGATTTGCGTAGGATATGGGATACTCGATTCTGATTCGCGGTAACAGCGCCAAAAATGGCCAAGCAGATACGCCCTGCCCTACCTTCATGGGAGAGGGCGGAGCGGCCGCGGTGTCGACGGGAGGGGCGGCGGCGGCAGCGGCGGCAGCCTCCGCGGCGGCGGATTCCTTCGCGGCGCGCTTCGCGAGCTTCTCAATGCGCTTCTCCGCCTTGCCGTGCCTCACGACCCGCTCGTCAGTCTGCTTGGCGTTCTCCGTCTCCTGAGGGAAGCGGGTAAGCGACGCACGGCGTTAGCCATCCCGTGAGCACTCGTCGCCGGGGTTACACACGCGGAGCACTCGGCGGCAGCGGCGGTGGAGGGGGTTGGGGGAGGCGGGGGAGGCGAGGGAAGCGGGGGAAGCGGGGGTGGGGGAGGCGGCGGCGGCGGCGGAGACGGCGGGGGTGGGGTTGGCTTAACACTCGCGGGGAAAGGAAGAAAAAAAAACTCCCGGAAGAAAAGTGCTCATCGTACGCGGTACTGCCCGGTGAGGTCCTTCGTGGTCCTGTCCAGGCGCGCCGCAAGGACGGCGGCGGCGGCGGCGGCGGATGACTCGGCGGCGTCGGCCGCCTCCCGCTCCACGGCGCGCGCGCCGCCGTGGGCTCCGCGCGAGCTAGCGTCGGGGACGGGGAGGGCGTTCCGTGACGAGCGTGCGGCGGGGAACGTCCCGGTGCGGGCAGGTTGTTCCCGGCGAGCGGCGGGCTCGGCTGGGGGGTCGTGGTCTGGCGCTTGCAGCCGCCGCACATGGTCCGCCCTCCCGACGCATTGCCGCAATGGCTGCAGTTCTGCGCGGATTCTTTGGAGAAGTTCGGAGCCATGTCGAATGAGAAGGAAGAGAGGAGGGGTGCGGGTGGAAAAGTGAGCGACACGCGACGGGGAGCGTCGCTCGACTTGTTTTTTGTGCATTTTGTCCGGAATTGAATGGAAACTTCTGAAAAAACGCGAAAATGTCTAAGTCGCTCACAGCGTGAGGCTCGGTCCGAATCGTATTTCCGCGCCGGGGGGACCAATATTTTGGGTCGAAAAGTATTATGGACATATTACAGTTTTACCCACCCAGCATAGTAGTCGCGTACTCGTACCAGGTAGAACGATGCCAGAACTTCCACTGCTGTCCGCCCAACAGCCTGGCTAACCCTTACACTATCCCTACCCTCCAGCTCTCCGACGCGGCAGGTCAGGCTCCCGCTTACGTCACACGAGAGGAGCGTATGGCGGCGAAGAAGGCTACGCCTGCCTCCCTCGTGCACCCCGACGCCCTTCACGAGGTGTTCGAAATCATAGACGCCAACGGCGACGGCGTGCTCACCGTGCACGAGTTCATCTTGGTAAGAGCCCTGCACGCACACGCGCGTGCGACTGATGCAGGGGCGTCCGACCGGTCGAGACTGGTTGTGACGAGTCGCGCGCGTCACAGCGCACCACCCCAACTTCTGCAGATACATTTATTTCGTTTCACCACTCTGCCTCCCCCAACTTACGGAACAGGCACTTCCCCACACAAGTCCTTCGTGACAGGCTTTGCGCAAGAACCCAGAGGTAGGCCGCTTACTCGACCTGGGAACGACCGTGAGCCAGCAGGAAGACGCGCGTGATCTTTTCGAAAAGGTTTTCCAGAAGCTCGACAAGGACTCGTCGAAAACAGTGAGCCGGAGCGAGTTCCAGGAGTACTTCAAACCGGATCGCAGAGGCCACAACCGTGAAGACGACGGTGGCGGGGGCGCGGCAGGTGGCTCCCCGATACTTCCTGTTCCGGTGCAACCCACGACGCAGCCATCCCCGGTGCTTGAGCAGGACGAGGAGTGGGAGGACGTTCAGAACGGATGCTGCGGTGGGGGGGGCAAACGGTTGAAACCGAGGCCGCAGCCGCAGACAGTTGCGCCTGCGCAGCCGCAACTTGTCGTGCCTGCTACCGCGACGAGTGCCCCCCCGGCGGTGGCGCAGTTTCCACCACCCCTGATCCAGCAGCAGCCCTACCCGGCCTCGATAGTCCCTGCCACCGCCGTCCTCAACCCCTACTCCTCAGCCGCTGCAGCAGCCGCCGCAGCAGCTCCTGGCGCAGACCTCTTCCCCGAAAAACTCCGCGACGAGCTGATGAACCTCCGTACGCAGCTCAAGAGCAGGGGCGACACACAACGGACCAAAGACTTGCGCCTTGCGGACATGGAAATGGAAAACAATCGGTTGCGCGCGGAGTACAACTTGCAGAGCCTCAAGCAGGACATGCTCGTACATATGTGGTCTATGCACATGCTCGACGCGGACCAGGAGGAGGACATGTGAACGACGCGATGAATATCATAAACGCTTGTCGATCGTGTTAAATCCAGCAAAGCTACGCCCCTCGTAAAACAATAGCGTGTACCAATTCTGGTAGATGGGTTGGCTACATGCTCACCCTGTGAGTGCATTGGGGTTCGATGAACGGTGTAAAGAAATGATTGTACACATCGCTGGTCGCGATGGACAGGAAATGCGTCGGCGGCGGCGTGACACACAACTCGGCGGCTCTTCAAACATGCATGATATAATTCCGGGACTTGTGTCGGCGGTGCCATCGCATGAAGGAGGCGGAACGAACGGTGATGATCGATTTGTCTTTTTTAGGTATTTATGTCAGCAACTTCTAAAGCATCGCGTCCATAATCTGGGCAAGCTCGACTGGCGATTTCAAACCAATTAATTTACCGTCTTCGAAATTATATTCTGCTTCTATAAGGGCGGAAATCTGGCTGTGAGCTTCGGCAATGTTGCTCTTGATCGGATTAAAAATTATCTCCCGAGTGGCCGTGCCACTGAGGCAGAGGGACATTTTTGCAACACTTGCTGGGAGATCGGATACGAGAGCATCATTGACACGTGCCACAATCTCAGCCAGCCTCTCAGGCGTTGCAAATGCTGCATTGTATATTGGCATAATATCGGCAAGTGTACCTGACACACGAACAGCAGTCACCTTGGTGATGAATGATAACATCGGCTCGACAATCTGCCTGGTAACCGACATAATGTATGCTTCGCACGCCAACTTCAAATGCCGCTCCAGGTCCCTTCGGCTGTCAACCGTTGACTCTACCACGCGTGGTGCACCTTTAGCAGCAAGCACGAGTAACGCATTTGCATTAGATGATGTGGAGAACAGACTCAACTCTCCAACAAGCATTCGCTGCATTTGCCCGCGCATGTGAGAGAAGTCCAGTTCTCTGACGGGAACCGAGTGAGCAGCGAGGTCAGGCTCGAAAGGTGCAATTTGCTCACGGAGCACCAGGAGGTGCTTTATCGCAAAAAGCTGACCTTCCAAGGCACCCGTCTGTCTCATAATTACACGGCTACCGGTCTGAATTGATTCAGAGCAGAGCTGGACAGCTTCTTGGGCAAGACCAGAAAATGTGCGAGCATCTAAACATCTGTACAGTGTTGCAAGACACGACAGGGTGTGCTCCAGAGGGGGGAACCACCGGTGACTACCTTTCGTCCGTCCAGAAGTTGTGCTGTTACTATTGCATTCATCGTCGGAAATCATGGGCGTCATATTGGATTCCGTCACGTATCCAAGTGTTGGAAGTTCAATAGTGATGGCTGCACCCGAAGGGTGGTTTGCAGCAGCGGTGAACTCAAGTTTGCCCAGGGAATGAAGGTTGTCACTTGAGGGACGGAAATTTGCCACTTCCTCCCGAATGAAAGCCTGAGCACGGAAGATGAGGCGTTCTCGAACATCCGCCAGCAAAGACTCTACAAACGGTCGCATCAATATGCCCGCGTCACCATGCCGTCCAAGCTGTTCCTCTAGTACCTGCGCGCCAAAGATGATTGTGAGTAGCGAGTCACACTGGAAAGTGTTGGGATGCAGCATATTGCAGTCCAGGCACATTCACAGTTTATGACATATATTGCGGAAGATACAGTTGATGTGATGAAGATTGGAAGTGCAAAATGCCTGGGGCAGTACTTGCCTCGCCACTGAGCACATCTACAAGTTCTGCAAGGGTATAAATGTCATTCAGTAATATGTACTGAGGACGGATGATATCATGGAGGATTGATCCCAACGGCTCCATTAACATCCAGAGGGCTGATGACACAACGCCATCTTCCAATGGGAATGCACATTCAAAGAGCTCGCGCTCTGCGCGACATATCTGCAAGAATAAAGTTTACAAAGAAATTAGAGCGTCTCGGAAAAGACAAAGTTCCACATATTTTCTCAAAATGAAGTCGTGAAACGTTGACGTGGCTGGACAAACGACCTGAAGCAGATATGCACACCCAGTGCGCACAGATACGAGAAGTGAATGCCTCAATGAATATTCCTGCACTATGAGATCAGTTTCAGAAGCAATACTAGGACCAATTTTGAAGGATCGCACGAGTCAGATCGCGTTGTCTCACTTGCCAGTAATCGCTTCTGTGTTATTCCCAAAATAAGAGCCAGTCTCTGCTCGCAGTAGATGGCACGGCAATCTGCAATCACCTGACCATATTCCCTTCTGCTACAAATAGCAACACTCAGCCGTGCACGTGTATCAATTTCATCCATCAGAGGTCGGAGGCAAGAGATAACAGATCGGAACTTCACATAGAATACGGAGGTTAGCGCACTCTCAACAACCGCTGTGTCTGCGTCCAAGCACTCGGCAACAGTTGCATTAGACGCGTCGCCACCATCACGCACACGTTGCCATGCTTGTGTCACGGCTCCACGCAGAGAGCCGAAGACGTGAGATCTCACTGCTGAAAGTGCACGGCTGCGAAGCTGCCCACACTTTAGCGAGTACGCAGCATATCCCGCGTACTGAGGACGAGAGTTGATGAATGAAAAACACTCGTCAAGTCTTTGGAGCAGCGGAATAAAATCACCGCCGCCCACCTATTTCATGTCGTCAACGAACACGTTAGTATGCATTGCAAGTTCACGTGTGGTACGCCGTCTTTGGGGAAATTCGTTTGCTTGTAGGTGGTAATTGTCAACATGAACACACCTGTGAAAAACCAGCGTGAAACTTGTGAATGATGAGTTCCAGCTCGTCAAAATACGCTAGTTTGCGGTTTAGCACTTCGGCAAACTCCAACAACCGCCTCTTCTCAGCAACAAGTCGTGCACATTCGAACTGAAGCGCTTGGCCGCGGCCTTTCACCGATCCACGGATAGGAGCTGGCAGCAGCAGTTTCACTGTTCACATTTTACAGAAAGGTAATATCGTTTCGCTGAGTGCCACCACAGCTTTAGTGAAACGTGTAGTCACTGGATGATTCATTTTGAGTTGCAGTTGAGTTGCTGGACAGACGTTTCATCAGTTACTAAAGACAAAAGGGGTTATTGGGGCGTGTAGGTAGTAACCATGCCTGTAGTTCACTCGTAGTTCCATAAAGAAAGCTTGAGTTTCGTCTGCCTCTCCCAGCATGCTGTCGCACATCGAGACATACCGCTTGAGCACTTCGGCATGACACCTGTTAAAAGTGTCCAGAAAATGGAAGCTCCCCAGTGTTTATCAAAAGCTCCGCTGCTGCTTCACTTGTTTTTTAAATGTTGAAATTGTGAAGACTCGGTCACACAATCGCAAAATAATACAATTGGGGGGACCCTGTCGGAATAATCTTTTCTGCTAAGGTTTCAGCCAGCAGATATTTGTAAAAAAGCTGCGAAAGACCTACCGTTTCTTCTCGTCCCACTCAACTTTCTTTCTCACGTCCAACTCGGTGTACCATTGGTGAAACTGGTGCGTGGAATGTATGTCGGGCACAGAGACTGCACCGACATTTGTGCTCCCACTGTGAGCCTGACTGTCCGCGTCCGCCGTCAGCTGCGAGATGTATGGAACGCGTGAGTACCGAGGGCGACCGCGTGAAAATCAGCACCGTGCGAGTGATGCCGTGTTTCTGTTCCACTGCGGGGCAATTTGAGCACAGACAAGCAAGTAACTCTATGGCTGGGTAGAGTAACATACTGGACCTGTGCACAAAATATAAGGGAGTTTACCTGTCGAGGGCCCAAGCGAACAGACATCCGCTTCGCCAGTGCAGAGATCGTACTCAACTGCCTGCCGACCAGTGGAGCACTGTAGTGCCTATTGGAAAGAGTGGGGAGAGAGAAGCCGCGCGGCGTGAGCGTTTGACCTCTCTGGGTGTGCCAAATTCACCTAGTGGAGAAGTTGCTCCCATGTCGCGCCACTCACACGTGTCTTCTCTGTCCCAATTTCACGGACATTGAGGGGGGGCACAGCTCGCTGAAATCCCGTTTTTGGTGAAAACATGCTCACCCTCTATCCCACCCGTGGGCAACGCTGCGGAAGGCGTCTGCCCGCCCCCTCCGCACCATTTCAACCCTGTCCATGAGGCGCCGCGCCCAAGAACGAGATTGCGATCACTCGACGCAGACGCGCGGTGCGGCGGAAGCGTAATAAGACCTGGGGGTCGTAAAAGCTTTTAGAGCTAGTGCCTAGTCTGTGAAGCGTGCCAGTCCTCGCAAGTTTTGGCATTTGGGGAGGATTCCGGTAAATAAGGATTTGTCCCTTTTCTTGAGTTAACTCGTTGAATCTGAAATCCACCTGTAAAGCGCAACACGCGCTGTCATATAAATAAGGTTTTCACCGTTTTGTCGTTCGCGGTGTGATTTCATGAATTACGAGCCAACGGTCACTCCGTTTTCAGCTCGAAAACCAAGCAGCGCGGTCGGAGGAGATGGAGATAATCCTGGTCAACGCACCCCAAATCCCCCCCCGGCAACTATGCGAAGGTACTAGTATCTTAGTAAGTACGTTTGGCCAGTCACGGTGACTGGCCAAACGTACTTACTAAGATACTAGTACTAGTACGCTTCACAGACTAGGCACTAGTGTGTTTTCAGGCAGGGGTTTCATTAAACTTGTTAGGCCATAAATTGAATGGGGATTTTAAACAGGAATCCCCACTTTTGGGTTGATGGTCGTAGATTTGGCGAAAGTTGAATGGGAATTCTGGCAAAATCCCCATTTATTTTCTCCAAATTGGGGAACCCGCGAAGTAGAAAAGCACTACTCGCCGAGGTAGAAAAGAAAAGTAGAAAATAGCCAATCAGAACGCCCCGTTCAACAGCCACGCCACGCCACGTGGCAACGCGGACTCAAAGAACGTCAGAAGAGATGGATGGACTGCCGATGCCGAGGGGCGTTCCCGCGTGCCCCGCGTCGTCGCATCCCCGCGCCGTCGTCCCGTCTTCTCCGGGGCGCGCCGCACCCCGCGCTCGTCGCCCCCCCCCGCGCGCGTCGTCGTCGCCGCGCCCGCCGCCCCCCCACGCGCGTCGTCCCCCTGACTCATCGTGGCCGACGGCGACGCGCAACGGCAACCACAAAAAAAATGCAAGCGACGCGAGGGGGACGACGACGCGCGGGGTGGGGGCAAAGTACATGGCTACGACGCGCGCGTGGGGACGATGCGGGGGTTGACGCGCGTCGGACGACGACGCGGGGCACAGCCTCTCACACAATGTGCTCCCCCCTCGGCCATCTCCCTGCGCGTACAGTAGACAATCTCAACGACTGGTTGCGGTTGCAAAGTGTTGATGTCAACAGCCAATCAGAAAGTCCGCAGCAAGAATCCCCATTCAACTTTTGCCCGAACGTGCAAGACCTTGAGTCAATAACTCGTGGATTTTCTACTTTTCGGGGTACATTATGTGGAGTCTAAAATCCCCATTCAATTTATGGTAAGAGTCCTATTCAACCATGCAGTTCTTGAAGGTTCTGGGAGGGCTCGCGCTAAAGCTTCCCGACTTCGCGTCCGAATCGACGATATTCCAGGAAGTGCCTGCCGATGCTGACAAACAGTGTGATTTTTTTGCGACACAAAAGTACGGAAAAACGACAGGTGGCAGTAGCGGAAAACGTAACTACAGGCCGCCCCGCCCCAAAAAATATAACTGGGATTTAAGATTTCTCTTTCTGTGATTTAGTGAATTGGCGTTTTCCAGCGGATTCTCCGATTTCTCTTTCTGTGATTTAGTGACGACGGAAGTTCAGCACGACATTTCGACCACGGGAGAAAACGATGCGCTCATTCTGGTCCCGCGTAAACCCGACGCGCCTTCGACCGTGCCCCGCAGCGCTCGCCGTATCCCGCAGCGCTCGCCGCGACGCGCGGCTCGCGTACCAACGCCGCTCCGCGCTCGGTTTACCAAACTCAAGCCTAAGAG
>Ga0307489_10003140_pt1 | contig 10991 bp, 11 predicted proteins | sample SB12metaG_FD_202247 | JGI IMG/M metagenome (GOLD analysis project Ga0307489, IMG submission 202247) | Sea-ice brine microbial communities from Beaufort Sea near Barrow, Alaska, United States - SB 1.2 | ecosystem: Environmental > Aquatic > Marine > Coastal | place: USA: Alaska | collected...
GAGGAGGAGGAGGAGGAGGAGGAGGAGGAGGAGGAGGAGGAGGAGGAGGAGGAGGAGGAGGAGGAGGAAGAAGAGGCGCCCGGAGGAGGAGGAGGCGCCCGGAGGAGGAGGAGGAGACTCAGCATCGGTGCAGTGCTTGTTCTCAAACACCACCCTGCCTCGAGCCATTCACCCTTGAAGAAAATCTCCAGCTCGTACGACGGCTCTGTGAACGGAAAGTACGCATCCACCCAGCGCATCTCCACATCCCCGAAAAGGTGTTTGGCCAGACCCTCCGGGCAGAGGCTTACACTCGTCCTCTTTTCAGCTCAACTCGAGCGCTGTAAAGGGATAGGGGGTGCACGTAGGGGTTGTGTAGTCCGTGTTCAGGGGGTGTTAGGGGGTGTTTAGGATGTGCATTTTGTTTTCTTGTGACAGACACGGCTCAAGTTGAGCTGAGAAGTGGACGAGTGTAAGCCACTGCCTCCAGGGTCTCCTTCAACTCAGCGCTCGCCATCTCCACGGTGTAGCGGCGCAAGTTGGATTTGAAAGCAATATTTTAGCAAAATTGAAAGCACTTTATGATATTCTAGTCTCAAGCGATTAGTTCCAGGCAGTTTCAACGTGGGTGTCACAGGGTCAAGCTGCACCGCTTCACCACGGGATCCTTGCCCGCAGCCTCCCACTCCGCCTTCTCAAAGATCCGGACCCCCTCCATCCAGGGCTCGCAACCACGAACATCTTTGGTCAGTGACTTAAACTCAGTGTCGGCGTCACAATTCACGCTGATCTCCTCGAAACTGAGGGTCTATTTACTCAAGGGTCGCGTCCCGGTCGGACAGTCGGCGAGACGGTCGGTGGAATTTTCGAAATGGACAGTTCTGATTAGTCGAGCGTGATTCCACACATACCCTCGATACCAGATCCGACACTGAGTGTGAGTGGTTTGGTTGATCCCTACGAGTAGTCTGCTTGTCAACACGCACACACTCTCTTGATGCAATATCGAGGGTCAATGACCGCAACGTCTCGACACCATATGCCTGCCGGATAAACAGGCACACTTTGAGCGAACAGCCAGGTTGAAGTAGCCCGCCCCTACCTCCATCTGATGGAACACCGGAAAGTGGGTCGCGTCGATGGAGTCACGCCGGTACACATCGCCGGTGACCAGAAACTTCTGAGCGCCCCCCTTCAGCATCTCCAGCTGGTGCGCCGAGGTGTGGCACCGCAGCACCGTGTTGTAGCAGCGCAAGGTGAAATTGAAACCAACACTTGAAAGTGGTTCATCACATTTTATGACAAGGTGACAAAGTCTCTGTGACGAAACGAAAACGAAACGAAAACGATGTACCGTACTGTGATTGGTCGAGCAAAAAAAACAATTGAGCTGTCGACCTATCACAGCTGGGTATATTTGTTTCGTTTGGTTTTCGTTTCGTTTTCGTGAGGTCGCAGACTCTCTGTCACTTTGTCATGGTTTCAAGCGCTGAAACTGGGCGCACTTTCAACACGAGTTTTGATGCTGGCAACCTGCACCGCCCTACCGTGTCAGAGGTGACGTAGTAGGTGTCGTTGGGGTTGCGGCTGACGTGGTCGGGCGGCACCAGCACCGAGTCGAAGTTAGCGTACGTCGTCACCAGCAGGTAGGGCCTGCCAGCTGTTGCTTGCCGTGTCATCGACACGCGTGTTGAGCCCTTGATCAATCAGCTGAACGGCATCCTATGACGTGGCGAGCGTCTGCCAGGCCCCTGTTACACATGGTAAGCGCCCCCCCCTATGGTGTGGGGAGCAATATCTGCGAGGCCATTGCTCTCTGAGATGAGTCGCATCAATGACGTGGCGAGCAATAGCGGCCCAGCCTTACCACCGGGTACTCGTCGTCGAATTGCGAGAAAGTGTCCTTTCCAAACTTGTCATCGAAGTACTCACCGATGACCGCCCTGATGTAGGGCCTGGCTAATACTGCCTGCCATTTGAAGTGAGATGCACTAAGGAGCAGCGAGGGGATACTGTCCGCCATTTGAAGTGGGATGCACTGAGGGTCAGCGAGGAGAAAAAAACGTACGTTGCGGAGAAGAAGCTGAGGACCGCTGGTGTCAGTAGTCCCGCCTCAGCGTAAGAAAGTAATACAGAACGCAATTACATGATCAAGCGCCTTGGTTTCATGGCTTCAGTCCAAGCGTCGCTTATCAAGAAATCATGGTTTGTAATGCGTGTCAATGAGGTGGTGGGCATTATCTGCCGGGCCACGCCTTGATGATGCCCAAGGGGTGATCGGGGCGCTTGTGCAGGTTGTACCCGATCTTCTCGAAGATGTGCTCCGTCACGTTGTTGGCCGGGTCCGAGGTTATCACGTCTGCGTGTGTGCGAGCAGTAAGTGGCAGCCGTTAGTGGTGTGTGGGGAGCGTGAACCAGGTGTGGCGTGTGAGGTGCGTGTTGTGAGCGGGGTCCGATGTCATGACGTCTGCGCGGAGGTAGCCGCGAGCCTGATCAGCGTGAGACGTGCTTAACGTGTAGCGTGTTCCATGGCGTGGTGTGTCGTGTGTGTGAGGTGTGAGCGTAGTAAGCCATAAGAGGTGTCATGGTGAGCCACGAGTGGCTCACCATGACACCACGAGTGGTATCAGCGTGAGTGTCAGTTGTGGCAGCATGAGCCGTAATGGTGTCAGCGTAGTGTGGTGTGTGGTGTAGCACGAGCGTGAGTGGGCCCATGGCAGGGTGTGCTGTGTTCGTACATAATAATGGATAACGTTTGCAGGTGGGGAGTGGCGCAAACCTTCGCGCTTGACGATGGTGGGGGCAGCGCCCACGACCGCCGCGCGCACGTTGAAGCCACGGCTAGCGGCCGTGGCGCGCGCGGCGGCGCGGGAGCGCGCGGGGAGCGCGGCGCGGAGCCCCACCCCGCTGACCAACCTGCGAAAGATGTGCGCGAGAGGAGAGGAAAGGTGAGCATTCATTCGCCACAAGCGTGGCAATCAAACCCGAAACTTATACTGGTTCCAAGGTGCCCGTCTCGTTTCTGCACGCCACACAAGAGCTTAGTGTTGGGCCGCCCGACAGCTCCATACGGTCAGGGGGAGAGAGGCGGGAGAGACGGTGGCGGGGACAGAGGGTGATGCGCAGCCGAGCACCCTCACACTTCACACCAACCCAAACCCCGAAACTTATATTCTAATCCCAAGGTGTTCCAACGCACTCACACCACTAGAGCGCCGTGTTTGGCCGCTGGACGGCTCCATACGAGAGGAGGGTGCGATGCTCACCTGAAGGCAGACATCGCCATCGTCGGGTGCGGGTGTCGTGCGCGGACTGGTGACGAGTGAGGAGGGAAGCAAAAGTCGGCTCGAGGAGAGAGTTGCGGCACTGACACGTCACCACCACTCTTTGCCGGCCTGACTAAAAGCCCATGCGTCGCACGAGTCATCACTCAAGACGGAGGTTCGTTTCTATCGATCATTTATGAATTTGACTCACTCTGTAATTTCATTTTTGGGCAGTCTCTAGAGTTTCGGACGAAGTTTGGGCGAGCGCGAGGAACGAGACTCGCGGGAGTCGCAGGTCGATCGCTGACTCGAGCGCTCGTCACTTCTCCTCGCACTCGCCGCCATGGCGAACCCGAAGACGACGCTGTATGTGGGTCAGTGCCCGCCGCGGCATACCGCCAACCCAACCCGCACGATGCTCATCCCCTGCATCGCCGTATTGGTGGTCGGAGGTTTGGGTTGTTGATCTGCCTTCGTGTGACGGGCGATTGGTTCAATGGGGACCCGAGGGACAGCTAGGCACGCGCTCTGCTGCACCGTCGCGGGGAGCTCGAGCGCTTTGCGTCGCGATGAGCGGGCGTGCAGACATGCAGCGGACCTTTCACGAAAGCCCAACATGCTTTGCGCCCCACGGGTCAATTTGAGCGGGCACTTTCTGTACCGGCTGAGTCTCACAGCAATTTCTCACGTCCTTCGTCGTCCCCGCTTCGTTGATGCGTTTGCCACAGGCGGTCTGGACGAGACGGTGAACGAGAGCGTGATCCACGCGTGCATGCTGCCGTTCGGGGAGATCAAGGACGTCAACATCCCGCTGGACCAGCAGACGCAGCTCAACAAGGGTTTCGGCTTTATAACCTTCGTCGAAAAGTGAGCACACAGCTGTGCCCCCTAACCCTAAGATGCGATATAAAATTATAAATGCGTTTGGTTCATGGAGACCCAGGTGGATGAGCAGTGAGCCAGTGCCCGCGTTGAACGAATGGGGTTCTGCACGGGGGTTCGGAGCGGGGGCCAGCGCATCAGTGCCCAGGGTTGCGTGGCGCCATTCCACTCCGCGTGTGCTTGGTGGCCTGTTGGATTGGGATGAGAGACTCTGGAATTATTTTGCGGACGCCTGGGCGCGCAATCCCTCGTAGCCCGCGCCACTGCCGCTCGCTCCACTTTCGTTCCTCCACCAGTCGCATGCACTGACCAATCGTGTTTATCTCTTTTTGATGCTCCAGGGATGACGCGGCGGAGGCGATGAGCAACATGCACAATTCAGAGTTGTACGGGCGTGTGCTCCGGGTGAACTATGCGCAGCCCATGAAGATCAAGGCAGGGGCTTAAACTCGTCCACTTTTTTGGCTCAACTAAGCGCTTTCTCTGAAACAGGGGGTGCATGTAGGGGCTGTTTATGAGGTGTTTGTGGGCTGTCAGGGGATATGACGGGGTATGTAGGGTAAATCTTAATTCAGAAACGGCTCAGGTTGAGCTTAAAAGTGGACGAGTGTGCGCCCCTGGATCAAGGGCGGGGAGCAGGGGTTCGCCACGCAGCCGGCAGGGGCTTACACTCGTTCACTGTTCAGCTCAACTTGAGCAGTGTCTGACACACAAAAGCACCCTACATCCCCTAAACACCCCCTTAACACGGGCTACACAACCCCTACGCGCACCCCCTATCCCATAAAACGCGCTCAAGTTGAGCTGAGAAGTGAACGAGTGTTAGCCCCTGGCAGCCGGTGTGGGCGGACGCGGACCAGTACCGTGACGACGCGGAACGCGCGGCGGACGAGGAGACGGAGGCGGCGGCTGACCCCATGGCGGCGGCGGAGCAGGAGACAGAGGCCGCGGTGGGCATGTGATGCGCTGTTGATGTTGGAGAGGGTTTTAGGCGCGCTTTATTAGTTTTAGAATAGAGAGAACAGATTTAATACAATGTTGGTGGGTCATCAGCCAAGTCGAAACGACGCGGACGGCGCGGCGGACGCTACGGAGGAGGATCCCGACCCGATGGCGGCGGCGGCGGTGGCGTTGGGCGCTTGAGTTATGGAGTTTCGATCAATTGTCCGTGAACGTTTGCATGTGTGTGCGCTGTTAGTTTGTTGAGTAAAGTACAAATTGATAATCACGAAACACGTTTTGCATTACCTCGTAACCTGTCAGGAAGTCACCGAGGACGTATCTGTCATGCGCACAGGCGCTGAAGTGGGCGGCGATCATCTTTTCCCACATTTGCGATGCGAAAAATACGGCGTTGGCGCGCAGCGGGAAGAGGTTTCTGCATTCTGGCACTGCAGCCACTGCTTGCGTGCTTACATAAAAAATGCTCACTTCGCTTCGACGCTCGGGGGCATTCGCCGGCGCCGCTGCTGCGTGCACTGCCGAGCGTGCGGGTTTGGGAGGCTGCGACCGGCCGTCATGGCGCCGTCGAAGGACCGCATTAGTTATTACTATGATGCGGATGTCAGCACGTCCTACTACGGCAACAACCATCCTATGAAGCCGCACCGCCTCGCCATGACCCATCACCTCGTCCTGAGCTACGACTTGCACAAGCGCATGGAAGTCTACGTGCGTCGCTGCCCACCCCCCCCCCCCCCCCACTCTCCTCACGCCCGACATGCAACCGTTCACATTGACCTCTTCCTGCTCATAGAGTGCCCGTACACTGTGTCCTCCTCCTCGCAATGCCGGGTACAAAATGACCACCTCCTACTTGCCGCCCTAGGGTTCCGTCGTCGCCACCCAGCAACACATTCACAAAGCATTACCCGCATGCCCTTCCTCCTCATGATGGAGACGACTTTGCCTTGGCTGTCCCGCCCTCGGCGGGCACTCCGCGTCGTAGCACAGAGCACAGAACCTAATCTTTCAAGGATGCAAAAGTACTTTTACACGTACACGCACTTGGACTTGATGACTTGATGACTGGCGGTCTGACGCCCTCCTCCCTGCTTCGCCCGTGACATTACAACAGCGGCCGCGGCGATCATACCCGGTGGAGATGGCGCAGTTCCACAGCGAGGTGGGGTGGTGCAAGTCCAAACCCGTGTCGACAGCGCCTGGTTCCGGCACTCGAAACTAAATAAAGAATTGCGAAATGCGTCTCATTCAAGTTTTGCGTTCAATTTCAACTTGAGGCCCTACAGTGAGGACTACGTGGACTTCCTGGCAGGGGCTTGCACTCGTTCACTTCTCAGCTCAACTTCAGCGCTTTTTTTGGGACTGGGAGTGCGCATGAGGGTTGTGTAGCCCATGTTAAGGGGGTGTTAGGGGGTGTTCAGGGTGTGTAGGGTGTTTTGTGTGTCACACACGGCTGAAGTTGAGCTGAAAAGTGAACGAGTGTAAGCCCCTGCATCCTGGCGAAGATCACGCCGGACACGCAGGCGGAGCATTTGAGCCAGATGCAGCAATACAACCTAGGTGTGACCTGGCGGATATTGCTCGCCACGTCATACGATGCCATATCAACTCAAGAGACGAGGGTCCAAAGTGCGTTGGATGACAGGGCCTGGCGGATATTGCTCGCCACGTCACAAGTTGCCGTATCAACTCAAGAGACGAGGGTTCAAAGTGAGTTGCATCAAGTGGCGAGCAACATCCGCCGGATGTTGCTCGCCACGTCATAATATTTTATATTAACTCAAGAGACGAGGGTTCAAAGTGCGTTGGATGACGCGGCGAGCAACATCCGCCAGGCCCTAAACTGCTCGCCACGTCATAATGTGCCACATTAACTCCAGAGTCGAGGGTTCAAAGTGAGTTGGATGACGCGGCGAGCAACATCTGCGAGGCCCTAAACTGTTCGCCACGTCACACGATGCCATATCAACTCAAGATACGACGGTTCAAAGTGCGTTGGATGACGTGGCGAGCAACATGCGCAGTGCCCTAAACCTGGGCGAGGACTGTCCCATCTTCGACGGACTGTTCGACTTCTGCCGCCTCTACACGGGCAGGGGCTCACACTCGTCCACTTGTCGACTCAACTTGAGCGCATTCTGTGAGATAGGGGTGCATTAAGGGGTTGTTTAGTAGGTGTCAGGGTATTAAGGAGTATCAGGGGGCGCCTAGGGTGTATTTTGTGTCGGAAACGGCTCATGTTGAGCTGAGAAGTGGGAGAGTGTAAGCTCCTGTACACGGGCGGCTCCATCGACGGCGCAGTGCGTCTCAACCATGGGCTCTCTGACATCGCTATCAACTGGAGCGGCGGGCTCCATCACGCCAAGAAGGCCGAGGCCAGCGGGTTCTGCTACATCAACGACCTCGTGCTCGCTATCCTGGTGGGCTTGCCACCATATTTGTACATAAACTCAGTGTCGGGAGGACTAGTCCTTTTTATCTCCTCCAAAATCGTCGGTCTATTTACTCAATGATCGCGATCCGGTCGGACTGTCGGCGAATCGGTCGGTGGGATTCCCGAAATGGACAGTTCTGATTGGTCGTACGCGATTCGGTACCATATATTCGATACCAGACCCGACACTGAGTCTAACCTGCCTCGATCCCCATGACTGCCATGACGTTCACTTGTTTATCCTGGCCGAACTGTTTATTTTCGATAAATTTCTTCCCTTTACCAAACACGAGGCGTGTCGATATGGTCCCTCATCCGCCTCCTCCTCTTCCTCCCCTACATTTCCTCCTCGCCTAAGGCCCGGTATCATCTGATGTTCACTCAAAGTGAGCTTCAGCATGTCGTAACCGACCGGGCCGCGGGTCGGACTCCGCATAACGTTTTTGCGACTGTTTTTGTTACGCGTGAATATGCAATCTGCCGCGCATAACCCCGCGTAACGAAGTAATTCGCAAAACGTTACGCGGAGTCCCACCCGCGGCCCGGTCGGTGAGGACATTCAGAAGCTCATCATAGTGCACCTGTACACGTTCGCCTCCCGCCTCCTGACCATCCCATTAACTTCTGGCTGCCACCTTACCCACTGGAGCTGCTAAAGCACCACGCGCGTGTGCTGTACATCGACATCGACATCCACCACGGTGGGGTGGTGAAACTTGAAACCTTTGTTGAGAGCGTCTTGTAACAGCGCTTGGAACTGAAACACGCTGAACTAAGTCATAACCTTTGTTAAAGGCGTCTGGTTCCAGCCCTTGAAACTCGCATGTGCTAGACCGCGCCCAGACTCATGTGGAAAGCGTCTGATTCCAGCGGTTGCAACTCAAATATGCTGAACTGCGTTTCAAGTCTTGCCTTCAAGTTAAACCCAAACCCTAAACCCTAAACCCCTTGCGCCACTACACCACGGCGACGGAGTGGAGGAGGCCTTCTACCTCACGGACCGCGTCATGACGGTATCATTTCATAAATACGGCGACCTCTTTTTCCCGGGCACCGGCGGATTGAAAGACGTCGGTAAGGCCTGAGACACCCCCTGAAGTTATGTGGTGTGCCGGTACACTATGGGGCCCCTGGCATCCTTCCTTCAAGTGCTGTAATTCCTGTGGTCCGCTTCGGTCACAGACAAAATATTCATCTTTTGACATAACTCTCCCACATTTTACTGTACCCAGTCGCACCAAAATGTCTGCTCCAGCGCCGCTTTAATCCTTCGCCCGGGGTTCCCACCCGCGCGCCGTTATGCTGCTGCGCCAAATCGGGTTTAGGGTTTAGGGTTAAGGGTATAGGGTTTAGGGTTAATGGTAGCTCGGCGTTGCGTTGCCGACGATCCCGCGAGGGTCCCACCTCATACGAAGCTCACCCGGTGCTCAGTGCGATGGCGTAGACATTTCTCGGTCCACCTCACATTTTCTGATTGCTGTTCCAGACTAGGGTGAATCATGTTAGTTAACGCTTCTAATCGGTGCCTGGTGTGAGCCAACCCACCTCGTTGTCAATGCGGCCATCTTTATATATTATATTGACTGGTATCATGCTTGACGAATGACTTACCAATGTGTAGTGCACTGACGGTATGACAAAGTGCGTGAAACCACTTAGACAGTTAGTAAGACTTAGTGCTTAGTCGTCCCGCTCGACCAATCAGAACGCTCCATTTGGACGACTTAGTACTACCTGTTGCTCAGTGTCTAAGTGGTTTCACGCACTTTGTCATATTGATGTGGATGATGTGGGACCTTGGATATAGGACACAACGCGGTCACCTGTATATTGTGTTGACTGGTGAAAAGTCTGTCCCATGTTTGGTCAGATGACCATATTGATATGGGACCTTCAGCTTGAATTTGGTTAAACGACCATATTGGTTTGTATGATATGTGACCTTGGCTGTGGGGCACAACGCGGGGAAGTACTACAGCGTCAACGTGCCGCTCTGCGACGGGGCAGGGGTCACATTCGTCCACTTTTCGGCTCAACGTGAGCGCTTTCTGAGGGATAGGGGGTGCATTGAGAGGTTGTTTAGGGGGTGCTTAGGGGCTGTCAGGGGGTATAAGGGTGTATACATGGTGTATACAGGGTGTGTTTTGTGTCAGAAGCGGCTCAGGTTGAGCTGAAAAGTGGACGAGTGTAAGCCCCTGCGACGGGGTGGACGACAATGGGTTCAGAGCCATCTTCAAGTCGGTCATGCAGGTAGGACTATACTTGTCGCCCCTAAACTAGCCTACTCAGCACAAGCACCTAAACTAGTTTAAACTAGCCTAGTTTAAGCCCCATTATTTCACCAACCCACTGTAATCCCCAATACTAAGCCACTAAGCACTAACACCTAAACTAGCTCAAACTAGCTTAGTTTAACCCCCCTCCTTGTCAAGCATAAGTAGGACCATGCGGGCACCGGTACACTATATGTCGGATGACCCGGCGATGTCTGACAGAAAATAAACGAACGTCGTTGATGATAAAACCCTTGTCCTGACGCCCCTCGGTGCTCTGGGGGAACAAAACTCTATTTTTTTCCTGAGACGTCCGTTTCTTTACAAAAAGTTTCTCTCTTATTTTGGCTTGTTTTAGGGGCTGGACATTCTTTCTGCGGCTCCAGTCTGTTGCTCCCTTGGAAGCCGTAGGTGATGGACAGCCTGAATTCAAAACCCTAAATCCTTAGACACCAAACCCTAAACCTGGCACGCGTTCTCATGTCATGGCCCTGACCTCGGAAAGTGATGGATGTGTACCAGCCGGGCGCGGTGGTAGGGGCTTACACGCGTCCACTTTTCAGCTCAACCTAAGCCGTTTGGTCACACCTCCCCATGTCCCCCTGTCTAATAGTCCGGGGGGTAATCATGCACCCAACGTATCCCACAAAACGTGCGTACGTTGAGCCGAAAAGTGGACGAGGGTACGCCCCTGCGCGGTGGTGCTGCAGTGCGGCGCGGACAGCCTGGCCGCCGACCGCCTTGGCTGCTTCAACCTCTCCCTGGTAGGGCGGTGCAGGTTGACTCTATCAAACCTGAGTTGACAGCGCGCTTGGTTTCAACGCTTGAAACTGTAATGTGTTGAATCGCTTTCAAACTTTGCTTTCAGATTCAACCTGCGCCGCTACAACCTGGACGGCCACGCGGACTGCGTCAAGTTCATGAAGAGGTTCAACGTGCCGCTGTTGGTGGGGCCTCATGAGATATGTTCTACCTATCTTCCCTTTACAAGTCAACACGCTCAAGCACAATGTAGCGACACGAACACACGACTAGACCCTCACACGACTAGTGCCTGGTCTGCTCCGACTTAATTTGTAATACTCGTAGTACCGTCTGGCTTTTGGCCAATTTACCGCAACACATTTGACTTCTGGCCAGATCACCAAACTCCGACTGTACTGTATGTAGTACGAAGTACTATATCTAGTACGG
>Ga0307489_10003141_pt1 | contig 10990 bp, 15 predicted proteins | sample SB12metaG_FD_202247 | JGI IMG/M metagenome (GOLD analysis project Ga0307489, IMG submission 202247) | Sea-ice brine microbial communities from Beaufort Sea near Barrow, Alaska, United States - SB 1.2 | ecosystem: Environmental > Aquatic > Marine > Coastal | place: USA: Alaska | collected...
GATCAGCTTCGTGAGGTCCACGTCCAACACATTATCGTTCGCGAACCCCATAAAGAAGTATGCGAGCACGTCGGCCGAGTCTCGAAGAATGCGTGCGGAATCAACCGCTACGCGTTGCAGCAGCACCACACCTCCACACTGAAAGCCCGCGTCGGACAAGAGCCGGACGGGGACCTTGATTACCTGCAAATACGCGTTCCATACGCCGACGAAAATGGCGTATAGCACCCGCGCCATGTTTAGAATCTGCAGAACTGTCTCTATGATGTTTGGTCTCAATGTCTCGTACATCACGTCCACCATGTTGATCAACTCTCTGCCGTGATTCAACATGAGAATCGACCAGAGAATCGAAAGTACGAGGAGCACGATCAGAGGGGTATACTGTAACACCGAACGAACGACTCCCATGAAAGTCTGTAAACTTATCATCAAGATTTCGAATATCAAGTGGAACAGGTAGGACATGACGGCCTGAGCCGGCTTTCTGTCCTCCGTGGGAGTTTTGTCTATGTCGCCGTCTTTCCGTACCATGCGCATCATGTAGCGCTTGCATGACGCCACAAACGCGCCGCACGCTAACCAAGTCGCCGGCGGAATGAACGTGACGACCAATATGAGAGCGAGCTGTTTCGCGTCTGCATTGGGAGCCGTGAGAATTTTTGACTTCATCATGGTGGCCACTGCAGCGTGACCTCGATTGTGTCCCCCCTCTTGTGCTAGGCTGATACGGCGGCGGCGCCGCAGTGCGCGCACGCGTTCCAATCCTTCAATGCCGCAACTGCTTCAACGTCACCTTGCGCGGCGCTGGCCTTGATGTACTTCCTGGCGAGCTGAATGTTCTTTGAGTACGAGTATCCGCTAGCCCCGTTGACGTAGGTACAGCCAATGACATATTGAGCATCCGAGTGCCCTTGGTCAGCAGCCCGCTGCCAAAACGAAAGCGCCGACGCCATTACTTTATCCACGCCGCAACCCTCGAAGAAGTAACTGAGTCCCAAGTTGAACGAAGCAGGGGTGTTATTATTCTCCGCTTCGACAGCCCCGCGATAAAGCGCGTTCGCGTAAGCGTGGTCCTGCTCCACGCCGTGTCCGTCGTTGTAGAGCGCGGCGAGGCTCACCATCGCATCCGAGTGGCCTTGGTCTACCGCCCGCTGGAACCACTCAGCCGCCAACTCGTAGTTCTGCGGAGTGCCCTCGCCCTGTCTGAAGGCAACCCCTAAGTTGAACTGAGCGTCGCGGTCGCCTCGTTCAGCCGCCTCTCCAAACCACGTCGCCGCCGCCGCATGGTCGACCTTCACGCCGACACCCACGTAGTACGCCCATGCCACGCATCGTTGCGCTTCCAAGTGCCCGCCCTCGGCCGCTCGCAGCTCCAACCTGAACGCCGACTCAGGGGACTGGAGCAAACCCTTCTCGCCCCCGCGGTACCACCCCGCGACGCGGTGCGCCGCCTCGGGGTCCGTGCGCGCGTCGGTCATCGCCTGCCTCGCACGCTCGCTGAGCGCCATGCCGCCTTCTCTCAGATCCTCGATCCTGCGTGGCGCGTGCATCGCGGGTGCCGCCGCTTTTCTTGGATTTTCTGTGTGTGAGTGTTGTTGTAGCGGGGGGTGCGCGGGAGGGAGGAAAGGAACGTAGGAAAGGTAGAAAGGGCTGGTTTGCGGTCGAGCGGATAGTAGTCCGTCCGACAGGGAATTTTCCCGCGCTCACAGCTTTCAAGCTTGGCGTCCGTCGCCACCACAATAGGCAGCGCAGAGAGGGGGGGGGGGGGTTGTCTCTTCCGCCGCCGCCGCGCACGTCGCGACCACAGGCGAGCGTGTTGGGCGTCGCCGAGGGGCTGACCGCGGGGTTCAAGGCGTGGGTGGGTCCAAGGGAGGGACAGCGTCGAGTGGTCAGGTTGGAAGTTTCGGGTGAGGGGTGCCGTTGCAGCCCAGGAAGTGGGGTTGTCTTTGCCGCCACCGCCGCCGCCGCGCACGTCGCGATTGTGGGCGAGCGAGCCGGGAGTCTGGCCGCAACGGTTTCGAGGAGAACGGCTGTTATGGGGCTGAGCAAGCTCACCAAGGGGTGGCGCAAGGGCGCGGTGAAGGGAAACGCGGAGGACCAATGCCTACTCGCAGAGTGTCACGGCCTAGGGCAGGAGGGGGTGAAGCGAGACAAGGTTGCGGCGGCGGCATGGCGAGACAAGCGAGACAAGGCCGCCGAGCAACAGCACGCGGCCGCCCAGGCCTGCCTCGGCATTTGCTACGCCCGCGGCGACGGCGTGGGGCAGAACCTCGAACTGGCGGCGACGTTCTACCGCCAGGCTGCCGACGCAGGGCACGCGCTTGGCCAGGGTCTTCTCGGGGGGTGCTACGCACTCGGTGAGGGGTTGGAGCAGAACGACGCGCTGGCGGTGAAGTGGTGGGAGAAAGGCGCCGTGAAAGGAGACACTCTTTCCCAGGTCAGCCTTGGCCGCTGCTACATGGACGGTACGCGCGGCCTTCCCAAGAGCGCACCGAACGCCAAGATCTGCATGATGGCCGCCGCCGACCAAGGAAGCGCTGAGGCCATCGCAGCACTGAAGCTGCTCCGGCTGTGCACGTCGTGCGGCGCCCCCGACGCCACCCGCACGTGCCTGGGCTGCCGGACCTGCACCGGCATCAGCATGTCCCGCTACTGCACCCCCGAGTGCCAGGAGAAGGACTGGAAGTTCCACAAGCTCGACTGCGGCGGCCGCAAGGCGTGCGAGTGCCGCAACTGCGTGAGCGACCGCGGCGAGAGCAGCACCTCTGCGGCGCCGGCGTGAACGACCGGCGGATGGGTACGTATGAATGATGAATGAACGAACTACGAACACGACATCAGACACCCATGAATGCTAGTTGCTGCCATACTGTGAACACAATGCAATGAATGCTCACAACACGCCGCCGATGCCTCCGCCGCCGCAACCGCCACGAAGCAGTTCTGGCGGATGGAGTTGGTTTGATGCTCGCCGTGTGAGTGCCTTGGGGCTCGATGAACATGAGTAGGAAATTAATTTTATAGAATATTGTTCACCGCCGGTTTACTGCACCCCCCCGCCGCCGCCGCCACCCGCTGTTGGCAACCCGGCTATGAGGCCATCGACGGTGCACCCCTCAGGGGCCGAGCCGCACCCGCTCGCCGCCGCTGCCGCCGCCACCGCTGGGTAGAGTCATGACACCCCCGCCCCATCAACCGCGTTTGAATGGTTCGTTGTCGCGTGGTCATACCGGTGTAGACCTGTTTGGCTCAAAGCCGGGGTGGCTGCAAAGAGAGGGGGTGGGTGACATCCCAAGCCTGCCTCCTCCACCGCTGCCGCGTCCACGTCCAGTTCCGTCCCCGTCGCCGCACCCCCAACCGCCCCCTCCACTCCCGACTCCGCTCTCGCCCCCCCGGCACCTGCCGCCCCCGCCCCCGCCGCCGCCCCCGGGAAGTCCGCGCGGTCCTCGAGGTAGTGCCGCAAGTTGAACTTGAAACCAACATTTGAAAGCGGTTTATCGCATGTTAGTTCAAGCGTTGACACAAGGCGGTTTCAACTCGGGTTTCAAGCCCTTGCAAGTTGCACCGCCATACCTCGATGTTGAGATCGTTGCGCCCCAGCACCCCGCCCCGCCGCGGCGCATTCTTGTCCGACCGGGGGTCGAATGGGTCGGCCTCCAGCGCCGCGCGCCGGTCCTCTCACCAGGGTCGTTCAGCACAAGCACTCGAGGTCGGAGCGTGCCTTAGCACAAGCACTCAGCACAAGCACCAGGTCAGAGCATGACTCACCTTCAGATTGAATGCAGTACTTCATACAGAAGCGCGGACTCGGTTTGTGGATTCAACGTCGGTGGAGTGCATGGTATGAACGGCACTCCTGCCTGGGGCAGACGCGGCAGCTTGGGGCCGCACTTGTCCCCGTACTCCGGGTCACGCGGGTCGCACGGCTCCGCCAGCACCTGGGCGTAGCGGGGCAATTTGAAACTGAAAGCAAGGTTTGAAAGCCGTTCCTCATTGTTAGCTTCATGCGCTGGAACCAAGTGCGGTCGTCACGGGGTCAACCCGGGGTCAGCCCGGGGTCAGCCTGCACCGCCACACCTCGCCGCCGAGGATCCTATTGATGCGGAAGTCGCGCTTGTAGAAGTTGTCCAGCCGCCATGTAGCGCCGCAAGTTGAGATTTGAAGCAAAACTTGAAAGCGGTTCATCATATTTTAGCTTCAAAGCACTGAAATCAAGCGAGGTCGACGTGTGGTGAACCTGGGGTGAAGCTGTGGTGAAGCTGCACCGCCGTACCGCGACTTGTCGTACGCCGGTTTGTTCTCCTTGGTCCGCTCCAGCAGCCCTGTGGTGGGGTGCGAAGCGTGGGAACGGATGAGTGTGAACAAGGACGTGCAAATCATTCCGGTGCATCCCAATCCGGTGCAAACCGTATCGGAGCCAACCGTTCCGGTGCAAACCGTTCCAGTGCAGACCGTTCCGCTGCAAACCGTCCCTTGTCCCGGCGCGGTGGTGCAAACCGTTCTGTGTTCTGGATGGGTGGAACCACATCTGTTAATATCGGGACGCACTTTGCACGAGGTCGGAGCTGTCCGGGTCCACTCCACTGAACGTGGGCGGCGGGCCCGGCGCAGAGACGGCGGCGAGGGCGGCGTCGGGGCCGGCGCCGGCGAGGGCCAGCGACAAGCTGGCGGCGACCGCCGCGCGTGCCACGCGCGCGCCCACCGCGGCCGACTGGCAGGGGCTTACAGTCGCTCACTTCAGAGCTCAACTTGAGGACCTTCGGAACACAATCGCTCACGTTAGAGCTGAACTTGAGCACCTTCGGGACACATCCACGGGTTAATTTGGGTCGTATGGGGGACCAAGCAAGCTTAAGTTGAGCGGAAAGGGGCAAGGTAAGCTCAAGTTGAGCGGAGTTGGGACCGAGTGTTAGCCCCTGCCGCTGCCGACTGGTGGGCACCCCGTGAGGATGGTGGTGAGTATTGGGGTGAGGATGGGGGCGGGCCGGCGGCCGCCGCCTGGCGTAGGCGCAGGCGAGGCGCGCGCGGAGTCGTCACCGTGGTGCGAGGCGGTGCACAGCCGGGTTGCAGCATCGCGAGGGTCATCGGGACCAGCGTGCGGATGCGACGGCGAGGGTGCACTTGTGTGCCTACGCCACGCTGCGCTGGACTGTTCAACTGTCGCGTGGACGATTATAATCACGCCACTCGGTTCCGCCAACTCACCCAAAATTACGCCACCCTTTCCCACCAACGCACCCAATGACAGTCCACTGTGTCCCTTAAAATCACCCAAACATGCACAGACTTTGGGCTCTTCCCCGATATCCACAGTGGATATTGCTGTCGTATTTTCATTGGACAATGCCACGAGGGACCGACACGTTTTGAGCCACGTGGATATTTGTGTGTCACCCCTGAGCCCTGGCTGTCTGGCTGACTCACCCAACCTTGGAATGTTCCTCGGTTTTTGAACGGGGACGCGGTGCCCCTCTCAGTCCAGCCGCACGCAACGACCACCGCCGCAGTTATCCGAGCACCGACCCCGTTTTCGCGGCGGAAGTAAACCCAGCCGAGCAGACAGCGGCTGTACGCGAGGCTAGCCATCACTCGCAGTCGCGTCTATAAATTTACGTTCAGATAGAGTCGTGGAGGACGGAGAGGCGAGAGGTCGCGAGTTGAACAAATGGCAGCGATCCTACAGACCGCGGCGGCGGAGGCTGCGCCAGCGGCGCGGGCGGCGGGAGCGCGCGCGGGGGGCGCGGGGTGGACGGCGGCGCCAGGGCGCGGCGCGCGGCGGTCCCGTTCCGTCGGGGCGGTGCTGCGGCGGCGGCGAGGGCCGGGGCCGGGGCCGAGCACCCGCACCGCTGCTGCAGCCGTGCACGCTGCCGCTGCGTCGGCCGAGGATGACGACGACGACGTGGAGAACGTGGTCATCGTGGGCAGCGGGCCCGCGGGGTACACCGCGGCAGGGTCACAACACCCTCTGTTCATTCCATCCTCTCACGCTTTGTCGTTCGTGTCAGCACTTCAGTCGTTTGTCCCGGGAGCCACTGTAAGTTTATCCCGACCATCTCGATGACGCACCATTCCGAGTAGTCACGTGTCAGCTCTCACCGACTCACGATTACACCCGTGTGCGGCCTTGCCCTGCGGCGATCTACGCGGGGCGCGCCAAACTGAGCCCCCTGATGTTCGAGGGGTTCCAGGCGGGCGGGGTGCCCGGCGGGCAGCTCATGACCACCACAGAGGTAAGGGCCAGGTCTGGTATCAAGTACACGCTTCGCTCCTCGACAAATAACTCCACCACTTGACACGGGGTCAAGCCTGGTGCCTCCTTATCCACGCTCACGCGTCTCTCTCTGTCTCTGACTCCACCACTGACCCTCTGACAGTGAGTGGCAGTTCAAGTGGTATTGTGCTAGGTGACATGACCACACACGGAGGTGGAGAACTTCCCGGGGTTCCCGGAGGGCGTGACGGGGCCGGACCTGATGGACAAGATGCGCAAGCAGTCCGAGAGGTGGCAGGGCCCGGGGCCACGCGTCAAGCCCGGGTCCCTGAAACCATTCCTCAAGTTATGTAGTTATGCGGGGTCGTCATATGTGGGCGCGAGGCCACGCGTCTAACCACGGCGGTCCCTGAAACCACTCCTCAAGTCCTCCCCGACTCCCCACTTAGTACCTCGAAGGTGCTCAATTTCAGCTGGAACGTGAAAGCGATGTCACGTCAGTCCCGGCTTCCACTGTAACCCTCGATTACCGAGCCTGTTGCTTCACAAGTCGAGCTGAATATTTGATGAGTGGAAGCCTGTGGTGTTCACGCGGCGCTACGCAGCGGGGGGCGGTGCTGCACAGCGAGGACGTGGAGTCCATGGACCTGTCCGTCCGACCCTTCGTGCTGCGCACCGCCGACCGCACCGTCCGCGCGCACTCCGTCATCCTCGCGACCGGCGCCACGGCGAGGCGGCTGCGGATCCCGGAGGAGGAGACGTTCTGGAGCAAGGGCATCTCCGCGTGCGCCATCTGCGACGGGCCCTCGCCCATCTTCAAGGGCGCGGATCTGGCGGTGGTGGGTAGGGACTGATGGATTGTGCTCGCCACTTCATCAAACGCGTTTTGAATCCTCATTTCCTGAGTCAATCGGCATCCTATGACGTGGCGAGCACTATCCATCAGAACCCTCGTTTCCTGAATCAAACAGCATCCTTTGACGTGGCGAGCAGCATCCGTGAGAGCCCTCGTTTCGTGAGTTAAACAGCATCCTATGACGTGGCGAGCACTGTCCATGAGACCCTGGTGGTGGGCGGCGGCGACACGGCGACGGAGGAGGCTCTATACCTGACCAAGTACGGTCGCCACGTCAACCTCCTCGTGCGAGGCAGGATGGCGACACTCCTCCACTTCTCAATAGGCCGATTTCGGTATATCGCGTCCCGCGCCGAGCGCTGACGCTTTGCCCGCAACTCTGTATGGGTATTCAACCTGACGCCCGCTTTCCCGCGCGGAGCGCTGACGCTTCGCCCGCGACTCTGTATGGGCATTCCACCAAGGCGATATACCGAAATCGGCCTATTCAGGCTGAGCCGTTGTTGCCACCGAACATCACCCAACGTATCTCACGAAGAGTGCTCATGTCAAGCAAGAAACTGAAGAAGCGTCCCGCCCCTGGTGCGCGGCGCGGCGATGCGCGCGTCGAAGGAGATGCAAGCGCGAGTGCTGGCCAACAAGCAGATCACGGTGATGTACGACACTGTAGGGCGGCGCAGGTTCACCCCAAGTTGACGCCGAGTTGACCCCATGTTGACCCCAGGTTGACCGCGGGTTCACCCCAGGTTCACCCCAGGTTCACCCCAGGTTCACCCCAGGTTTACCCCGGGTTAATCCCAGGTTGACCCCATGTTGACCCCAAGTTGATTCCAGGTTGACCCCGGGTTGACCGCACTTGGTTTCAGTGCCTTGCAGCTGAGATATGATGAACGGCTATTAAGTTCTGCTTTCGATTTCAACTTGCGTCGCTACACCACGGAGTGCGTGGACGCGACAGGAAACAGCAAGGGGTTCCTGGCCGGGCTAAAGCTGCGCAACAGCGCCACACTGGAGCCGATGGCGGATCTGCCCGTCAAGGGGATGTTCTACGGCATCGGTAGGGCGGTGAGGATGAGGGTTGACCCCCGGTTGACCGCGCTGGGTCTCAGCGGCGCCTGAAGCTAAAACGTGATGAACGGCTTTCAAACTTTGCTTTGAATTTCAACTTGCGCCCCTGCACATCGGGCACAACCCCAACAGCGCCATGTTCGGCGGCCAGGTGGAGACGGACGCGGAAGGCAGGAGCTGCGAGACATTGCCCGCCACGTCATCCGCCCCCGACCGCTGACGGGTCGACCGCAGTGCACCGTCCAGCTTCTGTGCGCCTTCCAGCTTCATCTGGTGGTGGTGGTGGTGGTGGTGATGTACCAATGGACTATGCGCGCAATTTGATACCTCGTTTGTTGAGTTACGTGTCATAGTATGATCTGGCTCGCATTGTCCGGCAGGCCGTAACTGACGGGTACGTGATCATCAAGGACGGCGGCGCGGGGACGTCGGTGGAGGGGGTGTTCGTGGCGGGTGACCTGCACGACCGCGAGTGGTGCCAGGCAGGGGGGGTGTTGAGATCAAGCACCGGACCACAAACCGAGTCCATGCGCCTGAATGAGCAATCACCATAAGGCCATGCTCTAATATATGTTGGAGTGGTGTTCTCGCGGACCCTGGTACCAGGCGGTGACGGCAGCGGGCAGCGGGTGCATGGCGGCCATCTCCGCGGAGCGCTACCTGGGCGCCAACGGGTTGCTGCAGGACCTGGTGCGCACCAAGGGGCGGGGCGCGCCGCAGCAACAACAGCTGCACGAGGCAGGACGGTGCAGATGGACCGCAGGTTGACACCGGGATGACCACAGGCTGACTCCAGGTTGTCCCCGGGTTGACCACTGGCTAACCCCAGGTTGACCCCAAGGTTGCCCCGGGTTGACCCGAGGTTGACCCAGGATCAAGTGCGCTCGGATCAGCGCTCGAAGCTATTAAACATGGTGAACTGCTTTCGAACCTTGCTTTCAAATTCAACACGCGACACTACGAAGAGGCGGCGACGGCGGCGGTGGCGGCGTCGGCGGCGGTGGACGAGCGGGCGGCGGAGACGGCGACGTCGAAGGCGGCGACGGAGGAGGAGAACAAAGCCAACTTTGAGCCCGAAAAGATTCGGCACAAGGGTCAGTTTGCGCTGCGCAAGCTGTACCACGAGAGCAACCGCGTGCTAGTGGCAGGGGCGTCACACTCCTTCACTTCTCACTTCAACCTGAGTAGTTTCTGTCACTCAAAATGCACCCGAAACACCCCCTAAGCACAACCAATAACCTTGACCCCCCTTGAATTACCTCTTAACACACCCTAAACACTCCTTGAGCCTCCCCCAAAATGCACCCTAAACACCCCCTACCTCCCTGAGTGCTCGCGCCAAGCTGCGGAGTGGAGGTGTGCTTCGGCCCTGGCTCCCGGTGATGTACAGCGGGCCGTCGTGCGGGCCCTGCCGCCGCCTCAAGCCCATGCTGGATGTGGCAGGGGGGTGCAGCTTCACCGCAGGTTGAACCCGGCTCGGTCGCGTCGCTTGAAGCTTAATTATGGTGAACCGCTTCCAAACTCGCTTTGAAATTCAAGTTGCGGCGCTACGCCACGGTGATGGACGAGTACGGGGACGAGCTGCACTACGTGGAGATCGACATCGAGGTACGGCGGTGCAGCTTCACAGTTTCAAAACCCGCGTTCAAATGTTTGGTCAGGTTTTAGCGCTTGAAGCTAGGATATGATGAAACGCTTTCAAATGTTTCATTCAATTTCAATTTGCGGCGGTACGTTATGGAGGATCCGGACATCGCGGAGGCGGCAGGGGTGATGGGCACACCGTGCGTGCAGATCTTCAAGGTACGGCGGTGCAGGTTGAACCCAGGTTGACCCCGGGTTGACCGCCTTTGGTTCCCGCGCTTGATGCTGAATTATGATGAACCGCTTTCAAAGCTTGCTTTCAATGTCAACTTGCGCCGCCACATGAAGGACAAGACGCGCGTGAAGGTGCTGAACGGCGTCAAGATGAAGAGCGAGTACCGCGTGGTCATCAAAGAGAGCCTCGGGAAGGTGCCCGCCTAGTGCCTCCCTCACTGTTCGCTCATAGTGTACCGGTGTTCACGGAAGGTGCCCGCCTAGTGCCTCCCTCACCAACACGGTCATGGGAACGGCCCAAACAGTGAATATCGTTTTAGACTGGGATTCTTGAGTTAAACGTGATTTGTTCAGTCGTGACTTGTTCAGTCGTGATGTGTTCAGTGTTCATGATTCAAGGGATATATCTACTCATGTTGCACGTTCAGGCAGTAACACTTGTAGCTGGTGTGAGATGCTATATTAGGCAAGTATGCAGTGTTGCATAGACTGTTTGCTCATAGTGTACCGATGGCCTGGAAGGTGGCGGAAGGTGCCGTCGTAGGGCAGCGGAGCACCGTCTGCTTTCTGTATAATCACCAGTGATTCTCACGGCCCGACACCGGCGTCGGCGTCGCGAGACACACAGTCGAGGTTAGGGTTTAGGTCAAGAAGAAGGAAAACCACCGTAGTAGTGCATTAGGTTTCTTTTCCATTAACTGTTACAGCTTTGTACCTTCGTGATCATCGACGGCGCCTCGAAGCCGCATTTCACTCGAGTGCCAGCTTGGCATCGTGCTTCGTCACGCCGATTCGACACGTGGCAGTTTGGCATCATATAAGCATATGGCCAATGAGACTGCCAGGGATATATGAAATAGATTGTGAAGCAGCTCCCTTCCCCATCACGCCCTCCACCCGACGCGAAGCATTGTGCCATGCATGGGCGGTGCGAGTTGAGCTTGAAAGCAGTCGCCACGGGTTCAAGTGTGAAGAGCTGGAACCAGGCGCTGCCTACACGGCCAGAACTGGTTTCAACATGCACCGGCCCACCA
>Ga0307489_10003142_pt1 | contig 10990 bp, 22 predicted proteins | sample SB12metaG_FD_202247 | JGI IMG/M metagenome (GOLD analysis project Ga0307489, IMG submission 202247) | Sea-ice brine microbial communities from Beaufort Sea near Barrow, Alaska, United States - SB 1.2 | ecosystem: Environmental > Aquatic > Marine > Coastal | place: USA: Alaska | collected...
CAGAACATAGGGACGGTGGATCACTGGCGAGCACCGGTAAACTATGTGGTGATAGACGGTGCACTTTGTGGTGGATGACGTGGTGAGCACGATTACACTATGCGGTGGATGAAGATGACGGTAAACTATGTGGTTGAAGATGTGGCGAGCACCAGTACACCATGCGGTGGATGACGGAATACTGTATGGTGGATGACGGCGGCAAGCACCAGTACATCATGTGGTGGATGATGCGACGAGCACCGGTATACTATGGCACATAGGGACCCTACCGGCACGTCGGCGTCGGGCTCGGACTCGCGGCGCTTCAAGGCCAGCTGGAGGATGGCGTGGGAGCGGGAGGACTCGGCGTTGGCGCCCGTGGACCCCGTGCACCGCGCCGCCGTGCCATGCTCGATCAGCTGCTGCACCAGCTCCACGTTGTCTACCTCGAACTCCTGTGGGTACGGCCAAATGAGTCATGATTGCCACGTAACCCAACAACAAATGGTCACATCATCCAATGCATTGGAACCTCTGTCATTGAGTTAAACGTCATCCTACTATACGACATCCTTCAAACTTTCTGCGTCCTACAGACATCTCGCAGACATCAACGGACACCCTTCATACATTCTACAGAGATCCTACGCAATGTGAGCACCGGCACACTATGTGGTGGACGACGGGGTGAGCACTGGTGCACCATGTGGTGAATGACGTGGCGAGCACCGGTGCACTGATGTGTGGTCGTCCCTGCCTGCAGGCCCACCACACCCATCTGCGCCCGCGCATCCTCGCGCGTCACCAGCTTGCGGCGCCCGTTTAGCAGATCGTACACCTTCCCGCAGGGGCTTACACTCGTCCACATGTCGGCTTACAGGGAGCCGTCTTTGGTCACTGAAACCGTTCAATAACCCAACGTATCCCGCAGAAAGTGCTTTCATTGGGCTGAAAGGTGGACGAGTGTCAGCCCCTGCCTTCCCGCCGTAGATCTCAAAGTACGACACCCACAGCACTAGTCCGCGGTTCTTCGGCTCAGCCAGCTCCGCCAGTATCTCCCCGGCGGCGCGAGTGGGTAGAGGGTTCATCGTGTACGTCTTGCCACTGCCCTGCGTGTAAGGCCTGGCATCACGTCCGTGTGGTTATTCAACCTGACGATACTCTGCGCCTGCATGGCAATCTCAACTAACATCAGGAAGGGCGATGATTGACAGCGGGAGAGAGGAGAGATGGAAGAGTGGAGTGGAGAGAGAGGGAGGAGGGGGCAGGGAGAAGAGAGGAGAGGTGGTAGAGAAGAGCGGAGGAGACAGGAGACAGGAGACAGGAGACAGGAGAGATGAGAGAGGATGGGGAGAGGGGAGAGTGGAGAGAGGAGAAAGGAGAAATGAGAGAGGATGGGGGATAGGAGACAGGATAGAGGCCTCTCCGTCTGCCCATACGCGAAGCACGTGACCTTGCAGCGGTTGAAGATAGTTGAAATCAGCGGATGCACGGTGGTATTGTAGATCTCATCATTGTCCACCACCTCCGGGTACGGTCGATCGAACGTCGTCGCATCGGTACCGTATGATCGAAATGCCATGACGCATTTCTATAAATTGTTTCTAAACCCCCTTTAGACACCTATTTAATACTATTACCGAATTGTGGGGGCCGTGCGAGGCTGGACAGTGCCGAAACCAACCGATTGTTGCTGGCGCTGAAGGTTTGCATCCTGGACATGGTTGTGGGGGTTGTGAACGCATTCGTATTGCCAGGAGGGAAGTGAAGTGAATTGACTGTCTGAGCGCGAGGCCCCACCTCGGGAAACACGTCATCAAACGCGAACTCGTGCTTCTCCGTGTACCGCGTCAGGTCCACCTTCACCGTGGGCTAGGGCCTGGTAGATATTGCTCGCCACGTCATGGAATGCCATTTGACTCACGACAGAAAGGGAGGAGGAGGAGGAGGAGGAGGAGGAGGAGGAGGAGGAGGAGGAGGAGGAGGACCAGGAGGTCTTTATGTTCAAATTGCGTGGCGGGCAATATCCGTCAGGCTCTACCTTGGGCTCCCAAACCGTGAGCGCTGCCGCGGATGACACGGGCGCGCCGTCCAAGGTGGAGCCCGAGCGAGCCAGTGTGACGATGTCGTCCTGCGCGGTAGCCACCTCCTTGCGGTTCAAAGGCCGCTTGCGTACTACCACGCGGATCTTCGGCTGGTCAGCGACATCAACGGACAGGGAGCGCACCAGAGGCGCGGCGGTGGCGGCGGCGGGGTTGGCGGTGCCGGGGTGTCGAGGCGCAAGTTGAAATTGAAACCAAATTTTGAAAGCGGTTCATCACATGTTAGCTTCGAGCACGGTCAACTCGGGGTTAATACGGGGTCAACACGGGGTCAAGCGCGGAAAACACGGGGTCAACCGTGGTCATCACGGCGTGAACACAGGGTCAACCACAGGGCAACCCTGCACCGCCCAACCGGGGTGGGCGGTGGTTGTCAAAAAGTCGGGGGTGGCTGATGCGGGGCCGGCGGCGGCGGGAGCGGCTGCGGCGTAAATAGCCGTGGAGGCGGCGGCCGCCGCGGACTGCGCCGCCACCGCTGCCGACGACCAGGGCCTGGCCATTCATCCCCTGTCTGTTAGCACATGGTTTAGCTAGTAGAAGTATACCATAGTGTCCCTGTTGCCTCATAGCGTACAGGTCAGGGAGGAGGATGCGGTGAGTGTGTATAGACGCACTATGAGCAAACAGTCAGGGAACGAGTGGCCAGGCCAGAGAGGAGGATGCGGCGAGTGTTTATAGGTGGTACAGGTGCACTATGAGCGTAAAGTCATCCGGGCCCTGCCGCAGACAACCCCTGCTGCTGCTGCTGCTGCGAGAGCTTCTGCAACTGGTCCAGTGGCGAGGTGCTGAGCCCCTCAGCTTAGTGCCACGCAGAAACCGCTCAGAACATTTCAGGGTGGCATCTAACTCAATGTACGAAGGTTTGAAATGTGTTTACAACCCAGTCTCCGGTTTGACTACCCCCTGAACCCCCCGAGTACAGCCACACGACCAATCAGGAACGTGGGCAAACGATGGACTGTCCATTGACCAATCAGGGATTATACACGATCACGTTCAGAATTGGCGCGAAACGTGCAAGAAAACCCGGCCAATCAGATCTCAGTATATCTCTCTCCCGACCAATCATACGAGGGCATTCAGCGTTACGCGTAACACGGAGACTGGGTTTAAGGATGTTTTGCGGATTTGTTTGTCGGGCTCTACCCCAGCTCCCACCTCAACCTCGACGCGCAGCCCACTTTTCCTCGTCGACTCTGGCGAGAGGATAAACCCGCCCCCGCCCACGCTCGCCTCTCCGAATAGCTCGTCGTCCACCTTGTGCACGTCCCATATGTCGCCCTGCAGGCAGTGTCGCACACTCGATCCCTTGCTATGAGTAATCAGTGAGGTTGAGCTGAGATGGATATGAGTGGCCAGGCCAGGCCAGGGAGGAGGAGGCCGCGAGTGTGTACGGGTGCACTGGTACACTACGAGCAAACAGTCAGGGAACGAGGGTCAGGCCAGGGATGAGGATGCAGCGAGTGTGAACAGGTACACCTGTACACTAAGGCCAAACAGTCAGGCAACGAGTGGCCAGGACAGGGAGGAGGATGCGACGAGTGTGTACGGGTACATCAGTAAACTATGAGCAAGCAGTCAGTTGAAGCCCTGCCGCCATCCCGTGCGCTTCCCTTAGCAAGTCTTCGTCCAACGGAGACACCATAAACGGGCTCAGCCCCGCGGCCGCCTTTCCAACGTTAACCGGCGTATGGGGTAGGCCAGCGCCCTTGGTGGACGGCGTAGTCGTCACTTCGTCTGCCACTTTGCTACCGAACTGGTTCTCGCTATTGAGCGTCTTGATGAGCCGAAACATCTTCTGTTTGTCCGCCATGTCAACGACGCCGAAACGAGCGTAGTCCTGCATCATGAGCCCCCCAAACTCCGCCTCCGAGATGCCGTTGAACCTGTCCCAGTACCGGATGAGCCCAGCCTTCAACCAGGGGCTGGCAGATATTACTCGCCACGTCATAGGCCGCCATTTGACTGGCTCATCGAAGGCCTGGCAGATACTGCTCACCACCTCATCTACACGCGTGTAGAACCTTCGTTTCTAGAGTTAAACGGCATCCTGTGTCGTGCCATAGGATGCCATTGAATTCGAAAACTGCCTCGTAGATATGCTTCGTCAAGCTGTCGACACGCGTTTTGAACCCTCATTTCTTGAGGTAAGTGGCAACCTATGACGCGGCGAGCACGAGCTCCTCCGGTCAGAACCTGCCTTCAGCAGCCACTGGCGGATGCGCAGGCCCTGCGCGGCGTCGGCGTTGTTGACGTTCGCCGCAGCCGCGGCAGTCAGCACGCCGGCCATGACGCCAGCCAGGTTACCGGTTATCACGTGTTCTTCTCCGCGGCGCTGGCGTCGCTTCTGGTCTGCGGTGAGACTAGGTTGGGTTGACACGATGTCAGCACACGGCACGGGCTTCAACAAACTTCTGTACGGAAAAGCTATAAACTCGAGATAGGGTAGAAACGGGCACGGGCGGGCGCGGACGGGTGGGCGGCTGCGGAAGGCACCGGAAAGCGCCGCGTTCAGCCGAGTGAGCGAGCACTCCGAAGCGGTGGCGTCTGTAGTGGCCGCGGTTGGCGCGGACCCCCCCGAATAGGGTTGAAGCTAGACGCGGGACCGCGGGGACAGGTGCCTTGTGACAATATTGTCCAGGGGAAAGAAAAGAAAAGCATCTGGTTTGTCTAGTTGCGAGTACGGCTGACGACCCCGCGCCGCGCCAACGACACGAGGTGCCGCCTACGTTCACGGCACTGCGGCGTACGCGGACCGAGGATCAAAGCGTTAAGCGGTCGTTTCCTCCCCACAAAGCGACCGCCATGTGGCCCGCTACAAAATACAAAAACAAAAACCAGTGAGGGGGACCGGACCCGAGACTTTGTCTTGACTGACGGTGAACGTGTTTTGGTTGGGGTGGGGTGTGACGCACCTCGCGGAGGCGCGAGCGCGGTGTCCTCCTCCTGCGTTGTCGATGCCGCGGAACAGTGTCACGCCGTGTCTACGCCGTGTGTGTTGGGGGGGTGCCTCGCGCGGGGGCGTAGATTGGTGAGTGACTTGCTGTTGCGCTTCGCAAGCTTGACTAATTGACCCGGACGCGGATTTTGGAACTTTTGGACAACGCTCCGAATCCACAAACGGCCACACAGGATTCCATCGGATTTGGAACCGGTCAGACTGAGTGACGACTCCGTTTCGCAGATCCGCAGACCACCACACGCGGCCCGGCAGCCGCGAGCGGCGGGTACAAGCTTAACATGTCTACCGGCCAGCCCCCTCGCACCCCGGCCTCGACCTCCGGCCGCAGCAGCAGCGGCGGCGGCGGAGGTGGCGGGGCCTGGCCACTCGCACCCTGACTGTTCGCTCACATTTTACCTGTTCAACTGTTGCCCCGAAACGATAGGGCACCCCGAGCACCGAGGGTACCGTGGGGGGGATGCGGCGAGTGTGTACCGGTACGGGAACGAGTATGGCAGTTCACGATGGGCACGCATTCACGGGGGCAGGGGATGCTTGTCAGGCCCTGAGCGGCGGTGGCGGCAGCGGCGGTAGAAACGGTCCGTCCAACGCGCCTCGGACCTCGGCCTCGGGACCTCGGATGACTTCAGCCATGAACATCCCCGGCCTCACCAGCGCGCTACGCCGTCTCCTTTCAACCTCCGAGCAAACGAGCACGACGGTAGCCCCCTGGCAGATATTGCTCGCCACGTTACCGATATTGCTCGCCGCGTCATAGGATGCGGTGTAATTCAAGACAAGAGGGTTCAGAACTGGTGTCGATGACCCGGCGGGCAAAGTCTGCAAGGCCCTACACGACGGCGAGGGACAGAGGTAGGGACAGGGAAGGGTCAGGGCGTGCGGGCGGGGGCGCGGGCGGGGGTGGGGGCGGAGGGCCCAACACGGATAGTCGGACGGATAGTCGTACGGATATAACGGGGCTGGGCGGCGCCGGCGGGAGGGAAAGTAGCAGCCTCCACGACTTCGGGGGCTCGTCCTCGAGCAGCGGGGGGCTCTTCGGGAGCGGCGCCACTGATGCCGGCGGCGGCGGCGAGAGCTGGGACACAGGCGGCGTCGGGGGGGGCGGCGGCGGCGGGGGCGGCGTTGGTTGGAGATTGCAAGCTGACGATTTTGAAAGTGGTGGCGGCGTGGGTGGCATCGAGGGTGCTAACGGGGGTGAGGGCGAAGCCAGATGGATTTCTCAACTTGACGAGGACATTCGCTCCGTCGGCCAGGGCGGCGACGACCTCGTTGCATGGAGGTCTCAAGCTGATGAGGATGGCACCGGCGGGGGCGGGGACGGGGCCGGTGACGGTGATGGTGGCGGGGGCGGGGACGGTGCCAACGCCAATAATACTGGTAACGTTGATGCACCCCCCCCGGGTCTGGGCTTCGACCTTCAGGTGGCCGCGCGGTGGGTGGAGCAAACAGTCCCGGTCACGCTCATCCTTCTCATGGCAAGGCCTTTCCACTGTTTGCTCCTGTCCACCGTACACAACCTCCCCTGTTCTCTCTACCTCCTATCCTCCTCATCTACCTCCTCCCTCGCATAGTGTACACTCTCGTCGCATCCTCTACCTCTCGGAGCTTGTATGCACACTCGCCACATCCTCCACCCTGGCCTGGCCACTTTCCCCTAACTGTTTGCTCACATGCACAGACTCGTCATGTCCAGCCCTACCTGAAGGTGTTCGTGTACAAGCACTCCACGGCGCTGCTATCGTTCGCGTGGATGACCGCTGTGCTTATGCGGGCCAACGACCTCATCCGTTTGCAGGCAGGGCGCCACGAATCACGACGCGTCATCCCCCCGCTTTATCCCGACATGTTTTCCCGCCACGCCATCCTAACATGTCATACCGCCATGTTATCATGCCACGAAATCCCGCCTTGACAGCGTCCCGATTTCCTCGTGCAGTCTGCTGACCATCCCCATTCGGACCCTTGTGCACTGAGTTAACCCACATCATGTTGTGTCATTTGCTTGGCCCTGAATACAGGTGGCTTTGAAGTCGGAGCGCAAGACCAGAGAGCTCGTCGCGCTACTGGTGGTCATCGCCTGTCAGCTTTTCATCATGTACATCTTTTTTCCCACCGACCCCTTCTGGTGAGGCACAGTGTACTGTTGCTCACCACGTCATCAGCAGCACAGTGTGCCGGTACTCGTAGCGTTACTAGTCGTCATCGCCTGTCAGCTTCTTATCGTGTATTTTTTCCCACCGACCCCTTCTGGTAGGAAGATTGTTACGTCACTCATTCACTAAGCCTGATTGCCCATAGTGTAACTTCTCCTCATTGCTCGCGCATACATTGTCCCTCCCTCCATTAACCCACGCATTTGCGCATACATAGTGTGCCTCTCTGACTTCTCTCACACATTCATGGCTGGCAACAACCCGACCCTACTTCCTGGGCGCGGCTGGTGTTAGTGCCCAGGTCGAAGCCTCCGCCGTTCCTGGACGCCGTGTGGGAGGTGGCCGTGGCAGACACAGCTGTGCGCTTTGTGTCTATCGCCGCTAAGGCCATCTCGCTGATGTTGTCAAGCCGCGGCAGCCCCGCCGCGGCCCGAGAGCATGCACGAGGGGGTGATGGCGAGGGGAGCAGTGCTGGGGGCGGGGGCGGGGGCGGGGACGGGGGCGATGATGTGGCAATCGCAGTGCCGTCTGCAGCGGGGAGTGCGGCGACGGCGCGGGCGCGGGCGGCGACGGGGGCAGCGACGGCGACGGCGGCGGCGACGGCAGTGGCGGCGGCGGAGGCTGTGGCGCGGGCCGGGGAGGGGGCCAGGGCGGGGGCGACGACGGGGACCACAGCGGAGGCAAGAGCGGCGGGTGCGTTGGGGACCTGGGTGGGGGCGGCGTGGTCGTCATTCACGACGGGGGCGGCGCAAAGGGCGGTGGCGCGGATGGGAGCGACGTCGAGGTCGGCGGCGGCGGGGATAGCCACCGGGACAGGGGCGACGACGGGGGCGGCGACGGGAGCAACGGGGGCGGGGGCGGGAGCCGGGGGAGCGGCGTCCACCGCCCCCGCGGGCGCTATTCCCATCGGCGGCGGGAGGTATCGCGACATCCACCGCCGCATCGCCGCCCGCCTCTCGCTCATCGAGTACGCCTCCCTGCTCTACCGCACGCTCATCCCGGTGCCCGTTTGGTTCGCGTTCTTCCAAAACGAGCCCGAGTACGGACACCTGATGGCTTCGATCACCACTGGGCAGGGGTTTATTGAGAACAAACACTCGCCCGACGTTGAATGTCTTTTCCCTTCTCCGCGCATCTGTTTGCGCATTCACGCTGCTGGTAAGTCATGTTCCCATCTCGGTTCGAGTGCTTGTTCTCAATGACCCTCCTGTCGGGCTGTATTTGACGTTCAAGTTTCGCGCGGTGTTCGAGCGGCTGCGGCAGATGAGTGCAGCGGTTAACACGCTGATGAGCATGCAGGCGCAGTATGGGCAGCCCGCTTCAGCCGATGACGTCATGGAGAGCGGCGATTGTTGCGCCATCTGCCAAGAGCAGTACTGCCAGCCCATCAAGGTGGGGTGGTGCAGGTTGAAGCCCCTCGTGAATGCGCTTGATTCTAACGCTTATTTTTTCTTCGTTTCTACTTAAACGTTCACCGAGCCCCAAGGCGCTCACAGGGCGAGCATCGACCTACCCCATCCGCTCAAACATTATATAAATTGCTTCGAAGTTTTGATTTTAATTTTAAGTTGCGCCCCTACATCGAGCTGCGGTGCAAGCACGTCTTTTGCGAGGAATGCGTGAGTGAGTGGTTCGAGCGGGAGCGCACGTGTCCGCTCTGCAGGGCGGTGATCAAACCCGCGGGACTCAAGAGCTATGGAGACGGAGGCACAGTCATGCTCGCGCAGATATTCTAGATTAGTCATGCTGTATTTTTTAAGATGGCATTAGTTGAGGCTCACTATGTGAGCGCCTGGAGATGGGATTGCTTCACGGCTCACGCTGCGAGCGTCTTGGGGCTCGCTGCGGTTAGGAACGTTATCAAGCATGTATAAAATGCAGAAAATGATAGCCGATCAACCCTCAAGCGGGGGTGTAATGATAGCAACCAGCCACCCGTGTGGAATGATAAACCGAAAATGTAAACGTGCACGTGAACAGAAACGAATGCCGTAGATAGCGACGTCGCGTGCGGAAGAGCATATAAGTCATATAAGTCATAAGATGGCATGAAAGCGTACAAAGTGCAGCTATCACAGGCACTATTAAATTTTAAGTGAAATTCGTGCATATTGCACAAGCGTTCCACAGAGCCTCAGCCCCAACGCACTCACATGGTGAGCATTAACCAACCCCATCATGAACACAAATACTATATCAGCAAGGAGCAATTCATTTCCCTCGACCATCGCGCTTAGCGCTTAGCAAGGGGACTTCTGACTTGGATTACTGTTGGGGCATCGGGTTCTTGGATTCTTCTTCGTGGAGGGCCTTCTTGACGTCGTCCGGCTAAAGCCAGGGCCGTACACTCACTTCCGTATTAGCTCAACCTGACTGTATGCTCATAGGGAACCGGTGTAATCATCCACACTCGCCGCATCCTCCTTACAGGTACACCGGTACACTATGAGCACAATCAGATTGACTCGAAACTTCAACAAGTGCCTTGAAGTTTCAACAACTGCGAAGCCGGGGAGAACGCGGCGAGTAATTAGGGGTACACTGGTGTACACCATGCGCAAGGTCAGGTTGCAATGCCCTGCCAGAAGACACATCAGAGTGTCCATACTCGTTTACTTATTGGGTACACCGGAACACTATGAGCAAACAGTCAGGCTGATCGTTGCAATGCCCTGCCAGGAGGCCCATTAGGGTGTCCGTGCCCACGGCGGGCAGAACCTTCATCAGCGAACCCCACGCGGACTTGAACACAGCGTCGCTGGACTTGCCGAAGGGCGCAGGGGCGGCGCGCATGGCGACGGCGCATAGGTCCAGAGCCTCCGAATAGGGTCCACAGAGAGTGGTCTAGAGTGGTCGAGAATGGTCGAGAGTCGTCGAGAGAGATGTTCACTGAGACAGAAAGTGGTCTACTGAGATGTGACCGAGGAAAGAGAATTTCCGATTCCCCACCGCGAGGACCAGGAGCTGGTCATCCGGCGCGTTGTCGCCCTGGTCGGTGATGGTGGTCACAATGTGCTGCAGAAAAGGCCACCTTCACACAAATGATTTGGTAAAGTGACCATTCGTCCACGCCTCTGTTCGGCGAGCGGCGAAAACTTTGGTTCAACGGTGCAAAGAGTGCGACACACTTGTGCCTTGTCTGTTAAAGGTTACTACCTGTAGTACTCGATACTACCTGTAGCAAGTTGGCGTTTGGTGATCGGAGCAAAAGTCAATAATTGACTTTTGGCCAAATTACCAAACTCCAACTTACTACAAGTCACACAGATTAGGCACTAGCAAACAGACAGACAATACCGGGGCCATTGAGGGGAGAAACTGGTGCCACCTCCCCACCTCGACGCTACCTGTGAGGGCAGGGAACATGGCCATCATCTCCGGGGCTGACATGTTCATCGCCGTGCCGAATTCCGTCGCGTACTCCACAGCGGACTTGTCGGGGGCGAGGGTCGGGCAGACCTTGAGCAGACGGTCAGGGACTGGGCCTTGGATGGGGCAGACTGTTGGAGTCTGGGGTTTAGACTCAGGGGCTTAAGCTAAACCCTATACCCTAAACGAGTGTAAGGACGATTCGTACCGGTGCACTACAAGCAAGCAGTTGGGCTGCCACCGCAACGCCGTCGGAATATGTGTGTGCGTGTGTGCGAGTTCAAATGCACTATGGGCAAACAGTGTGTAAGTTTTGTGGCCACCCCACCGCCGTCGGAGCCGAGCAGGTGGCGTGTCGTCGCCGCCGACCCCTCCATGAACTTGGGGTCCTCCTTCTCATCCATCTCCTCCGCGGCGTCAAA
>Ga0307489_10003143_pt1 | contig 10989 bp, 19 predicted proteins | sample SB12metaG_FD_202247 | JGI IMG/M metagenome (GOLD analysis project Ga0307489, IMG submission 202247) | Sea-ice brine microbial communities from Beaufort Sea near Barrow, Alaska, United States - SB 1.2 | ecosystem: Environmental > Aquatic > Marine > Coastal | place: USA: Alaska | collected...
GGCGGTAGTCACCAAGACCCAACGTAATGGCGTCAGCGGTGACGCAAGCAAGCGGCGCTTTCGTTGGAGCGCCGCGAACCGCCCACTTCAAAAAGTGCCCTGGGCATCGTCATCATAAAGTGCCACATAGCCACCCACGTCGTATCTCCAGTGAGCCAGGGAGCCAACCGCGTGCCAACGCCGTGACAGCGGCTGCGTTCGGGCAGCGGCCGGGGCCTGACCGGGGCATCTGGGATGTATACTCGCCGGCGTATTTGAGAAAGACCGGGATACAAGAGGAGTATGAGGGCCGCGGGCGCACCGTTCTTATAACGGGCGCTAACTCGGGCATCGGTTTGGAAGCGTCCAAGCAATTAGCGCGCGCTGGATGCCAGGTGGTGATGGCGTGTCGCAGCTTGGAGAAAGCGGAGGCGGCGGTGGGGGAAGTGAACTTACATCTGCTCGGGGGTGGCGAGGACGGGGGGGGCGGGGGGGGAGGAGGGGGCGCGGAGCCCGCGGTGCTTGACCTGTCGAGCCTGGCCTCTGTGCGCGCGTTCGCCGCTGAGTACCTTGCCCGCGGCGCTTCGCTCGACGTCCTTGTGTGCAACGCGGTGAGTCGGCAACCCTTTTTTTCTCTGGACACTCCTGTATCCTCCTCTCCTTCCTCTCCTTCCTCTCCTATCAGCCTCCTTCTTTCTCCTCTCCTCCTCTTTCTCCCCTCCTCATCTCATCCCCTGCTCTCCATTCCGCTCCTCCTCCCCCCCCTCTCCTCTCTCCTCTCGCCTCTCCTCTCCTTCATTTTTTGGTTGTTGACCCCGTTTGTGTCGCCTTTTTTGGTCGGGTGTGCGCCGCCGGTATCCCCACGTGTAACGACGCGACGTCCTGCCGTGAGATGGCTCGAGTGGTTTCAGTGACGAAGCGGCTGTCGGTTGATCTGAGACATGGGAAATGGCAAATGAGTAGCGGGCCATGCCCTCCACTCCTGTGCCATTTCCGAAAAAATATGCAGAACATCAGTGCCAGGGTCTTGCTCCAGTTCTTCCTTCGGAGCTTTGTTTGCCTGCCACAACGCCTGCCTTTTCCTCTTCCTCTGGCATTATGCCTCTTCATTGTGGTCCAGCAGTGCTATGTATTCCTGATCCTGCTCCGCGCACACGCGTGAACAAAGCGCTTCGCTAACCATTCGTTCTTCTCTTCCTTCTGCAGGGGGTGGCTGCCGACCGCAGCGACGCGGCGGGGTCAGTGAAGCGCACGGTGGATGGGTTCGAGCGCACCGTGGGGGTGAACCACCTAGGGCATTTCGCGCTTGTGAACGCGCTGATGCCGGCGCTCGTGGCCTCTGCAGCTGCGTCGCGGCAGGACGGTAGGGGCTGGTGGTTAGTGCTCGCCACGTCATCAAGCGCATTTTGAACCCTCGATTATGAAGTCACGCCGCATCCTATGACGTGGCGAGCACTGTCCATCAGTCCGTACACGACGGCGCGCGCCCCCTGCTCGGCGCCGGGTCGCGCGTAGTCGTCACGTCGTCGTCCATTCACAGCCCGGACAACCCCGACGGCGCGCGGGGGGGTGTCGCCACGCTGGGGTCCCTCGCTGGGATGGCGGGCGGGAAGGCGTTCGAGATGTGCGACGGCGGGGCGTACGACGGGAACAAAGCGTACAAGGCAGGGGGGGTGTTGAGAACAAGGCACTCGACCCACGTTGACCCGCCGCCTCCTCCTCCCGCCTTCGTTCCTCCCTCCATCCTTCCTACTCCTTGTCTCCCTCCTTCACTTCATCTTCCTCCTTCCCCTCCTCATCCACATCCACCTCCTGGTTCTCCTCCTCCTCCCCCTCCTCCTCCTCCTACTCGTCATCCTCCTCCTCCTCCTCCTCTTCACCCTCGATATACTCCGTAGGCTCAAGTGTCTGTACGAGCATTCACAATCATGGTCGGCCGTGCCCTGATCTCAGTTCGAGTGCTTGTTCTCAACGACCCTGCTGCGAGGACAGCAAGCTCTGCAACGTGCTCTTCAGCCGCGAACTTGCGCGGCGGTTGGTTGGCACGGGCGTGACGTGCAACACCTACTCCCCCGGCTTCATCCCTACCAGCTCGCTATTTCGCAGCCAGTCTCCCGCATCGCAGTGGCTGTTGCAGCATGTCTTCAACAGACCGCCGCTGGCGACGCAGGTAGGGACTGATGAATGATGCTCGCCGCGTCATCACACGTCATTCTTACACGAGAAGTGACAGTCGAAAGCGCCTTTAATGACGCGGCGTTCACCATCCATCAGTCCCTACAAGCAGCTGCCCACGGCGGGGGCGTACACGTGCGAGATGGTGTTGGGCGAGGAGACGGGGCGCAACACGGGAGGTTACTACTGCGGGCCGCCGGACTACCAGCCCACCGACGAGCCCTCCGCGCTGGGGCTCTTGCGCGGTCTGATGTTCCCGCAGTTTAAGGCCATGCGGCCCGCGCCTGAGGCGCGCGACGCCGAGCTGGGGCGGCGGCTGTGGGAGATGAGCGAGGTACGGAGTGATGGACAGTGCTTGCTACGTCATCAAACGTTCTTTGAACCGTCGTTTATTGGGAAGAGCTCAGTGTTGGGTCTGATATCGAATTTTAAGCTGTTCGACCAATTAGAGCGTAGCAATCCAGATTAAAAAAACGGACTGTACCCAATTCACTAAGGGAGCAGCCAGCCACTCAGCCGATCACGTCACGAGCTATAAGGGTTGCTGGGAACCCCGACACTGAGGTTAAATGACATTCTATGACGTGGCGAGCACTATCCATCAGTCCCTAGATTGAGGAGCTCATTGGGGAGCGGTTTTCGGTGATGAACTACGCATCGCCGGGCGGGGAGGGCGTCGAGGAGGACCTCGGGCGGCTCGAGGGGGCCAACAACTCTGTCGCCGGCAGGGCATGACAGATACCGCCTGCCTCGTGATCCTCCACATTGAAGGCCCTCGTATCTTGAGTCGAATGGAATCACATGACCCTCTACATTGTGTATCCTCGTTTCTTGAGTTGATTGTCATCACATGACGTGGCTGACGTGGCGCGCATAGTTTGTCAGGCCCTGGTTGCCGGCCGCAAGGCGCCGCGACAGGCTGAGGAACCTGAGGGGGTGTTGGTGTAAGTGTGTGATGATGTACTAGTTGTTATGTGAAGTTGTATTACTAGTTGTGAAGTTGGACTCGGCTTAGACTCGGTTTAGACTCCAGGGGGGAGTGTCCAACTTGACAGGCGCCTTGTTTACCAGACCTTGTTTACCAGAGCTTTTAGTGTGTGTTTCGCGCGGGAAGGCGTGTCGATACCATTTTCGATTTACGCTTCTGTCTATTCTTTTACTCAAGAAGAGCTCTACTTATTTCACGCCGCGCGCGCGCTGAGAGAGCAGTCTGTGGCAGAATCTAGGAACACCATGTTACTTTCAGCCTAACAGCGGAGAAGCAGGTTTGACTACCCCGCAACCTCCGCCCCGGCTGCTTTCATCGGCTCCATACTACACGGCAACCTCCGCCCCCGCTGCTGGTTTCAACGGCTCCAGCTCAACCCCGACGACAACGGCCCCGTCCCCCGCAATGCTGCTACCGTCCACCGCCGGGCTGTCCACCCCTGTGTCGTCCACCGTCGGGCCGTTAACCCCCGCACCATTCAGTTCCACCCCTGGGTGTAGAGGCGCAAGTTTCAATCGAAAGCAAATATTGAAAATGGTTCATCACATTTAGACTACAAGCGCTGATACCAGGCGCGGTCAACCCAGGGTCAAGCTGGGGTCAATCTACCACTCTACCTAGGCCGTCTACGTCCGCCGCTGGGCCCGCCGCCGCCTCCGTCTCTCGACCCGCCACCGCCGCCGCCGCGGGCTCTGTGCACGCCGCGGACACCAGGCTCCCCACGAACGCGGTCTGCGCCATCGCCAGCGGGTCCGCTTTGTCGCGTGCCGCCGCCGGATTCGCGTCCACGTCCATCGCGTCCCCCTTATTTCAGGGACTGATAACTAGTGTTTGCCACGTCAAAGGATACCATTTGACTCAAGAAACCAGGGTCCACAATGTTGAGGATGGCGTGGTAGGCATCGTCTGGCAGGCCCAGATAATGCTCGCCACATCATGTTGACTCAGGAAACGAGGTTCGAAATGCGTTTGATGACAGGCGAGCACTCTCCTTCAGTGCCTACCTCCTCCGGCGGCGGCACCAGCGAGGGCGCCCACCCCGTCACCGTCAGCAGCTTCTCCACCGCGTGGACCAGCTTGTCGACATTCGAGTAGTAATCGCGCGGAAACAGAAGCAGCTCACACAGCCGCTGCACCGTGAGCTAAGGACTGATAAATAGTGCTCACCACGTCATCAAATGTATTTTGAATCCTCGATTCTTATGTCAGATGGCATCCTATGACGTGACGAGAACTATCCATCAACAGTGCTCGCCACGTCATCACACGATTTGAACCCTCGTTTGTTGACTTAAACGGCATCCTATGACGTGGCGATTCTGGACCCTCGTTTGTTGAGCTAAACGGCATCACATGACGTGGCGAGCACTGTCCACCAGTCCCTGCCGTGAACGGCGGAGCCGGGAACCCGTCCAGCGCCGTCGCCAGCCGCTCCACGCCCTCCTTGTAGCAGCGCAAGTTGAAATTGAAACTGAACGTTGAAAGCATTCTATGATTTTCTAGTTTCGCGCGCTGAGACCACAGGCGCTTTCAACGCGGGTTTTGACACTGTCAACCTGCACCGCCCTACCTGCTCCAGCGACTCCCCCGACGCGAGCGGCCGCTGCGGGCCCACATCCACGTCTGCCCCTGCCCCGGCGTCGGCCCCCGCGCTAACTCCAGCCGCCGCCCGCCCAAACTCCGTCAGCGAGCTGCGCAGCAGTGACACGGCGACGGGCTTCACCACGCTCCATGTATACCTGTTATGGGGTGCAGAGGAGGCAGTGGGGAGGCGTCAGATGATGAGAGGGAAGGAATGAGGGTGGAGGTGAGAACTGCCGATGTGAACGCTTCGAGTACATAATAAGAACCCCCTCCCCCCAGCTGTGCCCACACGACCGCCGCCCTACTGGCGCTCCGTTTGATGTACCGGGTACGCTATGGGCGGCCATCCTACTGCCGCGGTGTTTGTGGGGTCAGGGGGCAGGGAGGGAGGAGGGGGGAGGGAGGAGGCAGAGGGAAGGAGGAGAAGGGAGGAGGGGAGGAAAGGGGGTGCCCTGATGGGGGTGCCTCGATTCGGGCGGGCTCGGGCGGGAAATGGGCTCGGTGAAAAGACAGAGGATGCCGGGGCGTACCTCACGCATCCCGTCTGCGCGATCTCCGCCCGCGGCGAGGGAACAGACCGCCGTGTGCTCTTCACACGTCAGCGCGCAAGCTCCCCGCGCTCAGACACGTGGGCACCCCGCACAAGAAAACGACGAGGAAAATGCAAAATGTCAACTCGCACACGACGAAAGCTGGGTTGGGCCCACGGCTCTACCACCAAATCCAGCAGGGGCCCTTGCACGACCTTGTCCTCCTCGGCAAGCCTGTCGCGAGAAGACACGTGGGGGTGTAGGGGGTTCCAAGGTCAGTTGGACGCGGACAAATTGAGCCGAAAGGATAAAAAGATTAGGGCAAATGTGGAGGCCAAGATGCGTCGCCCCAAGACGCAATGCCGGGGGACTGGAGGGGCCGGGGCTTGGACGCAACGCACTTGCTGAATGCCAGGAGTGCCTCCTCGCACGCTAGCGTGTCCGCCATCGCGCTCGACCGCGTAATGCTCGGCGTGACCTGACTGGCACTTGGCGCCATTTCACGTTCAGTTCGCCGCGGGTCTGAGAAGTACGGTCGGACAGCTGGTCGGTCGGGTCAAGAGATTTGCCGTTTTCTCCAACCAGCCAACAGACAGAACGTCGTTGTTGGCATTGCCGCCGCGCGCGTCGTAGCGCGCCGGCACGCGGCAGATACTACAACTCCCCGGCGTGCTCGTGATATCAACGCGCGGCGATAGGGGGGTGGGTTGTGTGAATGGCGCGCGGGCAGGCGGGGGGTGGGCTGCTGAGCAGCGAGGGGTGCATCGATTCGGGGGCCGGTGACCGTTCACAGTGAACCCACCGAAGTGCCGTGTGAGGGGAACAACAACAATGGCGACCCACGGCGGCGGCGGGGGTGGGCGCTCGTTGCGCTTCGCGCGCTACCGTCCCTCGGACGAGCCCTCCGCGGACGCGTGGACCCAGGGGGGCATGGTGGAGCCGTCGACGACGGCGAAGCGACGCAAGGCCGAGTCGCTGGGGAGCGACATCGACACACCGGTGCTGTCGCGCCCCTCGCAGCTTCCGGCGCACCTGCGAGCACCCGCGCGCACGCCGCTCGACGAGGCCGCCCCAATGACAACGGACCAACCTCAAGAACAGCCCCAGCCCCCGGCGCCTCCGGTCGGCGACCCCCACCTCCGCCCCGTGGACACCAACACCTCGCGCCCGGGCCCCAGCCATCCCCGGTTTCCCTCTCCCCCTCCCTCTCCCCCTCCCTCTCCTCCTCCCCCTCCCCGTCCCCCTGTGGTGACCAACGTCCACCGCCCGGCGTCACTCCGCCTGCGCGACATCCGGGGGCTGCCACCCGCGGTGGCGGACCGATACGTCGCCGCCGGGGTCAACACCGTGTACCCCTGGCAGCGCGCTGCCATCGACACCGCCGCGGTAGGGAGGGTGAAACAATGCAAGTCGTGGGAACTTTTACGCAAGCGAGTCTGTGCCAAATGCTATTTTTTCTAGTGCCAAGCCGTCGTTGTCGGCATTGGACGTTGCCGTCACGCACATCAGCAGATGTTACTCACCGGATCGCTCGTGTTATGAACGCGTGGCGACAGGGGTCTGGGCTGTGCGAATGGCACGAAAAGTCAGCGAAAAACTCGAGGTGGCTGACGTGCCTTCCCACAATTTATATACCTGGCACTACACGGAGGACGGCGCGTCGCTGGTGTACTGCGCCCCCACCGGCGGCGGCAAGAGCCTGGTGGCGGAGGTGCTGCTCATCCGCCGCCTTGCCGCTCGCGCCGCCGCGGGGTAGGGACCAATGGCTAGTGCTCGCCATGTCATAGGATGTAATCTGACTCAAGAAACGAGGGGTCTACACGCATTTGATGACGTGGCGAGCACTATCCATCAGTCCCTACCGCGGGGCGCCCCGGCCGCGTGCTGTTCGTCCTGCCATACCGCGCGCTGGTGACGGAGAAGGTAGGGACCGATGAACAGTGGTCGCCACGTCCTTAATCGCATCTTCAACCTTCGTTTCTTGAGTGAGACGACGTCCTAAGACGTGGCGAACACTATCCATTAGTCCCTGCAAGAAGGTGGGGGACCTGTCAGACCGCCTGGCGCCGCTGTACAAGAAGCGAGGCCCGAAGGACCGCGACACCCCGCTGGCCGTGTGCGGGTTCGCCGGCGAGATGGAGGGCACCCCGCTGGCCTACCCCTTGGACACCCCTGGGTACGGACTGATGGATAGTGCTCGCCGCGTCATAGGATGCCATTTAAATCAGAGACAATGGTTCAGAATGCGTTTGACTACGGGGCGTGCGATATCCATCGGACTGATGGGTAGTGCTCGCCACATCATAGGATGCCATCTAGTTCAAGACATGAGGATTCGATGTGCGTGTGAAGATGTGGCGAGCAATATCCATCAGTCCCTATCCCTGGGCAGGAGGTGGTGGCGGTGACCACCATCGAGAAAGCGTCGGTGGCGGTGAGCCGCCTGGCGGCGGAGGGGCGCCTGCACGAGCTGTGCGCGGCAGGGTCCACTTCTCAGCTCAACCTGAGCCATTATGTTTCCAAAATCAACTTATTCATCGCACCAAATCTGCTCTGGTTAACCTTGGAAGTGGACGAGTGTAAGCCCCTAGTGCGCGGTGGTGGTGGACGAGCTGCACATGGTGGGCGAGACCGGGCGCGGCGCGGTGCTGGAGTCCCTCCTCACTAAGCTGCGGTAGGGCCTGGAAGATATCGCCCGCCACGTCATCGAAACGCATTTTGCACCCTGGTCTCTTGGGTCAAATGGCATCCCATGACAGCCTATTGCTCGCCACATCGTTGACACGCATTTTGAACCCTGGTCTCTTGAGATAAATCGCATCATATGACGTGGCGAGCACTGTTTGCCAGACCCTACCCCGTGCTTCGCGGCGCGCAAGGGGGTGTTCAGCGGCACGGGCGGCGGGGGCAGCGGCGGAGGCGGCGGCAACGGCGGCGGGCTGCAGATCATCGCTATGAGTGCCACGGTGTCGCACCACTCCTTGGAGCGCCTCGCCGGCTGGCTGGGCAGGGCCCGCCACATCATCCACCACGTAGTGTGACCGTACTCGCCACATCATTCACCATGTCGTGGAACGGTGCTCGCCACATAATCCGCCACGTATTGTACCACACAGTGTCCTGGTGCTCACCACGTCATCCACCACGTAGTGTACCGGTGCTCACCACGTTAGTCACCCCACAGTGCACTGGTGCTCGCCACGTCATCCACCACATTCTGACCTTATAGAGTTATGGACGCCATCCTCTGACGCGGCGAGCACAATTTAGCTGGCAAGACTCTCATTGACGAGGCAAGGCTGTTTGTGACCAACTTCCGGCCAGTTCCGCTCACGGAGCATGTGGTGGTCAACGGCAAAATTAGCGTCAAGCGGACGGACATGTTGCCTGCTTCGAGCCCCGCCGTCGTCGCCGCCACCGCCGCCGCCGCCGCAGGAGTCGGAGCTGGGGCAGGGGGCGGTGGTGGCGGCGGCGGTAGCGGTAAGCCGATGAGCCGCGCAGATCGGATGCGGGCGGCGATGATGGGAGAGGACGTGAGCGCACAGGCCGGGCCTGGGCCGCTCGAGCCCATCGGAGGGGGCGGGAAGGAGAACGTGCCGCCGCCGGGGAAAGTGCCGGGGCCAGGGGAGGGGGTGGGAGCGGGGGCGGGGGGCGGAAGCCTCGGGGCGGCGGCTGGCGGCGGGGGCGAGACCAGTGCCAGTGTCGCACGCTGCATCAACACCGCCAATGCCGCCTCCGCAGCTGCAGACTCTGCCGCCGCAGCAGCAGCTGCCGCCGCCGCCGTCGCCGAGATGCGCGCCCGCCAGTTCGACCTCGATGTCCGCCCTGTACCGGTGGGGCGGCGCAAGTTGGACTCAGTTGGAGCCTGTGCTGAAAGAGACTGAGAGACTGGTAACAGCGGTTGAAGTTATTCGACAAATTCGACAAATTCTTTAAACTGCTTATAAACTTTGCTTTCAACTTCACCTTGCGGCTCCACACACCGGAGCTGCTGTCTGTCGAGCACCTGGACTGCGCAGAGGTGGCGCGCGGCGACCGGCCGACCGTACAGCTGGTGTACGAGGTGGCGAAGGACGGGCACTCCTGCCTCGTGTTCTGCCACTCGCGAGACAAGGCAGGGGCTTCAACTCCTCCACTTCTCAGCTCAACCTGAGACGCTTTTTCCAATTAAACCACCCAATGTACCCCACAAGAAGTCATTACGTTGATATGAGAATAGACGAGTGTAAGCCCCTGCTAGAAGACGCAGAGCCTGGCCGCGGTTCTGGCGCGGGCGCTGGGCGGCAGCGGGGGCGGCACCGGCTCCGGCACCAGCACCGGCACCGGGGCCGGAGCCGGGACCGGGGTGGGCTTCACGACTGGGGCCGGGGCTTTGGTTGGGGCCGGGGCCGGGGCCGGGGCAGGGCCTGGCATATGTTACCTGTCACGTCACCAATCACATCTTGGACTCTCGTTTGTTGAGACAGATGGCATCCTTTGACTTGGCGAGCAATGTCGTCACTGGGAGATACTGCCTGCCACATCATCCATCCTATCTTGGACTATCGTTTATTGAGTCAGATGGCATCCGTTGACTTGGCGAGCAATGAGGTCAGGCCTTAGCGCGAGTTTGTGCCGCCCGGGATTAAGGTTGGGCCCGCGAAGGTGCGGGCCCGCGCGCGGCTGGAGCAGCAACTGACGGCGGCGGCGGAGGGTGCGCCGGACCGCGAGCTGCTGGTAGGGACCGATGGATAGTGTTCGCCACGTCATAGGATGCCATTTAATGATTGATAGTGCTCACCATGTCATAGGATGCCATTTAATTCAATAATCGAGGGCGTTTGGATGACGTGGCGAGCACCATCCGTCAGCCCCTGGCTGCTGGCTGCGCTGCGCGCTGGCGTGGGGTACCACCACGGCCAGATGGCGGCTAAGGAGAAGGAGGTTGTGGAGGTAGGGTCTGATAGATAATGCCTGCCACGTCATCTCCCACATTGTGGACACTCGTGTGTTGATTCAGATTGAATCACATGACGTGGCGAGCAATATATGACAGGCCTTACGTGGAGGCGGGCTTTCGCAGCGGCGCGCTTCACACGCTGGCTTGCACCACCACGCTCGCCGCGGGCGTGAACCTTCCAGCCCGCCGCGTGCTCATTCTCGAGGGGCTGTACACCAGCACGCCCGCCCAGTACCGGCAGATGGCGGGTCGAGCGGGGCGCGCCGGGCAGAGCGCGGTGGGCGAGGCGTTCGTGCTGCCGGCGGGCCAGGGTGAGCCTGCAAAGGGGGGGGGCGGGGCCGCGTCAGCCGGCGACACCGCGTTTGCTATGGTGGCGTCGCGGCTGCCGGCGCTGGCCAGCCAGCTCCTCGACAACCCCGGAGGTGTGTCTCGTGCTGCCCCTCCCGCCGCTCCCGCTGCAGCCGCTCCCACCACCGCTGCCACCGCCGCCACCGCTGCCACCGCTGCCGCCGCCAACCCAGTCTCCGACAAGAGCAACAACTCCGCCGCAGACGTCGCTACCGCCTCCGTTGCCCCTCCTGCTGCCGCCGCCGCTGCCGCTGCCGCCGCTGCCATCGCTGCCATCTTCGCCGCCCACACCGCTCCCCCTGCTACCGCCGCCGCTGTCGCTGCTGCCGCCTCTGCCGCCGCTGCCGCCGCGTTCGCCGCCCGCTGGTCCGCCTCCGCCGCCCCTGCCGCCGCCCCCATCGCCCCTGCCGCCGTCCCCGTCCACCCCGCCCCAGCCCCGGCCCCCA
>Ga0307489_10003144_pt1 | contig 10988 bp, 8 predicted proteins | sample SB12metaG_FD_202247 | JGI IMG/M metagenome (GOLD analysis project Ga0307489, IMG submission 202247) | Sea-ice brine microbial communities from Beaufort Sea near Barrow, Alaska, United States - SB 1.2 | ecosystem: Environmental > Aquatic > Marine > Coastal | place: USA: Alaska | collected 2017-05-06
AGTGTCTAAGTGGTTTCGCGCACTTTGTCATATGATACATACTGTCTGACTGTGGAATAGATACTGTGGTCGAAAATGACTTAAAAAAATGACGTCAATCTAGAGCTATGATATTATTTGATTATTGGCAAACTCGACCGAGTTTGATCGTCGACTTCTTGGAAGTTTCATCGTCTTTGCGTATGGCGCAAGGACAAGCCAGAGAAGTTCCAAAATAAAGATGACGTCAAACTCGATCAAACTCGACCGAGTTTGTTTGCCAATAGATTCATGCATTTTGTCATATATGAGTCGAAAATATCCTTGGTCTGTAACTCAAAAACAAAAATTACATGCGCGCCATGCGCCTATGCTTTTGGTCGCCAGCAGAATGAAGAAGGCTGTTTTGCGTGGTGAATCCGCGCGAATGACGCGCGAACAATGACGTACGAGGTATCGGCAGCGGCAAAACCGCCGCAGACAACCCCCCGTTTTTTTTTACATTCGCGTCGATACGCGTGGGGCAATCGGCGAGTATTGCCGCTGCCGCGCCGTTGCGCCGCTTCCCCGGTTCTTCAGTCAATTGTCCCATGTTGACGGTCTAAATGTGCGAATCGCTCCGAGGCGCGCCGGCGGCGATTCTCGCCATTCCCCCCCGCTTGTTGACGCGAATGCCTGTAAAAAGAGGGGTTGTCTGCGGCAGTTTTGCCGCCGCCGATACTTCGTACGTCATTGTTTGCGCGTCATTCGTGCCGATTCATCACTCAAAACATCCTATTATTTCTACTGGCGACCCAAGTCATTGGCGCTCGCGCGCGAGGCATAGCGGAATAGGTCTATTCCCCACCTTACGGGGAAACAGCCCGCGTCTAATAACAAAGTGGGGTCGGAACGCGCGCGATTCCGGAGTCTACACCTGATTTGACGGGTTATGAACCCTCCGGCCCCATTAATCGAAAACTGTTGGAGGCTAATGATTAGCCTTGCGACCGGCTACTTTCGTTGTTGCCGACCGGCCGATAGGCCTCCAGGAAAGGTTGCCTGGGCGAGAAAATTGGAGCGCGTGCAATTGCGCTCCCAGCCAGGCATGGCGGGCCAGGGCGACACAGGCGCGGCGGAACAGTCATCCCGCCCCCCCCCGTCGGCGGACTCCTATGCCGCGGCGGCGGAGGCGGCCGCCGCAGCCGCCTTCGAATTTATCTCGGCGCACATACGCGTGTTGGGGGAGGCGTACGTGCACTGTGGTTCCCTGCCCCCGATGCCCCCGTCGGCTCCGACGCGGTCGCGGATGCCGACCCCACGGTTGGGGCTGCCACCGCCTCACGCGCAGAGCGTTTCTTCCCGTCATGCATCTACGCATGTCGGAACACGACACCAGCGGAAGGCGGCCGTCGATAAGGAGATGGCTGCGGCACCGAACGCGCTGTCGGTCACCCTCGACGCGCTGTCGGTTACCCGGCAGCGTCGCGTCACCCGGTCCATTTCAAAAGTCCCTGTCTATTTTGGGGGAGCTTGTTGAGTGTCCGCAGTTGACTGACTCCCCCCACCTTTTTATTAGACGCGAGCTGTTTCCCCGTACGAGTAGAGGTTGGGGCGCCCCTAAAGTCAAGGCGCCCCTCAAGTCAAGGCGCCCCTAGAGTCAAACCCTCGGCTTTCTTGAGTTATAGACGGTCAATCTTGATGCAAATCGCGGGTTTGGGGGTTTTTGTCTGTGACGGGTCGACCGCAGGCGGCAGGCAGCGACGCCGTCGCGTCTTTGGGGGTCCCCCAACCCGCGGTTGCCTCGCAAAAGGCACGGTTACTGCGTGCGCGGGCTGCGGGCTCCGCGCCGAGCACCTCCGGCGCCGCTGGCGCGCATCTGTTCGAGGCGATCGGCAAATGGGACACGAGCGATTGCTGAAAAGTCGTTGCAAGTTTCTCAAAAACGGTGCGAAATGCACGGGGAGACGCCAACATCGTACGCGTGCAGGAGGGTGGCGGCCGGACAGAGCCGCTGGTTATTTTTTATGGTGCTATCGTCGAGGGATACGCGTGTCCAGATTGCGCAATACGGGTCGTCGCGGCGCCACTGCCCGTTTCTAGCGGCGGCTGCACCCGCGTGGAGTCAAAATGAGCAGATTAGACTGTCATCCTGAGTTAACAAAGTTTGACTTTAGGGGCGCCATCCTATTTTCTTAACGTACCAGAATACGGGCGTTGCGTCGTCAATACGGCGCCAAACGACCTGAGTTTACTGAGACAACATGGCGGGCTCAGTTAGGGTCGGTCCCATATGGTTTTCGCGCCAGTCAGGGCTTGAGAAATTGTTTGACTTTAGGGGCGCCCTAACTCTACTCTAAAATGACAAAACAAGTGTCTATGAACTTTATCAGTTGATATCAATTGATATCCAATGACATTTACTGATTTGTTCGACCTCTCGGCCAATCACAAATCAGCAAATATCAGTATCAATTCATTGACATCAGTTGATGAAGTTCACAGCTTCACTTGTTGTGTCATACACCATGACAAAACAAGTGAAGCTATGAACTTTATCAACTTCTGATATTGCTATTAACCGATTCGTGATTGGTCGACAGGACGATTTTGACTTCTCGGCCAATCACAAATCAGCAAATATCCATGACATTATTTGATGAAGTTCACTTGTTTTGTCGTACTGTATGCGATTTGCAATAGGTATCGATTTGGAAGGTATTTGTTCAAAATGCCGCGTCGGGCGTCGCGCCCTGCACCATCGCGAGAGTTTGGGGGTCGCGTGGGGTGCTTGGTAGATGGATCTCAGCCAAGCCTGGCCCGGCGGGTCCGCAAAGCACTTGCGATGGCCGTCCGCCGCCCTTTGTTCGTCGGAACCACCCGTCTGGTCTCGTTACCGGACCATCTGGCCAGAGGGGGTCTGACGACGGTTTGCGACGTGGTCCGGAAACGCGACCAGACGGGCGGTTCCGGTCAACAACGGGGTAGCATTGCGGAGGGGCAGGATAACTCACTGCGATCAAGCTCATGAAGAGCGTCGGAACGCGCACGGCGGCGGCGGCGGCAAGCGCGCGTGGTTGAGCATCCGCCGACTCCGCGACGGCGCACACAGCGGTTGAAAAAAACGAACGCTGTCGGCATCGCGCGCAAGCCCAAACTCGTGACCCGGCTCTGGCGACTCCCGCGGACCGCCCGTTGAGCGGAACAGGTGCGACGGAGGGGCCGCGGCATGCGCGCCGTCTTTTAGGACGGCCATGCGCGCCGTCTTTTAGGACGGCCATGCGCGCCGTCTTCTACGTGTTACGCGTATCGTGGAGGACGACCGACACGCGACCTTACAGCGCTAAACTTTCAGACCGATGAGAAGAGGGGTGTATGAGAAACTTTAAGATTGGACGAGTTGTTCGCATCCCTCCCTCTCGCATCCTTCCCTGCTCATACAGTATTCTGGATTGCAACCGGGTGTGGACGACTACGCAATTCAGTCCCCGTACCAAGTGGGCACATTTGCTCTTTGTCCCTTTCCTTTGGGTTCACTCGTCGGTTTCCATACAGCTCTCGTGCGGCGCAACCTCTCCGCTTCAGAACGCCGCACGTTTTTATTTCCCATCTTATGGTTCATTAGACCCGTCGAAATCGAGACAATCAAGACATGAAAAACAAGTCGCGCGTACAAACATGTTTCAATCTGATATATTTTAGCGAGGAGCAAATGTAACCATTTGGTACAGAGATTGAACTGCGTAGGATGTGGGGCGAAAAGCGGGGCTTAGCTTAGGCTTAGCTTAGCTGGATAAAGCTGATAATGGGGGCGGAAAAGTCGATGGCTCGGAACTCGTCATAATCGGAAGTCTTAACTGCACATTTCAATATTCGTCATTTCCTTGTTGCCACTTGTTCGCTTCCCTGAATCCCGAAAGTAACGAGTTTCGTCGAGCTAAGCGTAAGTGAACCTCCACTGTTTGCCCCGCATCGTCCACACTCGGTTGAAATCCAGATTATGTTGTCGCGTATCAGTTCAGTCCCCGTACCAAATGGTCACATTCTGTTTGCTCCTCGCTAAAATGATTCAGATTGAACTATGTTTTTACGCGCGACTCGTTTATTTAATATTCATTTTCTCGAATTTGACGGTCTAATAAACCATGAGGTGGGAGATCAAAGCGTGCGGCGTTCTCAAACGGAGAGATTGCTCCGCACGAGAGCCTTTTGGAAATCGACGAGTCGACTAAACGAAAAGGGACAAAGATGAAAAGAGCAAATGTGCCCATTTGGTACGGGGACTGAAGTGCGTACCTGGTAGTTACTACACGCCATAATGCGCTAGTCAACATTGGACTGCACCCCCCCCGTCATGTCCGTACAGGTCCAACACTCAAATCCGCCTTGGATTGTACTGGTACACCACGAACAAACGGACAAATGGACGGCGTATGAAAATGGCCAGGGAGGCGAAGCGACAATTTTGCAAAATACCATTTCCAAAAAGAGAATCAGAGCACGCACTGTTCCCCCTGGTATAGTGTATCGGGTTATACTGTACACAAACTCACTGGCGGGAGAACAACGAAAAATAATGTATTTTCCGCATGTACCACCTTTTTTGCAACATTCCGGATTTTTCGTCTGCTCCCTTGAGTCAAAGTGTCGATAGACCAGGGACGTGATATGCACAGTGATGTCTCCGTAGGGCAGTTTTGCGGATCTCACCATGCCCACTCTCGACTTCAACAGCGTACTGTCTGACAGTGGCTCGGCATCAGATGGGACCCTAAGGTCCATGAATCGGATCGATCACCAGGCCCGTAAATCGTTTTTCCACTGACATGAGATCGATCCCATATAGAATAACTCAGGAATCAGACTGCCGAGGCCCAGCTCAGCGCAGAAATGCGCCCCATATATGTAGTTGGCGCCCGACTATTTTGGCGTCACCTGATTGACCGAGAGAGGTCGGGAGAGCTTTGACTCCCCCGCCCCGCCAAAACGCGCGACTCCCTGCCCCAGCAGCAGCACGAGGCTCGGGTGCAAAAAAACCCGGTTCCCGCGGTCCGGGGCTCGCCCGTGGGGCGTGCTGGGTCTCTGAGCAAAGCCCTGGCCTCGGGTTTCGGCCTCATCCAAGGGCACGGCATGCCCGAGGGTTTGCACGGCGCTGCCAAATGCTTCGATGGGACCGAAACCTTACGGTGCTGCGTGCGCCGCTTGGCGGGCTCCGTCTCCACCACAAGGGTAAACCCCTAGCGTTATTCTTTTTCCAATGATTTTCCTTGTTCGCGATCGCCGCGCCGTCAAAAACTCTCCCCTCGCGCTCCTGCTTTTCTGCTCGAGCCGTGAATGGGACGCCCCCATTGGCCACGCCAAGGACGTGCTGAACTCCCCCGCGCTACGGGTTGACGTTGTTTTCCTATCCGCGCCCGCTGGGCGGGCTCAGTGGTGTCCCGAATGAACCACGCGCGGCGGCGGGCAAGGTGCGAATCCCGTTCGGCCTGTGAGCGTCCCATGTCTGGTCGTGCGGTGTCTGGCCTGTCGCATGCTTGAATTGGGCGGTGACGGTCTCGTTCAGTTTGCCCCCCGCGCGCATGTGAATCGTGCCCGGATGCTCACTCGGACGGGCCGCGGTCCGCCTCGCATCCCTAATATCTAACGCGTACCGTTGCCCGTTTTCGCATCTTTCCGTCAGGCTGCTCTTACGACGCGCGGCGAGTCGGCTTGAGCCAGCAGCCCGAGTTTCTGTCGTGTCGACCACACACGTTCTGTTACCATCTTGCCGACGCCAGCGATGCGCCTGGTGCGCCGTTGTGTTTCGTTTATAGAATAGCGCGCCCGCGAGTGAAATACCCTAAACATTGTAATAAAGCCGTCCGTATCCTAGGACCAATGCGTCGCTTATGAATGAATCACGCATGGCGTTGGCGAAGCTGGCGTCGCGCCGACCCTGCCAAGACGCAGGCGGCCCCAGACACTGGCGACGACGCGAAAGCGCAAACTCGAAACTTGGAAAATAAGTGGGTTCAGATCGTATGGGTTTTTTGTGGACAGGGGGCCAGAGGAGGGGTCGCCATATCGCGAAATTCGGAAACACTTGGACTAATTCTCATCGAAACCACTCGAGTCGGGCGCCAACTAGAATACAAAATAAGTCAGAAAGTAGAGCTAGACTGGTGAGGGCTAAAGATGAGACCCACTGACAAATCTGTCATAAGTGTCATCATGTATGCCTGTTCTGAGCTGCGGAAAAGGAAACCGGCGAACGACAACCATTCACACTTACGAGCGTCACGCGCGACGACGCGCGAAGCGTGATTCGCGGCACGACCGAAATGGGAACGCGTGCGCCATCATCACAGTCAAATTCACGTGCCAAGGGGGTTCGTCGCCGCGGAAAGCCGGTGGCCTACGCAAACATTGTCGCCTATCCAGTTCAGTTCTCGGCTGTGGAACAGACGTTGTACAGCTGCATAATATATTCGCACACCATGTCATCTAACGCATGTGAACTCTAATACTTCAGTATCATGGCATAATATGACATGGCGAGCAATTGCGGCCTGAACCTAGCCCGCGGGAGAGATCGTGCGCACGGCGCAGCGGAACAAGACCAACCCGCCAGCTGGTTCTACTCGCTTCAATCTCGAGAAGGCCAACTTTGGCGTCTTTATGCTGTGCAGGTCCAGATGGGGGATGTGACTGCGGATAAGGCTCTGGTACAGAGTCTACTAAGCTGAGCTCGCTTTGAGGGAACAGTAAAAATAACCTCAGGCCTTGTCTCGGAATAATCCGAATCGACACTCAAGCTGCTGTAACGGTTCAAAACTAATCCCGAGTAGATGCATTAATTTCCCGCGCGATCAGATGACATCAGTTGAGAACGAAAATGTGTACCAGTACATGTCCGCTCGCCATGCAATAGACCTATTCCGCTATATCACTGACGCGCCAGCGCCAATGACTTCGGTCGCCTGAGTCCGAGAAAACGCTCTTTTGAGTGGTGATTTGGCGAGAATGACGGGCGAACAATGGCGTACGAAGTCTCGACGGCGGCCGCGCCGAGGCGCGGAATCCCTTCGTAGTAGTCATGCCGTGGACTCCGTGGGGGTCGAACGGCGAGCATCGCGGCCGCCGTGCCGCTGGGCGATGCTCACATTTAGACCGTCACTTCCCGATCAAATGACTCAAGAAACGGGGCAGCGCCCGAACGGCGTGTCGGCGGCGATACCATGTAAATCAAATATATACCACATACCCCCCTCCAGTGTCCTTCAGTGAAAATGGGGCAACACTGCGGACACGGCCAACACACTGCCGAAAAAAACTGCGGAGATGGTTCGATGTGCGGGGCAAAACGTAGCCAAGTGATGAGTCGTGCGGCAGTGTCGGGGGAGTGTTGGCCTGTGGCTACTTTTGAAACTAAGAGGCTCCACGAAGGAGGCATGCCTGCTTGATGTACAAGCACGGAGGGATGGTGAGGTCATCCCCCATCGTCTTCAGGCTGTAAGACGATATTTGTGTACTACCGGCGCGAGTACGACACATTGCAACAAACTTACTTGCATGTAAGACGAAATTACACACAAAAATACATGGCCAGCATTCATAACCAGCCACTTCCGCCATTTCAAGCGGACAGACCCTAGATTAAGCAAGGGATTCAGTCCTTATCGAGGGGCACTCCGGCTATTTTACAGTCCTATTTTCTCTGCTGATGTGACGGTTGCCCGCTTGCAACTCTTGCACCAGCGACTCTATGCCAACCACCGACGTCGGCAATCCTCTACTCAGAACCTCAACTTCACCTGTTTCTGGCATCATAGCGACGTCATCTTCAATGCGAACCCCTATACCGCGCAGGGACTTTGGAACAGCTGGGTCGTCCGACGGCAGGTATAAGCCTGGCTCGATTGTGAGCACACAGCCGGGCTGAATGGGAGTGGTTGTTGGGACGGTCGGTGTGTCATGAGTGTCCATGCCTAACCAGTGGCCCACAGAGTGTGGGTAATAGCGCATGCACTGGCTCTTACCCCCGCGCACGCCGAGGTTCGCGAGGCTCTCTGATAGGACTTTCACACTCAACATGTGGAGGTCGTGCACCGATACACCGAGAGCCACAGCATTCAGGCATTTCGCATGAGCCTCCAAAACAGCCTCATACACATCCGCCTGTGCCTGCGTGAACCCACCTGGCCCAACCGGCCACGTCCGTGTCACGTCACTTGCGTAACCCCGCCGTTCACAACCTGCGTCCATCAGAAGGAGCTCGCCGGGTTCCAGCACACGGTCCATGGCAGCATAGTGAACCACAAGTGCACCCGGCCCACTACCAACCACGGAAGGGTACGCAAGGCGACTGGCACCGGCAGCCTTACATCGGTGCTCGTGATTCGCACACACCATGTACTCTAGCGCACCTGGGACAGAAGCTTGAATAGCACTGTGGAAGCCTTGGATGTCTGCGTCTACGCTTTCGCGGAGGGCTTGAATCTCTGCGGGCGACTTTTGCCAGCGTAGTGCTTGAATTATAGGGCGAAGAGTCCGTGGAGGGCCACAGCCGTGCAGCTTCCCAGTTGCCTTGAACGCGGCCGTGGACAGTGCGCCTCCTTGTCTGCCTTCGTCAGCGAATACTGCCGACGCACGTCTTGCGGCTCGTGCAATAACGTCGTCCATGTCTGAGAGCTCGTGCGTTGCGTCAGCGCCAAAGAACCGGATTGCAGCGTCTGTTCCTATCCTTTGGCCGTTCCAAATCTCGTCCCGTGCACTTCTCGGTGGAACGAACAGCGTGTATACGTGTTTTCCGTCAGGTGGACGCTCCAACATCATAACAACGCCCGGTTGCAGCACACCAGTGAGGTAGGCGAAGTCTGCTTCTTGTCGGTATCCAGGGTAGGGGATGATGGTGCTGGGCAGAAACGCTGGAGGAGCTGCGGCGAGGACGGCCACGGAGTTCGCGGGAAGGTGGTCCGCGAGAGCACGGCGGCGTCGCCGGTACTCGTCGGCGGAGAACCCGGGGGTGAGCTCGCCTGAGCTCATCAGGTGTGGGTGTGTCTCCGGTGTCGGTTGGCCCTCCCCTTGCGTCGGCAATTTTGTTCCGCGGGGTAAGCGGGCGGCGGCGAGCTTGACAACGGTAGAGGTGGAGGGCGAGCCGCCGCCTCCATCACCACTGGAGGAGCTCAGGGCGCGGGTTGCGGAGGGAGCGCGGCCCCATCCGCCGCCGCCCCCGGGGTTGGCCCAGAACTTGCGGAGGGTCCTCGCTGTAAGCCAGACCATCGTCGTTCCGAAACGACGAGGGCCCGGCATATTGGACTACGTTGCGCCTTGCCACAAAGAGTCGACGACGTCGGCGCCGAACAGCAGGCTGCGTGAAAGGTGAAGCGTTGGGTTATGTTAACTCTCAGTGTCGGGTCTGGTATCGAAGATTTGGTATCGAATCCCGTTCGACCAAGCAGAACAGTCCGTTCGACAAAGCCAAAGTCACGCCAGCCGACTCGCCGAAAGTCCGACCGGGTCGCGATGCTTGAGTAAATAGACCGTCGATTTCGGGGGGAAAGGGTGACCGGTCATACTACAGTCGCGCCTTGAGCCCGCGGTGCGCGAAGTGGCGGAGAAGCTGGGCTTCGTGATCCACCTGTACCCAGGGTCTCTCACGCACATCATGCAGGTGAGAACACATCCCTCATATCCCCCTTAATGATCAAACGAACGAAACACCCGTGCTGTGGCGGTGACTGTGGACAAAGCTGACAGACCCCTGCACCGACGTTCAAAACTGCCTTGGTTCTGCTACCTGCCACAGTTATTACTGACACTCCCCCTCCCACCCCCACCTTGCAGCCCCTCGACCAGTGCTTCGGCCAAGTCAAGCTTCAGTACTACGAGGAGATGACGTGGGCGCGCGCAAAGGGCTTCAACAATGTGCCCCTCAAGGACTGGATCGACGCGTTCGAGCGGGCGCTGGCGGCGACGCTGGGGCACCCGACAGACAGACCTGTCACCATCAAGCACAGCTACGGCGCCAAGACCGGGATGTGGCCCCCCGACGCCTCAATCTGCATCGGGCGCCTGAAGGAGAGACTGGCGCTGCGCCAGAGCAAGACGAAGGGGACGCACGACGAGCGCATCCCTACCGTCGAGCGCACTTCGGACCTCCAGGTGCTGGCGGAGGCGGCCCGGGTTCCGCGGAAGAGGGTGCGGGCTCAGGCTGAGCTCATGGCGGCGGTGCAGGCTGGGGAAGGAGAACCTGTGGCGGCGAAGGGGAAGCGCAAGTACGTTGAGATGCCGCGCACCTTCGGCGGCGGGGACACGTACGACCTGATACTCGCCGCTCAGGACGCCGAGAAGGTGAGACTGGCGGAGGCCACCAAGGCGACCGGGCGGGCGAAGGCGGCGTTAAAGAAGGCTGCGACTGCCGCGCGTAAGGTCATGCGTGACGACGAGCACGCGCGCGGGGTGGCCGAGCGCAAAGCCACGAAGCGCGCGGCGAAGCTGGAGAAGGAGCGGGAGAAGGCATCCACCTCAGCGCCAGTTGGCACCGCTAACCCTCGTTTGCACCCTCAAGCCACTGATTGCGGAGTTCGCATTCAGGATGGGCTGGCGCGCGCTCGCGAGCTCCAGGTAGGTGGGGCCGGGACGATGGACGCAGCCAGTCGTCAGGTGAGAACCTGCGCGCGCTCCCAAACCGTTTAAGCGCGCTTTGGTGCACGGTGCCTCGGGCTTGACTCTGACCCTCCCCCCTTCCCTGCTTCCTTCACCCATCTCTGTGCAGGGTACTGGTGTTGTGGCTCACGGGGACGGGGACCGGGACGGGGAGGACGGGGTTAGCGGAGCCGGGCGCGGTGGTGGGGCAGGGCGCGGGGGCGGGAGCGGGAGCGGGCGCGGGCGCGGGCGCGGGGCTGGGCGCGGGCGCGGTGGTAGGGTCAGAGAGGGAGCTGGGGAGGCACGTGGCAGCCCGGCGAGTACCCCACAGTGCGACGGTGGGTGGGGCGGGTTGGGGTCGGGCGGCAGGGGTGCTACTCGAGGTGCTGGGGGCATCGAGGGCG
>Ga0307489_10003145_pt1 | contig 10986 bp, 14 predicted proteins | sample SB12metaG_FD_202247 | JGI IMG/M metagenome (GOLD analysis project Ga0307489, IMG submission 202247) | Sea-ice brine microbial communities from Beaufort Sea near Barrow, Alaska, United States - SB 1.2 | ecosystem: Environmental > Aquatic > Marine > Coastal | place: USA: Alaska | collected...
GTGTATGGCACATCCAAGGTCCACCGATTCAGTCGTTCGTCATTCGACATTCGACCAGAAGGCTGATATTAATCTAAGACAGCATTTAGGGTTCAGGAGTTAGGGTTTAGGGTTTAAGGGTTTAGGGCTTAGGGTAAACCCTAAACCCTCAACCCATAAGGACCTACCACGACCACATCCTGAGCAGGAGGGGGTGTCTTGGCGGCTAGCGCCTCTTCTTCTGTCAGCGGTTCGCCGGGCGCCGGCGGCGCCTGCGGCCAGGGGCTTCCACTCGTCCATTTCTCAGATCAACCTGTGCCAATTTTGTCACTAAAACCACCAAAACCACTAGACGTGTTGTCGACAGTACGATTAATGCAGCCTGTATCTAGACTAGGAGCTTATGCCTGGTCTGTCAGCCAAGTAAATTAAGTACGCAAGTAAGTGATCTGACGAGTCAATAACTCGTCCGAGTACTTACTTGCTAAGTAATTACTTGCGGCTCACAGACCAGGCACTAGTCTGGTTACTCACTGCTTAAGAAGTGCTCACGTCAAGCAAACGAGTGGACGAGTGGAAGCCCCTGCCTGCGGCGCGGGAGGCGCGGAGGCCACGAGCGGCATGTCGCGGTCATCGCCCGGGGCGCCCGTGGCGCCTACGAAGAACCCGCTGCTGGCGTCTTGCGTCGGCGTCGTGTGCACGTAGGACTCCAAGTATTAGTGTCACCCAGACACACCAGCGGAGACTTATCAGAGTCTTAGGCATAATATGTAACAGAAACCACTGTCAGAGTCTTGCGTCGGCGTTGTGTGCAGGTACGACTCCGTCAGGTAGGGACCACGGCTGCCCGTGGATCGAGCTGGTAATTTGTCAATTCGCCGCTCAGGGCGGGCGGGCACCTGGACGTTTTCAGATGGGCGTGGGAGCAGGACCGCCCGTGAAGCGTATGAGTCAAACACACCAAAGACTCCCTATCCCGATTGTGAATATGTCAGTAGTAGCACGTGGGACCATCAGGAATCTCGCACAGACATTTAGCCAGACACAGCTTGAAGGGCGTATTTCGTGTGTGTGACGCCTAACACCTACTAGGCTGAGTAGCACGTGGTAAATTAAACAGGTCACGCTCAAGCACTAAGTCAGATGCGACGAGGAGGTTGTATTCCATGTGATATCCCTACCAGGCTAATGTCGCGCAGTTGCAGCTCGGCTCCGCCGCCGGATGCCAGGGTGCCGCATTCAAGAAAATGAAAATATGAAATACAGCGTGCTGAGGTGCCACCATGGAAAGTACCTAGATTGCATTGTCAAGTGAACTCAGCTCGCATCCAGCAAACCACCACTTGCTGGTCCATGGGACACGGTAAAAGATCCTACCTGACACGTCCTGCCAGATGAGGCGGTTCCATTTGCTGGAAGTGTTGGCCGCCACCGGGTCGAAGTCAAAATACGCAGGGTCGATCGGCACCCAGATGTGGCGGCGCATCTTAGATTTGAAAGCAAAACTTGAAAGCAGTCTATTTGTTGAGATTCTACCTCCACTATCCACGGTCTATATCCCAACGAACATAGATTAGCTTCATGTGCTGGAACCAGGCGCTTTAAATACAGCTTTCGAGTTCTTTCAACTTGCACCCTACCGAGACATCCTGCCACGTCAGGGTGCCGTTGGCGTTGACGCCGCCGCCGTCAAGCAGGATGCCGAGACCCACGGCCGGGCCCGGCGGCGGCGACAGCGGCGGCGGCGGCGACAGCGGCGGCGGCGAGGGCTGCGTCGGCGACGCCGGCGACTGCGGCGCCGGCGGTGGGTGCGGCGTGCGCGGCGGTGGGTGCGGCGTGAGTGGGGGTGCGGGTGTGGGTGCAGGTGCGGGTGACGGCGCCTGGAGCCATGGGCTTACACTCGTCCGTATTTACGGCTTGACGTCAGCATTGTCTGTTTAGTCATTTCGGTGGTTTCGATGGCCAGGATAGCTCAGATTGAGGTGAAACGCTGACGAGATGATGTCCCTGCTTGGAGAAGCCGCCGCGGCGGCGACTGCGGAGGCGGCGATGGTTGCAGCGTCAGCGAAGGCACTGCCGTATCACAGGGCCCCACCACATTCATATTCCTGCAGCTTACCTTGCACACCGCTGTGTCTCTAAAATCGCTTCAATTGTTCGTTAGAGGTGCTCCAGTTGAGCTGAGAAGGGCCTATTTGTAAGGGAGAGGATGCGGTGGGTGTGTACGGGTTCACTGGTATACGCATGCACATAACGTCAGGTAGAGCTGGAAAGGGAACAATTGTAAGGCCTGGGATGAGGATACGGCGAGTGAGTACTGGTACACTCTGGACCACAATATGATCAAACTGTATTAGTTTGGTGAGCTGAAAAGGGGACGGTTGCAAGGCCCTGCTGGGGTGGACAGATCCCACCGGACCTCGATGTTGGAGTGTGCCGCCTTCACCAGCAATCAGAGTCATTCTTTTGCTCGCTCTCCCGCTCAATCTAAGCCCTTTGACGTATTGAGTGTTGCAGGGGGACAGCTACCAGAGTAGACCTGAACGGATTGAGTACCCATGTCACATTGACACCATCATTTGGTGACGTGAGAGAGAGAGACGCTTCCGCGTGTATAAGGAGGCACCAGGCTTCCGCCCTGGCCCCCGTGCCAGTATTCTGTGGCGTGCATAGGGTATGAGACAATCCCCTCATCACACTCAGCATACCCCTACCCTGAACCGCAGCACATTGAACGCCTGGGGTTTGAACTCGAAGCGCGAGGACAGCTGTGCACCGTGGAGATGGATGGGATACTACAGCCGTTCAGCCATGTTGCAATCAGTCGTGCGATATCCAGCCTTAGCGGCGAGCAAAACAAAGCTGTTCAGAGGGGTCTCTTCGTGGACGCTTCACTTGGGCTCCCTCTGGGGGTCTAAATGGGGGGTTTGCTGTAGGGTTTTGATCGTGAGACTTGAACAATAAGACAGACAAATATAAACACAGCTGTACGCGAGACAGACAACCTGGTGCGTGGATAATGCAGCTGTGGGTGGGAACCAATTATTACTTGCAAATGAACACTGAGTATGATAATAATCCACGCGTGAAGAGCGACGTACCGCAAACGCCCCCCAAGGTGCGAGTTGCGCCCAGATCGACCGTAACCCAGGGTCTTTCACGTTACACCAGCTCCATTACTTCTTTCCAGTTCAACTGGAGCATGTTCCCGGTAACTTTGATAGGTTTCAGGGCGCCGATATCTCTCTCGATATCACCATCCAGGCTACCATGTACATCCATATGCCTATGTGTGTAGATTTAGGGACAAACGCACAGCTGTAAAGGCTCGTGTTGAGCTGCCGAGGGGCTAGGGTAGCAAGGGTAACTTGAGTGGATTCATCCGCAATCCCACAGCTGTGACGGTTCGGGTTTGAGCCGCAAAGGAACGAGTGTACGGGCACCTGGAGTTGATTCAGGGACACGAACAGCTGTGACGGCTCAAGTTGAGCAGAGAAAGGAGCGGCGCGTCCAAAACGGTGGACCTGAAACACGCTGTGGTGCTGATGACCCCGTTGACAGCAGAGCAGTCCCAATAATCCGCTTAGTACAGGTGACGGTACCGACAACTCCAGGGTATACATGTAGGGGCAAACGCACAGCTGTGCTGGCTCAAGTTGAGCAGAAAGGAGCGGCGCGTGCGGCCCTGCTGACCCGCAGTGCTGCACTCCTCGAGGCAGGGCCTGCTGCCATTCCACCCCTCTTCAGCTCAACCTGAGAGAATGGTCATAGTGTACTGGTGTGGCCGTACACGCTCGCCGCCTCCTCCGCCGCCTCCTCCTCCACCGCCTCCTCCTCCACCGTCTCCTCCACCGCCTCCTACACACACGTCTCAATTCCAGCTCAACTTGAGCATCTGAAAGGTGTTTCTTGGGATAACTTTCGTGGGTGTAAGCTAGGAGGGTCAACATGTGGACGGAACGAGGAACCAGAGCTGTGACGGCTGGCGGAAGCGCGGACATGGGGAGGAGGTGTCAGGCCCCTGCGTCGACGGAGCCGCAGTGCGCGAGGTCCGTCTGGCACATCCACTGCGATGTGCGCGTGACGGCGGGGGCGCGGCGGCGGCGGGTCAGCGGTATGAAAAAAACGCGAAAATGACAAGCAAAGTGATATCTGACGCAACGACAAGGGGCCCGTGGCGACACAGCTGTCAAGGTGGGGGTGTAGACTGACCGACGCGTCGCTCCACGATGGTGCCTGGCCGTCGCTCAGGGCCCGCCATGTGTTCCCTTTGAGATGACGTCGAGCTGGGAACACTGGAGCCCTTTCGGTGACGAGTGACGAAGCACAAGCGAACAGCTGTGGAGGCTGGCAGGCGAAGTCGAGCTGAAAAGGGACGAGCTTTTTCAAGGCCCTGCGCTCGCCGGCGTAGACGGTGAACGTCGCGCGGAGCGTGAATTGCGAGGCGTCGTGGATCACGGTCGAGTTGAACCACGACGCGAGGGGGCGGCCAGGGGGCAAGGGTGGAAGGGGTGGGAGTGGTGGTGGAGGGGCTGGGGGTGGTGGGGGTGAGTGGGGTGGAGGGGGTGTAGGGGGTGGGGCTGGAGGAGGGGAGGGTGGAGGAGGAGGAGGAGAAGGTGGAGGAGGAGGGGGTGGAGAAGGAGGAGGAGGAGGGGGAGAGGGGGGAGAAGGAGGAGGAGGAGGGGGAGAGGGGGGAGAAGGAGGAGGGGGGGAGGGTGGAGGCGACTCCCGTCTCCACCACGCCGCCGCGCGCGCTGGCGCCGCCCCTGCGAGCACTAGCGCGACAAGCAACGTCAGCCGCACGAGCGTGCTGGCGCGTGACAGCAGCCTCGGCGCGCGGCGAGTCAGTGCTGGAGGAGGCGAAAGGCCTGGAGCCGCACGACCGCGGCCCAGGCGAGCGCCAAGGCCGACACGCGCGCGCATATCGAGGCGCGGCGGCGGCGACGGCGGCGCGACAACGCCTGCGTGCCTGCGCAAGCAAGAATGCTCGTCGTTGACGGGGGCGTCGCGGGGGTGAGGAAAAGTGTGCGCTCAACGGCACCCCAAGGAAAAGGAAGCGAGTGAAAATAAAATGGGGCCTTTTAGCGTTTGGCATGTGGTCCACCAACTTTCAAACTTGACACATACGCCTATACGCGTTGATCTGTTGGTCTGTGATCAAGAGCTAGCCGCCAGCCTGAGACACCACTGGCAGCGACTTGTGTGTCCTTATATTAGGGCAACCCTCCTTACCACTCCGAAGCGCGCGACTCGCGCCCACGCACGCCCCGCCGGCATTCCCGAGTACATAACGGCATGGATCCACCCACGAGCGCCTCAGCGCGCGACGAAGAGCTCCTGCGCGGGGAGTGCGCCAAGGCTTTCGAGCACTACAAGCAAGGGAACCGATCGCGGGGCACTGACCTTCTGAGGAAGCTCCTCGCGCGGCACCCCGCGCACCCGCTGCTGCACTACGCGTACGGGCGGCTGGCGCACATGCATGCACTTGAGCAGCAGCAGCCGGATGGCCTCACACAGCAGTTCAACGAATGCCGCGCGCGCGTGAAAGCGGCGGGCATAGCCTGCTCGGACTCTCTGCTCCCCTGCCTCCTCTACGCTCAGATGTTCTACGACGTCCCCACACACAGCAACCAGGCCGCCGAGGACCTCAAGGTCGTGCGCAACCTCGCCACCGCCGCCGCCGCGAGCCCCCTGAACACCACGGATCTACAGTACGCCAAGGCCATCGTCACCTTCGACGAGGAGGTGTTCGGGCTCGCGCTCTTCCCGGACGTCCGCGAGTGCGCCGACTCCGCCGCCTACCGGTCCCAGGTGCTGGCCAACCTCACCAAAGCCCCGGCCATGATCACGGACCTGAACCGCGTAATTGAGAACCTGGCCAGAAGCCACCCTGAACGGTCCCCGCTGGACAACTTCATCGAACTCCGCGACGCCGAGCACGAGTCGGAGGCGGCGCGGCGACTCCAGCGCGTGCAGGCGCGCGCGGGCGAGGAGGAAGCCGACGGAGCTCTCGCCGCGGTTCACCGGGTGATGGCGGGCAAGGGGGCGGCACACGACCTTCAGGAGGCGGCAGCGGATTGGCGCAACTCCGCCGACCAAGGCGACGCGAGTGCTCAGCTTCTCACTGGTGCGCTGCTGGCGCGTGGGGGTGGCGGCGTGAGGAGGAACCAGCCTCTGGGGAAGCGCTACCTGGAGCTCAGCGCCGCTGCGGGAAACGAGGCCGCCGTCACGCTTCTGAAGGAGCTCCGCAAGTGCGTGGGTTGCGGCGAGCTCGACGTCCACCACATGATCTGCTCACAGTGCCGCGACGCGCGGTACTGCGACGACGACTGCCAACTGCGGCACTGGTAGTGCCCGACGCACCCGCACAAGCTCCACTGCGTTCCGCGGATCGAGTCGGCGGGAGCGGGGGGTTCCTGGGACAACGTGGAACCGCCGGCGCACCTGGACCTTCTCACGGACCAGATCGCGGCGGCGGCTACGGCGCGGGTGGCGGGCAATGACCTGTTCCGGAAGCAGAAGTACCCCGAGGTGTGGCCCAGCACCAAACCGGGCGATCGTCGTTTAAGCCATTTCCCCTCGAATGTCAGTGAGTGATTAAACAAGAGGTACCGTGCCTGGCGACCTGCCCATAATACTGACGAGGATAATACCAGGCCCTAGCCCGAGGCGGTCGAGCAATACACCGAGTCCATCAAGCTCAACCCCAACGACGCCAAGGTAAGACATGACTTGCTCATATCATGCGGCATCGCCTCGTCATTCCCGCCGAATCACATCGCGCTATGACGACCTCCATTTCACCCAGTATAAGCTGCGCCGCTTGGCCTGGCCTTGCCACGCGGCGTACAGCAACCGCGCGGCGTGCCACACCCACCTCGGTGCCTACGCCGCGGCGATCGAGGACGCTGCGCGGTGCATCGCGCTGGAGCCGGCATGGGGCAAGGGATACTTGCGCAAGGGCGTCGCGGAGCTTTTCACCAAGGATTACGGCTCGGTGAGGCCTGGTTAAGCATGATTGCATCATGTGGAGGTCTTGGTAACACGACCGTGTTGAGTGCCATCGCGTTAGGCGTTACACATACACAGGAGGCTTGACCATACCGATGTGGAGCAACCCAGACTGGCCGTATTATTTGCCATCGCGTTACAGGGGACTTGACAAGGCTGGCGTGGACTGGATGATAGTGGGCCTTACAAAACGGCGTATTTGACGTACAAGGCGGGTCTCGCGCACGACCCCGAGAACGAGGAACTCAAGGACGGGTTGCGCCGCACGGTCACTGCTGGTAACACGGCGCCCATGGTCGACAAGGACAATATCTTTTACCAGCGGTGCTGCGCAGACCCGGAGCTCATGGCCGTCATATCCGACACTGTCATCAGCCAGGTGCTCTTCGACTTATCCTCGAGCAACCGTCTTGCTGTGGCAGCGCACCTGCAGAATCCCGAGGTGGCGGCCAAGTTGCAGAAGCTCTTCCACTCCGGGTTGGGTATGCCGGAGGGGCGGGTGGTGTGGGGCGGCGGCGGCGGCAGCGGTGGTGACGGCGCTGACGGCGGCAGCTAGGCTCGGTGCAAAGATAACGACCGTGCGGAGATAGCGGAAGTGGAGGCGGTGGCGGTGGAGAGTTAAAATTCGTGTTCTCGATCCATTTGTGTGCTGATATTTGCATTCCATTTCGACTGGCCCAATATTGGCGTCTCTGCGTGCTACGGTACACGTGCTTTTACTTTTACAAGCGTCAGAGCTACATTCGCCTTTATAGAGCTGCTTCGTACATTTACCTTTGCTTTTACAAACTTTCATCGAGCCCAGAGGGTTCTGACATGAATGCCAAGCATTTACCTGTCTCACCCGCTTTCCTGCATAACTTGATCTTTGCCTCATACGTCAGCATCATGCTAAATCATTCATCATATACGTCAGTGGCGCTAGTTACCCGGGTGTGTGGCTGAGCAGGGTCAGCCGGGAGCGGGTTGACTGATGCTGAGTGAGGCTCAGCAGGTTGCTTGACTGATGCATGAGTGGGGCTCAGCGCTTTGCTTGACCGGTGCCAGCGGGTGGCTTGATTGGTGCCTGAGTGGGGGGCTCAGCGCGTTGCTTGACTGGTGCAAACGGGTGGCTCGACTGGTGCCTGAGTGGGGCTGTGGGGGCGGTCAGCGGGCGACTTGCCTGGTGCCCGCGGGCGGCTTGACCGGTGCATGTGTGGTGGTCAGCGGGAGGCTTGACTGGTGCCAGCGGGTGGCTTGACCGGTACCTTCTTGGGGATCACCAGCTTCGCCTGGCAGGAGGATCATTGCGAACAAGCACTCGAGCCGACATCATACGTGCCCGTGTCACTTGCCTTCAGGGTACATGCGAATACATACAGCAGACGAGACGACTCGGTTCGTCGAGACGGCGGCCAGTCTGGGGCGAAAGCCTGGTGCCTCCTTACACACGCTGAAGCGTCTCTTTCACTCGATTTCTCTCGGGGAGAAAGAGAGAGGATTCTGCGTGAGAGATGCTTCCACGTGTATAAGGAGGCACCAGGCTCAGAGATGGAGAGACGCTTCCTTGCGTATGAGGAGGCACCAGCCAGGGTTTCGCCCTGGCCCCCGTGCGTCTCTCTCCATATGACGATTCGTCTCTCCATATGACGGTTCATATATTCATCGTCGGTCGAGAGTTGCTTCTCAGGACCCCCCTGCCTTGCACGTCTCCTGCGGGCAGTAAAAGTGTGTCGCCGTTGCCCTCACCACGACGCTGTCAATTCGCACAGTAGGGTCGAGCGAAGTGTACCGGTTGCGGATTTAGGGTTGAAGGTTTAGGGCCCAGGAGTCGGTGCCCACCATATGACACGATGAATACACGTACACAGCACACCGGTACTGACCACACCATAGCATATGGTGCCATTTGACACAAACTCAAGCACTGCGATAAACAGGGCAAAACATTGTGTCAAAAAAGTGCTCTCCGCGTCATACGATGACGTGTAACCCAATGCACGAGGGTCGAAACGTATACGATGATTATAATGATGCAGCGAGCATCATAAACCTGTCCCTACCTCACTTTGCACCGGGGGCATTTGATTCTTGAGATTTCCTGCGTCTCATGCTTTATGTTTTCACCGCCGCTGGTGCCGTTGCCGCCGCCGCTGCCGATGCCTCCGGGACCGCTGCTGAGGAGTTTCGTCTTCTTTTTCGGCCGCTGGAGCTCAGTGGTGTCGTCGCCACCGCGGCCGGCGCCACCACCGCCGCCGCCGCCGCCGACGCTGTCGCCGACGGGGTCGTATACGAAACCGCTCGAGCGTCCAGGGAGCCCCGTCGCCGATGGGTTGATGGCGGCAGCGGCGGCGGCGGCGGCAGGGCCGGGGGAGGCGGAATTGGGAACAACGCCGGGGGAGGCGGAATTGGGAACAACGCCGGCGGCGGCGGAAGCGAATACAGCCGTGGCGGCAGCGGTGGGGGGCGAGGTGGCGGCAAGGGCAGGGGGAGCGAGGGTGGCGGTGGCGGCGGCGGGGGGGCTGTCGCTGTCGCTGCCGAGGCCGTCGGCTCCGAACCAAGTCGAGCCTCCAGGGAGCGCCATCGCCGATGGGGTGACGGTGGTGGCAGCGGCGGCAGCGGGGCTAGGGGAGGCGGAGGTAGTGACGACGGCGGCGGTGGCGGCGGCGGTGACGGCGGAGGCAGCGGTGGCGGCGGTGGCGGCAGGGACGGTGGCAGGGGCGGCAGCGGCGGCAGGGGCGTGGGGGGGCTGCGCGGCCGCCATCCCCGCCCGCGCTGCCAACATCGCATTCACCCGGTCCGCCTGTGCAGCGTGAGCGGCGGCGGCGGCTGCGGTGGCGACGTCCTGCGCCTTCGATCCCGTCTCAATCACCCCCGCCTCCGCCGCCGCCGCTGGCCGCGCCACCAACCTTGCATCCGTCAAGCGCGCCGCGCGGTCCGCCATAGTGTAGTGGCGCAAATTGAAATTGAAAGCAAAATTTGAAAGCGGATCATCACATTCTAGTTTCACGTGCTCATTTCCAGGCGGTTTCAATTTGGGTTTCATAGGGTCAACCTGCACCGCCCTACCATGGCAGCGTCAGCTCCCGTCTCACTCAACCCCGCCTCCGCCGCCGCCGCCGCCATCCAGGGGCTTACACTCGTCCACTTCTCAGCTCAACTTGAGCCGTGTCTGACACACACAAAGCATCCTACACAACCCTAAACATCCCTTAATACCCCCTTAACACGGGCTACACAACCCCTACGCGCACCCCCTATGCCGTACAAAGCGCTCAAGATGAGCTGAAAAGTGGACGAGTGTAAGCCCCTGCCGCCATCGCCGCCACCACCGACAGCTGCCCCGACCTCAGCACATCCGGGAAACGCTCGGCATTCGCAGTGACCGCCGCCTGGCGTTTCGCGGCGGCGGCGGCGGCAGCAGCGACATCCTCCACTTCCAACGCTCTTGTCGTCTCATTCGCCTCCGCCTCCGCCGCCTCCGCTGCCGCCGCCGCTTCCGCTGCCGCCGCCGCTTCCGCTGCCGCCGCCGCTTCCGCTGCCGCCTCCGCCGCTGCCGCTGCCGCCAGCCGCGCCGCAGAGGCATCCCTTCTGTCTCGCACGACAGGCGCCGGGGGGTTACCCTCGCGCTCTGCCTCGGCGGCGGCAGCGGCGGCGGCGGGTCCGGCGGCGGCGGCGACGCCGAGGTATAGCGGCGACGCTGAGGTAGTTAAGGCGGCGGCGGCGGCGGCGGCGGCGGCGGAGGCAGCGGCGGCGGAGAGGGCGGGAGGAGCGAGAGTGGCGGCGGCGGAGGGGGTGGCGGCGGCGGAGGGGGTGGCGGCGGCGGCGGCGGCGGCAAGAGCTCTGGCGGTGACCGCCGCAACAAAAGCATCCGCCTGTGCAAGGCAATCAGCGCCCCCGTCGACCCGCGGGCGTTTCACGCCGCCGCCAACGCCGCCGGCCCCGCCCCCGACCCCGCCCCCGCGGCCGGCCCCGTGCCCGCCCCCGACCCCGCCCCCGCAGCCGGCCCCGTGGCCG
>Ga0307489_10003146_pt1 | contig 10986 bp, 16 predicted proteins | sample SB12metaG_FD_202247 | JGI IMG/M metagenome (GOLD analysis project Ga0307489, IMG submission 202247) | Sea-ice brine microbial communities from Beaufort Sea near Barrow, Alaska, United States - SB 1.2 | ecosystem: Environmental > Aquatic > Marine > Coastal | place: USA: Alaska | collected...
GCTCGGGGGGCTCACCGCGTTGACGAGGTTGGCCCTCGACAACAACGAGCTAACGAGCGTGCCGGCGGAAATTGGCCGGCTCACCGCGCTGGAGACGTTGAGCATCGGCGGGAACCACCTGACGAGCATGCCGGAGGAGCTGGGGGCGCTCACCGCCCTGGAGACATTGCAGCTCTACAGTAACCAGCTGTCGAGCTTGCCGGCGGCGCTCGGGGACCTCATCGCGCTGAACGGGTTGGACATCCGGTGGAACCGGCTGACGAGCATACCGGCGGAGCTTGGGAGGCTCACCGGCAGGGGCTTACACTCGTCCACTTCTCAGCTCAACTACCTGAGCCGTTTCTGACACTCAACATCCCCTTAAACCCCTAAACACCCCCTCCAACCCCGCCATAACAACCCCCTGAACACCCTATGAACGCCCCGTGTCTCATAGATAGCGCTTACGCTGAGCTGGAAGGTGAACGAGTGTACGCCTCTGCTCATCGGTCTGTCGGGATCACCGGGCTCACCGGGCTATGTTCCTCAGCGGGAACAATCTGACGAGCGTGCCGGCGGAGTGGGAAGAGGGCGGGGATTTGGAGCAGAGCGGCTGTGAAATATTAAGATAGGATCACTCGGCAGGCGTGAGGCGTGGTGGGTGTTCCGTTCTTTGCCGGATGGAAACGAATGTGGTGCAATGGTGGAGTGAGTGTGACGCGGTGGACAAGCACTGTTGTTTAGGGCATTAGGGTCAACGGGCCCAGGGAGCTGTATATTTATCGGATCAGACTGTAGGGTTTAGTGTATGGACGTAGGCGTTGTTGACTGATTCAGGTGAGGCGGCGGCATCGGTATACATCAAGACATCAAGGCATATTAATATAGGACAGGCAAATAGTGTGGTGAAACGCCCTCAGGCGCACACATGATGCCGGCGCGGCGGCGGTAATTCGAGTATGCCGCGCAAATCATCGAATATACTACACGTATGACACGAGTGAAAATGAAGGAGCTGGCAACACTGGCGCTACGTACACGCTTGCGCGGATGATTGTTTCCATCGCGTCGCGTGTCGGGCACGATAAATGATAACTGACGTCCGGGATATATATAACATCGTCAGTTTTGAAAAAATATTTACTAAAGCGCAAACACCACAAAGTTAGTTAGCGCTGGCCCCTCCGCGGCGCGCCTGCCTGCCGAGCATAGCCCTGGCCTTTGGGGACCTGTCCGCCGCCCGGGTTGTTAACGTCGTGCGCGGGCACGTACTGGTCGTCGCCGCCGCCGTACCGGTCGCTAGGGACTAATTGATGGTGCTCGCCACGTCATAGGAGATAATTAAACAAAAGAAAAGGAGGGTTCACAATGCGTTTGATGACATGGCGAGCACTTTCCATCAGCCGCGTCACAGGATGCCAGTTAGCTCACGAGAGGGGGATGAAAAATGCGATTGAAAAAATGCGGATTAAACATGGCGAGCACATCCGACAGTGCCTACCCGCCGCCGTAACTGCCGTCATGGTACGGCACGCTGGCGGGGGGCTCGGACTCGTGGTTTTCGGCGGAGTTGCGGCGGGCGCGAGCGGGCGCGGGCGCGGGCGCGGGCGCGGGCGCCGCGGCTTTCGGCACCCCGGCTTTCCGCGCCGACGCCACCCGCCGTTTGGGCTCGGCTTCGGCTGGCTCGGGGCCGCCGAAGCCACCCCGCGAGCTCACCTTTCCGCCGCGTGCTGACGACGGGCCCGCGACGGCGGCGCCGTCGCGCGCCGAGGCCCTCTTCCGCGCTGATCCCGCCCCTTCCGGCGCCGGCGCCGGCATCGGCAGCGCCGGCAGCTAGGGACTGCTGGATAGTGCTCGCCACGTCATCCTCCATGTTGTAGACCCTCGTTTTGTGAGTTAAATGGATTCACATGACGTCAGGAGGACTATCCATGAGTCCCTGCCGGCAGCGACACCACGGCTTGGGCCTGGGCTTGGGCTTGCCCGGCGCCCGCTGGGCCGGGGTCGCTGAGGTAGTTGCCGCCGCCGCCGCCGCCACTCAGGGGCTTGAGCTCGTCCACTTTTCGGCTTAACGTGAGCAAGTTTTGGGGGATATATTGTGGGGTTCGACCCAGTTGCAGTGACCGAAACGGCCCAGATTGAGCTGAGAAGTGGACGAGTGTCAGCCCCTGCCATTGCCGCCGCCGGGGTAGCTGTTGGCGTACATGCCCGGCATCATCGCGCCGCCGTAGCTGCCGCCGTTCCCGCCGCCGCCGAAGCGCTGCAGGTTGCGGTGGCGCTCCAATTAATAGCGGCGCAAGTTGAAGTTTGAAGCGAAACTTGAAAACAGATCATCCATGTTTTAATTTCAAGCGCTCATTTCCAGGCGCTTCCAACACGGTTCCCATCGGGTCAACTTGCACCGCCGTACCAGGTGGAAGTCGATGGCGCCGCGTAGCTCCAGCCCCTTCTCGCGCCCGATGTACAGCTTCTCCACCTGGCAGGAGGGTCATTGAAAACAACAACTCGGCCAACGTTGGATCGAGAACAAAGCAAAATCGGGACGTGAGCAAATCCTCATAGGTCCGTTTGCCCCCACAAACAGTGTTTGCGCGTCTGTATGAGCAATTACCCTGACAGTAAGTCATGCTTCGTTCTGTGTTCGAGTCGTTGTTCTCAATAACCCTCCTACCAGTATGTCCATCTTCTCTTTCGTCTGGTCGAGCTCGCGCTTACGCTCCATCACCTCGTCCTTGGCGCTGGACACCGCGTTGGCCGCCGCGTCGGCCTGCTGTTTCCACCGCATCATCTCGTTGCCCATCGCGTTGGTGCGCTGCTCCAGCTCCTTCTTCCAGGGACTGATGGATGTGCTAGCCACGTCGGTGACCGCATTTATAACTCTCGTTTCTCGAGTCAAGATGGCATCCTATGACGTGGCGAGCGCTGTCCATCAGTCCTTACCTCCTTGAGCCGGTCGATCTCCGTCGCCAGCCGCGCCACCTTGGCATTGTGCTCACTCTCCAGCTTCTAGGGACTGATGGACAGTGCTCGCCACGTCATGGGATGCCGTTTGACTCAAACAAGGAGGGTTCAAAACGATATTGTTGACGAGGCGAGCACTGTCTATCAGTCCTTACCAGCTTGAGTCGCGCCACGGTCTCCTCTTGCCGGATCGCCTCCTCGGCGCGCTGGAGCGCCTCGGAGCTGCGGCGCGCGTCAGCGCGCGCGTCCGCGATCTCGGACTCCATCTTATTTCGCTCGCTCTCCAGCGCACCGCGCTCAGCGGCCAGCGCCGCCTTATGCTAGGGACTGATGAATAGTCCTCGCCACGTCATCAGATGCCATGTAATTCAAGATTCGAGAGTTCAAATGACGTGGCGTTTGATGAAGTGGCGAGCACTATTCATCAATCCCCGCCTTGAGTGCCGACGTGCGCTCCGACTCTGCGCCCTTGCCTTTGAGCTCTGCCTCTAGGCGCTCCCGCTGCTCGCGCTCCGCCGCCGCCGCGCGCTCCGCGGTGAGCAGGGCCTGCCAGATAGTGCTCGTCACGTCATAGGATGCCATTTAACTCGAGGAGGAGGAGGAGGAGGAGGAGGAGAAGGAGGAGGAGGAGGAGGAGGAGGAGGAGGAGGAGGAGGAGGAGGAGGAGGTCGAGGAGGAGGTGGAGGAGGAGGAGAGGGTTCAATAAGCGTGTCGATGCCGTGGCGAGCAACATCTGGCAGGCCCCACCGGCGGCAGCGGCCTCCTCCGCCTTGCGGCGCGCCACCTGCTCCGCCTTAAAGTGCTTCTCGATGCGCAACAGCATGTCCTCCAGCTCCGCATTGGTCTTGCTCTCCACATCCAGCTGCTGCTGCTGCGCCTCCACCTGCACCGTCAGCTCGGGACTGATTGATGGTTCTCGCCACATCATCAAACGCAACTCAACCCTCGTTTCTTAAATTCACCGGCATACTAATGGATAATGCTCGCCACATCACTCAGCGCATTTTGAGCCATTGTTGCCTGAGTCAAATGGCATCCTGTGACGTGGCAAGCGCTATCCATCAGTCCCTACTGTCAGCTGTGCCAGCCGCGACGCCGCCGCATCCTCGGACGCGTCAGACGCCGCCTACAGCTAGGGGCTGACAAATGATGCTTGCCACGTCATGTGATGCCATTGAAATCAAAAACGAGGGTATAGATGGTGGAGGATGGCGAGGCCCTTTATCTGCCAGGCCCTGCCTGCAGCGCCTCGTAGGGCTTGAGGTTGCTCGGCGGCGCGGGGGCGCCGGCTGAGGCGCGGGGTTGGGATGCGCGGGGGCGGCGGGCGATCTCCTCGGCGGTGGGCATGTCATCGGCGACATCGTCCTCCTCCTCGGCCTCGGCCACGGTCTCGAGGGACTCGATGGGTTCACCCCGGGGGGCATCATCAGGGGGGGCCTCGTCGGCGGCGGCACCGGGGGGCACTACACCTTCGCCGTACTCAGCGAATTGTACGGGGGAGGCGGAGGGGTCGGCGGCGCCCTCGGCGGCGGCGTCATCGGCGGCCGGGTTGGCGTCAGAGTCAGCTGGCGGGGCACCCGGCTCCGGCTCCGCCTCCGCCCGCTTCGCCGCCACCTCCTTGCGCGCCGCCTTGCCGCGCTGCATCGCCTGGATCTTCGTGGCGGCCGCGGTCTCGTCGTCCGTTCCCGTGAACTCGGATGAGAACTCGGCGGCCGGGGAGCCCCCCTCGGCCGGTGGGGCATCAGAGGCTGGGGGGGCGTCGGCTGAGGGGGCGTCGGCTACGGGGGCTGCCTCTTCAGAGTCTGGGGGGGCGTCGGCGTCGGGCTGCCCGGCTGCGGCAGCCTCCTCCTCGGAGGCTGGGGGGACGTCGGCTGGCTCGGCCGCGGGGGCTGCCTCCGCCTCTGCGGCGGGGGCGGGGGGCTCCTCGGCGCCGGGGGCTGCAGCCTCAACCTCAGCCTCAGGCGTGGGCGTGTCAGCCTCAACCTCGGGCGCTGGCGCGTCTGCCGTGGGGGGGTCCGCAGCGGGGGGCGCCTGCGGGGCGAGGAGGAAGACAAGGGGGAAGTATTAGCTTGGGAGGTAAACAGGTGCGGCCGGGCTGCCCGACCGATGCGACGCAGGCTCGAGGGAACAGAGGCAAGTCTGAACTGGCGGGTCAGCATTTACTATAACTCCGCAACTCTCAACCCCGCCGCCTCGCTCGGACCGCCGCTCCCATGCACCTGCCACGCCACTACGCCTCCCCCAATTTCCCCACTCCTCGGCGCTCTAGACTATGGGTCAAAATGTCGCCGAAATTAAGAAATGTGGGAAGCGGGGTGCTCTCACCTCCTCCGCGACGGGGGCTGCCTCCTCAGCGGGCGGCGCCTCCCCCGTAGCCGCGGCCTCATCGGCGGGCGGCTGATGAAGCGGGAGCGGGGGCTGGGGAGGGACGCGGGACGAGTCAGTTCACGCCGTGCATTTGTGCGTGGAGATATCATTAATCGTGGACCGGCTCAAAACTCGTGCCGCGTCTAAACCGTGTGGGGGAGCAGGGCAAATGAAGCACTCGCGGAGTCGCATGCCAGGCAGGGCGCGGGGCTCGAGGCTGGGCGGCGTGGTCGCGCACCTCATCGGTCGGGGGCGGCGCTCCGTCAACCATGGCGGCGCGCGGGGTACCTCACGGGCGCCGCACGCTCAAGTGAATGCTGTCGGGCCTCGGGCTCTAAAGCCCTGCCCAAAAAGGATGTGTAACGGGATTTCCGCGGGGGCCTGATAAGCCTCCCCGCCTCCTGAATGCGTCTACGCCGCCGCCCTCCGCTTCCGGAGTGCGTGGCGCCTTTGTTCCGACGGTGCGATTCGCCAGGGGCGGTCGCGCGTTAGAGTGTGCGGCACCGGGAACCTCGCGACGGTGAGAGGGGGATGAGGCGCGGACATTCACGCGGATTGAGCACTTGTCAGCTGACTAGATGTGTTTCGATACCAGGCTGTAACGACATTTGGTTTTAGGTCATCTTGCGCGTTGGCGTGGTGTCACTCCCTTGAGCGGCGCGCGCGCTCCCCGCTGGCGTCAGTCTCCGGAAACGTCCGCGTCGGACACCGCGCGTCTCAGTGCACCCTACCTGTGACCCGGCAGGCGAGAACCGCGCGAGCCAACCCCGGGGGAATTTAGCAAAAATGTCCACTACAGACCAGTTCGCGAAGGTGCGAGGGGGGAAGTTCAGCTTCAAGGGGGGCGGCGACCTCGGGGTTCAAGGCAGGGGGGATAACATTGAGAACCAGCACTGGACCGAACAAGCACTCGACTGTCGCGTCGTCGAACATCCTCCTTCTCCTAACTACCTAAGCGCGTCTGCTTGCTTCACACCATGAAAGGTCTCCGATCTCGGTCGAGTGCTATTCAGGGGCTTACACTCGTCCACTTCTCAGCTCAACTTGAGCCGTTTCTGACACAAAATGCACCCTAGACACCCCCTGACACCCCCACAACACCCTCTAAACCCCGCCTATCCAACCCTTCAACGCACCCCCTATCGCACAGAAAGCGCTTAAGTTGAGCCGAAAAGTGGACGAGTGTAAGCCCCTGGTACTCTTGTTCTCAGATGACCCTCCTGCAAGGGGACAAGGTGGACAGCAAAGCGAAGGCCAAGAAAAAGAAAAAGGCGAAGAAGGCGGCTGAGGATGCGTTGACGTATTCGCTGGATCCGGTGGTGGGTGAGGGTATCGGGGGCGAGCCGGGGGGTGACGCTAAGGGCACGTACGAGGCAGGGCATTATCGCTGCTATAAATGTCGAGATCCCACCAACATTTGGGTGGATTCGTGTGAATGAGCAGCGCTGGTGGCCAATCGCTTCCGACTTGATAACCTCGACGGCGCATGGGTTGAGGTCACACGGGGAGTGGTGCAGTGGTGCGCGGCCCTGGAGTCTAATTTCAGAAGCCAGGGTGGCAACGTCGGTCTCAGCAACTTTTGCCACGGTCGGTGAGCAAGTGTCGGTGAGCAAAATTCAAATCGAGAAACGAGGGTTGGCAATAATGTGCTGAAGGTCGTCTGTGGGCTACTCCTGTCGATCCCTAACCCCAGGAGCTGTTCCCGTACGAGCTGACGCGGCAGCAAAAGGGGGAGGGGCGGTCGCACTGCTGGGGCACCAACTATCGCCCGGCGCCCGAAATCCTGCACGGTAAGGCCGGCCACCCCCACACTACCCTCCTCCACCACCCACCGTAGAAGCAACCACACTGCCCTACGCCACTGTACACCTCAGCTGCTGGGGCCGTCCCTGCACGTTCCACCGCAACTGCCAGCCTCCTCCTCCTCCATCTCCTCCTCCTCCTCCTCATCCCTCTGCTGTGTAGCTTGTGTACCTGTCCTGTGGTTGTGTCCCCGAAACCGCTCTCTCGTTTTCTGCGCTTGGCACCTCGATGATGCTTGCGTGAGGAGTTGGGTCCATGGGACTGCTCTCTTGCGTTATCCGCTTGGTACCTGGAAGATGCTTACGTTGAGCCGCGACCGGAAGGAGTTTGTGGCTCTGCGCCGCGGGTATACGGAGAAGTGGAGCAACAAGACGATGAAGGCTATGAGCGGGGAGGAGCGCCTGGTAGGGACTGATGGGTAGTGCTCGCCACGTCATCAGACACGTCTCGAATCCTGGTTTCCTGAGCTAAATGGGTACTGATGGGTACTGTTCGCCACGTCATCAAACATGCTTTGAGCCCTGGTTTCTTGAGTAAAATGGCATCCTATGACGTGGCGAACAATATCCACCAGTCCCTAGCGCCTGGACCTGCGCTGCGGCGGCAAGGCCGACAAGTTCTGCAAGTGAGGGCTGGGACAAGCGTCAACAGCACCGGTGCTGGTGCCTCTCGGTGGCACGGGGGCGGGCGCCCCCCCCGCGCACGAAAAGACATCAGAGGCAATTCAACTCGTAGACGTGATGTAGACCTAGCGCGAACGCCAATGCATAGGCACCACGGCTCGCTCATTCAGCTCGTGCTGCCGCTCGCGGATGAAGAAAACATAATAGAAAGCAATTTTAATAACAACAACCAACACAAGGCTCGACGTCTACAAACACGCGACGGTGTCGCACTTAACTCTTACATAACGTATAATAATAACTCGTAATAATTTACACTGTAATCCGATCCTTGACTGTTGGGACCGGGGGCGGGGATGAGGGTTGGGGTGTGAATCCACTCACCCGCACCCGCACCCGCGCGGCGGCGGACTACGCACCGCACGCTCACACGCACTTGGCCGGTTCCGCGACAGGTGCGAGCGGCGCAACGGGAATTCCCATGACCGGCGGCTGCGGCGGCATCATGCCTCCCGCCACGTACACGCCGTACGGCCGGCAGCCAGGGTCTTACACTCTCCCACTTCTCAGCTCAGCCTGAGCCGTTTTTGTCACTGAACCACCCAACGTATGCCACGAAAGATGCTTACGTTGAGGTGAGAAGTGGACGAGTTTAAGCCCCTGCCGGTAGCGCGCCGCGATGCTGCCGCAGTTGTACCGCCGCATGTGCCGCGTCTCCTGGCAGACGGCGCAGGAAAAGCAGTACAGGTAGGTGCAAAAGTCGTCAATCTTCTCTGCGTCACCATCGCACAGGAAGGAGAAGCACCCGCAGCATGCGCAGTCAGTGGTGCCGCGGATGTTGAACTTCGCACGCATGCTTTGCCGGTGGCTAGGGCCTGATGGATGATGGATGATGCTCATAAAATTGCAGATAATGTCCATGCCGAATGCTCGATCATTCATCATAAGGTGCCGATGAAAATGCCCGGAAAACGCCTGGAAACGCCGAACACCGTCAGAAATTGCTGAAAAACACTTGGAAAGTGGCAAAATTTCCGGAAAAATCGCCACGTGCCAACGAAACATGCCTCGGTTGCTGGGAAGTGCTCGAATGCTCGCCCCCACATGAAGTGCCAATAGAAATGTCGGCGTTATCCATCAGGCCCTACCGGTGGCTCATGCCGTAGTAGGCCAGCGCGCAGAGGTTGAGGGTGTTTAGCGGCCCGATGGCGGTGGCAACGGCGGGGGGCGCGGCGCAGGGTCTTCCACTCATCTACTTATCAGCTCAACCTAAGCCGTTTTTGTGACCGAAACTAACCAACACACCTCACGTATCCCACGAAAAATGCTCACGTCCAGCCAGAAAGTAGCGAGTGTAAGCCCCTGCCGAGGCGGCGGCAGCGGCGGCCAGCACATTGGGGATCATCAGCGTCAGGCCCACCACCAGGGCCTTTCACTCGTCCATTTCCAAGCTTCACTTGAGCCGTATTTGTCACCTACTGCACCCAGATATCCCACAAAGAGTGCTTACGTGGAGCCGAAAAGTGGACGAGTGGTGCACAAGTATACACTCGTCCACTTTCCATCTCTACCTGAGCCGTTTTTGGCACATACTACACCCAGCGTATCATACAGAGAGTGCTTACGTGGAGTGGAGCCCAGAAGTGGAGGAGTGTCAGCCCCTACCTAGCATCTTCAACATCGCGGGATGGAACTCCTCGGTGCCGGACGACGCGCTGTTGGCCGCCCAGCAGGGTCTCACGCGGCGATCCCGTTCCACAGCTCAACCTGAATGCTTGCTCGTCGTGTACAAGTACACCCGTACACACTCGCCGCATCCTCATTCCTGGCCTTACACGGTCGCTCATAGTTTACCTGTTTACCCGTACACAATCGCCGTGCACACCAGCCCCTGCCACCCTTGCAGGGTCCACCGCCACTTTTGATATTATGAGAAACTCGCAGAGCTGTATGAAGGGCCACCGTGTATCATTGTAGCTAGACAGTCACCGGTGGCCCGGGGTGTTGCGGGCCCTGGGTGTCACGGGCTCTGCGCGTGACGGGTCCGGGGCGCCCAGGCTGCGAGGGTTGATGGGTGTTACGGGCCCTGCCGCCCTCAGGTACTGCACAGGGGTTGTCAAGGGGGTGTCAAGGGGTTGTCAAGGAGGTGTCAATTGGGTGTCAAGGGGGTGTAAAGGGTTTGTAAAGGGGATGTAAAGGGGGTGTATAGGGGGTGTAAAGGGGGTGTTAATGGGGTGTACAGAGGGTGTGTAAGGGGGTGTGAAGGGGGTGGCACGGGCCATGCCGCCCAGAGGTACTGCACGCAGCCGCACGGCAAACAACCCATGAGGTAGGGACTGGTGGTTGGTGCGCACCACGTTACACCATGTCATTTAACTCAAAGAATTAGGGCTCGAATTGCGTTTAATGACGTGGCGAGCACTATTCAGCATTCACTGCCATGAGGCACACTTCGAAGTCGGAGAAGCAGCCGAAGATGCCATCGCCCCAGGGCACGGGCGAGCCCTGGAGTGAGTTTGGGGGGCCGGGGAGAGAGGGTGTGGGAAGGAGGGAGGGGAGTGAGTGCGTGATAGGGAGGGAGGAGGGAAGAGGGGAACGGGCGAGCCCTGGAGTGGGTGGGGAAGGGAGGGAGTGGGGGAGTGGGGAGTGGGGGAGTGGGGCAGTGGTGGAGTTGGGGAGGGAGGCTAGCAAGGTGCCAGTCACTGACTCATGTTGAGCGGGGCACAGAAATGAAACTAACAAGACTGACAACGGCGCGCGCGATTTCTCCAGGCACCCACCGCTTGAGGGCCCACCGCCTGGTAGTCTGCCATTGGAACCGCTACCGAAGCGCGAGCCAGTGTGCCGCACTCACCAGCTCGACGAAAGAGACGCAAGCCATGACCCGCCTCGCGCCCAATGGTTGCGTAGCGCGGAGCGCGCCCGATTTCGAAAGATGTTTGTGGTTGCGAACGTTTGACCGGTATTGCCGTTATTTCGGTGACGTCACCTGGCGAGAGGTCCACGTCGACGCTTGGTGCCACGTAACCTTCAAACCGTTTTATTTCCTGTTTCCCCACTGATATTTTCTCACCAGCTGTGTTGAGAATCACTGCACCACGCGCGCTCCCGGGCCGCCCACGCCTCGGCGGTAGTCACCAAGACCCAACGTAATGGCGTCAGCGGTGACGCAAGCAAGCGGCGCTTTCGTTGGAGCGCCGCGAACCGCCCACTTCAAAAAGTGCCCTGGGCATCGTCATCATAAAGTGCCACA
>Ga0307489_10003147_pt1 | contig 10984 bp, 17 predicted proteins | sample SB12metaG_FD_202247 | JGI IMG/M metagenome (GOLD analysis project Ga0307489, IMG submission 202247) | Sea-ice brine microbial communities from Beaufort Sea near Barrow, Alaska, United States - SB 1.2 | ecosystem: Environmental > Aquatic > Marine > Coastal | place: USA: Alaska | collected...
ACCTGCACCGCCCTACCTCGGCGCGTTGCAGGATCAATGCCGTCCTCCACGAATTTGTTGTACACCTGCACGTAGGGCCAGGCGAAATATGCCGGCATTACTTTCGGCATAATAGGCAAACCGGGAATTTTAGGCATTTTCTTTACTTTCGGCATAATAGGCAAACCGGGAATTTTACGGCATTTTCTTTAAAGTTTTGGCCGTTTTCTGAGCACATGCAGTCTTTTTTTGGCATTTTACCTGCACGTCGGCACAACTGGGCATAGATGGGCATAATCCGAGCATAACAGGCTGAATCGGGGGAATTCAGCATAGGGATTCTTGGCAAAAGAATAAGCATATGGATATTCCGCCTGGGCCTACCTGCACGGCAGCGTCCTCCGTGGCATAGCATCCCAGTTTTTTCCCCTTACACTGCGCCGTCCATTTACCCCAGCGCTTGTCATAGCTCACACCCTTTAACCAAGGGCTTACACTCCTTCCCATTTCAGCTCAACTTGAGCTCCTCTATTCCCATTTCAGCTCAACTTGAGCTCCTCTGTCCGCCGTATAACCGAAATTAACTCATGAATGTGTCTTGGAGTTGCTCAAGTTGAGCTCTAACGTGAACGAGTGTGAGACCCTGCCTTGAATTGAGAGCCTTCTCGATGCGTGACAGGATCAACGCCGTCCTCGACGTAGCTGTCGTACGCCTGCGCCGCTACCCAGGGGCGTACACTCGTCCACTTCTCAGCTCAACCTGCGCCGTTTTGTCACGAAAACGCGCCCTAAACAACCCCTAATATCCCCTAACATCCCCTACACATCCCCTCAACAAGCCCTAAACGCAGCCCCTATCCCACAGAAAGGGCTTACGTTGAGCTGAAGAGTGGACGAGTGTAAGCCCCTGCGGCCGCCTCCTTCGTGGGGTGGTGCCCAAGGTGTTTCCCTTTATACTTGCACTTCCATTTCCCGCGACTCTCGTCCCAGCTCACGCCCTTGAACTCAGAGGAGCCTCCTCGGTGGTTTGCGGGAACGACGCCGTGCTTCAGGGGCTTACAGTCGTTCCCATTTCAGCTCAACTTGGGCTCTTCTGTTCACCGTAAAATCCGACTTAACTCATGAATGTGTCCTGGAATTGCTCATGTTGAGCTCTAACGTGAACGAGTGTAAGCCCCTGCCGTGCTTGACGTAGTCGTCGTATGCCTGCGCCGCGGCCTCCTCCGTGGCGTGGTGCCCAAGGGTTTTGCCCTTGTATGCGGCCTGCCATCACGGGCTTACACTCGTCCACTTCTTATCTCAACTTGAGCCGTTCTTGTCGCTTCATTCCACTGAAAGCGCCCTACGTGTCCCTCGAAATGTGCTCACGTCAAGCCGGAGAGTGGACGAGTGTGAGCCCTGCCTGCCATTTGGCGTCGCGCGTGACCCAGCTAACACCCTTGAATTGTGAGGTAGCTCTAGTGTGTTCTCGGCGTGTGACAGGATCAACGCCGTCCTTGACGCAGGGGCTTACACTCGTCAGCTTTTCGGCTCAACCTGAGCCGTTTCTGAATCAAAATACACCCTGAACACCCCCTTCTACCCCCTCACACCTCCTAAAGACCCCCTAAAGAAAATGCTAAATGCCACCCCTATACCACAGAATGCGCTTACGTTGAGCCGAAAAGTGGACGATTGTAAGCCCCCGCCTTGACGTAGTTGTTGTACGCCTGCGCCGCAGCCTCCTCCGTAGCGTGGCATCCCAGGTGTTTCTCCTTGAACCTCGCCTTCCATTTTCCAACGCCCTTGACCCAGAAGACACCCTTGAACTGAGAGGTGCCTGCTGGGTGCGTCACAGGATTATCTGCCTCCCGGCTGACTGTGCCCCTGTTGAGGTTGTCATCGTCCTCGACATCCTCCGTCTCCGGCTCCTCCTCCTCCTCCTCCTGCTCCTCCTCCTCCTCCACCTGCTTCCGGCGCGCCCGAATCGATGCTGCCCCACTACGCGCCCGAATCGATGCTGCCCTACAATATGCAGCGTGGTTCGCGCATAGGGTACTGCCGGGAACAGCTGCAGAAGCGCACCTCCAACCGGTGCGGCCGGTCCCTCGAGGGCCGGTCACCCCGTTGGAACGTGTGCACCGCTCTCCTTGGCCTCCCACCCATTTCACGTCCACGTGCTGCGGAGGGGGAGTGGGGAGACGAGGAGGAGGGGCCGGCGCTGCGAGCTCCTCCTCCTCCTCCTCCTCCTCCTCCTCCTCATCCCCCTCCTCCTCGTAGGCATCAGTATTCACCTCGACAGAGGTATCGAGCTGCGCGGCGAGGCGCTGGTTGATCCTCGCCCACGGGCTGCTATCCCGCTTGACAACGACGTTATCCACGTAGCTCTCGGGCGGCCGGGCCCCTGGCTCACGAGCTCCTGACTCATGCGCCCCTCCAAGCTGGAGCTTTGCGCCCGTGCCTGCTGCTCGCGTTGGGCCTCCTCCTCCTCCTCCTCCTCCCTCTCCCCCTCCGCATTCTCTTCCTCCTCCTCCACCTCCTCCCCCTCCTCCTCCTTTTCCTCCTCCTCCTCCTCTTCCTCCTCTTCCTCCTCCGCCTTTTCCTCCCCTGCCTCCGCCTCCTCCGCCTCCTCGCATGAGTCTTCTTCCTCCGCCTCCTCCTCCGCACTCCCGTAGTGGGGCTGGCTCACCCTCGGCTGACCCCGCCGTCATCGCCTCCCGCGGCGCGTCGTGCGCGTCGGGACCGAAGCGCATCGTCTGCCGCGGGTGCGGCTGCTTGTACGACCTCTTCGCGCGCCCGCCCCCTCGCGCCAGGGGCTTACACTCGTCCACTTCTCAGCTCAACTTGAGCCGTGTCTGACACACAAGAACACCCTACGCACCCTAAACACCCCCCAACACCCCCTCAATAACAAGGGCAACACAGCCCTACGCGCAACCCCTATCCCATACAAAGCGCTCAAGTTGAGCTCAAGAGTGGACGAGTGTAAGCCCCTGCCGCCCCCCCGCGCCCTGCCCGAAGGATTCGGTGTCGTTGTTTCCCATTTTTCCGGAAGTCCACATTCTTCCGAGGGGTGATGGCGCGCGCCGTACGGGGCTCGCAGCGGTGATGGGGGCCGCCGGGGCGGCGGCGAGAATGCGGCCACGCGCGGGGGCGGGCGGGATCCCGTGTGGCCTGCGTGGGGTGTTGTGCGCTAGCTTCCGGCGGACCAGGCATCTCCTGCCTCTTATCCTGTCCGCGTCATCTATATCGCCCGCAAGCTTAAACCCTATACCCTAAAGCCTATTAAACCTAACCCTGTGGGCCACGTCGGCACTCATCAAATATCCCACGTTACCCTTCAGCTCCAGCCCTTGCCGTCGTGACGCCATCTGCACGCCAGCAGACGCTCGGCGCAGCGACCGCTATACAACACCCACGCCTGTGGGAGACGCCACCACACAGCCAGACAACGCGCAGAAGATATACAGCAGCTTGAACGTCCACTACGCAGCGAACAAGCCTAGCGGTGCCTTGTACGGCTGCCCGGTCGAGGGCGGTCTCAGTTGGCATAGCATGGCGCACGCCATGGCGGCCGCACGCCTCACTCATACGTTATGCCACTCGGCTGGCTGTGCACAACCCGCCGCGCGCACGACGCGGTCGGCCGCCGCGCCCCGGCAGCGCTTGCCCCCCGTGGCCGCCACCGTTTCCGACAGCGACCAATCTCAAACATCGTTCGAATCTGCCAGCTCAGTGAAAAAACAAGGCGGCGCCGAAAGCGTCGGTGGCGACGCCCGGCCCGCCCGCGTCCGGTGGTGCGCGGAGGCAGGGGCTGACACTCGTTTCACTCTCAGCTCAAGTTGAGCTGTCTGTTTGCCCCACGTGACCCAACTTGACCCATGAATGTGTCCAGAATGTGCTCAAGTTGAGCTCTAACGTGAACGAGTGTAAAGCCCCTGCGCGGAGGACGACGGCGGGGGGGGCGTTGACACCCTGAACGGCCGGACCGCCTCGGTCCCCGCCTCCGTACTGTGGCACCGGCTCGAGACACAGGGCGGCGGGTGGGAGGCGGACGAGGATACCGCGATGGAGGCAGGGGCTTACACTCGTCCACTTTTCAGCTCAACTTCGGCGCTTTGTATGGGATAGGGGGTGCGCGTAGGGGTTGTGCAGTCCCTGTCCGGGGGGGGTTAGTCAGTTAGGTGGTGTGTAGGGTGTGCAGGGTGTTTTATTGTGTCAGACACGGCTCAAGTTGAGCTGAAAAGTAAACGAGTGTAAGCCCCTGGATGGAGGGTGACCTCCTGAACCTCCTCTCCCCAGCCTGGAGGATCCTCCTCCTCTCTGATGGCAGGGCTTACTACTTTTCAGCTAACACTCTTGGCCTGTCGACCCTGAAAGCACTCCAGTTGTCCCACTTTACACCTGAATGATACACAACCCGCTGGTCCCTGATACCACTTGAGTAACCCTGCTTCATACATACCTGTACCTCAAATACGCTCAAGTTGAGCTGAAAACACAAATCAAAGTACTTATGTCCGGCCCTGCCCGCCGGTTCGGTGACGCGCCATCTGCGGCTGCTCTGCCCACAGCTGCGCCAGGTCGGGCCGCCCAGATGTCGCTTGCTACGTCATATGACAAAGTGCGTCAAAGTGTCACGAGCAAATCGAAGCAAAGCAAAGCATGGAAAAATCACAGGTTCGGAACGGTTTGCTTTGTCGTAGCACGCCAGTAAACACAAGAAACGAGGTTTCAAAATGCGTTAGGTGACGTGGCGGCCAGCACCACCGTCTAGGGCCTTACAGTTGTTGCTCGCCGCGTCTTACGATGCCATTTAACTCAGGACAAGAGGGTTCACCTCTGTATGTCCATTCAACCTGACGCCCGCTTTCCCGCGCGAAGCGCTGACGCCTTGCCCGCAACTCTGTACGGGCATTTCACCCAGGAGATATACCGAATTCGGCCTGTTTGCTGTTGACCCTGGCGGCCGACGCGGCTGGAGTGCGTGCGACAGGGGCCCATCGGATCGCCGCTCGGGCTGCCCGCCGACTGCCGCCTCATCCCGGGGCCCATGGTAGGGTGGTGCAGGTTGACCCTACGAGATCCAAGTCGAAACCAACTGGAACTACGCGCTTGAAACTAGGGTGTGATGTACTGCTTTCAACTTCTGCTTTCAAGTTCAACTTGCGCCGCTACACCATGGTGCAGCGAGAGGTGTTGCTGGGATTCAGCAGGGACAGTACAGACGAACCAGAAGAGAGTGGCAGGGTCTCACTTGAACATAAGTCTGACCACTTTCGACAGTTGAGTTGTCCCACTTTTAACCTCTTACGATGCTCCTCCTCCTCCTCCTCCTCCTCAAAAACCTCCTCATCCCCCTCCCCCTCCTCCTCCTCCTCCTCCTCCTCCTCCTCCTCGTCCTCCTCCTCCTCCTCCTCAAAAACCACCTCTTCCCCCTCCCCCTCCTCCTCCTCCTCCTCCTCTCGCGCCTGTACGACCATTCACCATGAAGGTAAATGATGCTCCCATCTCAGTTCGAGTGCTTAAGTTGAGCTGTTAAAAATGTACTGATGTCGGGCCCTGGATGGTGGCAGCTGTCGTGGCGATGACGATGAAATGAGCAGCTCCGGCGGCGTAGAGGACGGCGTGCCGATGGTGTACGCGGCGTCATGGTGGTCGGCGGACACCTTCGAGCGCTTCATGACGGACAGCGCTAGCCCCATGTGGACCAACCTGCGGGTAGGGCCTTCCCTCGTGCTTAGCCAGGCCGACCCAATTCGATTTCGGAATCTGAGCAACCCCCCGCACTGATCTTTGGCGATTTTGGACGAGTCCAATCGGTTTTGGGGTCATTTTGCCCACACGACGCGGTCTGTTCTGGGTTTAGGGTTGCTGTTGAGTTTAGGGTTGATGTCACGGGTTAATTTGCTCATACGGTTTAGACCAACTCGCCGATCCGACTCGCCCCCCACCCCGCCCCGCCGCGAATCCACCCAAAATGTTGCTCGAATCCCGAAATCCACTTGGGTTGGGCCTACTCGTTCCTGTATTAGCTAACCCTGACTGTTTGCGCATTGTTCACCAGTGTACCCGAGCACACTTGCCAAATTCTCCCCCCTGGCCAAGCCGCTCGTTTCCTATTCATGGTACACTATGCGCAAACAGGCAGGGATCGAGTGGCGCTGGCCTTTCCTGGTACACTATGCGCAAACAGTCAGGTATCGAGTGGCGCTGACATTTCCCGGTGCACTATGCGCAAACAGTCAGATACCTAAACCCTATACCCTAACCCTAACCCTAAATCCTAAACGGTATCGAGAAGCGCCGGCCCTACCCGCAGTCGCAGCACGTTGAGCTGTACCGCGAAATCCGCCGCGTCTACATGGGAAACAACCCAGAGCTGGAGGCCATTTTTGGGCGAAAGGGGCCGTTTTGGGGGCGGCACTACATCTTCTGGCACGAAAACACCCCGATGACGGTGGTGTACGAGGTGTTTAACCCGATGCTGGAGGCGCAGCTCGGGCCGGCGAATCCCCCGGCGGAGCCCCAGGCGGAGTCTCCGGCGCGGCAGCCGCGGTAGTTTATAGAAGTGAATATAGTTTTAGCGATTGAGGTTTATTTTTATGATGAATTGGGATGTAGACATTGCGGCATATGGAATATACTCATCTAGAGGATGAATTCGTTTAAACTAACATGCTTTGACGCACACCTCGGCTCCACATTGCACCGCGCCCACCGCCACTCACTCGCTCCACCCACTCGCGCTCCGCTGGCGCTCCGCTGGCGCTCCGCTGGCGCTCCGCTGGCGCTCCGCTGGCGCTCCGCTGGCGCTCCGCTCAGTTGCACTCGACGCCGCATTGACCTCCTCCACATCACTGCCACACGAAGCCACCCCCAAAGCACTCCAGCATGAGCGGGCTCTGAAACAGGCCGGACATCAGGGGCTCACACTCGTCCACTTTTCAGCTCAACGTAAGCACTTTGTGTGGACAACAGACGTCCAGTTTTCGGCTTGACGTGAGCACTTTTTGCGGGCTACGTACAGAGGTCGCATCGGCAAGAATGTCTCAGGTTGAGCTGAGAAGTGGACGTTTGCTGTGGCTTCAGTGACCAGAGACGGCTTCGGTTGAGCTGAAAAGTGGAGGAGTGTAAGCCCCTGCCCGACATGCCACCGCGGTGCACGGCCAGCGCCGCCGTCTTCACCCGCGCCTCCATCTCCTCCGCCATCATGTAGCGCCGCAAATCGAAACCAAAGTTTAAAAGCGCTTCATCTCATTTGCTTGCAAGCGCTAAAATGGTCCATAGGGCGCCTCCCCAATTTTCAGAGTGAGGAAATAATGGTCCATAGGGGGGCTCCCCCATTTAAGAAAGCAATGCGCTTTCAAACTCGGGGTTCAGCTGGTTTCAACCTGCACCGGCCTACCATGAGGCTGGCGTAGGAGGCGGCGCACACGTCGCCGATGGGGAGCTCCTGCGTCTTGATGCGGTCACCCAGGTCCTTGTCCAGCACCCCGACGAACTTGGACACCTGGGGGAAGTAGTGCGACCGCACGGCAGGGCCTTTCTACCTTCATATATTTATTTGTGGGACATAGCATCATCTTTTGGCACGCGTATTCGTTGCAGCTGTCATTTGAGTACCTTTGAGGTACTGTAAGCAGGATAACGCAGGTGCTTCCAGGGACAGACCCAAAGAGGAGAGAGAGGATAGACGGCAACCAGAGAGCAGAGAAAGACACGAGAGGAGAGAGAAGTAAGAAGAGAGTAGAGAGGAGAGAAGAGAGGGAGCAAGAGAGCACAGAGAGGAGAAAAGGAGAGGAGAGAGAAGTAAGAAGAGAGTAGACCCTAGAGAGGAGAGAGCGGAGAAAAGAGAGACGGCATAAAGTGCCAGCTGTAATAAATACTAAGGTGAGGCCCTGCCGCAGCGTCTGCATCTCCCACAGCGAGCTGTCCAGCGCGCGGCACTTGGCCGGGTCTCAGGGACTTACACTCGTCCACTTTTCAGCTCAATATGAGCCGTTTGTGACACGAAATACACCCTGGATAACCCCCTGACACCTCATAAACACCCCCTGAACAGTCCCTTAATGCACCCCTATCCCACAGAAAGCGCTTAAGTTAAACTAAAAAGTGGACGAGTGTAAACCCCTGCCGGGTCCTGCTCCTCCGTCATGAACGGGTCCTCCTTCATTAGCGCCAGCACGGCGCCCTCGCCCTTGGCCTCCCGGCAGGGGCTCACACTCGTCCACTTCTCAGCTCAACCTGAGCCGTTCGTGGTCACCGAAGCCATATCAAGCGCCCACTTCTCAGCTCAACCTGAGACGTTCTTTTGTCTATGGAAGCTACCACCGCGTCCAACGATAAGTGCTCATGTCAAGCCGGAAAATGGACTGGTGTAGCCCACAAATAGTGCTTAAGTTGAGCTGGAAAGTGGACGAGTGTAAGCCCCCGCCTCCCGGTGGACCAGCACACCGCAGCTGGGGTGCCGTCGCAGCAGGTTGTGCACAAACGCGATGGCCACCGTGGTGTAGCGCCGCAAGTTGAAATTGAAAGCAAAACTTGAAAGCATTTCATCACACTTTTAGCCTTAGGTGCTCAATTCCAGGCGGTTTCAACATAGGTCTGATAGGGTCAACCTGCACCGCCCTACCATGGCACCCGCCGGGGGCGCACCCAGCGACAGGCTCGACAGCTTCTTGATGAACGCGGCGGCCAGATACGCGGGCAGCGCCGGTGATCTGAGGAAGATGTCCAGTAGCTCGAAAAACCCCTTGCTGTAGCGGCGCAAGTTGAAATTGAAACCAAAGGTTGAAAGCAGTATATCACATGGCGGTTTCAACATGGGTTTCATAGGGTCAACCTGCACTGCCCTACCTTGCGGTTGTTGACGTGGAAGGCGCTCGCGTCGAGCAGCTGATACAACCGATCGTCAGGGCCTCGCTCATGAGAAGAAAACAGGATTGGAAAGCATTATGTGTTGAGTTGTGTGGCATCCAATAACGTGGCAGGGTCACACCCAAGATAGCTGCTTGCCGCTTCATTCGACACGTTGGGGTTTCCGGATTCCGACGGATTCGGTGGAGGGTCGGATTTGGGTGGATTCGGGTGGATTCCGAGCAGCCCTCATGGGGATTTTTTGGCGTATTTTGCAGTCTGTATGGGCAATTTGACCAATCAAAATGAATTCGGGATTGGTGAAGGGTCGGATTCGGATGGATTCGGGTGGATTCCTGGACCCCGGAATTGGAATCCGCCAACCCAGGTTTAAAATGACGCGGCGAGCATTCTAGTCGCGTCCCTTAGATGACTTGGCGAGTTTGGCGAGGTTATTCGACTACTCCCTGCCGGTTGTAGAACTGGGGGTATTCCAGCGAGTGCTGCGTCATGAGGATGAAGATGCCGTTGAGAGCCAGCATGCCGTCCAGCCCGCCGCGGTCGACGGACGCCGCGCGGCAGGGTTCGGCAGATATGACTCGCCGCGTCATAGGATGCCATTCGACTCAAGACACGAGGGTTCAAAACGTGTATCAACGATGTGGCGGGCAATGCTTGCTTGTCCCGGGCTGGGCTGCCTTGCTCACCAAATAACAGGAGGGCCATTCAACTCAACAAACAAGGAGTCAGTCATAATGCGTTGGACGTCGATGACGTGGCGGGCACCATCTGCCGGTCCGCACCGTGCAAAAGTGAGTGAGCAGCAGCTGGTTGGGGTTTAGGGTTTAGGGTTTAGGGTTTAGGGTTAAGGGTTAAGGGTTGAGGGTTAAGGGTTAAGGGTTTAGGATTCAGGGTTTAGGCCGCACCGTGCAGAAGTCGGAGAGCAGCAGCGGGTTGGGCATGTGCGGCATCACCGACGTGTGCAGCTTGGTCAGCACCTTGCGGCAGGGGATTACACTCGTCCACTTCTCAGCTCAACGTAAGCGCTTTCTGGGGGATAGGGGTTGCATTTAGGGGTTCCTTAGGGTGTGTTTAGGGTGTATTGTGGGGCATTACGGGGTGCTCAGGGTGTATTTTGTGTCAGAAACAGCTGAGGTTGAGCTGAGGAGTGGTCGAGTGTAAGCCTCTGCCTTGCGGTAGATGTCGGCCGGGAACGGCGTGCGCAGAAACGCCAGCCACGCCTCGCTGAATAGTTTGCGGTGCAACCGCCCGTCCTGCCATCTCGCCGCGACTTTGTCGGCTCCCGTGCGCGCCGCGACGCCCGCCGATAGGGTCTAGGGTTTAGGGGTTAGGGTTTATGATTGTAGGGTTTAAGGTATGGGGTAATGGGTCCGGACATGACTACATAGGTGAGGCCCACGGCGGAACAGGGAGGGCGGGCCTGGGTGGCAACACGCAGGGAGGCAGCAGCAGTGGTGAACTGGTTCACCGCAGCAGACGTTCTTCGAATTTTTCCAGGGTACCTCAAATGGCGGTCGCTGATTCTCGAGAAATAGACAGTCGGATCGCCATATTGTACCACTGTATGGCAAATCTGACCTTCTATTTACTGGAGTCTTCCGATTCGAAGAGCGTTGACCGCCATTTGAGGTACCCTGGAAATCTGACAAGTATAGTACTTGGTTGAGGCCCTGCCAGCGGCCGCCGCGGCCTTCGCGGTTTTCTTCGCGCTGCCCGTAGTGTAGCGGCGTAAGTTGAATTTGCAAGCAAATGTTGAAAGGGGCTCGTCATGTTATCGCTTCAAGCGCTTAGTTCCAGGCGCTTTCGACATGAGTTTGATAGAGTCGACCTACACCGCCCTACCTTGGACGCGGCGGCGGCGGCGGCGGCCGCCTCCTCGCCCACCGCCGCCGCCTTGCACCACGCACCGCACTCGCCCTCACCCTCGCCTACATCACCACCGCCGAACCCATCCCCCCCAGCTCCATCACCCCATCGCAAGCCGGAGCCTCCGTCGCCTACGGGCAAACCAAGGTTTTTCTTCGCCGGTGCCGGTGTTTCTTCCGGTGCGCCGGTTTTCATTAGCCCCAGCATGGCTTCAAAGTCCATGCCGTCTTCGTCCCCGTCCCCGCCCCCCCCGCCGCTGCCGCCGCCCCCGCCGCCGCCC